>Ga0070684_100001141_pt1 | contig 19090 bp, 14 predicted proteins | sample KBSC723LmetaG_FD_65653 | JGI IMG/M metagenome (GOLD analysis project Ga0070684, IMG submission 65653) | Corn rhizosphere microbial communities from Kellogg Biological Station, Michigan, USA - KBS C7.2-3L metaG | ecosystem: Host-associated > Plants > Roots > Rhizosphere ...
TCGCCCCGCCATTGAGGACATGCGCGCCGGGGCGCATCTCACGCGGGAGGGCCATCGCGATTCCCATATTACACTGCACGATTTGTCGCCGCTGGGCCCAAAAGCGGCTCATGCGCGGAGGTAAATCTTTCGACAATCTCCGACGGTGACACGGGAGTGCGAGTAGGTAGCACAGCGCATCAACCTGCGATCCCGCGATAGTTCGCGGCGATCCTGGCGGTCGATCTACGTGTTGCGACCGATGCGCGATAAGCTCGGCGGATGATCAAGCTTAGGTCCGCCGCGCTGGCGGGGGCGTTGGCTCTGTCCGCGATCGCGTGCTCCGGAACGTCCGGTTCGAGCTCGCCGGGCACGGGCGGGAGCGGCACGGGCGGCGGGACCTCCGGAACCGGCGGCACCGCCGCGGGCGCTGCGGGAACGAGCGGCGCAGCGGGAACGACCGGCGCGGCGGGAACGACGACGGGCAGCGCGGGAACGACCGGAAGCGCAGGGACCACGGGCAGCGCCGGCACGACGGGGACGTCCGGTACGTCGGGCGGCGCGGGCACGAGCGGCAGCGCCGGACGCGGCGGCACGACCGGCGCCGCGGGCTCGAGCGGCGGCGCGGGCGCGTCGGGCAGCGCAGGAACCGGCGGCGACCCGTGCGCAACCGCGCTGTTCTGCGACGACTTCGAGAGCTACACCGCCGGCAACGCGCCCGGCGCGCCATGGACCCGACAGGTCAGCTCCGGATCGACGGCCGCCGTCGACACCGCGCAGGCGCGGTCGGGCACGAAGTCGGTGAAGTTCGTCGCGGCGGCGGCGAGCGGCAGCAAGACGGCGTACATCCGACTCGCGTCGTCCGCGATGAAGACCATCTTCCCGGTCACGCCCAACGTCGTCTACGGCCGGATGATGTTCCGCCTCGAAGCGGCGCCCACCGGCGACGTGCACTGGACGTTCCTCGAGGGCTACGGCCTCGTCCCCGGCCAGACCTACCACGCGCTCTACCGCTACGGCGGGCAGCACCCGGTCATGAACGGCAGCACGTTCGTCGGCAGCCAGCTGATGGCGAACTACGAGACGCCCGATTCGTACGGCGGCACGGGCCCCAAGAGCGACTGCTGGCAACACGCGAACAAGGTCGTCATCCCCGAAGGAAAATGGTCGTGCGCCGAGTGGCAATTCGACGGCCCCAACAACACGATGCGCTTCTGGCTGGACGGCGCGGCGATCGACACCCTGACGGTCGTGGGCGCCGGCTCCGGTTGCGGCACCGCCACGCCAGTCTGGACGGCGCCCACGTTCGAACGCTTCGACCTCGGCTGGGAGTCGTACCAGCAAGACACCGCGCGCACGATCTGGATCGACGACGTCGTCGTCTCGAAGACGCGAATCGGCTGCCCGCAGTAGCGGCGGCGCCAGCACGCGCCGGGAACCCGCGCGCAACCCCGTTGTCTCTCGATCGCAATGCGGTTGTGCGCGGCGCTTTCGGTCGTGCTCGTCGCCTCGCTGGTCCTGGCCTTCGAGGTGATGCGCCGGCCCAGGCACCACGCGCCGCTGTCCACAAACCTCAGTGAGGACGCCGAAGTTCCGCGAGCCCCGTTTCGTCCGACGCTGCGCGCGCCGTCTCGTTCGCCGCGTCCCGCACCTTCTCGTCCGCCGCCCGGCGCGCCCGTGCGCAGCTTCTCACCGCCTGCGCCAGAGCACGAACGGTCCGCGACGATCGCCGGGCGTCTGCGTGTTCCCGACGACGCCGGCCCCATCCACGTCGTCGTCACGCCGAGCGACGGCACCGACGCCGCAGCGACGGGATTCGCAGCCGAGGACGCGTTCCGCATCCAGCGCCTGGTGTCGGGCCGCCCGTACAACGTCCAGCTCTCCGGCAGCGGCGTGCGCACCGTGCGCCTGATCGGCGTCGTGGCGCCGGCGATCGATCTCGACGTCACGCTGGAAGCGCGCCCGGTCATCCACGTCGCGGTCGGCTTCCCGCGCGGCGAGCGCTGCCCGATCGAGGCGCTGGCGGTTCGCACCAACCGCGACGGCGCCGACCCCGAAGTGACCGAGGCGGGCGATCGACCCGACTGCCGGTTCGAGTTGACCGGACCGAATGAAGCCGGGCCCGTCACCGTCGAGGCTGGCGGGCGTGGCGAGGTTTACATCGCGAGCGTCGACATCCCGGCGCACGGCGATCCCGAACCGGTTTGTCTCAACCCGCCGTGCCGCGCGAATCCGCTGGAAGGCCAGGCGCAGCTGCGCGTGGTGCTGGACGGCGTCGACGCGCGCTCGCGGATCAGCGCGCACATCGTGCCTGTCGACGACGCGAACAGGCTGTACAGCTGCGCCTCGTCGCACTTCACGTGCTCGATCGAAACGCTGTCAGCCGGCCTGACCTACGCGATCACCGTGTCGGGCCGCGACTGCCACGGTGGGCCGGTCACGGTCACGATGACGGAAGGCGCGAACCAGGTCAGCGTTCCGTGCCGCCCGGGTCCGCCGGCGATCGAGACCGCATCCGATTCGAACGACGATATCGAGATCGCGCCGATCGAAATCACGTCCGATTCGAGCGACGAAATGGATTCGTGACGCGACCTATCGCGGTGCTGCGGCCCGCGGACTGCGCAGCCGCTGCCCCAGCTGGCGGTTCTCGCGTTCCAGCTTCTCGATCCGCTTCTCCTGCGCGGCAACGACGCGCTCCAGCGCCTGGATCGCGGCCAGCGCGACGCCGTGCGCGTCGACCGAGTTGTACGTGCGATCGTCCGTGCCCAGCCCGAAGCTGGCGTGAAAGTCCTGCGCCATCGGTCCCAGGTGGCGGACCGCGCTCGGCTCTTCGTTGTACGTCCAGGTGGAGATCGGCAGGCGCGCGACCTTGTCGAGGATCTCGCGCGTGTCGGCGGGCGCGATGTTCTTCTTCGCGTTGCGGTCGCTCTTGCAGAGGGGCGCGCAGCCTTGCGGGCACGTCTTCTGATCGGGCGTCGGCGTGAAGCACGTCGGCGTCGTGACCAGCGGTCCCTGCGGGTCGCAGCAGATCTGACCGGCGCCGCAGCACATGTTGCCGCAGCAGGTGGTGTTGGCGGCGCAGTCGACGGCCGGCCCGCACGTCGGCTGCTGGCAGGTGCCGGCGCCGCAGAACGGCGCGGAGACCGGGCAGACGTTGCCGCACTTGCCGCAGTTGAGCGGATCATTCTGCAGGTTCACGCAGCCGCCGTCGCAGCACATCCGCCCCGTCGTGCACAGCGCCGCGCAGACGCGAGATCCGCCGGCGCCGCCCGACCCGATGGCGCCGCCGGTGCCAGCGCCGCCGCTGGTGCCGGCGTTGCCGCTGGTGCCGGCGTTGCCGCTGGTGCCCGCTTGCCCGGTGGTGCCCGCGGATCCCCCGGTGCCTTGCGTGCCGGCGGCGCCGGTCGTGCCGCCGTGACCGCCGCCGTCGGGGCCCGAGGTGGTGACGCTACCGCATGCCAGTCCCGACAGCGCGACGACGAGCGCCGCGAGGGCGAGATCTGTCTTCCTGATCATTCGGTCGTGGATGGCAGCGCGCATCGATCACCTCCCTCAGGCACATTGATTCGAAGGACACGTGTTGCACTGGACCGTCACGCCAGTTTGAAGAGAGCCGCTCACCGCGCAGTTGCTGCCCAGGCAGGACTGCAGGCAGCCGCAGCCGATCGCCGCGGCACCGCAGGTGTTGGCGACGCACTGGACGAGCAGCGCGCCGCCAGCGCTCATGAAGCACACCTGGCCGATCGCGCACGTCTGCGACAGACAGAAGACGCCGGTGCACGGACCGGTCTGCACGTTCCACGCGCCGTTCGCGCAGGTCGCGACCGTGCGGCCCGCGCCCGCGCAATCTTCGTAGAAGCAGCTCGCCGCGGCGTTGCACGCGCTGCTGTCGGTCGGCGCCGCGACCGGGCATCCCGCGGGCGCGGAGCCCCCGCCACCGCCCGTACCCGCCGCGCCGCCCACACCGGTCGCCCCGCCCACGCCCGCCGCACCCGCCGCGCCGCCCACGCCCGCCGCGCCACCCGCCCCGGTCGACCCGGCGCCGCCGCTCGCATCGTGCGAGGCGCCGCTGGTGCCGCAGCCCGCCACCAGCGCGAGCGCGCAGATCGCGAGCGCGCACAGCGGCGTCCAGGAGGTCAGCGTCATGACCGCCCCTGCGGAGCAGATTGCATGCCGCGCACGCCCTGTATTGTCGCGCGCAATCCGCCCGCGGCGACACGGAAAACTGACGGCCTGCGGGCGGTCTTGTCGCTATTTCGGCGGCGATCCGCCGGCCGCGATCACTTCTGCGTGCGGACCCACTGCTTGAGCGTCAGCGGGCGGATGCCCCACCGCGACTCGAGCGCGGGGATGTCGGCCGCGTACCCGACCGCGTCGAACCACTCCAGCATCAGCGCGAAGTCTTCGCTGTTCTGCCTCACCGCCGAGATCGGAATCGGCTGGTACGTGACGGTCTTGCCCGTCAGATCGCTCATCGCCGCGGCCGCCTCCGCCATCGTGACGGCGTCGCCGGCGTACTCGATCTCGGCGCCCTTGAACTTGTCCGCCTCGACGAACGCCGCCGCGCTGAACTTCCCGATGTCCTCGACCGCGACCATCTGCAGCTTCGTCTCCGGCTTCAGCGCCGTCGTCAGCTTGTCGCCGTTCAGGAACCACGGGCTCGGCAGGTTCTCCATGAAGAACACCGGGCGCAGGATGACGTGCGACGGGAACTTCAGCTGCTTGACCGTCTCCTCGACGCGGACCTTGTTCTCGAAGTGCGGGATCCCCGTGCGCCGGTTTGCCGAACCGACCGAGGTGTAGACGAAGTGCTGCACGCCGCCGTCGCGCGCGACCTTCGCGAGGCGCTTGCCTTGCTCTTCCTCCCGCTCGATGCCGGCTTCCCAGGTGTTCTGCACCGAGAAGACGCCCCACGCGCCCGCGACGGCCCGCGCGAGCGACTTGTCGTCGTCGAGATCTCCGGCGACCACCTCGGCGCCCAGCGCCGCCAGCGCCTTCGCGCCGTCGCCGTCAGGCTTGCGGGTCATCGCGCGCAGCTTGAAGCCGCCGCGCTTGGCGAGGTGGCGCAGCGTCGCGCCGCCCTGCTTGCCGGTCGCACCCGTGATCAGAATCGTCTTCTCGTTTGCCATGGGGCCTCTTCCTTTCGTGTGCGCGGCGAAGCTAGCACCGGGCCGGGTCGCGGCAAGCGCAATCGATGTCTCGTCAGCGCGGCGCGAGGAGCAACGCGGCCGCGCAGATGGTCAGAGCCATCACCAGTCGATCGAACGCGGTTTGCGGAATTCGGCGCAACAGCGTGCGGCCGAGCAGCGCGCCCGCGACGACCGACGGTGCCAGCGCGAGATCGAACAGCAACGAGCGGCGACCGATCAGGCCGTGGCCCGCGTAGATCGGAAGCTTGACCAGGTTCACCACGAAGAAGAACCAGGCGCCGGTCGCGACGAACTCGTGCTTGGGCAGCCGTCGCGCGAGCAGGTAAAGGTTCATCACCGGCCCGGCCGCGTTGGCGACGGTGGTCGCGAAGCCGGCCGAAGCGCCGTAGCCGGCGGCCTGCCACCAGCGATCGCGTGGCACAGGCGCACCGTCGTTCACTGACGCGTCGCTGGCCGTCGCGCGGCGCCCGCGCACCCACCGCAGACCGATCATGAAGATGACGATCGCCGCGACCAGCAGCCGCAGCAGCCGCTCCGGCGCGGCCAATGTCAGGGCGCCGAGCGCGATGCCACCGAACACCCACGGCAGCAGATCGAAGAGGCGGCGCGCCTGCGCGTGCCGCCGGTAGGTCGCGATCGCGAACAGATCCGCGAGGCACAGCAGCGGCAGCAGCCAACCCGCCGAATGACGCGCGTCGCCGACCGCCAGCACCATCAGCGGCACTGCGAGGATCCCAAATCCTGGAAGCCCTGTCTTCGCGACGCCCGTCAGCAGGCCCGCGAGCGCGGCCAGCACGAAGCGGCCGACCTGAAATTCCGCGAGCAACACCACGCCGAACCTATCAGACCGACCTCAATTCGGTCCTGCCGATTGACCTGCCCGCGGCCCGGCGTACGCTGGTGGCGTGGGTGCGGCGATCGGATTCTGGGTCGCGCTGACGCTGGCGGCTCCGGCGGGTGTGCCCGCACCGGCGCGGCTTGCTTCGATGCGCCCGATCAACCTGAAGTTGCCCGCCCCGGCCGCCGCGACGCAGGCGCCGAAGACACTGGCGCCCAGCTTCTTCACGACGCCGATCCCGAAGCCACCGCCCCCGCCCGCGTGGGTCCGCGCGATGTTCGGCGATCCAGATCATCCGCCCGCCGGCAGCACGCGCAGTGGACACGGTGGTAGCCACGGCTTCGGTCGCGGCTTCGGCGGCGGCCACTGCCACGCCGGCGGCCACCGGTAACGATCCGACAATCGCGTCACCGCGAGCGCCAACTCGGTTGACGATCGCCCGCGTAGAGCCGCGACTTCTAGTGACCTTCGGCGGCGCCCGCCTTGCTGGAAGGATCGCCCGACGTATGACGACTGTCCGGTGCGTGACGCGGTCCGTGGTGGTGGCGGCGGTGCTGGCGACCGCGTGTGACGGCTCCCTTCCGGGTCCGTGTGAGGGTGGAAGCTGCGCCTCACAGGCCTCGTGGCGAAAGACGTTTCAGCAGACCATCAATCGTCAGATCGACGTGCTGTTCGTCGTCGACGACACGCCCGGGATCGCACCGTATGCGGGAACGATCGCGACGGGCTTGGCGGAGATGGCCGCTGAACTGCCGGGGCTTTCCGACCGAAATCCCGCGTCGCTGCACGTCGGCGTTGTCCGCGCGGGCCGCTGCGAAACCGGCACCCGCGGCGCCGCCTGTGGCGTCGCCGGCGGGGAACAGTTCCTGCGCGACGAGTGGTGCGAGATGGTCACCAACTTCCCGGGCACGCTCACCGACGGGCTCCCGTGTCTGGCGGACTTCGGCGCGACGAACTGCGGGCCGGCGCAGCCGCTCGCGGCCGCGGTGGACGCGCTCGCGACGCCGCCCCGTCCCGCCTGGGAAGGCTTTCTCCGACCCGACGCGTACCTGATGGTCGTCGTGATCGCGGCCGCCGACGATGCATCCCCGCAGCCGGCGCTGGACGTCGCGAATCTCATCAAGGGTCTCAAGGCCGACCCCAGTGCGGCGATGGCCTCGGTCATCGTGCCGGACAGTTGCACCGCCGGCGATCCGCAGCGCCTGACCGAGTTCGTCAACCAGTTTGGCGCGAACGGCTTGCTGTTCGATCTGTGCGCGGGCCCGATCGCGCCGGCTCTGCAACGAATCACCTACTTGACCAACTCCTCGTTGCAGCCGCCGTGCGTGAGACTCGTCCGCGACACTGACCTCTCCACGCCGGGCCTGCAGCCAGAATGCGCGTTCGAAGATCACGTGCGCGCCCCCGACGGCACTCTGACGACCACGAATCTCCCGAGCTGCGACGTCGCGGCGCCACCGTGCTGGCGGCTGGACCCCGGCAGCGGGGGGTGTGACGGCTACATCCTCTCGATCCAGCGCCCCACAGATTGGTGCGCCGAGGCAGGCACCAACGTCGCGATCGAATGCCTGTCCTGCGCGGACGCGAGCGATCCCGCATGCGCACCGGCGCGCTGAGCGGCCCGACGGCGCGGAAGGGTTCCGCCGGGCCGCTTGCTCGCATCTTCTAGGCCGTACGAATCACAGCACCTGGAGGAAGGCCTTGAGGTCGGCGATCTCCTGCGCCTGGAAGCCGATGTGGAACCGGCGATCGTAGAACGAGATGACCTCGTCCAGCGTATCGGCCGAGCCGTTGTGGAAGTACGGCGCGCGCGCCGACAGCGCCCGCAGCGTCGGCCCCTTCATCTTGCCGAGGTCAGCCACCTTGCCGGTGATCATCGCGCGGCCGAGGTCGGTCACCTCCTCCTGGGCACCGGTCGCGCGGTTGGTGATGCGGAAGACCGGCAGGACGTTGTCGCCTTCACCGGCGCTGATCAGGCCGAGATCGAGCGGAAGGATGTCCGTGTGATTTCCCACGTTGGGGTGCGAGTGGCAGGTGGTGCAGGTGCCGTTCAGCGTCGCGTTCACGTCCCCCTGCAGAGCGTCGTTCACGCCGCGCACGCCGGTGATGCGGATCGTCTTGGTGTTGAAGATCGCCTGACCACGCGCAATGGACGCCCGTCGATTGTTCTGCGTGGTTCCCGACAGACCCGCCCACGCATTGAACGCAGTCATCGCGACCGGGTTGAACGCGGTCCCGAACGGGTTGCCGCCGTGCGAGTCATTGATGCCGAAGAAGCTGTTCAACGTCCGCAGCGCCTGCGGGCCGCCCGTGGCGCCGCCCGAGTTCAGCGCGCCGGCGACGTTGTCGCGTTCCTGCGCGACGACCAGGTTCATCTGGAAATCGACGATGGAGGCGCGCTCGGCGGCGGTCAGATCGCGCGCGCCCTGGGCGTGTCCGCGGGTCGCGTTGTTGGCCTGGGTGAGCATGTTGATGCGCACGGGCGCGTCCGCCTGTGACGCCTGGATGCCGCTGTTGTCGACGTCGCGCGGGTTCGCGGGCACCGGGCTGACGGTCGCCTCGCGGCCATCCCACATGACCGCGCTGATGAAGCGGGTGTTCGCCGACAGCAGCGGGCGCCGGTAGAACGATAGGGTCGGCGTGGCGGTCGGCGCGATCGTCGTGTTGACGGGCGGGTTCGCGCCGGTGCCGGCATAGGGATCCAGCACGACCTTCACGTCGAAGTCGCGATTCGCGGGCAGCGTCAGCGGAATGCGGATCAAGCCCTTGCTGAGCACGAGGCTGTACGCGGCCCGGCGCTGATCGAGCGTGGCGACGGGCGCGTTCGGACCGTTGGCGCCGTCATTCAATCGGAACAGCGGGTCCAGGCCCTGCGTCGCGTTGAAGACCGCCTGAACTTGCGGTGGCGTGATCGTCATGCCGGCCGACGGTTGGTGGCAGTGGACGCACGCACGGCCGTTCGTTCCCAGGCTCTGGAAGAACGGATTGTTCTCGTCGATTGTCGCGCCGTTGACGCTCACCACGCGGGCCGCGCCGTTCGCGTTCGTGAACGCATCGCCGGAGGCCGCCGCTTCGCTTCCTTCGACGTCGGCGTCTTCCAGCTCGCCGCAGCCGAGCGCCAGCAACGGCAGCGCGAGCAACCCTCCGAGCATCTTCATTCGATTTTGATGTGTCTTCACCATTGGTATCTCCCTTTGGGCAGACGTGTGGCTATACGTTGGGGACTTGGCCCGCTTCGGACGGGCGCTCATACAGATGACAGGCGCGTCGCGTTCGCCGACGGACGCGCTCCCATACATGTCGTGGAAGGCGCGACCGTCAGGCAGAAAAAGCGCGACTTCTTTTCGTCGCTGCGTGCGCTTTTTTATGAGCCAATTCGCGAGACCCGCGAACCGCGCGCGCCCTTACGCGTCGGGCGGGTCGGACTGCGACCGCGAGGCCGCGGCCTGAGAAAGGATATCGTCGAGCTTCGCGAGCAGTTCGACGTTGCCTTGCTGGTGGTAGCCGGCGAGGCGCCGTTCGAAATCCGGAATCCGTTCGAGGAACTCCGCCAGCCGCTCCGACGTCAGCACGTCGGCGCCAAGGCCGTAGCCTTCGGCCTCCAGATAGCGCGCGTTCAGCACCTGCTCGAACTGGCCGCCAATCGGGATCGCGAGCATGGGCCGGCGCAGGTAGACCGCCTCGCCCATCAACGTGAATCCGCCGCTCGCGATCACGCCGCGCGCGGTCCGGAGATCATTGATGAAGCCGTCCTCGCTGAATGGGCGATACCGCAGGTTGCCCTCGACGACGTCTTCCTTCAGGTCGCGCCGCAGTCCGTAGACGCGACACTCTCGCCCCGAGCGCGCCAGGATCTCCGTCAGCGCCGTGTTCGACGTCGACGTCTGATAGACCAGCAGGTGCTCGCCCTGCCCGCGCTCGGCGGCGAGGATCTGCGGCCGCAAAATCGGCGGTCCCAGCGTGGTGCGCGGCTTGCGGATCTGCGGATAGAAGAAGGTCGAGATCAGGTAGTGAAACGCGCCCGCGACCTTCGGCTTGATGACAGCCTTCGCCATCCGGAACTCGGTCTCGTGTCCGGCCAGGATCTCGGGCGCGTGCGTGCAGCGGGTCAGCATCTGGATGTTGTCGACCGACACGACCGGGATGAAATGATTCTTGCCGAACAGGTAGCTCCAGCTCTCGAAGTCTGAGATCACGACGTCGGGCGCGAACTTCTCGGCGATGTCGAAGTACGCCTTCACGTTCTTCGGCATGCCGGTGACCGCGCCCTTCAGGTTCGCGAGCAAGGTGCGGAAGTTCTGCACCTCGTTGTCCTCGTACACGATGTTGAGGCCCCAGATCTTCCGCACGGACAGCCGTTCGCTCGCGCGCTTGACCAGGTAGTCGTGCGCGCGCCCCGACACCACCACCTGGACCTCGTGGTTCTTCGTCAGGTGATCGAGCACGACGCCCGACCGCATCGCGTGCCCCATGCCTTCACCGACGACGCCGTAGAGGATCCGCATCCGCGGCAACTCTACTCCCTCGCGCCGGGTCCCGACTACGGCGGCACCCTCGACACCAACGCGACTACCAGGGCAGAACCTGGCCGTTCGCGTGCCAGAACGTCCCCGTCGTCTCGGGCGTGAGCGCGTCCAGCCGATCGATCAGCTGCGCCGCCGCGTCGGACGCGTCGATGTTGCCGCTCTTCCCGGTCATGTCCGTGCGCACGTAGCCCGGATGCAGGATCGCGACGGCAATCCCCGACGGCGCGAGATCGCGCGCCATCGACATGCCCGCCGCGTTCAGCGCCGCCTTCGACATGCGGTACCCGTAGTGGCCGCCCGAGCCGTTGTCCGCGATCGATCCCATGCGGCTGGTGATGAGCGCGATCTTTCCGCCGCGGCGTACGTTGCCGCGCAGCGCCGCGACCACGCGCAGGGGCGCCAGGGCGTTGACCTCGAACTGCTCGCGGATGTCCTCGTAGGCGCGATCGTCGAGGCCCTCGTCGCGCAGGATGCCCGCGTTGCAGATCAGCTCGTCCAGCGCGACGCCCGACAGCCGCTGCGCCAGGGCGGCGACCGCCTCGTCGGACGTGACGTCGACGCCCGACTCGACACGAACGCCCAGCGCGTCCAGTTCCGGCGACGACTTCCGGCACACGGCGATCACGTCGCGGCCCTTCTCCTTCAGACGGCGGCACAGCGCCAGACCGATGCCTCGATTCGCTCCCGTGACCAGTGCCGTGCGTGGCATGGCCGCAAGCTTAGCCATTGCCGGCCGGCGCTGCGGTCAGAAAATGACCACCATGGTTCCGGGCGCGACCTCGTCGAACCAGGTCGCGATGTCGCGGTTGTGCAGCACCACGCACCCGAACGACAGGTGCGCGCCGCCGCGTCCGCCTTTCCACTCCGACGCCCAGCCGTGAAAGCCGATGCCGCTGCCCAGCGGCGTGTTTTGCGGCGTCAGCTTGCGTTCGCTCCAGGCCGCGTCGATCGCCGCGGCGGTCGCGTCGTCGACGACGCCGTTCTCGCGGCCCCAGGCCGCGTCAGCGGGCCCGGGGTAGTTGACCTTGATCCAGTAGCCGCCGAAATATTCTCCGTAGTCGCCGCCGAAGCTGCCCTTCTGCTTGTCGACGACGAAGTAGATCCCCTTGGGCGTCCGCAGATCGCCCTCGCGGCGCTTCTGGCCGGCCTCCTGCCCGAGGCCGATCTCCCACTCGCGCTTCACGCGTCCGCCGACGCGCACCTGCATGCGGTACCGCGCCTGATCGACCAGCACCACCTGCGCCTCCGCGGTCGGATCGGGCAGCTGCCGGTGGGCGCGGATGAACGCGCTCGGGTCGAGGTAGTGCTTCCGGATCCACGCGCCGTCGCGCCCTTCGTCCGACGGCCAGTACGTCGGACCCAGCCCCAGATCCGATCGGATCTCCAGGTGGAGGTGGGCCGGATACGCGCCCGCGGGATCCTTCCCGACAGCGCCGATCGTGTCGCGCGCGTGCACGACCTGGCCCTCGCGGACGTCGATGCGCGACAGGTGCGCGTACTGCGAGCGCACGCGCCGCTTCTCGTGTCCGTCCAGAACGATGTGCTCGATCATCACGACGAAGCCCCACGGGTTCGGGAATCGCCGCGCCACGACGACCTTTCCCGTCGCGACGGCCATGACCGGCTGGCCGAAGTCGGTGTCGCCGCCGCCGCGCCCGTTCCAGTCCTCCCCGGTGTGAATGCCCAGCGCGTACTCGTCGCCCATGTGCGTGGCGACGTACCAGCCTTCGTAGCGATGGCCGGCCGGGTCGGTGTAGGCGCCGCCGCCCTCACCGTCGCCGACGGGAAACGAGAAGCCGCTCGCCACCGGATACGGGTTGCGCAGCCAGCGATCGAATGACGACCGTGCGTGCGCCGCGCCCGTGAGGCCCGTCAGAACCACCGCGGCAGCCCCGACTGAAATGCGCACGGGCAGCGCCGTTACTGGTGCGCGCGCGCGGCGACCGGCTTCTCGCCCGACGTCTTGGGCGCGGGGCTCTTCGCCGGCGTCTTCGTGGCGGGCGCCGGCGTCCGGCGGGTGGCGTGCGTGAACAGCCGCCGCAGCCGCTTGCCCGAGAACGCGCTATCGCCCTCGCCCTCGGCGTCATCCATCTCGGGCGGCGTCTCCGGCTCCGCCTTCGGCGGCGCCATCGTCTTCACCCACTCGAGGCACTGCTTCTCGGTGAAGCTCGCCTCCTTCCTGTCGAAGGTCAGCGTCATCGGCGCGTACGCGGCGTACTCGTCGTCGGTCAGGCGCCCGCGCTCGTGCGTCTTGGCCATGATGCGGTGGAGGTACTTGTCCCACTGCGGGACCGGCGCCCCATGGCAGTACTGGACGTAGCGCCGCTTCGGATTCGGCATGATCGACGAGAACCAGGCCGCCTCCAGCGGGGTCAGGTCCGCCGGCTTCTTGCCGAAGTAGTGACGGGTCGCCGCGCCGATGCCGTAGATCCGCGGCCCGAACTCGACCGCGTTGAAGTACAGCTCGAGGATCCGTTCCTTCGACAGGTTCTGCTCGATGTACCAGACGAGAAAAAGCTCCTGCAGCTTGCGCGACAGCGTCTTCTCGCGCGTCAGCAGCACGTTCTTCGTCATCTGCATCGTGATCGACGAGGCGCCCAGGCGGAACCCGCCGCGCTGCAGGTTCCGGCGCAGCGCGCTCTTGAACTCGGAGCTGACCCACCCGCGGTGCTTGAAGAAGCCGTTGTCCTCGGTGGTCATGATCGACCCGACCAGGTACGGCGAGATCTCCGCGTAGGGAACGAAGTCCGGATTGTCCGGGCCGATCACCACCGACAGCGTGTCGGGATCGGGCGTGACGGGCGCGCCCAGCTTCTTCGGGACCTCGACGTTGACGACGATCGATTCCTTGCCCTGCTGCTTGCCGTCCAGCGCCATCACCTCGGGCGGCGCCTTCAGGACCTTGCACCCGTCGATGCCGACCTTGCCCGTCAGCTCCAGCGCGTCCAGGTCGGCGAAGTCGATCTTCGCGCCGAGGTCGGCCGCGAAGGTCCCCTTCATCTCGAACCCCTGCAGGTGCGGAACGAGCGCCGTCGGGATGCTGGTCAGCAACTTCGCGCACGACACCTTCGGCACGGTGAACGCGAGCGCGATCTGCGGCACCACGTCCAGCTTCTTCCCGTTCGCGAACTTGAACGTGCCCGCCGGCAACGCGATGGTGCCCGACAGCCGCGCGGTGATGTCGCGGACCTTCCCCTCGAACTTCTCCAGCTCCAGCCGGCGCGCGAGCGGATAGGCCGTGCCCGCGAGCGTCAGCCCCAGCGAGACATTCTCGATCGGGGCCGCCGCCAGACCTTCGTGGTGCAGCGACAGGCCGACCACCGCCAGCTCACCGCCGAACTTCACCGCGTCGCCGACCCACGCCAGGTCCAGCGCCGCGTCGAGGGTCGTGTTCTCGGGCGTGAGCACCGACGGCGGCAGCACGTCACGAATGCGGCCCAGCGAGAACTGCTCCGCGCGCAGCGAAATCTTGCCCGTCCCCTTGTCGAGATCGGCGCGCCCCTTGGCGGTCCACAGCGATTCCTTGGCGCCGCCGTAGCTGCCGCGCAGATCGATGATCAGCCCGTCCGCCGGCCCGGGCACGCCCGCCGGCGGCGGCGCGATCACGCCCGTGATGCCGGTCAGCGACAGCGTCGGCAGCGGCGACGCCCGCCCGGCCGTCACGCGCAACGCCGGCACGCCGGTGGGCCGCAGGCCCGCGAGCGGCGTCTGCACGTCGATCTCGTCGGCGGCGAAGCTGGGCCCCTCCCCCTCCGCGCCCAGCACGACCACGCCCCGGACCCCGCGCAAGCGCACCGCCAGCTTCGTGCCCGGCCGCAGCTCGGCGTCGAACGACCCGATCTTCAACGCCAGGTGCTTCGCCTCGTCGCGTGCGTCCAGCGCACCGTTGGTGATCACGACGTCCGGAACGCTGGACGACGACGATGACGAAGGGGCGCCCCCGCCGTCACCGGCGTCCGCCTTGCCCTTGGCGCCGCGGCCCCGCAGCCGTTCGACGAGCGCGCTGACGTTGTCGGCCGATCCCCCGTTGACGGCGGCGATGCGCAGGCCGTCGACGCGCACGTCGCTGCGCATGCCCAGCGCGACGGCCCAGGGGATCCGCACCTCCTTGACGGTGACCAGCGGCGGCTGACCCTGCGCGCCCGCGACGACGATGTCGCCGAGCACGATGGCGCCGAGGCCGCCGTGGCCGCCGCCGATCGTGACCGGCCGACCCAGCTTCGCCGACGCACGGCTCGCAATCAGACTCGCTGCCAGCGGGCCGGCCGCCAGCATGTACAACAGGAGCAGCGCGAACGCGATGCCGCCCGCGACCGTTATCCGCGGATGAGCCTTCGTCCACGCCCGCACTCGCGCACCAGGACCGCTCGCAAAGGACACCGGTCTGCCTGGCGGGAGGGGCGGCGGCACAGCCTGCGGATACTACCAGGCCTTTTGCCGCGGAAGCGTGCCCTTCCGGCACCGGCTCAGCCGCACGGCCGAGCCGGGTTTTCTCGGGTCAGGCGGCGCGGAGCGCGGCCAGATCGCCGTCGTCGGTCGCCGTGTCGGTCAGCGCGCGGGCCAGTTTCCGGCGGGCGTGAAACAGGCGCGACATCACCGTCCCCAGCGGGCACGACGTCACCTCGGCGATCGTCGCGTACGACTCGCCCTCCAGGTCGCACAGCCGCAGCGCCTCGCCGTGCGTCTCGGAGAGCTGACCCATCGCCCGCCGCACGACGACCGCGGTCTCGGCGCGCGCGTAGATGCGCTCGGGCGATTCCGGCAGCGCGATCTCGCTGGTGTCGTGATGATGCTCGTCGGGATCGCCGGCGGACAGCGACACGCTTCCGCGCCGGCGCATCCGATCCAGCGCCGCGTTGACCGCGATGCGGTGCAACCAGGTCGTGAAGGCGGCGCGCCCCTCGAAACGGCCGAGGTTCTTCCAGACCTTGATCATCGCGTCCTGGACGGCGTCCTCCGCCTCGTCGGCGTTGTTCAGCACGCGCATCGCGAGCGTGAACATTTTCGGCCGCGCCTCGGCCAGGAGCCGATCGAGCGCCTCGCCGCCGACCGTCTGGGCGGCGGCGACAAGCTCACCCATGTCGGTGGGCGTCGGGGGCGGCGAATCTGCCCCGGCGGGCTGGGGCGTTTTGGCGTGGCGGGGAAGGCTCGGCTGGCGGGGCGTCGGCATCGTCAAACCTCCGACGGTGGGTATTGCAACCAGAAGGCCGGCGCGGTGTGGCGTGCGCCACGGCGCGCCGGCGCTGCTACCATTGCTGCGAATGGACGTGGTCCAGCCGGTCGATCCGGGAACACCTAGCGGGCCGGGAACGCCGGGCGGGCATCCGCCGCCCCCCAGCCGCGAACCTGTCGCGCCAGCGCGCAGCGCCCAGGCGATCCGCGATTTCCTCGCGGCCGTCCGCCGGCGCCTGATGTTGCGGACCGCGATGCACACCGCGGGCAACGGGCTCGGGATGCTGGGCGCCGTGACGCTGCTGCTCGCGCTGGTGGCCGACGGCATGGGCCCCGCGGCGTTCTGGCCGACGGTCACGGCGGGCGTCATCGCGGTGTTCGTCGTCGTCGTGCTGCTGGCGGGCGTCGGGCGCCCGCTCTGGATCTTGCGGCACGATCGCACCGCGGCGCGCCGCGCGGGCGCGCTGATGCCGGCGATGGCGAGCGATCTGCTGTCGGCCGTGGAGCTCGCCGCGACGGGCCCGACGGATCCACGCGCGGCGTCGGTGTCGACGACGCTGGTGCACGCGTTCCAGGACTACGTCGCGGGCAGCGTCACCGCGGTGGACGCGCGCCGTCTGGTGCCGATGCGCCGCGTGCGCGCCCTCGCGCCCGCGGTCGCCGCGATCGCGGCCGTGGTCGCGGCGGCGACGCTCTCGCCGTCGCTCGCCCGGGGCCTGCGCACGCTGGTCCACCGGCCGTCGCTGTTCGAGGGCGCTGCGGTCGCGACCGCGCCGATCGTGGGGGACGTCCGTGTCACGTACACGTATCCCGGCTACACCGGCCTGGCGCCGCGCACGGTCGAGGGCTCGACCGGCGACGTCGCGGCGGTCAAGGGAACGCGCGTGCGCATCGAGACGCACCCGCTGCGCGCCGCGCGAAAGGCGCTGCTGCTGCTCGGCGAGACGGGGAACAAGGGCGAGATCGCCGCGTCGCTGTCGGGAAGCATGCTCGCCGCGGAGCTGACGCTGTCGGAGGACATGGCCTACCGCTTCTGGCTGCAGCCGCCGTTTGGACGGCCGGTGCGCGAAGAGCGGAGCCATCATCTGACCGCCGAACCGGACGCGCCGCCGCGGGTCGACATCCTGGGTCCCGCCGATCGTCTGGAGCTGGCGACGCCGCGCCCGATCGAGATCGGGTATTCGGCCACCGACGATTACGGCGTTGGCACCGTCGAGCTGGTCTTCCGCGCCGGCGATCGCCCCGAGCAGCGCGTGCTGCTGCGCGACGGGGCCGGCGCGCGCACCGTGCAGGGGCGAACGCTGTGGGATCCGGCGTCGGCGAACCTCGGCGGCGCCGAGCGCATCGCGTACCGGATCGAGGCGCGCGATCGTGACGACATCACGGGCGCGTCCACCAGCCCGACGGGCGCCGTCGGCAAGTCCGGAACGTCGCGCACCCTATACGTCATCATCCAGAACCCCCACGCCAGCCTGGAGGATCGCCTCGAGCGGCAGCGCGATCTTTTGGAGAAGATGATCGGCGATCTCGCGCGGCGCCTGGAGCACGAAGCCGGCGACGACGCGACCGTCGAGCTGGCCGCGTTCGCCAGCGCGCACGACGCGGAGGAGTCGCACCTGGCGCTGCTCGGCCAGCTGATCGACGAGGACCGCCGCAACGCCACGCTGGGCAAGACGCTGCGGAACGCGCTGACCGGCATCGCCGATCGCCTCGAACACGAGCTGCGCGACGAAGGGAAGGTCATCACGTCGCTGAAGGGCAAGCCGGTCAACGCGGCGGTGGTCGGACGTCTGCGCGCGATGGCGCCGCGCCACATCACCGAGCTGGAGAACGACGTGCTGTTGTTGGACGACCTGATCGGGCGGCAGCGGCTGGAGGATCTCGCGGCGCTGGGCAAGGAGCTGACGGACGCCCACCAGCGGCTGCGCGATCTGCTGGAGCGCTATCAGAAGACCAAGGACCCGGCCTTGCGGCGGCAGCTGGAACGCGAGGCGCGCGAGCTGCGCGCCCGGCTCGCGGAGCTGGCGCAGAAGATCGCCGCGGTGAAGGCGCGCAACGACGTCCCCGACGAATGGCGGAACATGCCCGACCTCAAGAACGTCGCCGAGCAGGCGCGCAAGCTGGACGAGATGCTGGAGAAGGGCAACGACGCCGACCTGGAGCGCGCGCTCGCCGAGCTGGGCAACGATCTGGCGGGCCTGCGCAAGATGTTGGATCAGAATTCCGACGGCTTCGGTGCCGAACGCTTCCCGCAGGAGAACCGCGTCGTCGCCGATCTGATGAAGAAGATCGGCGACATCGAGGGCGACGAGCGGGCGCTGCACCGCGAGACGCAGGCGGCCGCCGATCGCCAGCAAGCGGAGCTGGAGAAGAAGATGCGCGCCCAGATAGACGACCTCGTGAAGAAGGAGGTCGAGAAGGTCGAGCGCCTGAAGCAGCGTCTGTCCGGCATCCCGTCGGGCCGCGAGGGCTCGCTGGCCGAGGAGCTGGAACGAGCGCGCGACAGCGCCCGGCAGGTACGACGGCTGCTGGGGGAGCGCGATCTCAGCGAGGCGAAGACGGAGGCCGAGCGGGCGGAGGGCAGCCTCGAACGGGCCGCCGAGCACCTGGACGAGATCGCCGAGGCGCGGCGGGCGCGGAAGCCGACGTCCGAGGCCGAACACGACAAGCGCGCCGACGCGGTCGGCGAGGCGCGCGCGCTGGCGCAGGAGATCGCCGACGACCTGAAAAAGCTGCAGCCGCGCGCTTCCGACACGATGACGCCGCAGGACCGCGAGGCGGCGCGCGCCCAGGCGGAACGGCAAGCGGCGATCGGCAAGCGCACCGAGGAGGTCGCCGGCGAGGCCGAGCGCAAGCTGCGTGGGATGCCGGGCATGGACAAGGCGGAGGGCGACCTGAAGGGCGCGGCTCAGCGCATGCGCCAGGCGAACGATCTTCTGCGCAAGGAGGACAGCAAGGGCGCCGCGACGGCCGAACGCGACGCCGCCGACCGCCTCTCCAAGCTGCGCGATTCGATGCAGCAGGATCGCCAGATGGCGAACGGCCGCGGCAAGGAAAAGGACACGGTCCGCATCCCGGGCGCCGACGAATCCAGCGCCCCGCGCGCCTGGCGCCAGGAGCTCCTGGACGCGATGAAGGAGCGCGCGCCGGAGCGGTTCAGGGATGAAGTGCGGCGCTACTACGAGGAGCTCGTACGTTGACCGCTTTGCGCAGGGTGATCGTCGTCCTCGCAGCGCTCGTTGGGTCACGCACGGCCGCCCACGCCGCCGGCGCCTCCGACATCGCCGCCCAGACCAAGAAGGTCGACGGTCTGCTCGACGCGTGGCACTTCGGTGAAGCGGAGGCGGCGCTGGGGGCGCTGCGCAAGGCGGCGCCGAACGCGCCCGAGGTCAGCTACCTCGACGGGTACAGCAAGTTCATGC
>Ga0070684_100001142_pt1 | contig 19085 bp, 18 predicted proteins | sample KBSC723LmetaG_FD_65653 | JGI IMG/M metagenome (GOLD analysis project Ga0070684, IMG submission 65653) | Corn rhizosphere microbial communities from Kellogg Biological Station, Michigan, USA - KBS C7.2-3L metaG | ecosystem: Host-associated > Plants > Roots > Rhizosphere ...
AGCGCGAACCATTCGCCGCTGCGACTGCCGTTCTTCCGCGCCAGGGCGATCGACTGGTCGAGATAGTCGAGCGACTCCTTGTAGCGATCCGCCTGGAACGAGAGGTCGGAGAGGTTCCCCGTCGCGCGGGAGGCGAGGTCGACCAGGTTGTTCTCGAGTGCGGACTCCAGCGTCAGCCGGTAAAGGCCCCGCGACTCGTTCGGGCGGGTGACCGTGTACACGAGGGCTTTGGTCAGCCATCCGAGGTTCAGCACCTCGACGAGATTCAGCTCCTCTGCGATCGTCAGCGCCCGCTCGACCAGCTCGAACGTCCGGTCGGGCTGGCCGGCGAAGAAATACGAGAGGGCGAGCCGCGCGACGAGCATCGCGGAGGCCTCGTCCGGCTCTCCCGTGAGGCCCGCGTACGCGCGCTCCATTCGGTCGATCGATTCCGACAGGCGACCGACGTTCTGCTCCGCCACGGCCATGGTCGTCGCCGCTCGGGCGATCCCTCTCGCGTCGCCCTGCGCCTCGTACAGCTCGATCGCCTGAGTGAGAAGCGCGATCGCCGCATCGTTGGCCGCGGCCCGTGACGCGTTCTCGCCTGCCAACTCGAGCAGTGGCGCACGTTCTTCACCGGCATCGGCCAGCTCCGCTGCCTGCTGGAGGTAGCGCTGCGCCTCGGTCGGCGCTCCCAGCGCGCTGGCCCGCCGGCCGGCGGCCGCCAGCAGCTCCCGCGCCCGCTTCTTCACCTGGTCGGCGTCGTCCGCGTCCGGTTGCTCCGAGTACGCGCTGATGTAGTGCGCGGCCAGCACCTCCGCGAGCTCGTCCTGATCGCCCGAACCACCCTCCAGGTAGTGGGCCGCCGCCAGATGCAGCGTGCGCCGGTCGCGCTTGCTGAGCGACTGGTAGGCGACGTGGCGGACGAGATCCTGCAGAAACCCGTACTGCCCGTGCTCGGGCGAACGCGGATCGGCCTGAATCGAAAGCACCTCCTTGCGGACGAGCCCGGCGAGCAGCGTCTCAGCATCGACCCCGGCTGGCCCCAGTACCGTGTCCAGCGCCTCCTTGGTGAAGGTCTTGCCGAGCACCGCGCCAACCTGGATCGCGCGCCGCTCATCGGCGCTGAGCCCGTCCAGCCGGGCGGCGATCAGCGCCTGCAGCGTCTCGGGCACCTCCAGCGTGTCGACGTCGCCGGCCGGGCGGTAGACGTTTCCCTCGCGCAGCAGGTGGCCGCGGTCGAGCAGCATGCGCACCGTCTCGACGGCGTACAGCGGCACGCCCTCAGCGCGGACCAGGATCCGGTCACGCAGCGACGCCGGCAGGCCCGGCACCAATCCGGTCAGCAGATCGCGCATCGTCGGCTCCGGCAGCGGCTCGAGGTAGAGGGAGACGAAGTTGCGCTTGCCGGCGCCCCACGTCGGCCGCCGTTCGATCAGCTCGGGGCGGGCGTGCGTGATCAGGAACAGCGGGCTGTTGCGCGACCATTCGAGCAGGTGCTCGATGAAGTCCATCAGCGACGCATCGGCCCATTGCATGTCCTCGAACGCGAGCACCGTCGGGTAACGGTCGGCCAGGCGCTCGAAGAAGATCCGCCAGGCGGCGAACAGGTCGTCGCGTTCGAAGCGGGAGCCCTCCTCCAGCCCGAGCAGGTGCCGGACGCGGGGCTCGACGAAGGCAAGCTCGTCCGCGTCCGCGATGTGGTCGACCAGCACCTCGCGGAGCTTCGCCGCGGCCGACGCGGGCGCCTCATCCTCGGCGATCCGGCACCGCATCCGCACCATGTCTGCGAGCGCCCAGTAGGTCACACCCTCGCCGTAGGAGAGGCAGCGGCCACGGTGCCAATACACGATCTGCGGCAGGCCGTCGAAGTACTTGTAGAACTCCCAGACCAGTCGCGACTTGCCGATGCCGGCGATGCCGGTGACCGAGATCAGGTGCGCCTTCTGCTCGTCGGCGCAGACATGGAAGATGTCCTTGATCTGGCGCAGCTCGCGGTCGCGTCCGACGAACGGGGCCTCCAGGCCCTCGGCTTTCAACGCGCCCCGGGCGCCGGAGACGATCCGCATCGCGTGCCAGAGCTGATGCAGCCCGTCCTTTCCCTTCAGCTCGAACGTCCCCGCCGACTCGTAGACGATTGTCGGCTCGGACGCGCGTCGCGTGGACTCGCCGACGAAGACCTGCCCGGGCGCTGCCACCGACTGGATCCGCGCCGCCGTGTTGACCATGTCGCCGGCCACCATGCCCTGTCCCTCGGCGCCGATGCTGACCGCGGCTTCGCCCGTCAGCACGCCGGCTCGGGCGTGCAGCCCATCGATGCCGAGCTCGTCGCCCAGCGCGGTGACGGCGGCCACCAGATCGAGGCCCGCCCGCACGGCGCGCTCGGCGTCGTCCTCGGTGGCGATGGGCGTGCCCCACACCGCCATCACCGCGTCGCCGATGAACTTCTCCACCGTGCCGCCATAGAGATCGATCAGGCGACGGCAGGTGTCGAAGTAGCGCGACAGCAGCTCGCGCACCTCTTCGGCGTCACGGGTCTCCGCGACCGTCGTGAATCCGACCAGGTCAGCGAACAGCACCGACACCAGCCGTCGCTCGGCAGACGGCTTCTCCGCCGTCGGCAGCGCGGCATGGCCCGCGCCCGCATTACCTGCAGCCCCCAGCGCAGAACCGCACTCCCCGCAGAACTTGACATTGGCGGGATTCGGCGCACCGCAGCTCGGGCAGCCGCGGGCCAGCGCGGCGCCGCACTCGCCGCAGAACTTGCGGGCCGGCTCGTTCTCGCTTGAGCAGTGCTGGCAGATCATGGAGTGGCTTTCATTGGGCTCCGTGAGGGTACTCGGCACTGTCGGGGCCGTCCAGCATGCGGTTGCCACGCGTCCGCCACTTCTCAGAGACGCAAACCGCGTGTACGTTGGCGACACGCCCGAACCGCTTCCGTGCTCGGCTCGGCGATCGAAAGGCTCCGCTCTTGGAAACCATGCTTCTCTTCGGCTGCTGGATCACCAGCGTCGGCATCGCACTTGCCTTCGTCCGGTTCATGTACGGAGGACGCGATGGCTAAGACGCTGAACACCCGGCCGCGACCGGTGACGAGAAGCACCGGCATCGGCACCGTCCTCATCCTTGGCGGCATCCTCATCGCCCTGTTCTGGACCGTCACCCTTGGCGTGATCGTCTCGCTGATCGGGCTGATCACCTTCGCGGGCTTCGTCCGCGGACAGCGCTACTAACCGAGGGGATGCCCTGCACGGGGCCGCCGGTGAGAACTCGCGGACGTTTCGGCTGCCGCATTTCATCCGGTCTGGACGACCACGGCGAGGGCCGCAAGGTATGTGATCCGTGAGGTGCGGGACTACGTGCGCAGCGTGCTGCAGCTCCTCACCGAGCTTCGCGCGTTCGACCGCGCGCTGGCACTGGCGTCCAAGATGTTCATCGCCCTCATCCCGATGGCACTTCTGGCCTCGACCGTGTTCCCGGGTGACTCAGCCTTCGCCGACGGTATCGTCGCCCGGTTCGGCCTCACCGGCGACGGCGCGGATGCGGTGCGGACGCTGTTCGCGTCACCCGAGCAGGTCAGAGGCGGCATCACAGCGCTCAGCATCCTGGTGCTCGCGTACTCGGTGATCAGCATGGCCGGAGGTCTCCAGCGGCTGTACGAGGAAGCGTGGCACCTTCCTGGGATGAGGCTCGGCGGGCTGGTCAGGGCGATGGCCTGGATGCTGACGTTCGCGGTGTATATCGCCCTGGTGACCCCGATTCAGAGCGGCGTTCGGTCGTCCGGGCTCGATTTCCTGGCCCGGTTGGGCCCGATCCTGGTGGGCACGATCGTCTGGGTCTGGACGCCGTTCATCCTGCTCGCGGGCCGCGTAGAGCGGCGCCGGCTTCGTCCCACCGGCCTGATCACAGCCGTCTGCTTCGCCGTCTTCTCGGTGCTGTCGCGTGTCTACATGCCGGCGGTGATGACCACCGACGCGCATCGTTACGGCCTGATCGGTGCCGCGTTCGGGATGGTCTCCTGGCTGTTTGCCGCAGCGCTGTTGCTGGTGGTGACGGCCGCGCTGGGCGCGCAATGGCGTACCGGCGGGGGGACGAGCGCCGCGACCGCCCGTGCCTCGCCGTCGGGACGCGCTCGGGCCACGTCGTCCGGCTGAGCCACCGGACGGACGATGGGATACTGCGCCGCGATGTCGCGATCGGTCGGCTACGCCTGGAACAACGAGTTCGCGCTCGCCTACGAGGTGGTCGGCGAGGGTGCCGTCGATCTGCTGCTGCTGGCCGGCGCCCCCTCGAACCTCGACCTTCAGTGGGAGAGCCCGTCGTACGCCGCCTTCCTGCGCGGGCTCGCGGAGGGTCGCCGGCTGATCATCACGGATCGCCGCGGCACGGGGCTCTCGGATCGGTTCTCCCCGTCCGCAATCCAGCCGATCGAGTCGCTCACCGACGACCTGCTGCGGGTGCTGGACGCAGTCCGCTCGCAGCGGGCGGTGGTGATGTCGTGGTGGGAGACCACGATGGTCGCGCAGTTGTTCGCGGCAACGCATCCCGAGCGCTGCGCAGGGCTGATCATGATCGATCCGGCCGCGGCCTGGCTCCCCACGGCGGACATGCCGTGGCTGCCGGACGCCGGCCATCAGGAGGCGATGCTGGCCAGAGACCGGATCCGGTGGGGCGTCGCGCTGTCCGATGAGCTGAGCGGCGACATGGACGACGCCGAGCGGGACTGGTACCTCCGCCTGCAGCGCGCCAGCACACCTCCGGGTGCGCTGGTGGCGGAGGAGCGACGCTGGATGCAGACCGACACCACCGCGTTGCTGCCCGCGATCCGGGTGCCGACGCTGGTGCTCGCGGACGAGGACGGCTCCGGTTACTTCGCACCCGAGAACAGCCGCTACGTGGCCGAACGGATCCCGTCCGCGCGGCTGGTGTCGTACCGATCGCATGATCAGCACATGTGGCGCGCCCCGGCTCGGGCGATCCTCGCCGAGACCGGTGCGTTCATCGACGATCTGGCGTCGAACGACCCCGTCCACGACCGGGTGCTGGCCACGGTGATGTTCTCGGACATCGTCGACTCATCGGCGCACGCCGCGGCCGTTGGCGATCGCGAGTGGCGAGGCATTCGCGAGCAACATGACGCGATCGTGCGGGCGAGCGTCGCCCGCTACCGGGGCCGCGAGGTGAAGACCATGGGTGACGGCTTCCTGCTCACGTTCGATGCGCCGGCCCGGGCGGTGCGCTGTGCGCAGGAGGTCGCGAGTGGCGTCCGGGCGCTCGGCATCGAGGTGCGGGCCGGCCTCCACACGGGCGAGATCGAGATGGACGGCACCGACATCGCGGGCATTGCGGTTGCGATCGCGGCCCGTGTCAGCGCCCTCGCCGGTGCCGGTGAGGTGCTGGTCTCCGGGACGATCAGGGATCTCACCGCCGGCGCACAGATCACATTCGACGACCGCGGCAGCCATGAGCTGAAGGGGATTCCGGACCGCTGGCGCCTGTACGCCGCGTCGTGACGTGGGACGCGCGCTGCGGCGCTAGCCGGTCACCGGGCGGTAGATCAGGACGTGGACGCCGTCGCCGAAGGTCGCCGTCTCGGCGAGGCGCAGGGTCTTGACGCTGGTCGTGTCGGCGAAGAGGCGTTTGCCGGCACCGACGATGACCGGGTAGACCATCAGCCGCAGCTCGTCGACGAGGTCGTGTTCGATCAGCGTCTGTGCCAGCTGCGGGCTGCCGTGGACGACGATGTCGCCCTGATGGCGCTCCTTCAGCCTTGTCACCTCCTCAACGACGTCGCCCCGGAGCACGGTGGTGTTGTTCCACTCCGGATCCTTCAGCGTGGAGGACACCACGTACTTCGGCAGGCTGTTGAACCGCTCCGCGAACTCGCCCTCGACGTGGGGCCAGACCGGCGCAAAGCCGTCGTACGTTCGACGGCCGAACAGCAGCGCGTCCGACGCCATCGTTTCGTCGAACTTGAAGCGATCGCCCTCCGGGCCTCGCGTGAAGTGATCGATCCAGCCGACCCGCTCGAACGGTTCGGTGCCGCTCGGCGCCTCCACGACACCGTCCACGGAGATGTACTCGGTAACGACGATCCTGGTCATCGGGATGCCCCTTGGTTGATCTCGTCAGGCGTTCGGCGCGTACGTCGCCAGCAGCGCCCCGGAGCTCGTGGTCTGACAGTCGACGAGGCGGAGCGGCCGCAGCAACCCGTCTTCGCGAAATATCCGCTTCCCGCCGCCCAGCATCACCGGGTCGATCATCAGCCGAAACTCGTCCACCAGGTCGTGCTCGATCAGCGACCGCACCAGCTCGGTGCTGCCGATCACGTGGAGGTCGCCGCCGTCGTCCGCCTTGAGCGCCGCAACCGCCTCGCCGACGTCGCCTCGCAATACCGTCGAGTTCCGCCAGTCGAGCGGGTCGACACGGGTGGTCGAGGCGACGTGCTTCGGCTTGGTGTTCAGCGGCTGGGCGATCACCTGCTCCTCCTCGGACGCATGTGGCCAGTAGGCCGCGAAGATCTCGTAGGTGCGTCGCCCGAGCAGGAAGCCGCCGGCCTCGACGATGCTTCCCACCGCCCACCGCCGCGCCAGCTCGTCCTCCATGTACCGCATGTGCCAGCCGCCGTGGCCAAAGCCGCCGCTCGGGTCCTCGTCAGCGCCGCCCGGCGCCTGGGAGACCCCGTCGAGGCTCACGAACTCGTTCACGATCACCTTGCGCATCTCAGCTCCCTTGGTCATTGGATGGCTCTGTGCCGTTCAGACCGGGGGGCAGGGCACAACTCATCGGACGCGGCTTCACAGATCGTCTTGCCGGCGCGAGAACCCACTCGGCGATCTCGGGCCGGCTCCGCCATTCGACATACTCGGGCACGCTGTGCATGTGCGCATATACGCGCCGCCAAGTTGGGCAGTTCCAGCAGGGACCAATGCTCGGCGCGATCCAGTCCCTCACCATCCGGTTGATCTCGTCGCCGGTCGGGGGCGGTAGGGTCGTCGGATGCACGGAGGAGTCCCTCGGCGCCCGGCTCGGGCGGAAGTGGTGGGTAGCCTGCTGAGACCGAGCGCTCTGCGCAGAGCCGTGGAGGCGTTCTATGCCCCAGGCCACTCGGCCGTGCTGGATGCGGAGCGGGCGCGGGATCGCACCCCGTTGACCGAACTCGAGAACCACTCGATCCGTGAGGTGGTTCAGCGCCAGATCGAGTGTGGGCTCGACGTGGTGAGCGACGGCGAGTTCCGCCGGTGGATGTTCCTCAACTCGTTCTACGACGCCGTGGAGGGATTTCGTACCGACAACGTGGTGACGTTCCATAACGATGATGGCCGACCGGTGGAGTTGGCAGTGCACGAGATCGTCGATCGGCTGCGTGCGGTCGACAGCCCGGCAGCTCGCGAGGCGGCGTTCATGGCGTCGATCACTCGCCACCCGTTCAAGGTCAGCTTTCCGGCCGCCTCGATCTTCGGACATCCGTTCACGTTCAAGCGCGGGATCACCGACAAGGGCTACGCTGACCTGGCGGAGTTTGTCGCGCATGCGATCGAGATCGAGCGTGCGCTGGTGGCCGACGCGGTCGCGGCTGGTGCTGGCTACATCCAGTTCGACTTCCCGCTCTACCCGTATCTGAGCGACCCTGGCTGGGCGGCCCGATTCCGCGACCAAGGCCATGATCCGACGGCCCTCCTTGAGGCCGCTCTGGCCGCCGACACCGCCGTCCTCGAGGGCGTCCCGAGTCACGTCACCACCGCCCTGCATATCTGTCGAGGGAATTACCGCTCCTCGTGGATGTGCGAAGGCTCGCTGGAACCCGTCGCCGAGCCGGTGTTCGCCAGTCTGCCGTACGACACGTTCCTGGTCGAATGGGACGATATGGGACGCGACGGCGGGTTCGAGCCGATTCGCTTCCTGCGTCCCGGGTCGGTGATGGTGATGGGGCTGATCAGCTCCAAGGTGCGCGACCTGGAGTCCGAGGACGACCTCCTGCGACACATGGACCGGGCAGCCGCCATCGTGGGAGACATCGACCGGCTGGCGATCTCGCCCCAGTGCGGGTTCGCCTCGGTCGTGGTCGGCAACGACACCGACACCGACGCGCAGTGGCGGAAGCTGGAGCTCGTCGGGCGGGTCGCCGACCGCTGCTGGCCGTAGTTCGACCGGCGTTCATCTCGCGGACGCGCGCTAGCGGCAGTTGCAACGATTGCCGCGCTGTCGTGTACAGTCGCTAGCGATGACAGAAGACAATGAGGATTCCGGAGTCCACTGGTCACGGGCAGACTGGTTGGCGGCTAAAGAGCGGCCGGCATCCGGACTGATCCCGGGCCTTGGGGGTTATTCCGCTGAAGCGTCCGCGTCCCTTCGCGGCCCGCGAAGGGCGGCGGCGTGGCTGACAGTTGCCTTGGTGGCTGCTGGGGGTGCGTTGCAGATGTACGTATTGATCGACCACGCCGCCAGGGCTCACTACTCGTCGAAGATGCCTGTCGTCGACTTTCTCGCGCAGGCGCGAGCGGTCATGCCCCAGTCGGCGGTGTTTGCCAACACGCCTACTGCGGCGGAAAAGCTCCGCTACAGCCTGTTTCCCCGGCGCCAGTATCACGTGGTGCTGTCGGGGAACCCGGACGTCGTCCGCGCCGAGCTGGCCCGGCGCAAGGTCAGCTACGCCGTCACGAACCGGAATGATCCGACCATCTTCCTGCCCGACACTGGTCCCTGGTGGCACGTGGTGTTGACTCATGGAAAGTGGCGAGTAATTGCGCTCAGCCCGTGACCGATTGGACGCTGACCATTCTCTTCTGCGCGCTGGTGGCTGGGGCGGGATGGCCTTGGACGGCGTCGCTGATCGGTGAACGCCTGCATCCAGCGGTCCGCATCTCCTTCGGCTACTTGATCGGGACGGCCCTGGTCACGCTCGGAGAGTTGGGACTGGCTTTCGTCCATATTCCGATTGTCCGGCCGACGCTGCTCCTCGTGATCGCGGCGGTGACCGGAGGCGGCGTGCTCATGGCGCGCGGACGAGCGATGACACAGCCCCGAGAACAGCCGGGCCCGCTGTGGCCGGCGTTGGTGCTGCTGGCCCCGGTGGCGCTGGCGCTCGGGGTGGCGCTTGCCCAAGCGTTCCTGCTTTCCAACGTCGACCAGGTCGACTTTCTGCGGGCCTGGGGCAAGAAGGGCCTGTCGCTGTTCTATGCGCACAACCTGAACTTTCGGCCCCTGGGCGGCCGGCACGGGTATTACCCGCTGGAGTTGTCCAATATGTTCGGGTCGTTGTACCTCTTCCTGGGGCACGTGAACGACACCGTGATCCGGTTGCCGATGGCTCTTTACGGAGTGGCGCTTGTTCCCTCTATGTGGTGGATGTGCCGGCGCGTGCTGCCCCCGGCCGGTGCTGCCGGCGCGATCGCGCTAACCGTGACGGCGCCGCAGTTCATCATCCACTCGTCGGTCGGACAGGCCGACCTCGCGACCGGCGTCTACGTCACGATTGCGTCGCTGGCTGCCTTCCTGTGGTTGCTGGATGGCGGTTCGCGCTACGCGGGGCTGGCCGGATGCGCCGCGGGAGCCGCCGCCTGGACGAAGCTGGAAGGCGTCTTCACCTGCCTGGTGATCCTGCTCGGCGTGCTGGTCGTGCGGCGCACGCTGCGGGTGCCGGGCCTGTGGGTTTGGCTGGCATGGTTCGCCGCGTTCACGATCCCCTGGAAACTGTTCCAACGGTTGCACCGTATCGAGTTCAACGACCGCCACTTCCGCGACCTCTACCTCGACATCCCATCGATTTCGCGTGACGTCTCAGAAGCGCTGACGACGTTCGGCCGCTGGGGTGTGTTCTGGCCGTTATGCCTGGCGGTGATCGTGTTGACGGTGCCGTTCTGGTGGGGGACACGGTTTCGGTGGCTGGCGGCAGTGACGCTCCCCAACCTGGTATTCACGCTGGTGGGCTTTATGACGCACTATCGGGCCGGAGTCCCCGGCAGCGTGCGCGTCACCGCCTCCAGGCTCTACCTGCACCTCCAGCCAAGCATCGCCGTGATGGCGGCTGCAGGAGCCACGCTTGCGATCATGGCACTGCTCGCCTCCAGCCGCGGCGACCTGTCGTCCGCGGCGGCCGCCGGCTCCCACCAACGGCGTACCGAGCCGGCTCCGTGATGAGCGCTGGTCGATTGCCGCGTTTCGACATTCCGGTGTCCCAGAACGCGTGGTTGAGCTATGCGCCCGGCACGATTCGAACGTGCGACCTCTGCCTCCGCAGGGCAGCGCTCTATCCCCTGAGCTACGGGCGCGCATCTCAAGCTGGCGGCGGCTTTGCGGCTGTTTCGGCCGCTCGGACGCGGTTACTCCACCCTGCTTGAGGGTTGGGATTCTACCCGGCGGCGGTCATCGTGACGCCGCCGTTCCGCCGCCGGGCTCGAGGCTGGCCGTCAGGGCACGATGTTGTGGTTGAGGTGAAAGACGTTGCCCGGGTCGTAGCGGCGCTTAAGCTCGCGGAGCCGGTCGTAGTTCGGCCCGTATGCGGCGCGGATGGCGTCATCGGCCTGGTCGTCGCCGAGGTAGTTGAGCCACCGGCCGGGGGCGAGGTGCTCCGAAACGGCGGCGTACGTGTCCTTCGTCCACTGGATGTTCTTGACCGTGTCGGCGGGATCGATCCACTCGGAGGGCAGCAGCAGGTTGAAGCCCGCGTCGCGGTGCGGCACTGCCGTGGCGGTGGGGTCGATGCGGGTGACCGCGCCGTGGAAGTGCTCAAGGATGATCGCCGACATGATCGACGGCACGGTCTGGAAACGGTTGACGATGGTATCGATCAGCTCATCGGACAGGCCGGCGGTGAAGCTGGACAGCCAGTAGTTGAGCGCACCGGCGGGAAACCCGTCGTCGAGAATCGTGTTCATCACGGGGTAGGGCATCGGCCCCACCTCGACCACCAGCGGTGACCCGAAGTCGAGATACGGCGCCAGGTCGGCATCCGCCCGCTCGGGGTCGGTGTGGCAGACGATCATCGCCGCCAGCTTCATCCCGGAGCCGTCCGGAGCGTGCACCAGGCCGGCGAACACGGTCAGCTCGTCGGGACAGCTGGCGACGCTGTCGCGATAAAACCGGAGCAGATCGCCGCCAGCTTCGATCGGGTGGGCGATCAGGCCGCCGACGACCGTGGGCAGCGGACGCATCTGGAACCGCAGCGACGCGGCCACGCCGAAGTTGCCGCCGCCTCCACGCAGCCCCCACATCAGGTCGGGATTCGAGGAATCGGTGACCTCCACCACCTGACCGTCGGCCGTCACCAGCTCGACATCGATCAGGTTGTCGCATGCCAGCCCCTGGGTGGACATCAGCCAGCCGAGGCCACCACCGAGCGTGTAGCCGCCGATGCCGGTCGTCGAGATGGCGCCGCCGGTCACGGCTAGCCCGTGCTTGCCGGCCTCGACGTTCAGGTCGTTCCACGTCGCGCCGCCCTGCGCGCGGGCGGTGCCCGATCCGGGGTCGACGGTGATCGCACGCATCTGCGACAGATCGATCATCATGCCGCCCTCCGACACGCAGCGCCCGGCCACGTTGTGGCCGCCGCCTCGAACAGCGATCTCGAGACCGTTCTCGGTCGCGAACCGCACCGCGGAGGCGATGTCCTCGGTACTGGCGCACTGGGCGATGACGCCCGGCCGCCGGTCGATCAGCCCGTTGTGGACACGTCTCGCCGACTCGTACCCGTCGTCGGCGGGGAGCAGCAGCCGTCCGCTGAAGCTCTCTGAAAGGTGCTTGACCCGATCGGAATCAACCACGGGAACTGTGGACACGGTGATAGACCTCCCTCATCGTGCGGTCGCCCGGACCGCGGAAACGGGACGATGATGGTGTCACAAACGCTGTGCGAAATGCCACCGGGCCGGCCGGCCGTCCCGCGGCTAGGGTGAGCGCGATGGGAGTGGAGCGCACGGTCGTCTGCATGAGCGGAGTGGGAGGGTCGGCGGCGGAGTGGGATCGGGTGATTCCCAGCCTCGCGGCGTTCGGGCGGGTTTCCACCGTGGCGCCGCCGGCGGCGGGACCGCTGATCGTGGTCGGGCACTCGCAGGGCGGCGTGCGGGCGCTGCAGCTGGCGGCGGGCGAGCCGGGCAGGGTGGAGGCGGTCGTTCTGGCCAGCAGCTTCTTCCCGCCGGCGCGGGCCGGCCGCCCGCTGGCCGCCACGGCGCTCGACTACGGCCGCCACCGGATCGCGTACGCGCGGGAGCTTGCCGGCCGCCGTCGTGTGCCCAGTCCGACCCGTCGCGGGCTCCGGCAGATGGCCGCCGTGGCCCGCCTCGGCCTGCGCCCGGCGGCGTTTCACTCACTGGCCGCCCGCGCCCGCTGCCCGGTGCTGGTGATACACGGGAACGAGGATCACGTGGTACCGCTCAGCTTCGCCCGGGCGGCGGTCGCCATTCACCCGACCTGGACGCTGCGGGAGCTACCCGGCGCCGGCCACCGGCCGCACCGCGATCGCCCCGATCGGTGGGCGGACGCCGTGTCGGCGTGGCTGTGCGGCGTGGCCTGATCAACGCGGGGCGGCGGTGCGATGTTCCCGGTGGTCTGATCGTCACACCGGGAACGTCGCGCAACCGCCTTCGCGAGCTTCTTGTCGTGGCGCTCGCAGACCGTGCCAGCCGGGCACTGCGGGACTCTTTGGTGGAGCCTTCACGATCGTACACGGGTCCCAAGACGGATACCAGTTAGTCACATTATGCAACGAGCCTCGGCGAAGGCGAGTCCCGTTTCCGCTCAGCTTTCGGGAGCGCGGCGCCCGCTGGCGAGCTCCTCCATGGCCATCCTGTCCACCACGTCGGGTGGGATCACGCCCACCCGGCATCGGGTCTTCGCGCGCAGCGTGGCCTGACGGGTTCCATCGCCCAGCACAGCGCCCTCGCCGACGATCGTACCGGGGCCGATCTCGACCACCTCGCTCCCGTCCACCTCGACGCCGAGCACGCCGTCCAGCAGCAGGTAGAGGTCGTCGCCCTCCTCACCCTGCTCGACCAGCGTCTCGGCGGGCTTGATGGTGCGCCGCTTCAGCTCGACGCCACGGTCCATCATGCCCCGCTGCAGATCGCGCTCGAGCGCGGTCTCGGCGGCGACAACGAACGCCTCGGAGTCCTCCTCGCCCCACGGGGTGTGCTCGCCGTGGGCCTCCCGGTACCACTTCTTGAAGTCGATGGTGCCGGCCTTCTGCGTCAGCTGCCCGTCCGGCCCGTACACCCAGTGGCGGGGAAACGCGCTGGCGCCGATCAGCTCGTGCTCGGAGGTGCCGTCGGCGTGGATCGTGAGCGCCAGCGTCGTCCAGGCGGTGGCGGAGTTGATGCGGACGAATGGCTTGCCCCGCACCATCCGCGGAGCCGGGAAACCCGCCCGTCCGCCCACGGTCTGCACGAACCGCACCGAGTCCGGGCCGACCTCGGGATCCGGGCGCAGTGCGTCAAAGGCCACTCCCGGCACGCGGATGCTCTTGGGGCCGGCCTTGAACGTGGTCGATCCGACCAGGCCGGTGCCCTCATGGCCGTGATCGACGATCCGGCCGTCCTCGACGGTGATCCACGCGGCCAGGTGGTTGGCCTCGCGGAAGCGGTCGTCATCGCGCAGCTTCTCGAGATCCCCGGGCTCGAGGCTGTCGGGCGGCGGCTGGTCGTAGTGACCGACGCCGAGGTCGAACGGGATTTTCGGCAGCCCCTGGATCGCCTCCGGCGGGATCCAGGAGATGGCGGTGACGGACGACTCGATGCGCATTGCGACCCTCCCAGTTGACGTGGCTACCGTAAACCACGGCGGCCGCGCCCGCTGGAATTCGTCAGCAGGGGTTGGCGGGGGCGTACGATCGCGCCGTGGCTGCCCTCGCTGTCGTGACCGGCGCGTTCTCGTATTCCGGCGGCGTGATCGCCCAACGGTTGCTGGAGCGGGGCGACGAGGTGGTGACGCTTTCCCGCCAAGCACCGCCTCCTGGCCATCCGCTGGCGGGTCAGATCCGACAGGAGCGGCTGCAGTTCACGGATGAAGCGGGCCTGGCTCGGGATCTGGCCGGAGCCGACGTGCTGTTCAACACGTACTGGATCAGGTTCGCCCACGGGGGGACGACGTTCGCGGACGCGGTCGAGAACAGCCGCCGCCTGTTCCACGCGGCCAGGTCGGCGAACGTCGGGCGTGTCGTCCACCTGTCGGTCACCAACGCCTCCGCCGGCTCCCCGTTCGCCTACTTCCGCGGCAAGGCTGCCGTCGAGCACGCCCTGGCCGACACCACCAGCGAGTACGCGGTGATTCGCCCCTCGCTGGTGTTCGGCGGGCGCCAGGAGATCCTGATCAACAACATGGCCTGGCTTCTGCGTCGCCTTCCCGTCTACGCCGTGCCCGGCGACGGCCGCTACCGCGTCCAGCCGGTGTCAGTCGACGACGTGGCCGACCGGGCGGTGGCGGCGGCGGCGCGAAGCGGGCCCTCGGTCGAGGACGCAGCCGGCCCTGAGCGCTACACGTTCAACGAGTTCCTGACCGTGCTTCAGCGCGCGCTGGGCACTCGAACGCGGCTGCTGCACCTGCCGCCCGCGGCCGTGGGCGCCCTCGGGGCGATGCTCGGCCGTCTGCTCCGAGACGTCGTGATCACCGGCGAGGAGCTCGGTGCCCTCACCTCTGAGCTGCTCGTCTCCCCGCACCCGGCCACCGGATCCAGGAGCTTCGCCGAGTGGCTCCCCGGCCAGTCCGAGTGGCTCGGGCGGCGCTACGCCAACGAGCTCCAGCGCAACTGGCGGTCCGCATCGTAGGGCGCCCCGACAGGGCCAAGAGCGGAGGGGGAGGGATTCGAACCCTCGTCGGACGAAGCCGCCCGAAACGGTTTTCGAGACCGCCGCATTCAACCACTCTGCCACCCCTCCAGGGTGCGGCGAACAGTGTAGCCAAGCGCCTCCGTGACGGTTCCTGGGACGCGGCAAAACGGCTCTCTGGTACCGTCGGGCGATGGCTGAGCTGGCGCCGTACATCCCCGACCTGACCGACGAGCAGCGCGAGATCCAGCAGGTCGCGCGGGAGTTCGCGCGGCGGGAGATCCGCCCGGTGGCGGCCGAGGTCGACGAGAAAGACACCTACTGCCCGGTGGAGGTCGTGTACCGGGCAGCCGAGATCGGCCTGACGTCGTACATGCTGCCCGAGGAGGTGGGCGGCGGCGGCATCGCCGACGTCCTGACCGGCTGCATCGTGCAAGAGGAGCTCAACTGGGGCTGCGCCGGAATCGGCAACCTCGTCACCTCCGGCGCCTTCTTCGCGCGGCCGGTGCTGGAGGTGGGTACCGACGAGCAGAAGGAGCGGTGGCTGACCCCGCTGTGCGGCGAGCGCCCGCCGCTGACCGCGCTGGCGTCGACCGAGCCCGGCGTCGGCTCTGACACCGCGGCCATGACCACCACCGCCGTCCGCGACGGCGACTCCTGGGTGCTGAACGGCCAGAAGACCTGGATCTCCAACGGCGGCGTGGGGCAGTTCTACGTGGTCTTCGCCACCGTGGCGCCCGGCACCGGCTCCAAGGGCGTGACCGCCTTCCTGCTCGAGAAGGGCGACCAGGGCCTCAGCTTCGGCGAGCCGATGCGGAAGGTCGGCCAGCGGGCGATCATCAACACCGAGCTGTTCCTGCACGACTGCCGGATCCCCGCCGACCGGCTGCTGGGTGAGGAGGGCAAGGGCTTCTACAGCCTGATGCACACCTTCGACGAGTCGCGCATCCACCTGGCGGCCAGCGCGGTCGGAATCGCCCGGGCCGCCTTCGAGTACGCGGTCGAGTACGCGAAGACGCGGGAGGCGTTCGGCCGGCCGATCGGCGAGCACCAGGCGGTCGGCTTCCGGCTGGCCGACATGGCGACCAGGATCGACGCTGCCCGCCTGCTCACCCACCGAGCCGCCCGGATGATGGACGAGGGCAAGCACGTGCCGGCCGAGGCGGCGATGGCCAAGCTGTTCGCATCCGAGACCGCGACCTGGGTGACCTGGGCCGCCGTGCAGACACTGGGCGGCTGGGGCTACTCGCGCGAGTATCCGGTCGAGAAGTGGTCGCGCGATGCCCGCCTCGAGGAGATCGAGGAGGGCACCTCGGACATCCAGCGGCTGATCATCAGCCGCGGCCTGCTCCGCAGCTGACCAGCTTCTTGCCCGCCGGCCGCAGCTGAGGCATGCTTGGTGGATGCTCGAGCGCACCAGGAACACGGTCGCGCGCCGCGGTTACGAGGTGGTTCGCGAGGGCCGGCCCGAGGCGCTGGCGAGGTTCCGGCGGCTGGACGATGCCGACCGGGCGGCCTGCCGGTGGGCCTGGTCGAGCTCGCGGGATGACGTCTGGCTGGTCGTCCGCACCCGCCGCGGCGAGCGCACGGACGTGGTGCGGCGGATCGACGGCGGGCCGCCGCCACCCGAAGAGGGGGCCGGTGACCGCTTCCCACGACGGCCGCGCAGGCCGCTGGGGTCGGGCTCGGTCGCGCTGCCGCGGCCCGACGGCGACTAGACCGGGGCCGCCGCCTGGGCGTCGGCCACCGGTGCTGCGCCGGTGTCGCGCAGCACGCGCAGCGCCTCCGGCGGCAGGTTGACCCGCACCGGGTCGCCCTGCGAGTAGTGCAGCTCCTGGCCGGTGTTCTGGACGAGCGCCTGTACGACCTCGCCGTGGGCCAGGCGCACGATCACCTGGTTGGCGTTGCCCAGGTAGACCACGCGCTCGACCATGCCGGGGATCCGGTTCTCGCCGGTCGAGTCCTGCGACTCGAGGTGGATCCGCTCGGGCCGGATGACGATCTTGGTCTCGCCGCTGGTGCCGACTTCACCCTGGCCGGCGAACAGGTCGAAGTCGCCGACCGACACCCGGCAGCGGCCGTTGGAGTCGCCGTGGGCGGTGGCGGCCATCAGGTTGGAGACGCCCAGGAAGTCGGCCACGAAGGTGGTCGAGGGCTCCTCATACACGTCCCGCGGCGCAGCCACCTGCTCGACCCGGCCCTCATTCATGACCGCGATCCGGTCGCTCATGGTGAGCGCCTCTTCCTGGTCGTGGGTGACGTAGATGAACGTGATCCCCACCTGCTGCTGCAGCGCCTTGAGCTCGATCTGCAGCGCCTTGCGAAGCTTCGCATCGAGCGCTCCCAGCGGCTCGTCGAGCAGCAGCACCGCCGGCTTCAGCACCAGCGCCCGGGCCAGGGCCACGCGCTGCTGCTGGCCGCCCGACAGCTGCGAGGGCTTGCGCCGTCCGTAGTCGGCCATCTGCACCATGCCCAGCGCCTCGCCCACCCGCTGCTTGATCTCGACCTTGCTCGCCCGCTGGCGGCGGAGACCGAAGGCCACGTTGTCGAACACGCTGAGATGCGGGAACAGGGCATAGCTCTGGAACACGGTGTTGACGTTTCGCTTGTGCGGGGGCGTGTACGCCATGTCCTCGCCGTCCAGCAGGATCTCGCCGCTGGTCGGCTGCTCGAATCCGGCGATCATCCGAAGCGTTGTCGTCTTGCCGCAGCCCGACGGTCCCAGCATCGAGAAGAACTCCCCGGCCGGCATCTGCAGGTTGATGCCGTCGACCGCCGTCACGTCGCCGAACTGCTTGACGAGATCGATCAGCTTCACTTCACCACCGGCCACGAACCCTCCTCAAAGGTCGTCGTTGGAAGGCGCAAGGGTACCAAGTGCCGGCTTGCGCTGTCATGCGTCGAGCGCCGCGAAGTCGCCGATCGCGGACTGCCCGGCGCCGCGCTCGCCACGTGTGAACATGCGCCAGACCAGGAACCCGGCGACCACCGATGCCAAAGTGATCAGCACCATGACCGTGGCGATGGCGTTGGTCGAGGGCAGCGGCGCCGCGCGGGTGGCGCTGTAGATCGCCATCGGCACGGTGGTCGTGTCAGCGCCGTTGGACAGCCACTGGCTGATCACGAAGTCGTCGATCGAGATGGCGAACACGATTGCCGCGCTGGCGACGATGGCCGGCGTGAGCAGCGGCAGGAGTATCCGGAACAGCGCCACGCTGGGCGAGGCCCCCAGGTCGGCCGCCGCCTCCTCGTACTCCCTGCCGATCGAGAACAGGCGGCCGCGCACGATCACCACCACATAGGAGATGGAGAAGGTGACGTGCCCCAGGATCTGAGCGGTGGTCCCCGTGTGGACGACGGTGAACAACTGCGTGAACAGGAGCAGCAGCGAAACGCCCATCACGATCTCCGGCGTGACCAGCGGGAACAGCATCAGGAAGTTGGACGGCCCCGAACCACGGCCGCGCCAGCGGGCCAGGCCCAGTGCCAGCGCGACGCCGATCGGGGTGGCGATGACCACGTCGGCGGCGGCCAGCTTGATGCTCTGCGAGAGCGCCGTGCGCAGCGCCGGGTCGTTCCACACCGAGTTGACGGGGTCGCCCCAGTACCACTTGGTGGAGAACCCGTGCCAGACCGTGCGCGACCGGCTGTCGTTGAACGAGAACTGGATCGCGATCAGCACCGGCACCAGCGCCCAGATCATGTAGGCCCACGTGATCACCACCAGGAACCGGGGCCGCCCCCACGGGTTCGACATCCAGCCCCGCGCCCGTTGCAAGGTCGAGAACCCTCGAGTGCGGTCGACGGCTGAGCGGGTGACGGTGGTGTCGCTCATGCCCCGCGCAACTCCTTCGAGGCCCGGTAGATCGTCCACATGTAATAGCCCATCAGCACCACCAGGAACGCCGACAGCAGGATGGTGATCGCTGCGCCGATGGTGGGCTGGGGGCCGCCATGGAAGTAGAGGTCGATCTGGTTGCCGATCATCGACGTGGTCGGGGCCCCGGAGACGATGTTGGGGGTGTAGTAGTCGCCGAACATCGGCAGGGCGATCAGCACCATGCCGCCCAGCACGCCGGCCTTGGAGAGCGGCAGCGTGACGTGGACGAAGGCGCGGAACGGGCTGGCGCCGAGGTCGCGGGCGGCCTCGAGGTAGTGGCGGTCGATCCTGTCCAGGGCGGCGTACAGCGGCAGGATGAAGTAGGGGATGTAGCCGTAGATCAGCGCCCAGATCACCGTGGAGGACTTCCCGTCCAGGAAGCCGTAGGGCGTGCTCAGCACATGCGTCCAGATCAGGAAGCGATTGACGTAGCCGTCGGGGGCGAGCAGGTTGACCCAGGCCAGCATCCG
>Ga0070684_100001147_pt1 | contig 19051 bp, 11 predicted proteins | sample KBSC723LmetaG_FD_65653 | JGI IMG/M metagenome (GOLD analysis project Ga0070684, IMG submission 65653) | Corn rhizosphere microbial communities from Kellogg Biological Station, Michigan, USA - KBS C7.2-3L metaG | ecosystem: Host-associated > Plants > Roots > Rhizosphere ...
GCGATCGAGCTCGAGGATCCAGCCGGCGACGTTGTCGAGGAAGTAGCGATCGTGCGTGACCGCGACGATGGTCCCGGGGAACTCGTGCAGGTGATGCTCGAGCCACGCGACGCTCTCCGCGTCGAGATGGTTCGTCGGCTCGTCGAGCAGCAGCATGTCGGGCCGCTCGAGCAGCACGCGACAGAGCGCCACGCGGCGCCGCTCACCGCCGGACAGCTTGCTGACGTCCGCGTCGGGCGGCGGAAGCCGGAGCGCGTCCATCGCGATCTCCAGCGTGCGGTCGAGATCCCAGCCGTTGGCTGCCTCGATCCCGTCCTGCAGCTTCCCCTGCTCCTCGAGCAGCTTCTCCATCTCGGCGGGCTTCAGGTCCTCGCCCAGCTTCAGGTTCACCTCGTCGAAGCGCGTGAGCAGCTTCTTGGTGGCGGCGACCGCTTGCTCGACGTTGCCGAGCACGGTCTTGGTCGGATCCAGCTGCGGCTCCTGCGGCAGGTAGCCGATGCGGATGCCGTCCGCCGGCTTCGCGTCGCCGAAGAAGTCCTTGTCGACGCCCGCCATGATGCGCAGGAGCGTCGACTTCCCGGCGCCGTTCCCGCCGAGGACGCCGATCTTCGCGCCCGGGTAGAACGACAGGTAGATCCCCTTCAGGACCTCCTTGTTGGGCGGGTGGACCCGCCGGAGGTTCTGCATCGTGTAGATGTACTGGTGCGCCATGGCGGCGGCAGTGTAGCAGCACGGCCGGGGCGCCGTGGGGCGTTGCTTCAACTACAACGGTTGTTGTACGGGCTGAAACGGAAGCGCCGCTGCCTGCTCGAGGTTCCGGGACTTTCGGCCTGGCACGATTGATGTAATTCGTACCAATCGCACTGGGGGGCGGGCCTGGTCAGCGTCGTCCGCGCGACGCGACCAGGCCCGTTTTTTTTATAGAGATGCCATTCGTCCTGCCCGCCATCCTCGTCGCCGTCCTCGTCCTCGCCTCCGGCCTCGACGTCCGCTAACGTCGCCGGCGTTCTTCAGGCCGCGCGCTTGCGCGCGAGCTTCGAAGCCAGCTCGCGGCGAATCTCGGCGACGTCCGGGAGCTCCCGCCTGCGGCATCGTCCATCTGCAGCCGCCCTTTGAAGATAACTCGAAGCCGCTAGAGCGCGAGGATGACGACGCCGGCGCAGACGAGGGCGGCGCCGATCAGGATCGCGCGCGCGGGGCGCTCGCGCAGGACTGTCCAGGCGTAGAGGACGGTCAACGCGGAGGCGAGGCTCGCGAACGGCGACACCAGCGCGAGCGGCGCGAAGCGCGCGGCGATCGTGATGCACGCGAAGCCGGCGGTCTCGAAGAAGCCGGCGGCGAGGACCGGCAGCCACGCCGCGGCGGGCGGCGGCCGCAGGTTCACCCGGAACGCCAGCGCGAGCGGCAGGCCCAGCGCGATGTCGGCGACGTAGACGACGACGATCGATCCCACCGCGCCGAACGCGGGGGTCAGGCGCGCCATCGTCGGGATCAGCACGCCGAACCCGAGCGCGGCGCCCGCGGCCGCGAGCAACCAGCGCGGGGTGCGTCCCCCGCCGCTCCGGGTGCTCTCGACCTGCGCGTAGCGCGACACCACCAGCGCGCCGGCGACGACGGCCGCGCCGCCCGCCAGCTGCCCGGCTCCGAGGCGCTCGCCGAACACCGCCAGCGAGAGCGCCGCCGAGATTACCGCCCAGGACGACATGATCGGCACGGCGATGGTGAGGCGTCCGTGCTCGAACGCGTAGAACATGGTGACGTAGGCCAGCAGCGACGACACGCACGCGACCGCGATCCAGCCGCTCATCGACGGCGCCAGCGCGAGGTTGCGCTGGTCGAGCGCCAGCGACGCGAGCGCGGCCATCCCCGCGCCGGTGAGCTGCGACCACAGCAGCGCGCGCATCGACCCGACGTCGCGGCCGGCGCGCGCGATGGCGACGTTCGCCACCGCCCAGCACGCGCTCGCGCCCAGGCCCAGGAGGATACCGGCGAACATCGGGCGGGGAGGATACCGGGCGCGGCCGCTTCCTGTTAGAAAGTGTTTGTTGGATTCGGGCCGCCCCCTCGTCATCGTGAACCCGCGTTCGGGCGGTGGTCTGTCAGAGTCGCGCTGGGCGCGCGTCCGGGGCGCGCTCGCCGAAGGGCTGGGCGAGCTGGACAGCGCGTTCACGACCGCGCAGCGCGACGCAGCCGCGATCGCGGAGCGCGAGGCGGCGGGCGGCCGGCGGCTCATCCTCGCGCTGGGCGGCGACGGCACGATCTCCGAGGTCGCCGACGGCGTGCTGGCGGCGGGCGCGGGCGCGACGACGGAGATCGGCCTCATCCCGCGCGGCACCGGCGGCGACTTCCGCCGCACGCTGGAGATGCCCAAGGAGGTCGCCGCCGCGGCCGCGCACATCAAGAACGCGCCGGCGCGCAAGGTCGACGCCGGCCGCGTCCGCTACCGCACCTTCGACGGCGGCGAAGGCGTGCGCCACTTCGTCAACGTCGCGTCGTTCGGGTTCTCGAGCGCGGTGGCCCGCCGCGCGAACGCGTCGTCCAAGCGATTCGGCGGCCGGATCGCGTTCATGGCCGCGACGCTGCGCGAGCTGGTCGCGCACGACAACCAGGACGTCTGGCTGACCGTCGACGGCCAGGAGCGGCGGCGGCGGCGCGTGATGATGGCGGCGGTCGGCAACGGCCGCTTCTTCGGCGGCGGCATGAAGATCTGCCCGGAGGCGCACATCGACGACGGCGCGTTCGATCTCGTCGCGGTCGGCGACATGACGCGCGGCCAGGTCATCGCCAACCTCGGCAAGCTGTTCGGCGGCACGCACATCGAGCTGGAGCAGGTCACGCAGGAGCGCATCACCCGCCTCCACGCGGAGCCGGTCGAGGCCGACGCCGACATTCCGGTGGAGCTCGACGGCGAGACGCCCGGCCACCTGCCCGCGACGTTCGAGATCGTCCCCGGCGCGCTGCGCATCCGGGCCTGACGCTTCTTCGCCTCCGGGGCGAACAGACGGCGGCGCGCGCGCCTACAGCTTCGCCGAGTCGAGCCACTGCGGGTTGTGCGCGGTCCCGTCGAACATGTCGGAGACCTTGTACTTCTCCCACCGCCCGTCGGTCCCCGCCGGCGACGTGCGCGCGAGGACCACCTTGCGGTCGGCCTGGGTCATGTCCGACGCACCGTACGCGGCTTGCAGCGCCTGCCCGAGATCGCGCATCGACTGGCAGCCGGTGATGACGACCGTCGCGCCCGAGCCCATCGAGTAGCGCAGGCAATCAACAGGTGAGACGTGCCCCTGCGCGAGCGGACCGCTCGAGAGGAACACGCCCGACCCCAGCGGCTTCATCGCCAGCACCGCGGTGCCGGCCTTGTCGGCCACGGGAAGGACCATCCGCTCGAAGCTGTCGCGGTGGGCGTCCATCACGTTGACGGGCATCTGCACGGTGTCGAACACGAAATGGTGCGCCGCCGCGGTCTCCAGCATCTTCAGGTGGATGCGTGGGCTCTTGTGCCCGGTGAAGCCGATGAAGCGGATCTTGCCCGCCTTCTTCGCGGCGACCAGCGCCTCCATGGCCCCGTCCGCGTTGAACACCCGCGCCGGATCGGTGTCGCGGATGACCTCGTGCACCTGCATCAGATCGATCGTGTCGGTGCCCAGGCTGCGCAGGCTCTGATCGATCTGCGCCGCCGCGGCCGCGCGCGTGCGCCCGTCGATCTTCGTCATCAAGAACGCGCGCTTGCGATAGCCGTCGCGCAGCGCGCGGCCCATCCAGACGTGGCTCTTGCCGTCGTTGTAGTCCCAGCAGTTATCCATGAAGTTCACGCCGTGATCGATCGCGGCGCGGATGATGCGCACCGCGGTCTGCTCGTCGGCCGCCTGACCGATGTGGTAGCCGCCGAGGCCCACCAGCGAGACCTCGGCGCCGGTCCGCCCCAGCTTCCGCATCGGCATCTTGCCCTCGGGCAGCTTGTCGCCGCCGGCAGCCGGCTTGTCGCCCGCCGCGCGCGCCGGGCCGGCCCCGAACGACGCGACGCCAGCCAGACTCCACTGCAAGAATCGCCTGCGCTCTCGGCTTGCCATGGCGCGAAGCTGGCTACCCGCGCGCCCGCGTCAACCAGGGGTGAGCCTTGTTCCCGCCCTCCGAACACCGTTCGGCAGACGAACGGTGACCAGGAGGCAGCCGATGGCCCCCCGCTTCCAATCAGGAAAAGCCGCGCGCGTACTGTGGTTGGTGGCGTTTGCGACCAGCGCCGGTTGCGCCGGCGTCACGCCGGGCGCCAGCACCGGCAAGGGCGGCGGCGGCGCCGTCGACGCGGGGACCGGAACCGGCGGGGGGTCGGCCGGCGGCAGCGCCGGAAACGATGCCGGCGCCGACCACCCGGTCATCGTGATCGACGGCGGCGGCGACGGCCCCGGCTGCACGTCCAGCGTCACCTGCACGCCCACGAACGGACGGTACTGCGGCCTCATCGGCAACGGCTGCTTCGGGATGCTCGATTGCGGCGCCTGCCCGACCGGCCAGGCGTGCGAGGGCGGCATCTGCGTCGTCAGCAACTGCACGCCGCTGGCGTGCCAGCTGCCGTCGGCGAAATATTGCGGCAAGGTCGGCGATGGCTGCGGTCGCGCGATGGACTGCGGCGACTGCAGCGGCACGCAGACCTGCAGCGGCTCGGGCCTGTGCGTGTCGACCGGCTGCGTGCCGCTCACCTGCAACGTCGGGACGTCGCGCTTCTGCGGCGTCATCGGCGACGGCTGCGGCGGAACGCTCGACTGCGGCGGGTGTCAGGCGCCCGCCACCTGCGCGGGCCGCGGCGTCGCCGGCGTGTGCGGCGATCCGAGCTGCAAGCCGATCACGTGCGCGCCCGCGAGCGGCGGCCGCTACTGCGGCGTGATCGGCGACGGCTGCGGCGGCACGCTCGACTGCGGCACCGCCTGCCCGGGAGGGATGACGTGCGGCGCGCCGCCGCCCGGCGGGATGGCGATCCCGAACGTCTGCCCCGGCTCGAGCTCGGGCCCGTGCACGGGCATCGCGTGCATGGTGCAGACCTGCACGGGCGCCGCGAAGACGACGGTCAGCGGCACGATCCGCGATCCGGCCGGGAAGGTGCCGCTCTACAACGTCAACGTCTACGTGCCGAACGCGGCGGTCGACCCGATCCCGGAGGGGGCGTCGTGCGACAAGTGCAGCGCGCAGCTGTCGGGCAAGCCGATCGCGACCGCGCTGACGGACGCCAACGGCAAGTTCGTGCTGGAGAACGTGCCGGTCGTCGCGAACCTGCCGATCGTCATCCAGGTCGGCAAGTGGCGGCGCGAGATCACGATCCCGACCGTCACCGCCTGCGTCGACAACCCGATCACGAACGCCGACCTGACGCGCCTGCCGCGCAGCAAGGCCGAGGGCCACATCCCGAAGATGGCGCTCACGACCGGCGGCTCGGACGCGCTCGAGTGCCTGCTGCGAAAGATCGGCGTCGCCGACTCGGAGTTCACGACCGATACGGGCAGCGGGCGCGTGAACCTCTACATCGGCGGCAGGCCGGACGCGAGCAGCAGCCTCGGCACCGATCGGTTCACGACCACGCTGAACGGCGGCGCTGCGTTCCCGCAGGCGACCACGCTGTGGGGCAACACGAACAAGATGCTCGGCTACGACATCATGCTGCTGTCGTGCGAGGGCAGTCAGTACGCCGACGTGAAGATGCCGTTCTACGGCAACGTGAAACGCTACGGCGACTCGGGCGGCCGCATCTTCGCCAGCCACCTGCACTTCAACTGGCTTTGGAAGGGGCCGGCGCCGTGGCCGATGACGGCGAATTACACGGGTGGGTCGAAGGAGGCGAACGACCCGCCGAACCCGTCGACGGCCACGGTGGACACCAGCTTCCCCAAGGGCGTGGCGCTGGCCGACTGGCTGACCGCGGTCGGCGCGACCCCGACGCGCGGCCAGATCGATCTCTACGATTCGGCGCACTCGGTGGCCGAGACGGTCGCGCCGACGCAGCGCTGGATCTACCTGCCGGTGAACCCGAACGACAGCGTGACGCCCCACCGCACCTCGACGCAGTACATGACCTTCAACACGCCGGTCGAGGCGGCGACCGACGCGCAGTGCGGGCGCGTCGTGCACACCGACATCCATGTGAAGGCGGCGCCGGCGGCGACCGGCGAGAAGAAGGACAAGTCCGATCCCGGGACGACGGCCGACGGGGGAACGCCCTTCCCGACCGGATGCACGGCGGTGACGCTGTCGCCGCAGGAGAAGGCGCTGGAGTTCCTGTTCTTCGATCTGTCGGCGTGCGTGCAGCCCGATACCGACAAGCCGCAGCCGCCGCCCGTCCCTCCGCCGGGCACACCGTCCGTGCCCCCGTCGGTCACGGCCGTCCCGCCGCCGCTGCCCCCACCGCCGCCGCCGCCGCCTCCGCCGCCGGTGAATTAGTTGCCGCTGACGGAGATTCTGAAGGCCTGAGGCGGACCCCTCACCCTAACCCTCTCCCCGCGGAGCGGGGCGAGGGGATCGGAGCGGAGCGGGGCGAGGGGATCGGAGCGCTAGGCGCCGGCGGCGGCCTTGAAGGCGGTCTTGCCCAGCATGTGCTCGCGGATGTAGTCGACGGTCTCGCGGAGGGTGTCGGCGGGGTCGCGGGGGACGAAGCCCAGCTCGCGGGCGGCCTTGCCGGCGTCGAGGTACCAGTAGTACTGCGCCATCTCGACGCTCTCCGGTTCGACCGCGACCTTGCGCCCCAGCTTCTTGAACACCTCCGCCTGCGCGCGCGCCGCGATGAACGGGAAGTCGCCCGAGATCTTCAGCTTGGGCCCCGCGATCTTCGTCAACCGTTCGAGCCGCCCGAAGAACTCGGCGAACGTCCAGTTGACCGCCCCCAGCAGGTAGCGCGCGCCCGCCGTGCCGCGCGCCATCGCGACCGGCAGCAGCGCCGCGACGTCACGCGCGTCGACGACGTTCAGGCCGCCCGCCGGCATCAACAGGATCTCGCGCGCCAAAAACTGCAGGACCGGGCGCGTCGAGCTGAGGCGATCGTCCCCCGGTCCCAGCAGCAGGCTCGGGTTCACGGTGACCAGCTCCACCTTGTCGCCGCAGGCGCGCCGCGCCGTCTCTTCCTGATACACCTTGCTCGCGTAGTAGCCCCAGCGCGAGATGAGGTCGATCGGCGTGGGCGTGTCCTCGTCGGCGACGTCCTCGGCGCGCCGCGAACACGCGACGGTGCCGCTGGTCGACGCCATCACGATGCGCGACACGCCGGCGCGCGCCGCCGCCTCGCACACCACGCGCGTACCGTCGACGTGGACCGCGTACATCCGGTGCGCGTCGACGGCCTTGTGCGAGACCATCCCGGCCAGGTGATAGATCTGATCGACGCCCGCGACCGCCTTCGCGACGTCGTCCGCCGACGTGACCGATCCGGTGACGATCTCCGCGTCCACCGCGCTCGCCTTCAGCCAGGCGGGCGGCGCGCTGTGGGCCAGCACGCGCAGGCGCACCCGGTTCTCGACGGCGAGCTGCCGCACCAGGTGCGCGCCCAGGAACCCCGTTCCACCCGTGATCAGCGCGAGCGGCCGCGCGTCCTTGTCCTTCTTCGTCGTCGTATTCATCGCTATGGCACCGACCTCAGCACGCGGCGCCGCCGGAGCTCGCGCACCGCGATCGGCCCCAGCGTCTTGCCGTCCCAGGCCGTCCGGGCCGCGTCGGCGTCCAGCGTGGTTGCCACGCCGTCGCGCAGGTTCTCGACGACCCGCTGCGTGAACGCCGCGACCAACCGCCAGGCCTCCTGCGAGGTCAGGCCGTCGGTCAGCGACAGCAGCCACTCGCGCGACAGGAACGGACCGAACGACACGGTCAGCTCGCGCGACCGCGGCACGGCCGTGCCCTTCGGCAAGGCGTCGAAGCTGCCCGCGACGTGCGCGGGCAACACGCCCACCTCGGCGCGCAGCGCCAGGTAGCCCAGGCTGGGCAGGAAGTCGGCCATGTCGCCGGTGACCGATCGCGTGCCCTCGGGGAACACGACCATGCTCCGCCCGCGGCGCAGCACGCTCTCGGCCGTGTCCATCGACTTGCGAATCGATCCCGATCGCTCCATCGGCACCAGGTTCGTGAAGTGCTTGAAGTAAGCGCGGCGATAGCGGTTGCGGAAGAAGTAGTCCGCCGCCGCCAGCGACGTCAGGTCACGGCCGGCATCGCCCAGCGCGACCTTGATCGCGCCCATGTCCAGGTGCGACGCGTGGTTGGCCGCGACGATGAAGCTCGTGTGCTGCGGGATGTGCGACGCGCCCTTCACCTTCGTCTGCAGCACCTGCTGGTAGAAGGCACGCTGCGCCCACGCGAGGCCGCGCTTGCCCGCCGACGACACCGCGCTGGGCACGCGGATCTCGGCGTCGTCGTCCAGCGCCCGCTTGGCCGCCAGCTCGCGCGCCGCCGCCGCGGGCCCCCGCACCAGCAGCTCTTGCAGCTCGGCCAGCGTGCCCAGCGTCGTGACGTCGACGCTGTCGGGCAGCGCGATGCCGGCCGTGTCCAGCGCGCTCGACAGCTCGGCGTACATCAGGCTGTCGAAGCCCAGCTCGCCGAACCGGCTGCCCAGCTGCACCTCGGACCGCCGCCGCCCCGACACGGTCGCGACCGTGTCCAGCAGCCAGGCGACCTGCCCGCCCTCCCCCGCCGCCGCGAGCGCGCCCTTGCTCTCCTCGTTCTTGCGGCGCAGCCGCGCGATCTCCGCGGCGACGTCGCGCCGCTTGATCGATCGCTTCTCGGTCTTCGGGAGATCCCCGTCCCAGATGTGCAGGCTGCGGACCCGCTTCCAGATCGGCAGATCGGTCGATACCTTGCGAAAGTGCTCCTCGACCTTCGCGGCCACCTCCGCCGCGGACAGCGAGGTGTCGTGCTCGAGGTCCAGGACGACCGCGCACGCCACCTGCTCACCAACCCCGTCGGGCACGCCGACCACCGACAGCTCCTTGATGAACGGGCTCTCGCGATAGAGGTCCTCGATCTCGTCGGGGTAGACGTTCTTGCCGTTGGCGTCGACGATCACGTCCTTCGATCGGCCCACCAGGTGCAAGTTGCCGTCGTCGTCGAAACGCCCGAGATCGCCGGTGTGGAACCACCCGTCGCGGATCGCCTGCGCGGTCGCGCCCTCGTCCTGCCAGTAGCCGGCCATCACGTTGCGGCCGCGCGCGACGACCTCGCCGACGCCCGTGTTCGCGTCGGGCTCTGAGATCTTCACCTCGATCCCGGGCAGCGGCTGCCCGACCGACCCGGCGATCGGCTTCTTCTTGGGAGACGTCACCGTCAACACCGGCGCCGTCTCGGTCAGGCCGTAGCCCTCGAAGAAGCTGAAGCCCATGCCCGAGAATGCCTCCAGCACCTCGGCGGGCAGCGCCGAGCCGCCGCTGATCAGATAGCGGATGCGACCGCCGAAGCCTTCGTGCACGGGGAGAAACAGCAGCTGCCCGACGTCGAAGCCGGCCCGGTTGCGCAGCTCGTAGTTGCCCTTGGCGAGCAGCCGCATGAAGCCGCCCAGCACGGGCGACTTGTCGTCGAAGCGCTGGAACAGGCGGCGGCGGAGCAGGTCCCACAACGCGGGGACGCCGACGATGGCCGTCACGTGGCCCCGCTTGAGCGCCGCCGAGATCGCGTCGCCCGTCAGCTCGGGGAGGTACGTGATCTGCGCGCCGTGCGCGAGCGGCACCAGCAGGCCGGTCGCGAACTCGAAGGTGTGCGACAGCGGCAGCACCGACAGCATCCCGTCGGTGACGCCGAACTCGAAGATCTTCGACAGCTCCGACACCATGAAGGTGAAGTTGCGGTGGGTCAGCATGACCCCCTTGGGCTTGCCGGTCGTCCCCGACGTGAAGATCAGCGACGCGAGCGCATCCGGGCTCTGTCGGCGCGTGAGTCCCGCCGCGCGCGCCTTCTCGATCTCCAGATCGGGCAGCACGAACGCCTCGCTGAACGACCAGAGCTTTGTCCGCAGCCCGGCCTCCGCGAACCCGCGCCGGAGCGCGTCCTCGTTCTTCTCGTAGAGATCGTCGCCGACCAGCAGGCCGACCGCGTCGGACGCGCGCGCCACGTTGACCAGCTCGGCGACGGTCGATTCGTGCCCGACGGGCACGGACGTCGCGCCTGCCTTCAACGTGCCGAAGTACGCCATCGCCCACTCGGGCGCGTTCTTCGCGAACAGGATCACGCGCTCGTTCGCGGCGACGCCCCGCTCGGCCAGGAACACGCCGACGCGCGTCGCCAGCTCCTGCAGATCGGCGTAGCTGTAAGTCTCCTCGCGGCCGCCGCGCTCGATGCGCATCGCCGGGCGCGTCGCGTGCAGCTTCGACGTCGTATCGAACAGCTCGAGCAGGTCGTGGTAGCTGTACACCTGCTTCGGGCGGGCGGCGTAGGTCTCGTCCAGCTCGGGCAGCACCCACCGCTCCAGCCCCGGGAAGTGGATGTTCATCCAGTAGTCGTAGATGTCGACGTCCTCGGGGCCCCAGGTCAGGAGCGCGCGGTCGTCGGCCGGCATCCGATCGCGCAGCGCGCGGATGTTGTCAGCCCGGAGGACGTAGCTGTTCTCGAAGATGAAGGGACGGAACAGCTCGATGTTCTCGGCCGCCTCGCTGGTCACACGATCCAGCTCGTCGAAGCCCTTCTTGAAACGATCGAGCACCTGGCTCAGACGGCCGGCGCCCCAGCGGGGCCGGATCCGCCCCAGCGTCTCCGACGCGATGCGGGCCACGCTCTGGATCTTCGGGATCGAGTAACGGTCGTACGACGCCTGGTCGACCGGCCGGAACTCCATGCGCGCCGCCAGCTCGTTCAGGAACTTGTTGCCGGTCTCCTTGTCGCGGAAGCGCTTCCGCTTGTAGAGGCCGGTCAGCGTGACGACCCGGTCCATGTGCAGTGGGTTCAGGTCGCCGCTGCAAAGCTGGAACACCAGCTTCGGCTGCTCGACGATCGCCTGCGCCGCCACCATCAGCATCGCCGACGCCACGTGATCGACGGGGACGACGTCCAGGATCAGCTTCGGCGACACGGGCAGCACGTTCTGGCCCTTGAGCGCCAGGTAGACGAGCGGCGCCGACGTCGTGAAGCCTTCGTTCCAGCCGCGGAACGGGAACGCGACCGCGCTCTCCACGATCGCGGGGCGGACGATGGCGCGCACGATGTCGGTCTCGCGCGCGACCAGCTGGTCGCCCATGCTCTTCGTGTACGTATAGATGTTGGGCCAGCCCCACTTCGCGGCGCGCTCCATCCCCTGCTTCGTCGCCTCGGACCGGATCCACTCCTTGCGCGAGCGGGCCACCGCCAGCTTCAGCGCCTGCTCGTCGTCGGGATCGCGGTTCTCCTCGCGCAGGCGCTCGCGCGCCTGCCGGCGCAGCTCGGCCAGCACCTGGGCGTCGTCGGCCAGCTGGCGGATGCGCTCCGCGCCGGCCGCGCTGTCCGCCGTCTCCTGCTCGACGGAGAAGCGGGTGCCCGACATCTCCTTCCGGCGCGGGAAGTAGCCGTCCAGCTCCTCGTCCTCCCAGACCTCGCCCGATCGGTTGCCCGCGACGAAGCAGGTGCTGGTGTGAATCAGCGCCGGGCGCTTCATCCGCTTGGCGAAGGCGATGACGTTCTTCGTGCCCTGCACGTTGGTGCGCATCGCGGACTCGAGCGGCGGGTTGAACGTCACGCGCCCGGACGAGTTGATGAGGACGTCGATGTCCTTGGCGACCCGCTCGGCGACATCTTCGGACATGCCCAGGTTGGGCTCGGTGATGTCGCCGTCGACGACGACCACCTTCTCGCGCAGGAACGCCTCCAGCGGCTCCCTGCCGCCGTGCTTGTCGCGCAGCGGATCGAACGCGGGCGACGTCACCACGCTTTGCCAGAAGCGGGCCTCGCTGTCGGTGCCCGAGCCGCGCCGCACCATCACGTAGGCGCGCCCGATCTGCGGGAAGCGGTCCAGCAGCATGCTGAGCAGCACCTTCCCGACGAACCCGGTGCTGCCCAGGATCAGGACTTTCCGGCCGCGGAAGATCTCGGAGGGCGACAGCGGGGGCCCCACGGGCGCGCCGATCGAGGGATGCTGCATCGGGCCGCTTTCTATCGCGCCGGGCCCGGGATTTCCAGCTCGCGGCGCCGGTTCAGTCGGTGCCCGCGTCCACGGTGCAACCGGGCATCGGCGAGCAAGTGCCCTCGCGGCCCTGCACGTTGCAGGACATGCACGGCGCGGCGCAGGCCGAGTTACAGCAGACGCGCTGCGCGCAGAAGCCGGTCGCGCACTCGCTGCCGCTCTGGCAGCTGACGCCGATGCGGATGTGACAGCGGCCGGTCGGCTCGCAGGTGCTGCCCGGACAGTCCTCGTCCGTCGTGCAATCGGTGCGACACCAGGAGGTGCCAGGATCGCACGTGTACGGCGCGCAGATCTGCGTCGGTCCCGTCCGGCAGTTGCCCCGGCCGTCGCAGATCTTGGCGCCGACGATCGCGTCGCTTTCACACTGCCCGGGGACGCAGGTCGTACCGAGCCCCCACAGACGGCAGGCGCCCGATCCGTCGCACGTCCCGTCGCGGCCGCAGCTCTGCGGCAGCTCCACCGGGCAATCGCCCGATCGTCCAAGCATCCCGGCCGGGACCGAGACGCACGTACCGACCGTTCCGGGAGCGGCACAGCTGACACAGGGGCCACCGCAGTCCCGGTTGCAGCAGACCGCGTCGTCGCAGAACCCGCTCGAGCACTGGCTCGACGCGGAACACGCCACGCCGAGCGGGAGCGGACGCGGCGTCCCGGGATTGCCGTCGCCACCACCCGCCCCGCCGCCACCGGCCTCGCCGCCAGCGTCCAGCCTGAACGTTCCCGAACCGCCCCCCTGGTCGAGCGGCCGCGATCGGCATCCGAGCGCGATCGACGCGAGCGCCGCCACCCCTGCCAGCGCCGTTCGCCCGGTCACGCCCATGGTCAGCCCAATGATGCGCCCGCGGCGCCCTCCTGTCAGCCGGCCGCGCGCGTGCCGTCGACCAGCCGTTCCAAAGGCCGCTTCAACCGCGTGAGCAGCGTCTGGTCGGCGGAGCGCGGCTCGACGAGGATCGTCAGCAGGTGCGAGCGCCGCCCGCCCCAGACGTCGGTGAAGAGCTGATCGCCGACCAGCGCGACGTCGTTCGCGGGCCGGGCCAGCGCCCGCAGGCCCGCGTCGATCCCGCGCCGCAGGGGCTTCGCGGCGTGCGCGACGTAGGGCACGTCCAGCGTCGCCGCGACGGGCGCGACGCGCGCCGGGCCGCTGTTCGAGACGATGCAGACGCCGATGCCTGCCGCGCGCAGGCCGTCGACCCAGGCGGTCACGCTGCCCGCGACCTCGCTCTGGTGATCGCCCACCAGCGTGCCGTCGAGGTCGGCGAGCACGCCGGTGATCCCGCGCGTCGCCAGCGTCGGCACGTCGATATGCTCGACGGTGGAGAAGCGCAGGTCCGGCTCCGTCGCGCGAAGCCGTGGCCCACCCTTCGTCCACCGTTCGAATCGTCGCAGCCCCGCCAGCTCGTCCAGCTTGCGGCCCCGGTAGGGCGTGCGCATGAACGCGTCGATGATCGCCGCGTTCCGTTCGGCGCCCGAGCTGACCGCGAGGCACAGCACGTTGGCGTTGTTGATCGTGCGCGCCATCTGCGCGTCAGGGACCGACAGGCACCGGGCCGCGTACACGCCGCCGAACTTGTTCGCGGCGATGCTCACGCCGATGCCGGTCATGCACGCCAGCACGCCCACCGCGTCCGGGCGCTCGCGCACGCGCCGGCAGACGCGCTCCGCCGCGCTGAGGTAGTGCAGCCGCTCCGGATCCGTGTCCGCGACCACGATCCCGTACGCGGCGAGCTGCGCGACGTAGTCGTCGACCTCCGGCAGCAGGTGGCGGTCGTAACCGAACACGATCCGTTTCCCGACGTGTGCGCCCAGCTGTTCGATCGACGCTTGCATCTCGTGACAGTCGAGCAACATCGGGACCACCCCGGTTCGCGCGCGCGCACCACGCCGCGCCGGTGAAAAGCTGACGGACGCCGTTAATCGTTCCCCGTCAGCACGCGCCGCAGCGCGCCCTGCAACCCGGCGACGTGATCGTCGTCGAGATCACCGATCGTGCTCACCTGGAACTGGCCGTCGTCGCCGGGCGGGCCGTACAGCAGGTAGTAGCCCTCGCGCTGCATGCGCGCCGCGAACTCGGGATAGCGCAGCCACGCCGGCAGCCCGAAGTTCACCGCCACGTTCGAACGGAACGCCGCGGGCAGCGTCGGCTGGATGCCGAGCGCGTCCAGGTGCGCGACGATCGCCTGCATCTGCCGCTGCATGCGCGCCATGTGCGCGTCCACACCGATCGCGCGCAGGTGCGCGCACGCCGCCGCGAGCGCCGCGTACAGCGCGACCGGCTGCGCGAACCGCGGCTGGCTCTCGCGCCGCTGCTTGTCGCATTCGGCGACCAGGTCCAGGTAGTAGCCGGCGCCGCGCGCCGCGCGCAGCCGTTCGAGAAACGTCGCGCGCACCAGCACGATGCCCAGCCCCGGCACGGCCCCGATCGCCTTCGACGACGACGTCACCGCGAGATCCGCAGCCTCGACGTCGATCGGGTACGCGAACGCGCTCGACACGACGTCGGCCGCGACCGCCACGTCGCGACGCCGCGCCGCCGCGCCGATCGCCGTCAGGGGATTCTTGAGGCCGGCGCGCGTCTCGTGGCTGACGACATACAGCCAGCGCACCTCGGACGCGGCCGCGAGCGCGCGATCGATAGCCGCCGGATCCAGCGGGCGGTCGGCGGGCAGCTCGAGCACGCGATGGGCGATGCCGTTGCGCGCCGCCTGCTCTGCGAGGCGCGCCGCGAAGAATCCGTTGGCGGCGATCAACCCAGGGCCGAGGCCGGCGAGCGCCAGGAGGCAGGCCTCGTTGGCGCCCGTGCCGGTCGACGTCATCACGGTCGCGTGATACGCGCCGGGCTCGCGGACCCCGAGCAACTCGACGACGTCGCGCTCGATCGCGACGCGGAGCGCGCGGAACCCCTCCTGCCGATGGTAGTTGCAGGGCGGATCGGCGAGCGCGCGCGTGACCGCGGGAGGCACGCGCACCGGTCCGGGCGTGAACAGGATCGGCGTCGATGTTCCCTCGACGCCGCCGGCGATCCGCGCGAGCTGCGCCGGATCCAGCGCGGCCAGCGACGGGACGATCGCGTCGGCGCCGTCCAGCTCGGCGGCGGGACAGGTGGTCGCGAGACCGATGCAGCGAACGCCGGCGCCGCGCGCCGCACGCAACCCGGCGGGCGCGTCCTCGATCGCGACCGCGTCCAGCGGCCCTCCGGCCACCGCCTCCAGCCGCCCGCGTGCCAGCCGATAGCCCTCGGGATCCGGCTTGCCGCGGGTGACGTCCTCGGCGGCGATGACGACGTCGAAGCTGTCGCGCAGGTTGGCGGCGTCCAGGACGTCATCTATCTCCGCGCGCCGCGCGCCCGAGACGATCGCGAGGCGCGCGCCCGCGCCGCGCAACGCGCCCACCAGCGCGCGCGTCCCGAAGCCCAGCCGCGGGTGCCGGCCCGCGAGCGCGGCGTACACGTTCTGCTTATCCGTGACCGCGCGCGCCAGCCGTTCCTCGTCGGCGGCGGCGCGGCGGCCGTAGTGCGCGAGCAACGCGACGATCGTGTTCCGATCGTCGAAGCCGAGGAAGCGACGGTAGACGTGGTGCTCGATCGTGAGATCGAACACGGCCAGCGTGCGCCGGAACGCCTCGAAGTGAACGTCCTCGTCATCGACCAGGACGCCGTTGAAATCGAACAGGACGGCAAGCGTCATCGCGGGATCTCCTTCGACTGTACCGCCGCACGCTGCACGTCGCATGCCGCGCGTCCGCGGGCCGGCATCGTCATTGCAATCGTCTCGGTCATGTTCAACGTCAGCCCGTTCGCGTCGCTCGCCGAGATCAACCGCATGCTCGCCGCCTGGGGAATCGAGGCGACCGGCTACGAAGTGGCGCGCGGTGGTGTCGAAAACACGTGCCTGATCGTTGACACCCAACCACACCGGCGCGTGGTGCTGCGCATCCATCGCCCGGACAGCGATGCGCGCGTGCACATGGAGCTGGCGGCGCTCGCGCACCTCGCGGGATTCGGCTTGCCGGTGCCCCGGCCGGTACCCACCGTGAGCGGCCACGCGGTCGGCGAGCATCAGGGCGCGCTGGCGTCGGTGCTCGCGTACGTCGACGGCGTGGCGGTGGATCGCTGCGTGCCGACGCCGGCGTTCGCGCGCGCCGTCGGCGTGCTGCTGGCGCGGGTCGACCTCGCGCTCGCGCAGTTCCCGGGCGGGCGGGACGCCGTCGCGCACGACATCACGGATCTCGCGTCGACGCGCGACCGGCTGGCCACTTGCCGCAAGATCGCCGGCTTCCCCTGGCAGCGCGTCGAGACGGCGATCGAGGACGCCGCGCGCGCGGTGGCGACCTGGCCCGCGCTTCCGCGGCAGGTGATCCACGGCGACGTCTCGCGCGCGAACATCGTCTACGACGACCGTCGTTTCGGCTTGATCGACTTCGGCGACGCCGGCGCCGGCCCGCGTGTCGCCGACGTCGCGATCGCGCTCGCACAGCTGGCGATCGCGAGCGGACGGCTGCACCCGGAGATCTGGTCGGGGGTGTGGGCGGGATACGCGGCGATCGCGAACCCGAGCGACGCCGAGCGCGCGGCGGTGCTGCCGCTGGTCAAGCTGCGCTACGCGCAGCTCATCGTCGATCACGTGTGGCGTGAGCTGTCGGGGCGACATCACCCGGGGCACCTCGCGCTGGTGGCGCTGGGGATCGAGGGCCTGCACGCGCTCGCGTCGGCGCCGCCGGGGATGCTCGCGCTGGACGCCGGGCAGATGCGGGGGGCGGCGTGAGCGTCGGCGCGATGGACCCCGTACGCGATGACGTTCATCCGGGCGCGCGCCGGATGTTCGGCGTGAAGGACGTTCTCACCGCCGTGAACGCGCTGGCGGGCGTCGCCGCGCTGGCGCTGTGCGCGGAGGGCCGCTGGTTGTGGGCCTGCTACGCGGTGATGGCGGGGTACGTCGCCGATCTCTTCGACGGCCGTGTCGCGCGCGCGCTGCGCGAGGCGAACCGGTTCGGCGCCGAGTTCGACACCGCCGCCGACTTCGTCACGCAGGCGATCGCCCCCGCGCTGATCGTCTACCTGGTGTATCGCGACGCCGCCGACGGGCTGGGCCTGTCGGCGCGCGCCGCGCAGGCGTTGGGCGCCATCCTCGCCGCCGGGCTGATCGTGCCGGCCTGCGCCCGGTACGCGCGGCGGAACGTCCGCCCGGTCGCGATCGACTTCGCGTGGATCGGCCTGCCCCAGACCGTGGCGTCGTTCGTGACGCTGGGCTTCGTCAACTCGACCGCGCTGCGCCTGCTGCCCGGTGGCCTCTGGGCGGGCGTGGTCCTGGTGCCGGCGCTCGCCGCGCTGGAGCTCTCGAACCTACCGTTCAAGCACCACCGCGGTCGCCGGCCCAACTTTCCGTTCGTGCGCGTCCTGATCGGCGGGTTCATCGCGACGTCGGCGGCCGCGTTCCTGTTCGCGCCCCGCTTCGCCTGGGACGTGTTGCTGTTCTGGACGGTGGGCTACGTCGTCGCCGCGCACCTCGCGCTGACGCCCGAGGAGCGCCGCCTGGTCCCGATCAAGGTGCGCGAGGCCGACGCGCGCCTCCGCGCCGACGAGATCGCCCGTTTTCGCGGCGTCGCGAAGGCCTGATAGATTCGCGTCCAGCATGGGCTCCGCGGCGTCGATCGTGCTGGTGGCGGCAGGACTGTGGTCGTGGGGATACCCGGGCGGCACGCCCGAAGAACGTCCGGCATCGATCTTCGAGCGTCCGGCCGGCGTCGCCGAGACGCCGACCGCGTACGGCTCGATGGACAAGTCGATCATCCGCGGCGTGATCCGCGACCACATCAACGAGGTCAAGGCTTGCTACGAGGCGGAGCTCGCCGCCGATCCCACCTTGTTCGGCCAGGTGATGGTGCAGTTCACGATCGCCGCGACCGGCGAAGTCGTCGCGTCGGTGCTTCAGAAGTCGACGATGCACAGCCCGCCGGTCGAGAACTGCACGGTCGCGGCCGTGCGGCGGTGGCGCTTTCCCAAGCCGCTGGGCGGCGGCATCGTGATCGTGTCGTACCCGTTCGTCTACACTCCCGAAGCGCCGATCGTGCTCGTGCCCGGATCGAACGGCGCGAACCGCGTCGAGCTGCAGCCGCTGAGCACGCGGATGGTGTTGCACCGAACGACCGACGCGCGGTCGATCCCGTCGAACGGCCTGATCGCGATCACCGAGCGCGGCCTGCTGCTCGTCGACACCGCGTGGACGCCCGCGCAGACCGAGGCGATCCTGCGCTGGGGCGACGAGCGGCTGAAGCAGCCCTGGATCGGCGCGGTGATCACGCACGATCACGCCGATCGCGACGGCGGCCTGGACGCGCTCGCGCGCCGGAGCATCCCGGTGTCGGCCCTGGACCTCACCGTCGAGAAGCTGCGCCAGCGCCACATCGGCGGCGTGAGCACGCTGTTCTCGGCGCGCGTCGGCCAGGTCGACGTGAAGGACGCGCGCGGGTTCGAGGCGTTCTACCCGGGCCCCGGCCACGCCTCGGACAACATTGTCCTCCAGTTCGACGCGCTGCTGTTCGGCGGCTGCCTGATCAAGTCGGCCGAGGCAGATGACCTGGGCTTCACCGGCGACGCCGATCTGAAAGCGTGGCCCGGTGCCGTGCGCCGGGTACAGGAGCGCTACGGCAAGACGACCGTCGTCCCCGGCCACGGCCCGGTCGACGAGAGCAAAACCGGAGCGGCGTTCGAGAACACGCTCCGGCTGCTCGAGAAGAAGCGTTAGCCTGACGCTACTGGATTCGTCAGAGACCCTAGTACAGCGCGCCCGACCATTCGCCCGAGATCATCAATGCCGGCGCGCCGATCAAGGTCCGCGAGAGCTGGGGGGGATCGGGCATGAACATTCCCGACAGCGGATCGGTCGCGAGCTCGATCGGTACCGTCGGAGACGCGTCGGCGGCGACCGGCAACAGCTGGTACGCCAGCGGCCC
>Ga0070684_100001148_pt1 | contig 19034 bp, 16 predicted proteins | sample KBSC723LmetaG_FD_65653 | JGI IMG/M metagenome (GOLD analysis project Ga0070684, IMG submission 65653) | Corn rhizosphere microbial communities from Kellogg Biological Station, Michigan, USA - KBS C7.2-3L metaG | ecosystem: Host-associated > Plants > Roots > Rhizosphere ...
ACGCCCAGCGGCGCGGTCACGTCGACGCCGAAGCGGCAACCACCGTCCTCGATCACCAGCTCGAGCGGCGCCTCGTCGCCGCTGGCGCGCACCGCAGGTTCGGGCGGGCCGCCGCCCGCGAGCGGGCGCACGCGCCGCTGCTCGTAGATGCCCCGCGGCTTCCAGCACGATTCGATCGCGCGATACAGCTCGTCGCGCCAGGGGAACGCGCCGCCCGACAGCCACTGCACGACGACGAAGTCGCTGTAGCGGTCGACGGTGACGCCGGGCAGGCCTTCGCTCTCGCCCGCGAACACGCGCATCGCCTGCGGCAGCGCCGCCCCGAGCAGCAGGCGGCGAAGCTCGGCCGCACGCTCGAAGCGCGCCGCGATCGTTCCGGTCCCGGGCGCGACGTTCGTATCGGGATCGCGCGCGAGCACGCGGACCGCGATCGCGTGGTCCTGGTCGACGTAGCCGCGGCCCACGAATTCTCGGTTGCCGGAGAGGAGCTCGACCACCGAACCCGTCGGCTCGCTGACGCCCCGAGCACCGAGCGCGTCACGAAACACCCACGGATGACCTGCGAGGATGCGCCCCGCGATGTCGGGCGGAATGCGGTATTGCCCTACGCGGGCTCGGACGCCGGGGGCTCGGGCAGGCGGGTTCTTCCTCACGGCGCGGCACCATAGAGATCGCGGCCTCGCGTGTCAAAGGCCCGCCGCGGCAGCGCCGGGTGCTTGATTTTCAAGCCAAAAACGGGGAACCTTGCTCGTCTAGGAGTGATGTGGGTGAAATGACGACCAAGCCTCCTTCCGGGTTAGCTGCAAGCGAGTCTGCGGACGATCTCGATTCCGAGCAGATAACCAAGGAACACAGCGAAGACGGCCAGGACATCAACGTCGATCCGTCGGAAGACGTCACGGTCGAAGCGACCGAGGACGTGACGACGGAGGCGGCCTCGGAAACGCCGACACCGGAGTTTCGCCCGGGGACCGTCGGTGTTTCGGCAGGCCAGCGCGCTCCGACGTTGCTTGGCGTACCGATCCAGTCGTTACCGTTGCCGGGCGTCACGTCCGCGTCGGTGAACGAGGACGCGACGCGCACCATCGACTACAACGAAGAGGTCACCGTCCTCGCGCAGCCGTCGCCGAACGATCCGCTGGCCATGCTCGACGCGCTGGATCGACCCTCGATCACCGACGACGACGAAGAAGAGACCAAGGTCGAACCCGCGGAGACGGCGATGAAGGCCGCCGAGACGATGGACGACGTCACGACGGCTCTGTCGGCGCAGGCGAGCCTCGAACGCGAGAAGGCGCTGCGACGATCGGTGCCGCCGCCGTCGATGATCGACGACCTCGAGTTCGCCGATCCGGAAGCGGAAGACGACGAAGACGAGAACATCGACGACGAGCTGGATGACGACGATGAGGTCATCAGCGCGGGCGGCGCGATTGAAGAGGAAGAGGACGACGTGGGCGAAGAAGTGGGCGACGGCGCCCCGACCGCCACGTTCATGAAGTCCGCCGATTCAACCGGGCTGTCTGGTTTGCTCAACCCGCGCCGCCCGCCGACGGGCGGGCGCGACGGATTCGGCTCGCGACTGCCGACGCCCTACCCGCCGCCGCAGTCGCCGATCCCCGGTCCGTCGACGTCGCCATTCGCGTCGCGGCTCGGGCCGGCGCCAACCGGCTCGCCCTACGCGGGGCGCGCGACGGGCGCGTCGATGCCCGCGATCCAGGTGCCGCCGCCCTCGGGCAAGGCCACGACCGAGAGCAGCCCCGGCTTCTTCAGCAAGCAGCTGCCGATGGGCATGGTGATGTTCATCGCCGGAGGCTCGCTGCTGTTCGGCTTCGGCGTTCGCGGGTTCTTCGGCGGCAAGAGCGCGCCGGCGCCCGCGGTGATCGCCGCGAAGCCGCCGGCCCCGGCGCCTGCGCCGGCGGTCGTCGTCGTGCCCGTGCAGGCCGGCCAGCCGTCGGTGAATCCCGAAGTGACGCCGGAGCCAGCCGGTGCCAAGCCCGCGGCGCTGACCGGAACGGAGGCGCAGGCGGGCGGCCCGCCGCCGGCCGAGAACCCGGCCAATCCCGAAGCTGGGATGTGGCGCCCCGCGAAGAAGCCGCCGGTCGCGGCACCGCGGCCGCGCAAGCCGCCGGTCGACACGGTGGCCGAGGACGCCGATACGGCCGCGAAGCCGAAAACGGCGATGGCGAAGGAGCCGAAGCCCGCCCCGGCGCCGAAGCCCGCCGTCGTGAAGGAGCCAAAGCCCACCACGACCGCCTCGGCCAAGCCCGCGAAGAAGCCCGCGAAGGCCTGGGTCGATCCGTTCGCGAACTAGCTGACGATCGCGCTCTGGTCCGCGCGCGCTCGTTCGCGCGGCCGTCAGTCGTTAGAAGATCTCGATACGCGCGCCGTCGTGCCACACGCGGTGGGCCGTCCCCGCGATCTGGATGCTGGTGATCGCGTCGCTCGGCGCGGTCACCGGCGGCGTCGTCGCGAAAACGAGCTCCCACAGGGGCCTCACGCTCCCGGCGTTGTCGAGCGCGGCGTAGTCGCACTGGCGCTGCGAGCCGACCGCGACGCCGAACGTCTGTTCGATCTGCGCGGCGTCGGACGCGGGGATCGGCGCCCCCGTGCTGGCGACCGCGAGCAGGAGCGGCCCGCGCTGCGGGCCACGAAGCGCGCCGACGGAAGACGACGGCATCGTCGCCCAGAACTCCTGCCGCGGCGCCGGCTCGCCAAAGACGTCCGGCGACGCGCACACCTCGAGATGCGGCGGCGCGCCGGTGGCGCTCGTCAACCCGACGACCTCGAACAGGTAGCAGTTCGACCGTTCGGTCGAGCGGCCGCTGTAGAACACCGGGCCGTCGTACGGCGTGTTGTTGGGGACCTCGTAGAGGAAGACGCTGATGTGCTTGCTGTCGGCGTTTCCCTGCGCGCACGCGGGAACGGCACCCGCCGGGAGAGACGCAGCGAGACTCGTCAGATCCTTCGCCTGCGCATCGATCGCGATGCCGCCGATCGCCTGCCAATCCGCGCAGCCGCCCGACTGCGTCCCCGCCACCACCCGCTGCGCGCTGACCCGCACGTCGTAGTCGATGCCGCCGATCGCAACCGTCGCCGTCTGGCTGTCCGCGATCGACACGTTGGCATCGCCGAGGACGTCGACTGTGGAGTACGTGCGCGTGCCGTAGCGATTGCACCCGTCCGGATCGTCGGTGGTGCAGGCGGCGCTGAGGGTGCCGAGCGCCACCGGCGATTCGATGGTGCCCGTCGGATTGTATGCGGCGCCGAGCAGCAGCCTTCCGTCCTGCCCATCGCGTACCGCGATCGACCAGGACGGCGGCGGATAATAAAACGGCTGATCGACCGGATCACCCGCCGGGTTCTTGGTCAGCCAGACCTGCGCGCCGAGCGGCAGCGGCAGCGGCGCGCGGTCGAATCTTCTCAGGCTCGCGTGCATCGGCAACGGGACGCCCGACGGTTGAAAGGCGATCACCAGCTCCTCGGCGGTGCTCCGTTCGATCGTCGCCGGTCCGTCGTAGACGCCACCTCGCGGGCCGACAGTGCTGACGTACAACTGCGTGCCGAACCCCAGGTGCGTGCCGCAAGCGGCTGCCGACCCGCCGCCCGTTCCGGCGAGACCGCCGGCGCCGCCCGTCGCGCCACCTGCGACGCCGGCGCTGCCGGCCGCGTTCGTTCCCGCCGTCCCGGCCGCAGAGCCCGCCGTGCCGCCGCCCGTTCCGGTCTGGTGCGCCGGTAGGGAACTGCCGCACCCGACGACAAAGGTCGCGAGCGCGCCTGCGACGAGGATCCTGGCCACCTGTTCGTTCGCGCGCGTCATCGCAGGCCCAGTCGTGCAATCAGGGTACCAGCCGGAAGCCAGCGACCTAAGGCATCGGACGACGCTGGCGGCCGCGTGATCGCGACATCGCTGTCGTGATCGACGGGCGCGATCGCTGAGCGGGGTTGCGCGCGGCGATCTTCGACGCGAGATTTTTGCGATGGTCGCCGCCGGTCTGGTCGCCCTCGCCGTCATCGCGCAGGTTGACGCGGTCACTCCATCGGAGGGACCGGCCCCGGCGCCGCTTCCGCAGATCGCCGCGCCGCCGCCGGCGGAGCAAGCGGCACCCGCGCCGCCCGCGCATCCCGAGACAGACATCCCGCCGCTGCCCCCGCCGTCGCCGGCCCCTGCCCCACCGCCAACGCTGCAGGCGCCGCCGCCCCGTCTCTACGGCGACAAGGGCAGCATCGAGCTGGGCCTCGGCCTCACCTACTCGTCCGAGGCTGGGTTCGCCGCCAACGCGTCCGCGCGTTATTACCTGGTCAACGGCATCGCGCCCGGGATTGAGGCGACCTTCGTCGCGGGCGGCAGCGCCGCCAGCCGGTACGGGGTGCTGCTGGGCGCGCTGCGCGTGCTCCCGGTGCGCGTCCGCTCGCTCGCGGTCGCGCTCACCGGACGCGCCGGCCGTGTCTTCGTCGGCGATCACTCGGACGGCTGGGGCGTTGGCGGCGCCGCGAGCGTCATCTTCCTCTTCTCGCCCACCGTCGGGCTCGAGCTCGGCTACGAATTCCTCCGACTCGTGCCCGACGGCTTCTGCTCGGACCTCGACGGCTGCGTCATCCAGGGACCGATCATCGCCGTGCGCTTCGGATTCTGAGCCCACTTGACGGCGGCGCGCCGGCACGCCATATGTCGTGCTCCACGCGGGATTAACTCAGTTGGTAGAGTGTCAGCTTCCCAAGCTGAATGTCGTCGGTTCGAACCCGATATCCCGCTCCCGAAAAGCTAGGCCGTTACTGGTACTTGCGACGGTGAGGCGGCTGCGGTGGTTGGAGTCGTGATCGGCTTTCCCACCACTTTCCCACCACTTCGTTTCTTCCCACCACCGGAGCTCCGCAAGAGACCCCGATAGCCGGCGAGCGAGACGACTTTCCCGAGCGCCGCCTCGACCTCTGCCTGCGCGACCGAGCTATAGCGCTCGGTCATCTCTTCGGTGAGGTGGCCGCAGATGCTGCGCTGGACGAGCCCGTCGACCGCTGCCCTACGGGCGAGGTCTTGGAAGGTCCGGCGCATCGCCTTCGGTGTCACCTTCTTGCCGAGTGAGAGGTGCTGGCAGACGTCTTTGAACGGCTTGTCGAGCACGGTGGGGCTGCGGAACCCGCCGGTCTCAGACGGAAACAGGAGATCGCTCTCCTGCATCAGTCCCGCCGGTAGGCGATCGGCGTGCCAGCGCAACACGGCCATCGGCGTCAGGCGGCAGCGTGATTCGGAAGCGCGTCGAGTTCTTCGTCGCCTCCCGAACCTCGTCGCCGCGCGTTTGCGATCGCCGTGCAAGCACGACGTTTTTTTCCCAGATCACGTCCGCCGTCGGTCCATTCCGACGCAGCGGTCGCATCATCGACGGCCGCCAGCCGGTGGCGAACCCGAGCGCCACCATCCCGAGGTGCTGCGGATGCCGGTCGCGCATCGCCGCGAGGAAAGGTCCAACCTCCTCGGGCGCGAGCGCGTTCGGCTCCTCCTCGGTGTAGGTGGCGTGTGCGCTGGTGTCGAGCCCCTTCACCTTCATGAGGGGGTTCTTCTCCAGCCCGAGCTCGTCGACCGCCTCGTTCATGATGCCCCGGAAGAAACGCAGCCAGTTATTCACCGTCACCGGTGAATAAGCCCCCGCCCTCACCTTCTTCGCCTCCTCGCCCAGCCACGCCTCGACGTCGCTCTTCGAGATCGCGTCCACGAAGACGTCGCCGAACGCGGGAAAAAGATGGAGCCGCAACATCAGCTCCCAGTTCTCCCGTGTCTGCGCCGATTCGACCTCACCCTTGAGCACCTTTCTTTCGAACAGCGATGCGGCGAATTCGCTGAAGCGCATCCGTCGAAATACGGGTCTCACCACCCCGTTGCGGACCTCGTCGAGCGTCTCCTGCAGGTGCTTGTACGCGCCTGCCGCGTCCGTGTCCTTCACCGCTCTCAGAATCTCGCGCTGCTTCCCTGTTCGAAAGTCCGTCGCGCGACCTCGAACCAGGTACCCACCTCCTCTCAAGCGCCACACACCCGGTCGCGAGGGCTTCGGCGCGATCCAATACTTCCATCTCTCGATCCATTTCGTTCCTTCCATGATGTCCTCCGATGTTGGTCGGAGGCGCACCTGGACGTCCGACAGGGACGATACCACCGCGCGCGCCGGCCAAGAACGCGTCGAGCGCTTGCCGCGACCACATGTACGTTCCTTTGCCGCCCCGCCGCCCGAGCGGTACCAACCGACCGTCGAGGAGTGCTTTACGGATCGCGGCGGTCGTCTTGAAGCCGCAATAGCGGGCTGCTTCGGCTGTCGTCATCGGCGCGTCACGCGCGCGACCGAGATCGTTCGCGGGTGAGCCGGAGCCGCTCGGGAGGGTCAGGCCGCGCAGCTCCTGCTGCCTGGGGTGGTGATACCCGAGAACGACACCGTGGTGATCGCCGGTCAGCGATTCATCGCCGGCACGATGTGGTTTCGCCCCGACCCGACCGCGGAACCAAGCAAGCGCTTCATGCACGACTTCTCGCTGATTCACGACTTCGAGCCTTGGGTCTACGAGCAGAACGCGGCCTTCGAGAAAGTGTTGGCCACCCAGATCAACGCGGGCGACGTCGTGGTCACGCATCACCTGCCGGCGTTCGACAGCGTCCCCGCGAGGTTCGCGCGCTCGGCTATGAACGCGTTCTTCGTCTGCGACATGGCCGCGCACGTCCGCGAGCGCCAGCCGAAGCTCTGGATTCATGGCCACAGCCACGACCGGTGCGACTACCTACTCGGCAAGACCCGCGTCGTCGCTAACCCGCTCGGGTACCCGAACGAGGTCAAGAGCCTGGATGCGTTCGAGCCTGCGTTCCAGGTGAAGGTGTGAGGAGCCTGAGGTTCGCCCAGACCGCGACTAGTTCACACTGATGATCACCCGTCGGTAGGTCGGAGGCTCGGACGGCCGTTGTCGCTCAGCTCCAGGACGATGTGGATGCGTTTGCCCGCGGCATCCGAAGGCACAGTCGGTTGCGCCATCGCGGTCTGGCCGCTCTGCACGATGCTCGTCGCGAGCGATTGACTCGGCAGAGCGCTCAGCGCGGCGGGGGGCCGTAAAGCGATCGGCGTTTCTGGATGTAGCCGAACAAGCTCCCGCGGGGCCACTTGAGTTCCTGCAGGACTTCACCTGCGGGGCTCACTTCGCGGATGACATTCCCAGTGGGGTAGCCGACGATCGTGTTGCCGTTCGCCAAGCGTTGCACGTCGCCCGTGATCATCCCGTTTCTCAGGGCTGGGTCGCCGTAGCTCCAAGCGATTTCGGCAGTGCTGGTCCCGGAATCGAGCCGGACCTCGACCGTCGTGGAGGTATTTGCGCTCGTGTTGTTGAAAAAGAGCAGGCGGTCCGCAGCGAGCGGGTGGAGGCCTTGCGGTTGCAGCCAGTCCGTCCCCGAGCCCGTGAAGCTGCTGCTCGACCCGCCGAGGATCCACACTATTTTCCCCGTGCGGGTGACCTTCGCGATGCTGTTGTGGAAGATATCGGAGAAGATGAGCGTGTCATCCGCGGGGGAGTATGCGAATGCCTCCAGGTGACAAGGGCCTTTGTCGTTGACGACCGCGCTGGCGGAGATGACCGTGACCACTTCGCCCGACGCCGGGTTGAATTCCTTGATGTCGTCGCAAACGCCGTTCCCGTATGCGTTGAACGCCACGGTCTCGTCGGGGAGGACCGCGAGCTGGTGGTTCTGGCCGGCGAACGGGGCGCTATAGTTCTCTTCCGTCAACCCGTCCATCGACACGCGGTGCACGTTCGCGCCTTGGGACGGGGCGTTGACGCTGTTCAGCCAGATCGACGCACCGTCGTAGCTCTGGCGCGCGCTCACCACGTTGCTTCCCGGGAGGAAATAGGCCCAGACGATGTCGCCGTCAGCATCGAGGACGAGCGCCGGTGCCTCGCTCGCCGAAGGCGGCGCGAGCCCCGTCGCGAGGAAGCCGCCGTCGAGCGCAGCGCCGTTGTTGGTCGTGACGACGAGCTCCGGCAATCCGCCCGGAAGCAGACCGGTTTCGATCGTGTAATCGCTGCTGTAACAGGTGTCCGCCGGCGAGCTCGCCGACAGCCTGTAGTGGTAGGTCCTGTTCTGCTTCATGCCGAGCAGCAGAGTGCGATAACCGGACGAACGCGCGCTGGCCGGAGCGGTCATGCCGTAGCTCGTCGTGAGTCCGAATTCGATGCGCGCGTTCGACACGTTGGAAAGGGTGGTCGACCACTCGACGATCCCGACGGTCTGAATCCTTTCGCTGAGCGAGGCTTTGACCGAGAATTCGCAGGCAGCGACCGGTGGCGTTCCACCCGAGCCTGCGGCCGCGCCCGATGCGCCCGTGGCTCCGCTGCCCGCGTCTCCACCGCTTCCACCCGCTTGGCCTGCGTCGGCTGTCCCTACGGACCCACCCACGCCGCCGTGGCCCCCGCTGCTGCCTTCACCGACGCCACCACCCTTCTGCGGCGAACAGGCCGCCACCAGTACCGCGATCAAGGACAGGCTCGTCGCCATGTGCCCGCGCGGAGGGAGCGAGGCGCGCTTTGTCGCTCCCAGATAAGTGCCGACGTTTCCCACCGCCCTCCTCTGCGCCAGGTAGCGGCTTGAACGAGGAAACAACCTGTGCGGCGCGAGATCAATAGATCGAAGTGCTCATCTCGCAGTGTGGCCTGCGCACGCAAGGCGAATCGACCGCGGCTACTGCCGCGTCAGCCTGAAGGTGACGCGCCCGCCGAGGGCCAGCGTCCCGATCCCCAAGGATGGCGCGACCGCGCTCGCCCGCGGCGCGTGCGTCGCCTACAGCTCCGCGCGTCGCCGCCGATCGGGTTGACGCCGGGGCGGCTGTCGGCGGGACAGGCGGGACGGCTGTGGCGCGCTATCCGAATCCGCACACACGGTCCTGGATCAGAACTCTCACGGAGCGTCACGTCGCGAGTTTTGCCGCGATTCCTGCGCTTTTCGTGATCGAATCGGCCTTCATCCTGCATTACCAGTACGGCAAGGTCGTCCTCGGGTCTAAACGGACAGTCAACGGTTTGACGATGGCAGCGCCCGCCGAGCGAATACCCGCCACCGAGGTGGACCGCGGTCGGCTCGAAAAGATCTTCAACGCCCACCATGCGAGTGTGTGGCGGGCATTGTGGCGCCGGGGCCTGTCAGCAGAAGCGGCCGAAGACGCAACTCAAGAGACGTTTCTGCTGGCCGCGGAGAAGCTTGAGGACATCCGTCCTGGGAGCGAGCGCTCGTTTCTGATTGGGACGGCCCTCCGCATCGCACACACGCTCGGCCGAAAGACCGTGCGCTGGGATCTGAACGAAGACATGGATGAGCGCGTCTCCGAGAACCGCGATGCCGCCGACAAGCGCGCCGACATGCAGCTGTGCGATCTGGTCCTGTCCAAGGTCGAACCGGATCTCGTCGAGGTCTTCATGCTGTACGAGCTCGAGGGTCTCACCACGCCGGAGATCGCGGAGTCGCTACAGATTCCGCTCGGCAGCGTCGCATCGCGACTACGCCGCGCGCGCGAGCAATTCCGCGCCGCTGCCCAGCGAATCGAAAAGAGCCTCGAGAAAGAAGGAAAGTCATGAGCCGTCTACCGGCTGATCAACCTGACCGTCTGCTGTCGTCGGACGCCACGGAGTTCGAGCGAAGGATGCTCGAGTCGGCTCTTCAGAAACGGCCGTCGCCTGCCGCCTCCGCGCGCATGGCGCGCGCCCTTGGTGTCAGCGTGGCGGCGGTAGGCGCAGCGACGACTGGTACGACGCTGGCTGCGGGCGCGTCGAACGCAACCGCCGCGGCGGGCACCGCGATCTGGCCGCTGGTTTCCGTGGGCGTCATCGGTCTCGTCGTCGCGGGCGCGGTCGTCGGTGCGCGCTGGGGCGGCTCTAATGGCGATGCCAATCCACAGGCCGTGTCGGCTCCCCGGACCGCTCCGGAACCGCCCCGCCCCGCCCCGATCCCGCCCGCCGAACCGTCGGCCGTCGTCGCCGAGCCGCGGGCGCGCGCCGTCGTCCCGGGCACACGGAGTCGTGGCCCCGCGACCGCGGGCGACCTCGGCGACCAGGTGGCGTTCATAGACTCGGCGCGCGACGCGGTATCCGCGGGCACCAGCCGGCGCGCCCTGGAGATCTTGCGCCGGTACCAGGATAAGTACCCGACCGGCAGCTTCCGTCCCGAAGCGACCGCGATCAAAGTGGAAGCGTTGATGAAGCTAGGTCGCGACGCCGAGGCGCGGTCGCTGGCCGAGCGATTCGTCGCGGAGCACCGAGGCACCCTCCTGGCTCGACGGGTGGCGAACCTTGCCGGCCTCACCGTGCCGTGAGGACTCACGGCCAGTGCAGGCCGACGCCCAAGCTCAGCGAGGCGGTGATGGGGCTGGCGCGGTGGAACGTCATCCCGCCGAACTCGTAGGCGTCGCGCAGCAGCGTCGCGCCGATGGCGACGCGGGCCGTGACCTCGACGGTTGTCCCGACGCTGGCGGCCACGGCGACGCCGGCGGTCGCGAACGGACGCGCCGCGCTGGCACCTTGCCCGGTGTTGCTGCCGCTGGCGTTCAGCCGGCCGACGAGAGCGGCCGCGCAAGGACGCGCGACAACCGACGACCAGGCGACGCGCAAGGGACACGCATCGACGCTTGCCGCATCGAGCGTGAACGATGCCGATCCGCCGGTCTGGGCAAGATCGTTGCGCCAGACGTGCGTCGCGCCGAAAAGGAGCGCCGGCGACCAGACGCTGCCCCGTTCCAGCGCGGCCATTCCGCTGATCGCGATCCCGGGCATGACGGCGGGCGCGGGTCCGAAGATCGTCTGGCCAGCAACCGAGACGCCGTACTCTCGTCGACTCTGAACGGGCGGCGGCGCGGATTCGACCACGGTCGGCGGCGCGGGTGGCTTGAGGGGGGCGGGTTGCTCGGCGGGCTTTTCGGTGGGTGGCGGTGCGCGGTCGCCTCCGCCTACGGCAGGCGCAGTCGGTGCACTGGCGGCCTCGGTGCCGGTCCGCTTCAAGGTCGGATCGAGCGTGACCGCTATGATGAGCGCGATTGCGTCGGCGGCCTCCGCGCACGATCGCGCCGCGAGTCGGCGCGGCGGCTGCTCGGCGCCGGGCGTCTGGAGCACGACCTCGGCGACCACGTTTCCAGGACGTACCGAGGTCAAGACGACGTGGGCATCGATCGGGGCGTCATCGACGAACCGGATCCGCGCCGAGCGGGCCGCGACCCGCGCCGCGAGATCTCCCCGCAAGACGCAGTCGACGCCGCCGCGGAGATCCAGGCGGGCTTTCGTTGCGATGGTTTCGGGCGGGGCAGCGGACGCAGCGCTCGAGCTCTGGAGAAAAAGCGCGATCAGCAGGCCCCCGCCGACGATCATCGCGCGGATGGTAACATCCGCCGCGTGGCGCGGTCGGTACGCGTCGGGCATATCGCGCTCTTGGCGCTGGCTCTCGGCGCGATCGGTGCGTGCGACGGCAAGCTGATTCATCTCGGCGACGGGTGGACTGACGGCGCCACCTGCACGCCGGGGAGCGTGAGCGCGAACGAGGTCCTGTGGATCGGCGATTCGTGGATCCTCGTCACCCCGACGACGCACACGCATGTCCGCGACCTCGCACGCACGGCCGGCGTGATTGGGCCGAACGACGACTACGTCGTTGGCGCCGTGGCCGCGTCCCCGATGTCGGCGATCGCCAGTCAGTACGCGATGCGCGAGGCCGGTGCCACCAAGGTGAAGGTCGTTATCATGGACGGCGGCACCTGGGACACCATCATCGCAAACGGTTCGGATGCGTCGGTGAACAGCGTGGTGATGACGTTCGGTCAATTTCTGTCGGACGTCGCCGCGGACGGCACGGTCCAGCACATCGTCTACTTCTTGCCTCCCGAGCTGTCCGCCATTCCGGGTGTTGCGGCGCTGCGGCCTCTCCTGACGCAGGCCTGCAGCGCCAGCACGGTGCCGTGTCACTTTCTCGACCTGCAGCAAATCTGGTCCGCACACCCCGAGTACACCGACACGAACCTCGGATTCCTCCCGACCGACATGGGCTCGAAAGCGGTCGCCGACGCGATCTGGGCCGTGATGCAGCAGAACTGCATCGCACAATGATGCGCTCGCGCGTCGATTCCGTGATCGAATCGCCCCTTATCCTGCATTAACGAAATGAACCGACCTTTCATCCGCGGTCGGCACCGCCCCGCGCGAACCTCTTTTCGCGCACGCTCCCCGGCGACGCTTCGCGCCCGAGCGGCGGCCTTCGCGGGTGGTGTGTCCACTGATCTGTCTACCCAGTGCTGGCGCGATCGAACATCTCATCCGCTCTGCCGCACGATGTGGCACAGGCGCGCCGCTCCACTAGCGGGCCCAGTGAGCGGGCCACGACTACGAACGGCGTCCGGCTGGCGGAGCTCCTGGGCCGCCTGTCGCTCGCGTTCGACATCGCCAACGACGCTCCCTATGGCCGCGGCGTGCGGTCGGTCGTGCTGGCGGTCGAGCTGGGCCGGCGGGCCGGCGCGACCGCCGACGAGCTTCACGACACGTTCTGGATAGCGTTGCTCGGGTATCTCGGGTGCACCGGCGAAGCCGATGGGCCCGTCGCGCCGGCGGGCGCTCACGCGAGGTCAGCCGGCGACACGTCGATCCGCCTTGCCCAAATCGTGGGCGCCGGGCCGCGCGTGCTGTCGGGATTGGCGAAGCTGTACGAACCCGGGATCGTCAACGACGACGATCCGGATCTGGCAACGCGTCTGCTGCGAATCGCGCACTTCTGGGAAATGGCGCATCAGCGGCACGGTCGCTCGGACGCAGTCGTGCTCATTCAACGTCGGGCAGGCAGCGAGCTGGACTCCCGCCTTGCGAAAGTCTTCGCGGACGAGCACGCGCAGCTTCTCGCCACGATCGACGACCCGCGGATATTTGAGCGCTTCCTCGCGATCGAGCCCGGACCAGCGGCGTGCGCCGACGAAGAGCGCGTCGACGACGTTGCGCGCGCCCTCGCGATCCTCGCCGATCTCCGATGTCCTCTGTTCCTCGGACACTCGACCAGCGTGGCGACCCTCGCCGAACGCGTTGCGGGCCACCTCGGCCTGCACACTGAAGAGACGCGATCGCTTCGGCGCGCGGCGCTGCTTCACGACATCGGCCGACTGGGCGTTCCGAACAGCATCTGGATGCGCCCGGGTCCCCTCGATTGGGGAGACATGGAGCGTGTCCGCCTGCATTCGTACTACACGGAGCGCGTGTTGGCGCCCATCCGCGTCCTCGGGCCGGTGGCGGAGATCGCCGGGGCCGCACACGAGCACCTGGACGGCACCGGCTATCCGCAGAGCCGCACCGGACGTTCGTTGCTGCCGGCTGCGCGCATCCTCGCGGCAGCTGATGTCGCGGTCGCGATGACCGAAGCGAGGCCCCATCGCCCTGCCCTGGCGCCGGACGCACTCGCGCGAGAATTGATCGCGGAGGTGGACGCCGGGCGCCTGGATGGGTCGGCCGCGGACGCGGTACTGACTTCGATGGGCATGAAGGTCCGGATCGTGGCTCGCAATCCGCACCGGGTCTCCGACCGCGAACTGGACGTCTGCCGTTTGATCGCGCGCGGAAAGATGAACAAGGAGATCGCCGACGTGCTCGGCATCTCGCTGCGCACCGTGCAAAACCACGTCGCGCACATCTTCGACAAGCTGGGCATCCACAGCCGCGCGGGCGTCGCCGTCTGGCTCGTCGAAAACGACGCAGTCCAGTAGCTGACTACGGCAGGGCCTTCGTCTGGAACATCTGCCAGGCGATGTTCACAATTCCGAATGACTGGTAGTTCCCGCAGTGCGTACCGTTCTGCACCGTGCAGAGCGCGGTCTCGACCCCGCCGCCGCACATCGGGTAGGCCTGGCAGGCCGGGTGATCAGACAGCGGCGCGGGCGCCCCGGTGCACATGTTTATGCCGCCCCACTCCGTGAAGTTCGCCTGGGCGCCGGGGAACATCGTGCCGCGCGGGCCGGAACCGCCGTTGAAAGGAACGGCCGTGTCGCTCGTTCCCCTGAACTGAATCTCCGAAATCGGGCGTGCGGGCGCGCAATTGCCGCACGAAGGGTTGGCCGCCGCGCCGGTGACGCAGTCGAAGTCTACCGGCGCGACTGCAGCGATCACGTCCGCCGCGTCGCACGCAATCTTGAAGGCCATTCCACCGCCGTTCGAGCAGCCGGTCGCGTAGATCCGCTTCGGATCGACGCACGCTTCCTTCTCGAGCGTCGTGATGATCGCGCGCGTGAACGCCACATCGTCGACGTTCTGGCTCTGCGCGGTGCTGCAGCAGCGCCCGACGTTCCACGAGTTTCCGACGCCGTCGGGCCAGACCATGATGAAGCCCTGACTGTCAGCGACGCTCGCCCAGCTCGTCGCGTTCTTTTGCCCCATACCGGTGCCGCCGAGCGGGTGGTAATCGATGACGACAGGAACCGCTGTCTTGCCGGTGTAGCCGGTCGGGATGTGGCGGAGGAACGTGCGTGTCATCCCACCGACGGTGATCGATTCGCTCTTCTCGCCCGGCGTCGCGGTGGCGGTCGACGGACACTGACCGGCGCCCCCGGACCCCGTGGTGCCGGCGGTGCCGCCGCCCGCGCCGCCGCGGCCCGCCAGCCCCGACGAGCCTGCGGCGCCTGTCGAGCCGCCACGGCCCGCGATGCCGGTGGTCCCGCCGCGCCCAGCTTCGCCCGCGATTCCGGCGGCGCCTGTGGTTCCGCCGGTGCCCGTCGTTCCGCCTGCGCTCGTGGTTCCCGCCGTGCCGGTGGTTCCCGCCGCGCCGGTCGTGCCGGCGGCGCCCGTCGCGCCAGCTCCGCCCGTTGCTCCCGCCGCCCCTGTCGCGCCCGCTTCACCCGTCGTGCCCCCGCGCCCGGCCGCGCCCATCGCTCCGGCCGCGCCCGAGCTCCCCGCCGTGCCCGTGTTGACGACGATCGCTGACGAACTGCAGGACGACAGCCAGAGGACCGTGAGAATCCCCGCGGCGAGCAACGAGACGATCGAGAGACTCCGGCGCGCGTTCATTGAGCGTGGTGGTTGCCTGTCAGAACTGCTGGAAGAACTTGGTGATGGCCGCCGCGGCGAAGCTCGGAATGGCGTGGGGATCGCCGGGTCTCACGCACCACACCACTGGATAGCCAGTCATGCAGCCTTGATATGCGACACAGGGCGAGGGATCGACCGGCTGGCTCGTGGTCGTGCAGCCGTTGTTCTTCACGAAGGAGTCGATGATTGGTTGCGCCAGGGTGATCGGCAACGCGGTGTCCGCGTCACCGTGAGTCGCCCAGACGGCGACGGGACGCGCGGGCTTCGTGCGAGTGCACGTGGCACCGCTGATCGGAGCGCCGGACATCGCCCCGATGGCGCGAAACACGTCGCTCATATTGCAGGCGGCGGTGTACGACATTGACCCGCCGTAGCTGAAGCCGGTCGCGAAGTAGCGGGCCTTGTCGACGCAGTACTTGGCCTCGATCACCCCGTTGATAGCGCGGGTCATCGCCTCGTCCTGGCCGTTCGTGTTGGGGAAGCCCGCGTTGCCGCCGCTCGTCAGCCCCTGTGGGCTCACGAAGATGACGTTCGTGAGCTTGTTGTTGAGCTGGTACATCGTGATGCCCTGCTTCGCGTTGCCGCCGAGCGGGTGGTATTCCCACACGACCGGCACGGGCTTCTTCCCGTCGTAGCCGCTCGGCAGGTTCAGGTAGTACTCGCGCGTCGTTCCGCTCACGTCGATCGTGCAGGGCGCGGACGCCGAGCTGGTGCACGCGGACGTCGTCGTCGGCGTCGCGCTGCAACCCGCTGACGGGATCGGGTCTGAAGGTGGGGTCGTCGTCGCCCCACCGGCGCCGGTCGGCGAGCCGCCTGTCGCGGAGCCGCCCGTCGCGGAGCCGCCATTCCCGCCTCGGGCGGTGCTCGTGGTGCCGCCCCTGCCGCCTCTGCCCGATGTGCCGGCGGCGCCGCCCGCGCCGGCGGGTCCGATCGAACCGGCGGCGCCCGTCGTTCCGGCGGCGCCCGTCGCCCCCGCGTTTCCCGAGGTGCCCGCGCCGCCGCTCGTTCCCGCGGCGCCAGAGGTGCCCGGAGCGGCGCTCGTGCCTCCTGCGCCCGTCGTCCCGGCGGCGCCCGTCGTTCCGGAGCTACCCGCCGTCCCGGACGTGTCGCCGGTTCCCGCGCAGGACGTTAGCCAGAGCGCAGCGAGCGCCCCGGCGAGCAGGTAAGTGAGAATCGAAACGCCGCGATGCTGCTTGCTCATTTTCACGTTGCGACCTCCGGCTTACGGCAGAGAGTGGGTCTTCAGGACGCCCCACGCGACGGTGGGGATGTTGAACGACTGGTAGCTCGCGCAGTGCGTGCCACTGGTCGTGCAGAGGATCGTCTCCGTGCCATCCCCGCACATCGGGTACGTGTCGCACGACATGTTGGCCGGCAGGTCCATTGCCGTGCCGGTGCACATGTTGATCTTGCCCATCGTCATGAAGTTGTTCTGCGCGCCCGCGAACGCGCCGTTGCCGTTGTAGTCGACGAGCTGATCGTTGGGCGACCGGAACTGGACGATCGTGATCGGACGGGCCGGCTTGCAGGTGTTGCACTTCTGTCCGACGACGCAGTCGAAATCGACGGGCGCCACGCCAGCGACGACGTCCGCGGCCTCGCACGCCACGCGGAAGGACATGCCGCCGCCGTTCGAGCAGCCGCTCGCGTAGACGCGCTTGGTGTCGATGCACGCCTCGGTCGACATGCTCGTGATGATGGCCCGCACGAACGCGACGTCGTCGATCATGCCGCTCATCGAGTCGCCGCAGCACGCGCCCGCGTTCCACGAGTTCCCGACACCCTGCGGGTACACGACGATGAACCCTTCAGTGTTCGCGAGCGTGTTCCAGCGCGAGAGCCCCATCTCCTGCATGCTGGTGCCCGACAGCCCGTGGAAGTCGAAGACCATCGGGACGGGCTTGCTGCCGTTGTAGCTGGTCGGCGCGTAGACCAGGAACGAGCGCTGCATCCCCCCGACGGTGAGCATCTTCGTCGTGCTGCCGGCCTTCAGCGTCGCAGTGGACGGACAAGTGCCGCTGCCGCCGCTGCCCGTCGTTCCTGCGTTGCCTGCCGCGCCGCTGCCGCCCGTCGCGCCGCCCCGTCCGGCGACACCGGTCGTTCCGCCACGCCCGCCGCTGCCCGTCACTCCGCCGCGACCTGCGCTGCCGCCGCCCGACGAGCCCGCTGAGCCGCCCGCAGTTCCCGTGTTGCCGGACGCACCGGCGGTTCCCGTCGTGCCGGCGGTTCCCGTTGTGCCGGCTGCGCCCGTCGCTCCGGCCGCGCCCGTCGTGCCCGCTGCTCCAGCGATGGTGCCGGCCGCACCGGTCGTGCCGCCGCGGCCGGTGGTGCCCGCGCCGCCGCTCGTACCGGCGCTCCCACTGGTGCCGGCCCCGCCGAGGGTTCCAGCGGCGCCGTTTCCCGCGCTACCAGTGCCGCCGCCGGTTCCGGTGCCGCCGGTTCCGGGCGATGAGCCGCAGGACGCCAACCACACGGCGATAACACCGAGCGTGAGAAACGAGATGGGCGAAACGCTCCGGCGCCGCATTGTCATCAGGGGGGCCTCCGCAGGGCGCTGTGTGCGCCCCGCTAGTCGACAGGTCCCGCCGCTCCCCGGCAATGAGCGTTTCGATCTATCCGCGGCGCCCGAGCGAAACGAGCGGCCTTCCGCCGAGGCTACGGGAGCGATTGCTTCTGGAACATGCGCCACGCCGTATCGACGATCTTCCCGGCGCCGTAGCTGCCGCTGGCCACGGTGCAGACGGTGACCGCGGTGTCGGCAGCGCAGGACATGTACGTCTTGCAGATCCAGTTGTCCGGATCGGTCGTCGCCGAACCCATACAGATGTCGAAGTGCGCCCAGGTATCGATGTTCACCTGAGCGGCCGGAAAGTTGACCGCGGCGCAACTGCCGCCCGGCGGGCAGTTCGCCGCGACCGCCGTGAAAGCAGGGCGCGCCGCGTTCCAGCCCGATGTCCCGGATCTTGGCATGCAGCACGCGTCCCGCGGCGATCAGCGTCGCGATCCGGACCCGCCCGCCGGCGTCATCAAGACGCACGGGACTGGCTCCCGCGACTGTAGCGGAGCGACCGCCCTCAGGCGAGCTGTTGTGCGAGCCGATCGAGCACCTCGTAGCAAGGCAACACCTGAGCCACGCTGGCGTTGGAATCGCGCCCCTCCCGGATCGCGGCAAAGAACTCGCGGTCCTGAAGCTCGATGCCGTTCATCGATACGTCGACCTTCGACACGTCGATCGGCGCCTCCTTGCCGTCGACCAGGTCGTCGTAGCGCGCGATGTACGTACCGGTGTCGCCGATGTACCGAAAGAACGTGCCGAGCGGCCCGTCGTTGTTGAACGACAGGCTGAGCGTGCAGATCGCGCCGTTCTCCGCCTGCAGCTGGATGCTCATGTCCATCGCGATTCCCAGCGTCGGGTGGATCGGTCCTTGGATCGCGTTGGCCTTCACGATCGGGCTTCGCGCCTGATAGGCGAACAGATCGACGGTGTGCGCCGCGTGATGCCACAGCAGATGATCGGTCCAGCTACGCGGTTGGCCGAGCGCGTTCATGTTCGTCCGCCGGAAGAAGTACGTCTGCACGTTCATCTGCTGGACGTTGAATTCGCCCTTCAGGATCCGCTGGCGCACCCACTGGTGGCTCGGGTTGAAGCGCCGCGTGTGACCGCACATGGCGACCTTGCCGCTGGCCCGGGCCGCCGCCACGACCTCGAGTCCGTCTGCCAGCCGGTCGCACAGGGGGATCTCGACCTGAACGTGCTTCCCTGCCGCCAGGCAAGCGAGCGCCTGGCGCGCGTGGAGCTGCGTGGGTGTGCACAGGATGACGGCGTCGACCTCGGTCAGCTTCAGCGTGTCGGCCAGGTCGGTGGTGGTGTGCGGGATGCCGTACGTGCGGGCGACCTCTTCGGTCTTCGCGCGATCGCGGCTGATGACGGAGATGACCTTCACGCCGTCGATGGCCTTGATCGCGTCGAGGTGCTTGAT
>Ga0070684_100001157_pt1 | contig 18949 bp, 15 predicted proteins | sample KBSC723LmetaG_FD_65653 | JGI IMG/M metagenome (GOLD analysis project Ga0070684, IMG submission 65653) | Corn rhizosphere microbial communities from Kellogg Biological Station, Michigan, USA - KBS C7.2-3L metaG | ecosystem: Host-associated > Plants > Roots > Rhizosphere ...
CCATCTATCAGTTGTACCCAAAAGAGAAGCGTATTGAATTTTGCATCTGGTGAAACGGCCTTTGGGATATCCCATGCTTTTTCTTCATTCAGATAAAGACGCATCCGTTCTTTTTGCCGCCAGATGGCCACGTGAACCGGCCTGCTTGCATCTGAAAATTGTTTTGTGGGATTTGAATTCGTTGCTTGTTGTACACCCGCTGTTTTTCTTGCTACTTCCGAAGTCCCATTACCATCTCCACCCGGCAGAATATGAAATTCGATGAAATTTTTAGCATCAGATTGCCAGTAATCGAGTTTGTTTCGGTCCGCCATTTCAGCAAAAGCCGTACGTAGCCCCCATGAGCCAACCAGCTGATCACAAACAACATCAAATTCGAGCGTAAAATTTTCTGGTAAAGAGTCAATGAACTCCGGCAGAAAAATTCCTTTCTGAGTAATTTTAAACCAATGACCGGCCTTCCCTTCGATCGTCACAACTTCACCGGCTGAATTAGTGTTCCACTTGTCAGGGAAATCACCCAATTTGTCCTGCATAAAATCTTCGAAAACAATAATTTTTTCTCCGGGAACAAAATCATACTTGCTGTATGTTTTCATGGTGGCTGGCCCGGCACTACTACTTCCACCTGTACCACCTGTACCTTCACTTGTCCCTCCACTTCCTTTCTCATCTTTCTTACCGTTTGTAGCATCGTCTACTTTTTTATCGACAGTTTTATCAACTTTATCTTTTAATTTTTTTAATAACTGGGCTTGCACCATAGAAAAACCGGTAAGCAAACCAAGCAGCAGAACAATCTTTTTCATATGCTGAGTTTTAAAAACGTAAGTAAGGACGACGAAGATTTTTGCAGTGTTGAAGTTAGATGCCTGCTAAGTGGAGGTCAATAGGAAAAAAATCAGTATTTGGTATAACGAATGTTATAAGGCTAACCATACAAGACATATAAGACATACAAGAAGAGCTTAAGTGCATGTATGCCTTGTATGGTTCAAAAATTACAGGAAGAATCAGTCCCGCATACAAGAGAAAAACTTTAATGACTTGGATGTCTTGGATGGTTGCCAAAAATTGCAACGGAGATCACCCGCGGTTGAAATATCTATTGACCGCTTCCGTTCGATTATTTACATGAAGTTTCTCGTAAATATTGTGGAGGTGCTGCCGAACAGTTCCATGACCTATATACAGGCGATTGGCAATCTCCTTATATAATAAACCATCCGCCAATAACTGCAACACTTCATTTTCACGATCAGAGAGGGCTTCTTTTTTTGTTGCTTTTTTTTCGTGGAGAAAAATATTCAGGAGCTTGCGGGCAATGTTGCTGCTCATCGGCGAGCCTCCCTGGTTTAGTTCTTTTATACTCTCAAGTATCTGTTCAGGCTTTGTTCTTTTGAGCAGGTAACCGGTGGCTCCCGCCTGCAATGCCTCCAGCACTTTGTCATCGTTCTCGTAAACAGTAAACATGAGGAATTGCGTGCCGGGACATCTCTCTTTTATTAATTTGATACATTCTATTCCGCTCATCCCCGGCAGGTTAATATCCATGAGGACAATATCGGCTTTGAGATCAGGAAGTTTTTGTGCCGCAGACTCCGCATCTTTAAAACTGCTCACCATGGAAAGTTCTTCGTCTGATTGCACCAGGTCAACCAGGCCTTCTCTTACCTCGGCAAGATCTTCCACTATAGAAACTCTGATGGGCATTAAAGATTAAAATTACTGGCACTTGCTTCGATTACCAATAGGACAAACGTTATATTCTGACGCCAGGAATTAAAATGCATGTCATAAAGCCATCGGGATCGTCATCGATACCTTCGTTCCGTGGTCGTTCAGAAAAACTACTTCCCCGTTTATTTCGTTCATTCTTTTTTTGATGTTTTGTATCCCGTTACTAAAAGCCCGCTGATCATTCCAATCAATCCCCTTTCCATTGTCATGGATCACGATCTTCATCGTCTTTTTTAATTCCACGGAGAAACAAACTTTTGTTGCTTGTGCGTGCTTCACAGTATTATGAAGACATTCTTTCACTGACAAAAAGATATCACGTCGCATTTCACCAGTGATAAATGTTCCAGGCAAATGAAGAGGCGTATTTGCTTCACATTCTATGTTATGATTCGCGAGATACTCCAGGGCATAAGATCGGGTATAAGCAATAAGATCGGCAAGCGTATCATTCTTTTCGTTTAATGCCCATACTATTTCCCCCATTTTCTCGGACATCTCATCCGAATAGCCGGTAATTTTTTCGAGGCCTGTTTTTAGTGATCCCTCATCTGCATTCTTATTGATAAGTGCCTGGCTCAGAAATTTTATTCGTGACAACCCTGCTCCAAGATCGTCATGCATGTCGGTAGCAATACGCGTTCTTTCTTTCTCAATTGCCTGCAATTTTTCGAATTCGAGTTTTTGTTTTGTGATCTTATATTGTAAATACCATTTTGAAAGTAACCAGCCGATCGCCAAAACGAGGATCCCTGCAAAAATTTTAAAAGCGGTCGTTTGCCAGAATGCTTTTTCTATTTGTATTTCCAGTGTTTTTGTAAAGGGACTGACCCTGTTTGCAACATCTTTCACACGCAAATTAAAAGTATAGTGACCCGGGGGGATTTTGCTGTAGCGTGTATAATGTGCGGTGCTGCCCTGGATCCAATTTTCATCATACCCTTCTAATTTGTATTCAAACTGGCAATCTGCTGCATGTTGAAAGCCAATGGAAGAAAAATCAAATGAAAATGTATTTCTTTTGAATGACAAGTCGAGGTTCTTTATTTCGTTAGAACCCGGGCCTGACGTGTGCAAAACATCATTGATGTAAATGCCTGTAAGCTGTGGCAGGGGCGGGTAGATCGGATCTGCTTCCTGGTTCGGTAAAAATGAAACAAGGCCATTGGAGGTTCCGGCTATACATCGCTGATCACCGGTCAGAACGATCGCAGATGGCGTGAATTCATTTGCAGGCAATCCGTCCTCCACCGTGAAAGCTCTTCCGAAACCATTCTTTTGATCAAAAAAATAAATTCCTTTTTCTCCAAATAGCCAGAACTTTTCGTTGTGCTTCAACATGCCTTTTACATTCCGGAACGGCAGGTTATTGATGAAGTTCACTCTTTTCACCTGGAGATCGGCTCCGTGAACATAATAAAGACCATCACTTGTCGCGAGGTAGACGATTGAATCAGTTTTTTCGCTGAAATACTGATTGACTTCCGGCATGAAACGAATTGAGCCAATAAGATTAAATCCATTTCCTTCGCTGCCAGGTTTCAGAATGTATAAAGAATCTCCCAGGGTTTTTACATAAATGCGATCATGCGCATCCTGGAATAGCCGGTTAAACCCGGTATAAGCTCCTGGCCGCAAAAAATTAATGGGCTTGACGACAGAGATGCCTGCTGTGTTTGTCACATGATAAAGGCCAACGTAAGTTGAAAAAAGCAAAGACCCATCGTTAAGTTCGATGATATCTTTTATCCAGATGCTGCCTTGAACCTCTTCGCTGATCAATTCATATTTAACCGTGTGCATACAGTTTGTCAAAACATCATACCTGAACAATCCCTTGTTTGTAGCAAACCATATATTATCACTTTTGTCAAAAAGGATCTTGTAAATCGAGCCGTCATAATTTGTACCATTTTCCAGGAGAGGAATTTTATGAATCGTTATTCTACATTCCTGATTGAGTTTCCAAAGGCCGGGTGCATTGGTCAGCATACACCATAGGTTCCTATGAGAATCCGCTCCCAGCCACGAGATATTGTTATCAGAGTTCCAGGCTTGAGATTCGGTTTTCGTTATATGATCTGTGAAAAAAGTGTTTTTAGTGTCCGCATAGCTGCTTCCGTCGCCATAACTGCCGCACCATATATTACCCATTTTGTCGAAATAAAGGGAAACGACATTGTCACTGCAAATACTTGATGGATCCAGTTTATTGTTTCTGAAATTGTTGATGTATTGATTTGTTGTAACGTCAACCTCATAGATGCCCGAAGGACCCGTTGCTACCCATAGTTGTCCTGCCGGTGACATTGCGGCATATCGTGCTTCCTTCACGGTCTCTTTCTGCCAGCTTTTTAAGACCTGGTATTGATTCGTCAAAGGATTTAATCTCACTAACCCTTCATTGGCAGAGAGCCAAACGGTGGAGTCGTTTTGTTGCAAAACGTTGTACACTACCAATTCGAAGTCATTAAAGAGGCCGGTCTTACCCGAAAAATATGTTTGTTGTTTGATCAGTTTGTTTTTCCGGTAAACCTGGTGAATCGTCCCTTTATCGTAAGCAGACCATATGTTAACTGTATCACCAGCTCCTTTGTAAAGTAACGCATGATAGGTATTAAATTCAGAGACAAATGAACTGTGTTTGCTTTTTAAGTTTAGTGATCTGACTGACCTCGTCTTTGTGTCGAGGAACCATAACTCATCTCGTGATACAAAACCCAGTAACACACAATACGTGTCATCCTTCGTACCGCCGGGTCTGTCAACGCCGAAATGCACAAACGAATTATTGATTCGACGATAGAGATCAATTCCTTTATCATTGCCGATCCATATTTGTTGTGCAGAATCTTCGAGTATGCTCGAAATAAAATTTCCGGAAAGTGAGCCGCTGTCCTGGTCACTATGCAGGAAATTGATGACCTTGACACCATCGAATAGCGAAAGGCCATTTTGAGTGCCGATCCACATATAACCGCGACTGTCCTGCAAAAAATGATACACTATATTTTGAGTGAGTCCATTTTGAACGTTAAGGTGCTTAAAGTGATAGTTCGCGCTGAATGACTGAGCCTGCGTTTGGACACCGCTCGTAATGAGAATTATCATCAACAGCATATGACATGCCCTGGCGATCATGGTGGAATTAGCTTACTAAATTTAAGAAATTGCTACAAGGAGTGTTTACCCTAAATTCAAAGGGTCCATTTATGAGAAAAGAAGTCCCTCTCCGCTTTTGCCCTTAAATTTTTTACCGAGGTGACGATATGCCTTTTCAGTTGCCTCTCTTCCTCTTGGTGTACGCTGTAAAAAACCTTCCTGGATCAGGAATGGTTCGTAGACTTCTTCGAGTGTCCCGGGTTCTTCACCAACAGCAGTTGCGATCGTGGTAATACCGACTGGACCTCCTTTGAATTTTTCAATGATGGTGAGCAATATCTTATTGTCCATATCATCCAATCCATATTCATCTACATTCAGTGCTTTCAATGCATGCTGCGTAATGGTGAGATCGACTACTCCATTGCTTAAGACCTGTGCAAAATCCCTTACTCTTTTTAATAATCCATTGGCGATCCTGGGAGTGCCACGACTTCTTCCTGAAATCTCTTTTGCAGCATCGGATGTAATCCTGACACCCAAAATGGATGCAGAGCGATTGATGATCTTTTGAAGAGTTTCTGCAGAATAATATTCAAGTCTTGATTTAATAGCAAAACGTGAAAGCAATGGTGCTGTTAGTAAGCCACTTCTGGTAGTTGCGCCGATCAATGTAAATGGATTCAAATTGAGTTGTATACTTCTTGCACTGGGGCCACTATCGATCATGATGTCGAGCCTGTAGTCTTCCATGGCTGCATACAGGTATTCCTCAACTACAGTACTCAAACGGTGTATCTCGTCAATAAATAATACATCATGTGGTTCGAGGTTGGTAAGCAAACCCGCAAGATCTCCCGGCTTTTCAATTACCGGGCCTGAAGTTTCCTTGATGTTCACACCCAATTCATTTGCTACGATCCGGGACAAGGTGGTTTTTCCCAAACCGGGTGGACCATGAAATAAAACATGATCAAGGGCTTCCGATCGCATTTTTGCCGCCTTGATAAAGATCTTCAGGTTATCAATGATCTGTTGCTGACCTGAGAATTCAGCAATTTCTCTTGGACGTATGCTATTCTCAAACTCCCTTTCAACCGGCGTTAATTGGGCATTATCAGTATGTAAATTCGGGTTGCTCATTTCTTATTCCAACTTATTTTTTTATTAAGACGAGGCCGGCAATGATCAGCAAGGCTCCAATAATCTTTGGTATCGACACAGGACGAACAAAAGAACCAAGCAAACCAAAATGGTCAATGATCAACGATATAAAAATCTGTCCCGCCACCGCCAATGCAAATGTAAGCGCTACCCCTTGTTGTTGATTCACAAATATTATACAGCTCACATAGATGGCCCCCAGTAAACCGCCGATCCAGTAATACCAGGGCGAAACAGATAAAAGCTTCATGTTTGAGAATGCAGTGTAATTGGTGACCACATTGATAATAAAAAGACCAATGAGTCCTACCAGGAAGCTGAGCATTGAACTGATCATAGGGCCGCCCGTTTGTTTGCCTAACTTCGTATTCAAAATAGCCTGCACCGGAAGTAAAGCTCCAATCAATAGGGTCGATAACATAAGTACATAACGCATGAAAAGAAATTTCTATGAAGTTAATTTGAAACCGACAGGAATATTCAAACTTTACTTGAAAAGATTTGTTGAAGAATTTAAAATCATTTTTTTCATAAAGAGACCATGGAGGAAGTATTATGAAAGTTGGTATTATTGGATCGGCCGCCGTGGGGCAGGCATTAGGCAAAGCCTTTTTGACTGAAGGTTATAGAGTAATGATCGGCACAAGAGATACGTCCAAGGAGAGCGTAGTAAAATGGCAAAAAGCAAATCCTACCGCCAAAGTGGGGTCTTTCAAAGAAACGGCAAAATTTGGAGATTTGATCGTACTTGCTGTTAGCGGTGACGTCGCTCAAAAGGCTGTTGAACTGGCCGGCAAAGAAAATTTTTCCAATAAAGTAGTAATTGACACAACCAATCCCATTGCCAAAGCGCCTCCCGAAAATGGCGTGCTGAAATTCTTTACCAGTCTTGACAGGTCGCTGATGGAAGACCTCCAAAAATTATTGCCTGAGGCGAAGCTTGTCAAAGCATTCAACAGTGTCGGCAATGCGGTAATGTATAAACCCAAATTTTCGGAAGGCACACCCACAATGTTTATTTGTGGCAATGATGATGCAGCGAAAAAAATAGTGACTGATATTCTCACTTCCTTCGGACATGAAACTGAAGATATGGGAAAAGCAGAAGCGGCGAGAGCAATTGAGCCACTTTGTATTTTATGGTGCATACCGGGTTTCCTTCGCAATCAATGGACACATTCCTTTAAGCTCCTAAAAAAATAAAATGAAATTTGAAGAATTTCAGAAGAGTTTGCGTGATTCTTCTCCGCCCGGGAATTTATCCGGCCATCTCCAATCTCTATGGTATGATGCAAAGGGTGATTGGAATCGGTCACATGAAGTCATCCAGAATATGGAAGACAAGACGGCTGCATGGGTCCATGCTTATCTGCACCGCAAAGAAGGAGACATTGGAAATGCCGATTACTGGTATAGAAGGGCAGGAAAAGGTCGTCCGACCCTTTCCCTTGAAGAGGAATGGGAGGAGCTGGTAAAATCATTGGTGACTTAATGATTCCAATTGCTTTTTGTCAGAATATTTTCAATGAAACTCTTGTTGTTAATATACACGTTCTGTGTTACATTGACCATCGCTGCCCAAAAAAAATCCTATGACGTCTGCGTTTATGGTGGAACATCGGCTGGAGTGATTGCTGCTTACAGCGCTGGCAAACTGGGTAAGTCAGTTATATTAGTTGAACCAGGGAAACACTTAGGTGGTCTCAGTTCCGGCGGTCTCGGTTATACAGATATTGGTAACAAATATGCAATCAGTGGTCTTGCTCTTGATTTCTACAGAAGGATAGGGAAACATTACGGCAAGTTTGACCAATGGATTTTTGAACCTCATATAGCAGAAGAAATATTTAATGACTATTTCAGGAGAGCAAAGGTTGAAGTGCTTTATGAACACAGAATTATCGAGGCAAAAAAAAGCGAAGGTTTTATCAGGTGGATTATTGTTGAAAATTCTTCGAGCCCTTTGTCATCCACAAACAAGACGATTGAAGCAAAGATGTTCATTGATTGCAGCTATGAAGGTGACCTGATGGCAGGGGCCGGCGTTTCCTATACGGTTGGCAGGGAATCTAATGCGCTTTATAACGAAACTTATAATGGCGTCCAGCTTATGGATGGTCACCAGTTTCCTGACGGAGTTGATCCATATAAAATTCCGGGTGATTCAACAAGTGGTTTGCTGTGGGGGATCAGCAATGAGAAATTGATGGGTGCAGGCAGCGGTGACAAAAAAGTGCAGGCATACAATTTCAGGATCTGTCTTACCGATAATAAAAGTAATAGGGTGGCGATTGAACGACCAGCCAATTACGATTCCACACACTATGAATTGCTTCTTCGCTTATTTAATGCACAACCAGGAAAAAGGATGCTCAATGATTATTTTATTTTCAGCAAAATGCCTAACCATAAAACAGACATCAATAACCGCGGCGGCTTTTCAACTGACCTGATCGGTATGAATTATGATTTTGCTGACGCGAATTACAGCAAAAGAAAAAAGATCATTAAGCAACACGAAGATTATACAAAAGGCTTGCTCTATTTCTACGCGCATGACAACCGCGTACCCGAAGAATTCAGAAATGAAATGAGGAAGTGGGGTTATCCAAAAGATGAATACACGGATAATAGGCATTGGACGCCCCAGCTTTATATAAGGGAATGCAGAAGAATGATCGGCGCCTATGTCATGACGCAGGCAAATTGTGAAGGTCGCGAAGTGGTGAATGACGGGGTTGGAATGGCTGCCTACACAATGGATTCACACAACTGCGAACGCATTGTTGTGAATGGCATGGTAAAGAACGAGGGCAATGTAGAGATAGCCGGGTTTGGACCTTATCCCATTTCGTATCGTTCTATTATTCCAAAAGAATCAGAGTGTAAAAATTTGTATGTCCCGGTTTGCTTGTCTGCCAGTCATATTGCCTATGGTTCAATAAGAATGGAGCCGGTATTCATGACTTTGTCAGAATCGGCCGCTGTGGCCGCTTCCATGGCAATTGACAAAAAGCAAACGGTTCAGCAGGTGGATGTAATGGAATTGAAGCAATTTCTTAGGACCGATCCTCTGCTGGACGGAAGCACTCCTGAGCTGGTTACAGACAACGACGACTCTGCGCATGTAACAATAACTGGAATTTGGACAAAAATGAATGCTGGCGGATATGGCCCATCCTTTTTACTGACTGACGTATCGAATGAAGAAAGAAAAATAGAATTTCGTCCTGAAATTGAGGTTGCCGGGTTTTACAAGTTGTATGCCTATGTCCCGCAAATTGAAAATATGAGTTCAAAAACCCAAGTCGTAATTTTCGATGGAAAGATTTCAAAAAACGTTTTCATCAAAAAATCAGATCTGCAGGTAGAAGGACAAACTTCTGGTGAATGGATAGCACTTGGAAAATTTAATTTGCCTAAAGGAAGAAAAGCATCTGTGATTGTCACAAATAAAGATGTCGATGGAAATATAGCTGCGGATGCAATACTTTTTAACCCAGTAAAATAAAAATCTTCTATTTGAGATAAATGACCTTTCCTTCTTTTGCAGATTGTCTGGCCGCTTCCAATATTTCAACGACGATCATATTGTTTTGCAGAGACGAAAGATCGGTGGATTTAACAGTCACTTCTCCATGTACTACTGCAGCCAAATAAGCGAATGGATCATTAAATGGAGGTGCTGGTGAAGGCACTCCATGGTAATCTTCCTTTCTATCGGGAGATGTTTTTGTTTTTATTCCATTGCGGTCTGAGATCGTGTAACCGTGTTGCCCATATATTTCCATGTCTTTTCTTCCAAAGGGCCAGTTCCATGATGCCTGGATGATCCCCTGCGTTCCAGGATAGGTCACAATGATCGTAGCTTCATCATCCACCTTTGGATAAATGTCCGGTTTGATCTGTTGTAGCACCGCAGAAACAGATCGAGGCTTTTCTCCCTTCTTCAGCCAGGTTATAAGATTAGCACCATAACACCCGAAGTCAATTACAGCTCCGCCCCCATTCTTTACGGGGTCCGTCAGCCACTCAAAAAATTCCTTACTCACACCAATTTCTTTGGGTCCCTGGTGTCCATCATGTATGACTACTTTCCTGATTTCACCGATCGAATCAAGCATCTGAATGACGTTGGCATTGCTGCCGTACCACGTCGTTTCATAATTGGTGAGCAGCTGAATATTATACTTCTGCGCCAGCACTTCCATCTGTTTTGCGTGTTCCATACTCACTGCAAGAGGTTTCTCCACCATTACATTAATTTTCCTGGGAGCGCAAGCTTTCACCACTTCAAGGTGCTCGTAAATACTGTTAAATGCGCAAACAGCTTCGGGTTTGCATTTGTCAAGCATTTCTTCCAATGAAGAATATATCAAACTAAAAGGCAAATTATATTTCTTTAAATACCGCTCAGCTAGTTCACGATTCTTTTCGGCAATGCCGACAATCTGTATGTCGCTGTCGTGCGCCCGGTTTAGTAGCCCGCCCACATGATCGTGAGTGAGACCTGCAATCCCGATGCGCAATGGTTTCGTATTTTGAGAATAACAAGTAATAGCTAACGAAATAAATAGCATGGATAAAAGAGACCTTCGTTTCATGAAAGGAAATTACTTACAAAAGATGAAAAGAACACAGATTAAATTCTTCCGGAAGCAATTCATCTTGCATACTTTATCATTTGCAGGATGATGTCAGGATCCGGGCAATTGGCCAGGAATTTTTCCCGTTCAGAAAGTTTACAAACACCGGGGTAATCACCTATCCAATCTTCCATATCCACAATGATCTGAAAATGCAGATGTGGCGGCCATTGGCCGTTTTCCATCGGAATGCCGAATTCTCCGATCACGTCCCCTTTCTTGACATTTTCGCCCTCCCGAAAATTTTTTATGGAATTCAAACTTAGATGACCATACAATGTATGGAAAGAAATCTCTTCAATGATATGACTAAGAACGAGAGTAGCACCATAGTCTCCAAAATGATTATTGAAAGCAAAACTGTGCACAATGCCATCCCATGGAGACATCACTGCGGTGTAGTGCTTTCCCCAAATATCAATTCCCAAATGCAATCTTCTTGGCTCTTGGTCACCCTCCGAATCAAACACCCTGCTTCGGCTATATAGCTCACGATACTCGTTGTAACCTCCGATCCCAAATTTTGCATTTGCTGATCGCAGTTTCTGATTTATGTAGTTGGTGAATCGTTGCGTATCACTTACTAATTCCTCGGAGATCTCTTCATTATTCTTCGTAAAATCCATCATTAACAATTGATCGGTTTCGGCATGGAACCGAACCACCGGGTGAAACTCGGGTTGATAATTTTGGAGGACAGCTGTGACAGTCTTTTCCATCGTTGCGCGGATGATCCAGGATTTTGATCAATAGTTTGGCAAATTTCTTATTTTGGATGTATATGAAACTTTTGAGTCCTGCTATATCCTCACTTGCCCGAATGAGGCTCTGGCGCATTGAAGGGTGGAAGAATAATCCCATCGATGCACAACGTGAAGTTTTGCAGGATCTTGTGACCTCGGCACAATATACTGAGTTCGGGCGCAAGTACAATTTCTCCAAACTCTTTAACATAAAATCATACAAACAGGCTGTCCCGATTCATGAGTACGACGACATCAAACCCTATATCCAAAGGATCATGAATGGTGAGCAAAACATACTTTGGAATACACCGGTGTATTGGTTTGCAAAAAGCAGCGGCACTACGAGCGACAAAAGCAAATTCATTCCCGTAAGTGAAGAGAGCCTTGAGGATGCGCACTACAAGGCCGCTAAGGATGTACTGACAATGTATTACAATTTCAAACCGGAATCAGAGATGTTAACCGGAAAGGGGTTGGTGATAGGGGGAAGTCATACTATCCATAAGATCAATCATGAAGTTCAGTATGGCGATCTCAGTGCTGTATTGCTGCAAAACTCACCATTCTGGGCCCATTGGCTTCGGACACCCGACCTCAGCATTGCGCTAATGGATGAATGGGAAAGCAAAATAGAAAAACTAGCTGCCAATACAATCAAAGAAAATGTAACTTCTATTTCGGGGGTTCCTACGTGGACATTGGTTTTATTAAAAAGAATTTTGGAGATCACGGGGAAGCAAACTATCAGCGAGGTATGGCCCTCCCTTGAATTATATATGCATGGTGGTGTCTCATTTACTCCTTATAAAGAACAGTTCAAAAAAATAATTGGCAAGGAGATCAGCTACCTGGAAATGTACAATGCCAGTGAAGGTTTTTTCGGAGCCGATGAAATTCCAGGCGACGAGGGTATGCTTTTATTCGTTGATCATGGGATTTTTATGGAGTTTATGCCGGTGAGTGAATATGAAAAACCGGAGCCATTAACACTCGGTTTGCAGGATGTGGAATTGGGAAAAAATTACGCTCCTGTAATTAGCACAAATGGCGGATTGTGGCGTTATCTATTGGGTGATACAATTCAATTCACTTCTTTAAAGCCATTTCGGATAAAGGTGACTGGCAGATTGAAGCATTTTATGAATGCCTTTGGAGAAGAGGTAATCGTTGACAATACGGACAAAGCGCTTGCGGTGGCAAGTGAAAGGTCAGGAGCAGTAGTGAATGACTATACAGCGGCCCCTGTCTACTTCTCGGATACAGCAAATGGAGCCCACGAATGGTTGGTTGAATTTGAAACGGAACCTGCGGACCTTAACGAATTCACCATTGAACTCGATAAAGCACTGCAACAGGTAAACAGCGACTATGAAGCCAAACGACACAAAGATATAGCGCTGAGAAGGCCAGTCCTTCACATCCTGAAAAAAGGGGTTTTTAGTCAATGGCTGAAAGAAAAGGGGAAACTGGGAGGACAGCACAAGGTGCCGAGGCTAAGCAATGACAGGAAATTTATTGAGGAAATAAAATTGCTGATGTAGGACAAAAGTTGAAGAGTGCGACGCAACGGAAGTTGAATAGGATTACTTTTGCTGGCTAAAAAATAACTATGCGATTACTTGAAGGAAGAGTTGCGATCGTTACCGGTGCTGCTCGAGGAATTGGAGAAGGTATTGTATTAAAATTTGCTGAGTACGGGGCTCATGTTGTATTTACCTACGTAAGTGACAATAGCTCGGGAAAAGCAAAAGCTCTGGAAGAAAAAATCAAGGCGCAAGGCGCAAAGTGTAAATCATATAAGACGAACGCGGGCGATTTTGGACAATGTGAGGCATTTGTGAATGACGTAGTGAAAGAGTTTGGCACTGTAGATATTTGTGTGAACAATGCAGGAATCTCAAAAGATAACTTATTGCTGAGAATGACACCCGAACAATGGGATGAAGTGATGCAGGTGAATTTGAAAAGTGTTTTCAACATGACTAAGCAAGTAATACGACCCATGATGAAAGCTAAGAAAGGCAGCATTATAAATATGAGTTCCATCATAGGTCTAATGGGAAATGCGGGGCAGGGAAGTTATGCGGCCTCCAAGGCAGGTATTATTGGTTTCACCAAATCAGTGGCAAAAGAGTTAGGCAGCCGGAATATCCGCTGCAATGCCATTGCTCCCGGTTTCATCGAAACGGATATGACCGGGTACCTAAAAGAAGGTGAGCAAGCGGAAAAATATAAGGCAGGTATCCCTCTGGGTAAATTCGGGAGTTCAGAAGACGTTGCCAACGTGACCTTGTTTCTCGCATCAGATCTCAGTTCTTATGTGACTGGCCAGGTGATCAATGCGGATGGCGGGATATATATGTGAGATCTATTGCTTACCCTACATTGATAAAATGACCAAGAAAGAAAAAATTCTTTTTGTTTTAATTCTGTTTTTTTTAACCACTCTTTTTCTTCCCTGGCTAAAACTCGCAAATATTTTTGCAGCCATATTTCTGGGGGTATATTCATTCTTTTTTGATTTATTCGAAGAAGACTCTCTCCGCATTCGGAAAGAAAATTTGTTTTACTCGCTCAAAGAAAAATGGCTGTTATTGAGAAAAAGAAAATACCTCTTGTGGATGTTTCTTTTCTTCATTATGGTCGTGATCAGCGTATTCCTGTCTTCTAATTTTCACAAGGGGCTACGTTACCTGGATCCGAGATTACCACTTGCCTATTTTCCCCTAAGCGTCGGGCTTTTGCAATTAAAAAAAGACTTCAAAGAGAAAGTACTACTGGGATTTGCATGGCTCACGACATTTATCATGGTGTTCTGCCTTTGCTGGTCGCTGCAGCGTTCGGGATTTTTCAAAAAACCTGAGTTTCTATACAACGACTCGTTTACGGAAATTCTAAAACAACAATCAATCTATATCTCCCTATTGGTGAACTTGTCCATTTATATCTTTGCCCACCATATTCTTTATAAAAAGAATCGCTACAGGGGATGGATGATCATTACCGTTATATTCCTTTTTGCAATCAGCTATTTATTGGCCAGCCGGAATCTTATGCTCGTGTTGTACTTATTCACGATCGGCTTTTCTTTCCATTGCATTTTTAATCAAAAAAAGTATCTCGAAGGAGCTACAATTCTATTCGGCCTCGTGCTTGGTATTTTTGTGATTTTTAAATTTTTTCCAAAGACATTCAACCGCTATAAAGAACTTGCCTACACTCAATTTGACTATAAAAGCATGGCAAAGGAAAGCCATTATAATATGGAGGTAACAAAAGACCAATGGAATGGCGCGAATTTCAGGATGGCCGCCTGGAGATGCGGGTGGGAACTATTCTTAAGCAGTCCCATAAAGGGTGTGGATATTGGGGACAAAAAAGATAAGCTCATGGAGAAGTACAGGGATAAAGACTTTCAGTTTGCGTTACAAACGCAAAAAAACGTACATAATAACTACCTTGATATTTTATATAGCATGGGATTGGTTGGTTTAGGCCTTTTCCTGGTTGGTTGGGTAATACTTCCTTTCCTATATGCTAAACGATACAAAGACTGGCTAAGCGTGTGCATTATTCTCACATTTGCCATTGCATGGATCACTGAAATCTATTTTGACCGTAGTCTTGGTGGAATGTTAACGGGGTTTTTTGTTCCTTTTGTACTTAGTGACAAGAATAAAAAATGATTCTACTGATTGTCCATCGTGTAGTATTCGATGGCTTTGCCTGTATCTCCAAAAAATTCTATTTGCCCGTTTTTCATAAAAACAGAACGGTTGCAGTACTTTTCGATCACGCCCATGCCATGACTCACAAGAATAACCGTTCGTCCCTGTATCCATGAGCCTTCAAAAACTTTGACAGCCTTCTCCTGGAACTTCATATCGCCCACAGAAAAAATCTCATCGAGAAACATAATATCTGCGCCGGCTTTTACCGCGATGGAGAATGCAAGCCGCGCCATCATCCCTGAAGAAAAGAACTTGACCTTTGTATCAACAAAATCTTGTATTTCGGCAAACTCCACGATCTCGTCAAAAAGTTGGTCTACTTCTTTGATCTTAAGCCCGAGGACCGATCCCGAAACATAAATGTTTTCTCTCGCGGTAAGCTCATGGCTCATGCCGACTCCCAGATTCATCAGCATGGTAGAGCCGTTGATTTTTACATAACCGGTATCGGTAGGGTAAACGCCCGCCAACACTTTTGTCAAGGTGGTCTTGCCAGAGCCATTTCTCCCGATCAAACCAATACATTCGCCTTTTTGTATCTCAAGCGATGTAAGCTTCAAAGCCTGGACATCCTTCCTCGTTGGGGGATTGAATAAATTGAACAACCGATGCTTAACAGTATTGTGGCTATCTTCAGAAATGTGAAAAGTCTTGCTTATATCCTTTGCCGTTATTGCAATTACGTTTTCCATAGCTTACAGTTTTTCGGCAGCTCTTGATCCAAGCTTGTTTAAAAAAATAAGACCAATTGTTAATAAAACGATGGCGTAACCATAATCAAAAATGAGTAATCGAAAATCAGGTGGCGATTGCTCCATCATTATCCTTCTTGCATTTATGATAATACCGGCGATAGGATTTGCATAATCAAAATGTGGCAAAGCAGATTTAAATGTGGATAGTTTATAAAAGATCGGTGAAAGGAAAAACAAAAAAGATGTAAACACTGTCCATATCTGGTTGATGTCCTTCGCCAAAATATATAACGTAGAAAGGATCAATGACATACCGAGCGATAAAACAAAGAGATTTACGAACACCGCAATGATCCATACATTATAAAATGATAGCCCGGTAGATGCTTTTTCGAAAATGTTGTAGAACAAAAGAAACATCACAAAATTGAAAAAGAAACCAATAGAATTACTCAAAAGCGTGGAAACGTAGATTTCCAGCTTATTCATGTTGCTATATTCGTACAGGTATTTTTTTACACTTAGTATTTGTATGGTGCCCGTTGTCGATTCTAAAAAAAAATTCCAAATTATAAGGCCGATAAAAAGAAAAGAAGCAAACGCAGGAATATCATTTTTCAAAATGACCTTAAACGCAATATAATAGACAATGATATCAAGCAGCGGTTTCAGGAGGGCCCACAACAGACCGAGTTTATTTTCATAGTAACGAAGCTTGAATTCTATTTTGGCGAGCAACCAAAGTCGTTCAAACTTGTTAGATCCTTTAAACCAGTCATTCAGAATTTTGAGAACCATGTTTCTATCTGTTCAATAGCCGGTAAATTTTATAAGCCGCTTTTCTTGTGAGCTTATTTTTTTTGACCAGGTAAATTAATTTCTGTGACAATTTTCCCCCCAATGGAATTTTTTCAGCCAGGTGATAATCCAAAGACGGATTATCTATAAAAATTCCCGGTCCATTTGCATTCAACAGGCCAAAAAGTTCGGTCGCAAATGTAGCGTAAAACTCCTTATGTTTTTCAGCCAAAAGATTGTACAGGTACAACCGGTTACTTTTATTGAACCCTCTTGCCATCGAATTTTTCCGTACACGGTAAAAGAAAAGAAATTCGGGAATGACCACACCATAATAGCTATTTTTCACCAGGCTTATTACACTGTCATAATCTTCCATGCCGTATAGAAAGCTGGCATCATTTAGTCCAGCCCTTAAAAAACCTTCTTTCTTATAGACGAGGCTGCTAGAGTTTACCATGTTGTGATAAAGGAGAAACGGAGGTTCAGGAGTGAATGCAGGCCACTTATGATCTGAGTCACCGAAATATTGAACCCAGCACCCGACAAAATTCACATTGCCCTTTTGTTCAAGTATCTTAATTGCTTTCTCATAATAATTTCCCGCAACTTTATCATCTGCATCTAAAAATGCCAGGAATCTCCCTTTGGCTTCCTGCGCTCCCCGGTTCCGTGCTGTTGCTAAACCCAAATTTGGCTGATCAATAACCTTTATATCTTTTCTAATTCTCAAAGAGTTTAACATTTTCAGGTCCTCTTCATCATTACTCCCGTCGTTCACAATAATAATTTCTTTGTGAGTATAGGTCGCCAGGTCAATTGACGCGATCGTTTCACTGATATATTTTCCCATATTAAAATAGGGAATTACTATTGACAGCAATTTGTTTTCTTCAGAGGGTCTATCATTTTGAGCTTTTACATGTCTTAATGATATGAATGGGAAATTAGTTTTTCCCGTGGTATCGCATTGGTTGAGCAATGCCATTTTTTTATGAAAATAGGAAGAAGGATCACACTCTTTCTGTATCGTTTCTTTTGCTTCATTTCCTATCCTGTTTATCTCTTCAACGTTTAGCTCGCTAACAAGGTGTATTTTTTCCCCGAAAGAGGACGGCGTATCATAATCAAACAAAAACCCGTTAACTCCATCATGTATAATTTCTTTTTGTCCACCTTGTGCCGAAGCCAAAACAATTTTACGCGCTGCCATTGACTCAATGACTGCGTAAGGTAAATTTTCTACGGTACTGGGAACAAGAATTATCCGAGCTCTCAAAATTTCCTGGTAAAGTTCATCCGGGGGCAAAGGGTTTGAAATAGTCAGCAGGCCTGATTCCAGGTAAGTGGAATACTTCTTCTTCAGGTAGTCACCCGTAGTAGTGCCCACCGCGTGGTAAAAAAAATTCTTATCCCCTACCAATTTCAATGTATACCTGTATCCCTTTTTCCACAGGCGATCGAATACTTCCAAAGTAAGCAAAGTGCCTTTTGCTGGAGACAGTTTGCCTGCAATTATGAAATCAACCTGGTCCCCATTTTCATTAACGCGTAATGAGCTATTGGAAGCCATATATGGGTTATGCATGATGGCGAAATTTTTAACCAGGGCGGGAAGCCGTTTTAAAATCTCATCGGCAAGATATTGGCTTGGAAAAATGCAAATATCTGCCGCCTTCATACAAAACCTTTCCATTTCGGCAATCCAGAAATACGGAAGTTGATGAATACTGACATGGTTATGCTCAAACGTGATAAAGGAAGGACAGTGGCAAGTAATAAGAACTTTCAAATCCTTATACAACGTCTCGCCTAAATGTTTTTTCTGTAAAATGTAGTATGCTATTCCCTGGTACTCCTGGGCCTCCAGCCAATCGGGCGCGCCTTCTTTTTCAAGATATAACCTGACTATTTCTTCAAACGAGGAACTGACCATTGTTTCATAACCAAGGAAGCCCGACGTATCTTTTAAATAAGGAGAAAATTCTACTCTTCGTACATTCTGCGAAACAATTTCTCTAAAACCTTTTTCCTGCCGGTTTAAAATAAAGACGGTTAACTCAACTCCATTTTGTTTCAATATTGAAGACCAGTGAAAACAATAGGTGCCAATGCCCCCTCCAAACTGCGGCGGGTATTCTGTTGTAAGTAACCAGTACTTCAATCTTATACTTTTATCTTATTTTCTGAATGAACCGTATTTTTTGACATCACCCTTTTCGAAATTAACAATAGTACTACCAATTTTTCCTGAAATCCCCCTTCGAAAAAAACTTTTCAATCAGGCAGTACAGGTAAATAAAAAAATACCGGCTTCCCATTTCCCT
>Ga0070684_100001158_pt1 | contig 18934 bp, 15 predicted proteins | sample KBSC723LmetaG_FD_65653 | JGI IMG/M metagenome (GOLD analysis project Ga0070684, IMG submission 65653) | Corn rhizosphere microbial communities from Kellogg Biological Station, Michigan, USA - KBS C7.2-3L metaG | ecosystem: Host-associated > Plants > Roots > Rhizosphere ...
GCGACCAGGCTGTCGCTCCTGAGTGGGGCCTGGCATGTTTTGCGTCGACGCCGAGCCCCACCCCCTTCGACGCTCCCCATGGTCCGCAGATCCTGTCTGTTGATGCTCCTCGTCTCCGCTGCGCCCTTGTCCGCCCAGGGCGTCGTCGGCATCGCCACCGATTCGGCCACGAACGAGCCGCTCCGCTGCGTCGACGTCGCGCTCGTCGACAGCACCGACCACGTGCTCGCCTGGAGCTCAACCGGTGCCGACGGCGCCTTCCGCTTCGATTCGGCGGCGTCCGGCGCGCATCACCTGCGCTTCAACGCGTGGCATCACACGCCGATCAACGCACCGCTGCCGTCATCGCCATCGGCCGATGGTGCAGCCACGCACTACCGTCTCGCATTCGAGCTCGGCGAACTGGTGAAACTGAAATACTGGCCCGACACGACCGACTCGCCCCCCGGACGATTCATTCAGGTGCCGCCTGGCGCGCTCGCGTATCCCCCAGAGCTGCGAAAGAAGCACATCGAGGGCAACGTGCTGACACGCTACGTGCTCGACGCCAAGGGCTTCGTCGACCCCACGAGCATTCGCATCATCCAGAGCGACGATCCCGCATTCGCGGCGTCAGTCGACAGCTTTCTCCGGCAGGTCCAGCTCACACCGGCATACCGCGGGGGCAAGCCGGTGTGCGCCCTCATCATGGTCGCTCCGTACCACTTCAACATTCAGGGCGGTTGAGTGCAGCGCCGCGCCTCGGCCGCGGTGCCGGCACTCCTCGCGCTGTTGGCAAGCGCCGCACCTGCCCAGCGCACGACCCCGCGCACCTACGCCAATCCGATCGATATCGACTACCGCTACAACTACGAGCAGCAGAACGAGGGGATCTCGTACCGCTCCGGCGCCGACCCGGTGATCGTCGTCCAGCGTGGGCGCTACTACCTCTTCGAGACCCTCGGCGACGGCTACTGGGAATCGCGCGACCTGGGCACCTGGCGCCACATCACGCCGACCCGCTGGCCCCTCAACGATCTCGTCGCCCCGTCGGCGCTCTCGGTGCGCGACACGATCTACCTGATGCCGAGCACGACGCGCCCCGTGCCGATCATGATGCTCACCACGCCGGCGACCGGTATGGTCGGCTTCTACAATCGCGTCATGCCCGGCCTCCCCAATGCGCGCGAGTTCGAGGCGGCGACGCTGGCGAAGCCGGACTCGGTGCAGCCCGGCCCATGGGACGCGCAGTTCTTCCACGATCCCGACACCGAGCGCTGGTTCCTCTACTGGAACTCGTCCAACGCGTATCCGCTGCACGCCATCGAGCTCGATAAGACGAAGCACCTCGCGTACAAGGGGACGCCGCGCTGGCTATTCGGATTGAACCCTACATCTCATGGCTGGGAGCGATTCGGCCGCGATCATCGCGACACGACCGTCACGCCGTTCATCGAAGGGGCGTGGATGACGAAGCACGGCGGCCGCTACTACCTGCAGTACGGCGCGCCCGGCACGGAGTACAACGTCTACGCCACGGGCACCTACGTCGGCGATGATCCACTCGGCCCCTTCACCTACGCGCCGTACAACCCGGTCGCGTACAAGCCGGGCGGCTTCGTCACGGGCGCGGGGCACGGCAACACCTTCCAGGACGTGTTCGGCAACTGGTGGAACACGGGCACGCCGTGGATCGGCGTGAACTGGAACTTCGAGCGACGCATCGGGCTGCACCCCGCCGCCTTCGACGCGGACGGGCAGCTCCACGTCGACACGCGCTTCGGCGACTTCCCGCACTGGCTGCCGACGAAGGCCATCGGGTCCAGCGACGCGCTGTTCACCGGATGGATGCTGTTGTCGTACGGCAAGCCGGCGACGGCGTCGTCAGAGCGCGACAGCTTTCCGGCGAGCCGAGTGACGGACGAGAACCCGCGCACCTTCTGGGTCGCGCGGGAGAATCGCCCGGGCGCATGGCTTACGGTAGATCTCGGACACCAGGTAGAAGTCCGCGCCATCCAGGTGAACTACGCCGACTACAAGTCCGGGCTGTTCGGCACCGACTCGACGGTCGTCACGCGCTTCCGCCTGCGCACGTCGGTCGACGGACGCACCTGGCGCACCGTCGCCGACCTCTCGGGCGAGACGCGCGACCGCCCGAACGCCTACGTCGAGCTCGCGTCGCCGACGCGCGCGCGGTACGTGCGCTACGAGCACGTGCACGTCGGGGCGGCCCACCTCGCGATCAGCGACCTCCGCGTCTTCGGCCACGGCGGCGGCCCGAATCCGGCCGTACCGACTGGCCTGACGGCAAAGCGAGATCGCGACGAGCGGAACGCGCTGATCACCTGGCAACCGGTGGCCGGCGCGGTGGGCTACAACGTGCGCTGGGGAATCGCTCCGACGAAGCTGTACGAGACCTACCAGCGCTTCGCCGACCAGCCGACGACACTCAACCTCCGCGCGCTCGACGTCGGCCAGGCGTACTGGGTCGCAGTGGAGAGCTTCGACGAGAACGGCGTCTCCGCGCTCTCGCCGGTCGTCCCGATCCGCTAGAGGCATCCACCCGCTGTCATCCCGAGCGAGCGAAGCGAGCCCTGTCATCCCGAGCGAGCGCAGATCCCGAGCGAGCGAAGCGAGTCGAGGGATCTCCCGCTAGCCTCGAGGGATCTGCACGTACCCAGAGACATGCCTCGGCACTTTCCAACGGCAGGAACGCGGATTGTCCCGGATGCACCGGACACGGCTGGTGATCCGGGTCCCTGCCGTTCAGGAGGCCAACAGGAAATCCGGCCCTTTCCGCGAAGATCGTCGTTCAGATCCGCGTTCTGTCGTTGAAAAGAGAAACGGCCCCGGCACGCCGAAGCGTCCCGAGGCCGTTCTCACTCACCATCTCATCAACTCATCCACTCACTCAGTTCCGCCCGTACCGCCCATTGCTGTACGCCGGCTGCCAGACCGCGACGATGCGGTAGTTGGCCGCGCCGCTGCTCGGATCGCGCACGCGCAGCGTCGCCGTGTAGCCGTTGCTCGCCGTCGGCTGCTGGATCACGTCGATGTCACCGCGACCCTCGATGCGCTCGACGCGCAGGATGCCATCCTCGTGCGGCAGGCCGCCCAGGATCTGGCCGTTGCCGTTGCGAACTTCGCGGTTGCCCATCGGCTGGACGTAGGCACGCCCGCCCGTGAGCTGGATGCGGACTTCCTTGTCCACGCGACCGGCCCAGCGATAGACCTCGCGCGGCGAGTTGCTCCAGCGACCGTTCCCACGACCACCGCGGTTGTCCCAGTGCCCGTCCTTGTGGCCCCGGCGGTCGTGGTCATAGCGGTCGTCGTTGTCGTAGCGGCCATCGTTGTTGCGACCGTCGTTGTTGTAGCGACCGTCGTTGTTGACGCGGCCGTAGCGATCGTCGCCGTTGGTGTTGATCTGGGCATTCTGCTGCTGCGCCCGCACCTCGGCGTCGTGCCGCGCGATCGCGCTCTGCTTCAGATCGATACCGCCGTTGCGATCGCAGGCGTGGGAATCTTCGGAGTTGATCCGCGCGCCGTTGCGGCACACGGTGACGGGATTGCGAGCGACTTGAGCCTCGGCGCGCGGGGCAAATGCGGTCGCGAGCGCCACTGCCGTGCCAAGTGAGAGAACGAAGCGACTGCCCATGGTTGTGCTCCTGTTAGCGTGAAGGTCGTGCCCAGCAGTCTCGCATTGGCCAGGCCAATTTTCGCGGCTGTGGGTCACAGTGCTAAATGCCCGTGGTACATGCACTTACGCACTGTGTGATCCAGGACCATTTCGTCCAGCTGTCCACCGGTCGGGACAGTGGGCGTCCTGATCGGAGCGCATCGAGGCGGCTCGGCGGCATGCCGCCGAGTGAGCGGCGGGGCGGCCCGCAGGACACGCCCCGCTTACCCGGCGGGGCGGCCCGCAGGACACGCCCCGCTTACCCTCTAGACCATCACCTTTTCGACGCGCAACGGCAGTTCACGCAACCGTTTTCCCGTGGCGTGGAACACGGCATTGGCGATCGACGCGGCGACCCCCGTGATGCCGATCTCCCCGACACCCTTCGCGCCCGTGGCGCTCACGTGCGGATCGCGCTCGTCGACGAAGTGCACGTCGATCCGGCCGACGTCCGCATTGACCGGCACGAGATACTCGTCGAGCTGCGCGTTCACGTAGCGCCCCGTGCGCGGATCGATCTCCGTCCGCTCGTGCAGTGCCATGCCGATCCCCCACACCACGCCGCCGATGATCTGGCTGCGCGCCGTCTTCTCGTTGAGGATCGTCCCCACGCCGTGCGCGGTGACGACGCGCGGCACGCGCACGCGGCCGAGCTCCTCGTCGACGTGCACTTCGGTGAACACGGCGCCGAAGGAGTGCATCGAGTACTGACGCGCGTCCTGGCTCGCCTGCGACTGCACCGTCACCTCCACCGGCTGGCCGCCAGCGCGCCTGATCGCAGCTATGGGGGAGTCACCTGCACGGGACATTGAAGCGAGCTTCGCCTTGAGCGCCGTCGCCACCTCCTGCACCGCGCTGCCGGTGGACGCGGCAGTCATCGAGCCGACGGACGGAGGATTCTGCGGCATCTCGGTGTCGCCCAGCTCGAAGCGCACGCGCTCGACGGGAACGCCGAGCACGTCGGCGGCGATCTGCGACATCGCGGTGTACGTGCCGCAGCCGATCTCCTGCGTCCCCGCGCGCACGACGACCGATCCATCGGGAAGCATCCGCGCCGTGGCACCCGCGGGCTGGCGATTGGCGGGATAGGTCGCCGTCGCCATCCCCCACCCGACGAGCCAGCGTCCGTCGCGCATCGCGCGCGGCTTCATCGGACGCTTGCTCCACCCGAACGACTCGGCGCCGACGCGGTAGCACTCGCGCAGCGACTTGCTCGACCACGGTTTGCCGCTCACCGGATCGCGGTCGGCGTGGTTCTTCAGGCGCAGCTCGACGGGATCGATCCCGAGCTCGTACGCCAGCTCGTCCATCGCGCTCTCGAGCGCGAAGGTGCCGGTCGATTCGCCGGGCGCGCGCATGAACGTCGGCGAGCCGACGTTGAGGCGCTTGAGATCGTACGTCGTCTCGATGTTCGGGCAGGCGTAGAGCACGCGCGACTGCGACGTCGCCGGCTCGACCCAGTCCTCGATCGTCGACGTGTTCGACGTGCTCGCGTGGCGGATCGCCGTGAGCGTACCGTCGCGCGTCGCGCCGAGGGCGATGCGCTGTACCGTCATCGGCCGTCCACCCACCGGTCCGAACATCTGACGGCGCGTGAGCGCGAGCTTCACCGGCCGCTTCACCTGGCGCGCCGCCATCGCGGCGAGGATCTGGTGCGACCACGCACCCCCCTTGCTCCCGAAGCCGCCGCCGGTGAAGTAGCTCACGAGGCGGACGTCGTTCGGCGGGAGACCGAATGCCTTCGCCACCGTGTTGCGGACGCTGAAGATGCCCTGCGTCGAGTCGTAGAGGGTGAGCTTGTCCCCCTCCCACGCCGCGACGGTGTTGTGCACTTCCATCGGGTTGTGATTCTCGAGCGGCGTGCGGTACTCCTGCTCGAGCTTCACCGCCGCCTCGCGCAGCCCTCGGTCCACGTCACCGTGCAGGACGGAGCGCTCGCCGCCCAGTGGATGCACCTCCTCCGGCGGAATCGTCGGCGCGCTCGTCATGTCGAGCACGGGGCGCTCGCTGGCGTACTTCGCCGTCACGAGGTGCGCGCCCTCCACCGCCGCCTCGAACGAGTCCGCGACGACGAGTCCGATCGGCTGGCCGTTGTACAGCACGTCGGGACTCTGCAGCACGGTGGGAATGCGCATCGCGCCACCGCGCGCTGGTGGACCCGCGGCCCCATTGCTCATCCCGCCCTGCGCCGCCCCCGCCTGCGCGCGCGGCGGCGGCACGTCCACCTTCGGCGCATCGAACGGCGTGAGCACGGCGAGCACTCCCTTCACGCGCTCGGCCGCCGAGGTGTCCATCGACGTCACGCGCCCCTTGGCGATGGTGCTCGTCACGAGCACCGCGTACGCCACGTTGGTGACGGGAAGCTCGGCGGCGTACTTCGCGCCGCCGGTGACCTTGAGGCGGCCATCGACCCTGTCTATGGGCGCGCCCAGCTTCGCTGGGAGCATGGGTGCGCCCAGCTTCGTCGGGCGTAGACTGTCGCTCATGCCGTCACCTCCGCGAGTGCGCGCTCGAGGGTGCGACGCGCCAGTGGCACCTTGAAGCCGTTGTCACGTAGTGGCTGCGCGTCGGCGAGGGCGGCCTGTGACGCCGCGCGGAAAGTCGCCGTGGTCGCCGGCCGTCCGACGAGCGCATGCTCCGCCGCCGCGGAGCGCCACGGCTTCGTGCCTACACCACCGAGCGCGACGCGGGCCGAACGGATCATCCCGTTCTGGACGTCGAGCGCGACCGCCGCCGAGGCGAGCGCGAAGGCGTACGACGCACGGTCGCGCACCTTGAGGTAGAGCGACCGCTTCGCGAAGGAAAGCGCGGGCAGGTCGATCGCCGTGATCAGATCGCCGGGCTGCAGCACCGTCTCGCGTTCCGGATGCTGGCCGGGCAGGAGGTGGAAGTTTGCGATGGGGATGCTGCGGTCACCGGTGGATCCACGGACGTGCACCATGGCGTCGAGCGCGACGAGTGCCACCGCGAAGTCCGATGGATGTACGGCTATGCATTTGTCGCTGCCGCCAAGGACGGCGTGCGTCCGGTTGATGCCGACGATCGCCGAGCATCCGGTGCCGGGTGCGCGCTTGTTGCAGGCCATCGCGATGTCGCGGAAGTACGGACAGCGCGTGCGCTGCATGATGTTGCCGGCGAGCGTCGCCATGTTGCGGAGCTGTCCCGACGCGGCGAGCAGGAGCGACTGGCTCACCACCGGATAGCGCTCCTTCACGCGCGCCTCCCACGCGACGTCGCTCATGCGGGCCAGCGCACCGAGCCGGAGCCCGCCGTCGGGGAGGTCGCTCACCGCGGCGAGCGATTGGTCCGCCGCACCCAGCGGATTGATGTCGACGAGCGCGGTCGGCCGCTCGACGTCGAGCTTCATCAGGTCGACGATGTTCGTGCCGCCGGCGATGAAGTGCGTCTGCTGCTGCGTGCCCGCGCCGCTGCGCACGGCGTCGTCCACCGACGCCGCTCGACGATAGGTGAAGTCGATCATCGCGGCCCCCCTCCCTCCGCCGAACGGGCCTGCCGCACCGACTGCACCGCCGCGACGATCCCCGGATAGGCGCCGCACCGACAGATGTTGCCACTCATCGCTTCGCGCACGTCGTCGTCGGCCGGCCCCCATGGCTCCTTCATGACAGCAGTGGCCGACATGATCTGTCCCGAGGTGCAGTAGCCGCACTGGAAGCCGTCGTGCGCGATGAACGCCTGCTGCATCGGGTGCAGCGTGTCGCCCTGCGCCAGCCCTTCGATCGTCGTGACGTGCGCGCCGTCGGGCACCATCACGGCGAGGGTGAGACAGGAGAGCACGCGCCGGCCGTCGATGTGGACGGTGCACGCGCCGCACTGCCCGTGGTCGCACCCCTTCTTCGTCCCGGTGAGGCCGGCCCGTTCGCGCAGCGCGTCGAGCAGCGTGACGCGCGGCTCGACGTCGAGCGCGAGTGGGCGTCCATTGACGTCGAGGGTGATGCGCATGGCTCCGGCGGACGCAGCGGTCGGTGCGGGCTCGGCCACGCTCGACGCGGCATTCGCGGCAGCCGGCGCGAGCGCCGCAGCGGCGAGCGCGGCCGCGGCCATCACCGCCGACTGTACGAAGTCGCGCCGCGTGAGGCTCAGCCGGGCGTCATCGAGGCCTGCGGATGTCATCCCGAGCGAGTGACTGATTCCGAGCGAGCGAAGTGACTCGACGGATCTCTCGCCAGCATCGAGGGATCTGCACTCGCCCTCGACCGAGCTCTGCGGAACGACGTCGACGCCCGCGACGTACCGCCAGCGGATCGCGCCATGCTCGTCGACGACGTAGAGCGCCGAGCCGCCGCGCACGCCGAACCGGCTCGTGATCTCGGGACGGCGCTCCATGACGACGCGCGGGGCCGCTGCGCCGTCGGTGCGACTCGAGTAATGCGCGGCGAGCAGCTCGCTCGCCGGATCCCAGTGCGGCGATGCGAGCACGAGCAGCACGCTGCCGCCCCGGAGGTCCGACAGCATCGTCGCCTCTCCATCGGCGACGGCGAGAGCGAAGTCCGGCGCGGCATCGCCGACGCCGAGCGGTGAGTCGGGCTGCATCGGTCCTCCAGCCGCTGGTCGCGAGTACAGTGGAGCCTCGAGACTCGGTGCAACATCTGTGCGCCGCGTCGCACGCCAGTATCGAGCCGCGCCGGGCCGCGTTGGCTCGCCGCTGAGTGCTCACCGCTGATCGCTCGCCGCTTCCAATCTCGTCGCTGATCGCTCCAAGCTCGCCGCTGGGCTGACCGGATCACGCCAAGGGGTCAGACACCTGCGGTGTCTGACCCCAACCTCTGACCACTACCGCCAAGGGGTCAGAGCCCTCGGGCTTTGCCCTCGGGGTCTGACCCCAGCATCCGCCCTCGGGGTCTGACCCCAATGTCTGACCCCATAGCAGGGGTTCGCGCCTATGTTTCGGCGATGACGCGCGACGCTGACGAGCGGCCGTTCGAGATTCGACCCTCCCCGATGCAAGGGCTGGGCGCGTTCGCCACGCGTGCGATCCCGGCCGGGGTGCGGCTGATCGAATACGCCGGCGAGCGTCTCACCCCGGCCGACGCGGACGCGCGCTATCCGGATGTCGAGGGGGAGCGCCACCACACCTTTCTGTTCGCCATCGACGACGACGTGGTGATCGACGCGGCGGTGGACGGCAACGAGGCGCGGTTCATCAACCACTCGTGCGCGCCGAACTGCGACGCCGTCATCGAGGACGGGCGCATCTGGATCGAGACGATCCGGGACGTGGCGCCAGGCGAGGAGCTGGCGTACGACTACGCCTACGTCCTCGAGGAGCGACATACGCCGGCGGCGAAGCGTCGCTTCCCCTGCCACTGCGGTGCGCCGACCTGCCGCGGGACCATCCTGGCGAAGAAGCGGTGAGTGGGCGAGTGGGATACGGCCCCGCCCGGCGCTCGTTACTTCGCTGAACAGAGATACTGCATCGCCACGGCGCCCATCGTCCCGCCGAGCGCCACGCCGTAACCGGGTTTGGCGTTGACCTTCTTCTCGACGACCTTGGTCTCCTTCGCGTCGCCGTAGTAGGTGTTGTCCTTGGCGGCGAGCTTCTTCGCCGCGCAGTCGAAGGTCGCGCTGGTGCGTGAGCTCACCCACGTGCCCTTGGCGGTCTTCACCGGCTCGGTGAACACGACGCGAACGGTGGCCGAGACGAGGGTGCCGGAGCGTTTCACCGATTTCGGGTCGATGAAGACGTGGTTGCCGGCGGCGGTGGTGCCGATGTCGGTCCACTTCTTCTGGACGGCAAGCATCGTCGGTGCGAGGAGAAACGTTAGGACGAGCATTGGGGAATGAGGGGATGGGGGATGCGGACGATCATGGTGAGTTCGCGAGCAGGGTCGACCAGTAGCGGCCCATCTGGCCGCGGCGGGACATGGTGGCCGGGGAGGCGGCGGCGCGGCGCCAGTCGTCGTCGGCGGCGCTGGCGGCGAGACGAACGAGGCGCGGGCTCGCGCCGTACAGCTCGAGCACGGAGGGACCGCGCTCGTGGTAGTGGCCGAGCATCCAGCGCAGCTCGTCGTCGGGAGCATCGCGGCGGGCCCATGCATCGAGCTCGTCGATGACGACGCGGATCGTTCCATCCGGAAGCGGAGGGATGCCGGTCTCCGACGGCGCGGCCATCGCGCTGCGCCAGACGAGGAAGTAAGCGCGCTTGAGCGCCTCGAGCGCCGAATCGGGATCGGAGAAATGCTCGATGTACGCGTTGACGATCGCCGGATATTCGCCGTAGAGCCCGGACCGCTCGATCTGCGAGTCGCGCTGGTCGGGCGTGCCCGAAGCTCCGGCGATGCTGGCCAGCACCGACTCCTCCCAGCCGGCCAGCGAGGACAGACTCAGCATCCCGGCGTCAGCTCGCGGCGAGACGGAGCTGCGTTCCCCATGGATCGGCGACGATCCAGTCGTCGCCGGACGCCGTCACGTCGCGTCCCGCGGCCATGAGCCGATCGGCGGCCGCCTTCGCGTCGTCCGCCGACGGGAAGATCATCCGCCACTCGAGCAGCCGTGCGTCCCGCTCTCCGCTGCGAGGCGCGTTCGGGCCGGCCCACGTGTTCACGCCGAGGTGGTGATGGTATCCGCCGGCGGAGAGGAAGAGCGCTCCCGGATAGGTCCACACGACGCGGTCCAGGCCGATGGCGTCGTGGTAGAAGCGCGCGGCTTCGGCGAGATCGCCAACGTGGAGATGGACGTGGCCCATCACGGTGCCGCGCGGCATCCCCGACCACTTCTCTCCTCCGGCGGCCGCGACGACGCTGGCCATGTCGAGCGGATCGGAGGCCATCTCGAGCTGGCCGGCGGCGTACCGCCACTCCGACCTGGGTCGATCGGCATAGACCTCGATGCCGAGTCCGTCGGGATCGCGCAGGTAGAGCGCCTCGCTGACGAGGTGATTCGACGCGCCGACGTGGACGCCCGTCGTGACGACGTGCTCCAGGAAGCGGCCGAGTGCGGCACGGTCGGGCAGCAGGATCGCGAAGTGATAGAGCCCGAGCCGGCTCTGCATGCGCACGGGCGACGTCTCCGCGCGTGCGTCGAGCACGACGAGAGGCGCCTCGTCCCCGTGCGCGTGCAGCGTCGCGGTCGTGGCCGTGACGTCGCGCGCCTCGAGCCCGAGCACCTGCGTGTAGTAGTCGAGCGAACGTCGCAGGTCGCTCACGCGTAAACGGACGGGTCCCAGACGCAACGCATCCGGAAGGAGGCGCTGGCGTTCGGCGCCGGCAGCACCCGACGCCAGATCGATTCGCTCGGTCATGGTCCACTCATTCGAGGAAACCCCACGCAGTGCTTCGTCGAGCCAGAATGGACGATACTGCGCGGAAAGTTCCGGGGAAGTCCCGGGCCGACTAGCGCCGCAGAAGATCGATCTGTATCGTCGAACACGCCGGCGGCGAAGCCGCACCGGAAGTGCGCACGATTCCGGAGCTGTCCGAGGTGGCATCATGTATAGCGACGCCCGGTCCGATCGAGAGAACATGACTACATCGAGCGAGGCGCGACGGAGGGCCGAGGTGGCGCTCGCGCTCGCGCTCGACGAGTCACCACAGGTCACGCACGCGCCGACGCGAGATGCCGTGCACGCCTTCGTCGACGCGCTGGCCGCGGACGGGCTGATGCCCGAAGCGGTGGTGATCGCGTTCAAGGATCTGCTGCTGCGCAATCCCTCGATGCACCGATTCGAGCCGGAGGCGCGCACCGAGCTGCGCACCGCGCTCGTCTCCGAATGCATCTTGCACTACTTCGGCGCGCGCACACCCGACGACATGCCACCGCCACCGACGCGGCCGCGGCTGAAGATCATCCGTGGCGGTGGCTTCGACGGACCGCGCAACGCCGCGGACCGTACGCCGAACGGACGCGCGTAGCGGCTGCTCCGCGAGCGCGCTGCGATCTCGTCGCGCCGCCGAAGGTCGTAGCTACCGATCGCCGCCGGCCATCGCGCGCGCGATTCGCGCGCCGAGCACGGGCGCGACCCGCCGGGCGAAGCTCGCCGTGAGGTGGTTGTCGTCGGTGAACACCACCACCCCGCCCTGCACCACCGGACAACGCGCCGTCGCGCAGACCTGATCGTTCATGTCCATGAGGTGTACAGGCAGTCCCCGGGCAGCTGCGTCCTGCGCGGCAATGGCGCGCGGCACGACCGACGCGCGTCGCTCGTAGACGCACTCGCGCGCGAAGGGGAGCGCGGCCGCACGCCGCGACAGGCACGCCGGCACGTCGAAGCCGGTGCGCGGCACATCGCGGATCGCGATCGTGGGAATGCCGGCGGCGGTGAGACGCTCGTACGTGCGACGGAGTCCACGTCGCCACATCTCGGGCGTGACCTGCCAATCCTCGATGCGCCCGTCGGGCGGGATGTAGTGATCCCAGCTCGCGAGGATGACGGCGGCCGGACGCATCGCGACGATGCGGCGCAGCATCGCCTCGCGATAACGCGCGCACTCGCGGTAGTAGCGCGTGAAGCGCGCGCTGCCCAGCTCCGACATGTCGGCGACGGGACATCCGCCCTTCACCATCGCGTCGATCCGCCAGTGGTGCTCGCGACCGGCGACATCCAGGCCGGCCAGCCAGTGCTGGGCGTGCGAATCGCCGAGCAGCGCGACGACGGTGGGCGAACCGCGGTCGCCGAACGCGCAATCCTTCGCCTCCTCGACGGTCGTCGCCCAGCACTCGGGCGCAACCCGATCGTTGCGTGCCATGGCGAAGGGTCGCTGATCGGGCTGCGCGGCGCGGCGTTGGGCACTGCGCATCGCGGCATGCGCGAGGAGCGCCGCCGTCACGCTCAGCAGGAGCGCGGCGGGCGCCACCCAGCGCTCGGCGATGCGTGACGCGCCAGCACTGCGCGCAGGCCGTTCCACGAGCCGGTAGGTCAGCCACGCCGGCGCGAGCGCGAGCGCGGACCACGCGAGCCGTCCCATGGCGCCGATCCCCGGATCGAGCACCGCGGCGAGGCCGACGAGGGGCCAGTGCCAGAGGTACCACGCATACGAGACGCGGCCGAGCCAGCGCAGCGGGCCGATGCCGAGGGCGCGACCGATCGCGCTCCCGGGCGCCCAGGCGCCTCCCGCGACGAGCGCGCACGCACCGAGCGCGGGGAGCAACGCCGCGACACCGGGATACGGCGTCGCCCGGTCGTAGAGCGCGACGGCGACCGCGAGCGCCGCGATGCCGAGCGCCTGGAGCAGCGTCGCACCGCGCTGGCTCGTCGGCGCGCGGTCGGGGAGCACGAGGGCCAGTGCACCACCGAGCGCGAACTCCCAGATGCGTGACGGCATCCCGAAGAACGCCCACGGCTGGGCGACGTGCGTCAGCCAGAGCGACGCGACGAACGAGAGGATGCCGAACCCCGTGATGTACGTCAGAGCAACCCGGCGTTCGGCGCGCGGCTCGACGTCGTCGCGCACGAGGAGGGGCACCATCACGACGAGCAGCAGCGGCCACACGAGGTAGAACTGCTCCTCGACGGCGAGCGACCAGGTGTGCAGGAGCGGATTGTCGCCGGAGCCGAAGTAGTTCACCGCGCCACGCGCGAACTCCACGTTCCCCGCGTGGAGTGCGACGGCGCGCGCGGTGCTGGCGATGCGCGCACGGTCGATCGGGGCGTAGAGCGTCATCACGATCGCGAGCGTGGCGCAGAGCACGACGAGCAGCGCGGGGAGGAGACGCAGCGCGCGGCGGCCGTAGAACGCGCCGAGGCGGACGTCGCCCGTGCTCTCGCGCTCGCGAACGAGCAGTCCGGTGATGAAGAAGCCCGAGAGCACGAAGAACACGTCCACGCCGACGAACGCACCGGCGAAGGCGGGCACGCGCGCGTGGAAGAGGACGACGAGGAGGATGGCGGCTCCTCGCAGCCCTTCGATGTCGGGGCGGAACGCTGGTCGCTGGCCGGCCATGCTCGGCCTACGCGGGGCGGCGCGTCAAAGTTTTATTGGGATGATAGCTCCTCCCTGCGGCGCTTCGCACCTCGGGTCGGAGCTCCATCATGTCCGGCACCTGAGGCCGCTCAGAGGAGCAGGTCAACCCGCAACAGCTGGCGCGCGTTCCACCAGAGTGCGCCGAGCACGTTGGAGCGCGCGAGCTCGACGCTCGCCTCGCCGACCGCGCCGGGCCGCCAGGCCTCGTCCGCCGCGCGACGGACGCGCACCTCGACGACGCCCTCGCCCGAGGCGCGGGACACGCCACTCGTCGCGATGTCGGCGACCTGCGACGTCCATGCGGTGTACGGGTCGGCGTAGGAAATGGCGTGCACGACCTGACCCGCGTGCACGCGCGTGGCGCCCGCTCCCGCGAGGGCGATGCGGAGCTCCACGGAGTCGGGGGCGGCGAGGGTGAGCAGCGTCTCGCCCGCGTCGACCCGCCGGCCGATCAGCTCCTCGGCGTGCGGCGTCATGACGATGCCGGGCGCCGTCGCGCGCAGCGTGAGGTCGGCGATCCGGCGGTCGATGGCGGCGAGCGTCGCCTGCGCTTCGGCGCGCTGAGCAGCGAGGCGCGAGGCGTCGGCGGCGCGGCCGGCAGCGCGCGCCGCGGACTCGGCGACGGCGAGCGAGTCCACCGTTCGCCCGACGGCGAGGGCGCGACGGTCGAGGTCCGGATCGACGACGCGCAGCAACGGCGTGCCGGCCTCGACGCGCATCCCTTCCCCGACGAAGAGCTGCGCGACCACGCCGCTGTCGGCGGCACTCACGGCGCGGGCGTCGACGGCACCCACGACGAAGGTGCCGCTGCTCGTGAGGGTCCACGGCACGAGCAGGAGGATCAGCACGAGGGCGACGAGGGCGACACGCGCCGGACGGCGCATCCGCCGCAGCGCGTCGCGACGCGCCCGGACGGCCAACACGATGGCGCGCGACCAGCCGGCGATCCGCTTGCGCAGCAGCGTCGCGAGGAGCAGCGCGACGGTCACACCACCGATCACGCCGAAGGCGCCGCGCGCCCACCCGACGAGGAGGAAGACGAGGAAGGCGAACAGGCCGGTGATGTACGCCGTGGCCAGCGTGCCGTAGATCAGGAAGACGCGCCGCTCGCGCGCGGTGGCCGCGGGCTCGGGCTCCTCGAGGCGGAGCACCCTCTTCCTCACCCACCAGCGGAAATGCGCGAAGGCGCGCAGCCGCAGGTTGGGAATCTCCATCCAGTCGATGAACGCGAAATATCCATCGAGGGGAAGGAGCGGGTTCGCGTTGGTGAGCAGCGTGGACGCACCACCGACGAGCATCGTCGCGACGGCGACGTTGGCGACGAGCGTGCCCGGGACCGCCGCCCACCAGACGATCGCGGCGACGCTCGCCATGACGAGCTGGATCCAGCCGCCAGCCGCCGTGACCCACAGCCGCGCGCGCCGCTCGGGAAAGCTCCACGCGTCCGAGACGTTGCAGTAGAACGCGGGCTGGAAGTAGATGAGCATGAAGCCCAGCTCGTGGACCTCGCCGCCGAAGTGCTTGCACGCATAGCCATGCCCGAGCTCGTGCACGAGGATGACCACGGCCCCCGTCACCCAGAGCACGACGATGTTCGCGAGCGTGATGTTGTGGAACGAGTAGGTGCTCACGAGCGCGGCGCTGAACTCGTTCCAGCGCGCGGCGAGGAGCGCGCAGTACACGACGAAGACGGCGAGGGACGCGACGACGAACCAGCGCGTGAACATCCACTCGAGCGAGGGCATGGTGCGCGCGAGCAGCGCGTCCGGATCGCCGAACGACCAGCGCATGCGCAGCAGCTCGCCGCGGAAGAGCGTCGGGCGGCGTCGCTCGCGGCGCTCGGCGCGGAGCCGCTCGATCTGCAGCGTCGTGCGCTCGCCGAGATCGCGCTCGAGGAAGCCGGCGTTGGCGAGCGTCCGCGCGAACGACTCGACGGCCGCCGTGGAGATGCGAAGCCCTTCCGACGCGAGATGCACGGCGATCTCCGCTGGTGTTCTCGTGCCGTCGAAGGCGCGCATGACGCGCACTTCGGTGGCGCCGAAGCGGAAGTACTTCTGTGCGGCGAGATCCTTCACGACGTAGCTCGTCTCGCCGCGATAGACCTGCTCGATGATCGAGATGTCCGGTCGCAGTCGGGGCGCGCCGGCGCTTTCACTCATCGGTCAGCGCGGTGCGCGGGCGAGACGCTCTCCCGCGGAGAGGCCACTCAGGATCTCGACGCGGCCGGCGCCGACGTCGCGGCCGACGGTGACCGGCCGAAGCGTGCTGTGACCATTGTCGACGACGATGGCGTAGCCGTCGGCGGCGACGGCCTCACGCGGTGCGCTGACGACGCGGCGTGGCTCGTGGCCGAGCCGCACGCTCACCGTGCTGCCGGCGAGGAGGGTGCTCGTGGGATTGGTGACGCGGACGACGAGCTCGCGCGTCCCGCTCGACGCATCGATGAACGGCGCAGCGTGCACGACACGTGCGGGAAAGTCGTGCCCCGCCCCGTCGGCGATCGCGGCGGAGTCACCGACGCGGAGCTGGCGGCCGGTGGCCTCCGGCACGCGCACGCGCGCGAAAAGGGGCGCCGGCTCGGTGACGCGGAAGAGCGTGTCGCCCACGGAGACATAGCGTCCCGGGCGAGCGAGGCGCGACGTGACGACACCGGCGAAGGGCGCGACGATGCGCGTGAGCTCGACGTCGTGCTGCGCCTTGCGGCGGGCGACGTCGGCCTGGCGGAGCTGGAACTCGACCTGCTCGGAATCGGCGGCCGTGGCGCCGCCGCCCTTCTTGAGCAGGCGAGTGCGCGCCGCGACGCGCGTCATGCTCTCGTACGAGGCGTCCGCTCCAGCGAGGGCGATCGACTGCTCGGTGCTCTCGAGCCGCGCGAGGAGCTGCCCCGCACCGACGCGATCGCCCAGCTCGGCGGCGAGCTGCTGGATGGTCCCGGCCGACCGGGCGACGACGACCGCATCGTGCTCGACGTAGAGCTGCGCGGGGAGCTCGATGGGAAGGCGTACGGTGCTGGTGTCGACGACGAACTCGGCGACGGGGGCGCGTGCCGGCGGCGGCGCACCCGCCTGGTGTGGGCTGGCGGAGCGCGCTTCACTCGTACAACTGGCTACCGCGAAGGCGAGAGCGAGGGCGAGAGATGAATGGCGCATGTCGCGCCAAGGGGTCAGAGCCCTTGGGCTACGCCCTCGGGGTCCGACCCCGGTTCGCGCGCTCACTCGGGACGACAGACCGCGGTGTCTGACACGAGTGTCTGACCCCGGTGTCAGACATGGGTGTCTGACACCGCCATGGGACTCGATCACGACCAAAACCTCCACCAGGCGAGCCGCGTCGCGCGGACTGGGGTGCGAGCGAGGCGCCAGAGGATCGACGCCGGCTCGGTGAGGACACGGGCATACGCCGCCATGCCAGGACGCAGGAGGGCGTCGGGGTTGGCCACGACGGCGCGCACGGGAAAGCGAACGTCGGCGCTCGTCGTGGATGGTGCGGCGGCGATGGACGAGACCCGCCCACTGAACGTCTGCTGCGGCAGCGCCGCGATGCGGAGGCGGACCTCGTCGCCGGCGTGCACGCGCGTGATGTCCTGCTCGCCGACGCCGAACTCGAGCTCGAGGGAATCGGTGCGGCCCACGACGACGAGGAGGTCGCCCGCGGCCATGTGCGACCCCACCTTCTCGTCGGGGCGTGGCGTCAGGATCATCCCGCGCACGGGCGAGCGGACGACGCTCGAGCGAAGCTGCTCGTCGAGCAGGTCGAGGTCGCGGCGGAGCACGTCGACGCGGATTCGCTGGAGGCGCTCCTCGGTGGCGTCGCCGCGGGAGGCAGCGGCGGCCGCCTCCCGCTCCGCCGCGACGACCGCCGCGGCGGAGGCGTCGCGCTCGGCGCGGCGCTCGTCGTCGCGGAGATGCGCGATGGGCGCGCCACGCTCGACGAGCATTCCTTCGCGCACGAAGACGCGATCGACGACGCCGGCGACGGTGGGGCGGACGTCGGCGCGAACGAGTGGGCGGAAGAGCGGATCGGAGCCCTCGACGCGCATCGGCCAGCGGACCAGCGTGAGCAGGGCGAGCGCGGCGATGGCGAGGGCGGCATACGTCGCGCGCCGCCGCGCGGGGAGCTCGAGGAAGGCCTCGCGCCTGGCGCCGAGGGCGCCGAGCGCGTTGGCGAGCGGCACCTGGCGGTAGAGCCGTGCGTTGCGGACGGCGACGGTGCTCTGGTTGGCGAGGATCGCGGCGAGGGCGCGCTCACGGGGTGTGGCGAAGTCGGAGCGGTCCGCCTCGAAGAGGAGGATGCCGACGATGCCCTCCTCGTCCTTGAGCGGGAGATAGAGACCGCTCATCGCGCCGTCGCGCTCGAGGTCCTCGCCGAAGATCTGGACGAAGGTGCGCTCGGCGTCCGAGCCGGGATCGGTGCGCTCGGAGAGATAGAACGACTCGCCGAGGCCGGCGGCCCAGGCGGCGCGCACGGCCAGATCTTGCAGGGTGTCAGACTTGGCATCTACGGCGTCCGCGCCGGCGACGGCGCGGATGTCACAGACGCCGTGCTCGTAGAGGGCGACGGCGCCTCGATCGAAGTTGAATGCCTTGGCCGCGAGGTTGACGACAGTGCGCAGAACCCGGTCGAGATCGAGCGTGGAGGTGATCTCGCGGCTCATCTCGGTGATGAGCGCGAGCTCGCGGGCCGCCTCGTCCGCCTCTCGTTTGCTGGCGGCGAGGCGGTTGGCGCTCGCCATCGCGGCGGCGGCCGAGGCGGTCAGGCGTCGGAGTGCATCGCGCTCGGCAGGGCTGAAATCGCCGAGGGTAGATCGCGAACGACTCGCCCGCACGACCGCGACCGTGCGCTCCCCGACGACGATGTCGGCGGCGGCGACGGCGCTGTCCGGCTCGTCGTCGAGGGGAAGGCCGATGCGTTCGGCGGCGACGGAGCGACCGCTCACGCGGTCGCGGTGCGCGCCAGTCGCGCCGCGGCAGACCAGGTTGCCGCCGCTGGGGACCCAGATCGACGCCGTCTCCAGCGTGAGGACGCGGCCCGCGGCGCCAAGGGCCTTACCAGCGATGGCGCCCGGGTCGTCGGTGGCGAGCAGATCGAGCGTCGCGTCGTGCAACGCGTCGGTTGCCTGCGGCACCGAAGCGGTCCCGAACGGCGGCGTTGCAGTCAGGGTGGGTGAATCCACGAGTCGCTACTGGTGCGGCGATGGGTCCGTGGTGATCGCTCCTCCCTCCGGCGCTTCGCACCTTCGGTCGGAGTGCCAAAGGTCGAGCATCTGGGTGATCGCTCCTCCCTGCGGCGCTTCGCACCTCCGGTCGGAGTTCCGCGTGTCTGGCTTTGTGATCGCTCCTCCCTGCGGCGCTTCGCACCT
>Ga0070684_100001165_pt1 | contig 18877 bp, 16 predicted proteins | sample KBSC723LmetaG_FD_65653 | JGI IMG/M metagenome (GOLD analysis project Ga0070684, IMG submission 65653) | Corn rhizosphere microbial communities from Kellogg Biological Station, Michigan, USA - KBS C7.2-3L metaG | ecosystem: Host-associated > Plants > Roots > Rhizosphere ...
TCAGCACATTGTCGCCGTACCCCTTGGTCAGACCTTCGAAGTCGATGACGTTCTGGCCGAGCCGCTCGGCGACGGGAATGATGATCTGCGCGGTCTGGCTCTGCTTCTCGCTCGCCTTCCTGAGCAGCTCCTCGTAGCGCTGGTAGCGCGCCTTGGACTTGGCCTGGCGCGCACGCGGTGACGACGCAACCCATTCCTGCTCGCGCGCCAGCGTGCGCTGATGCGCGGCCTCCTCGCGGCCTTCCTGCTCCAGCCGCTTCTGCTTCTGCACCAGCCATGAAGAGTAATTGCCCTCATAGGGAATGCCGCGGCCGCGGTCGAGCTCGAGGATCCAACCCGTGACATTGTCGAGGAAGTAGCGGTCGTGGGTGACAATCAGGATCGCGCCGGGATATTGCCGAAGGTGACCTTCAAGCCAGGACACGGATTCCGCGTCGAGATGGTTGGTCGGCTCGTCCAAAAGCAACAACTCGGGCTGGTCGAGCAGGAGCCGGCACAGCGCGACGCGGCGGCGCTCGCCGCCGGAGAGCTTTGTGACATCGGAATCGTCGGACGGACAGCGCAGCGCGTCCATGGCCTGGTCGACCTTGCTGTCGAGATCCCAGAGGCCCTGGGCCTCGATCTCGTCCTGCAGCTTGGTCATCTCGTCGGCGGTCTCGTCCGAATAGTTCACCGCGAGCTCGTTGTAGCGGTCGAGGATCGCCTTCTGCTTGGCCACCCCCTGCATCACGTTCTCGCGCACGGACAACTTGGCATCGAGCTGCGGCTCCTGCTCGAGATAGCCGACGCGGGCGCCCTCGGCGACCCAGGCTTCCCCGGTATATTCCTTGTCTAGCCCCGCCATGATCTTGAGCAGGGTCGATTTGCCGGAGCCGTTGACGCCGAGCACGCCGATCTTGGCGTCGGGATAGAAGCTCAGATGGATGTTATCGAGCACCTTTCGGGTCGGATAGCTCTTGGTCAGACCCTGCATGAAATAGACGAACTGGCGAGCCATCGCGGTCCTTCGGAAACGAGTGGATTTTAAGGAAATTTTGCTGCGGCTCATGTAGCCGCGCAGGCCCCAAAGGGCAACCGGTGTGGCTTTGGTTCAGAAATTCTCTTCAGAGCCCGCAGCGAGTGCGCCAAGAGAATTTCTGAAACCAAAACCACACAAGAATCCTCGTTTTTCGGTGTCCCCGGCTCCGAAGTTCGCCAAAGAGCTTGCCGGGAACGCGTGCGAACTTCGGAGCCGGGGACACCGCGGTCGCGTTTTCTATCCGTTCACCACGGATGAATACGGGTCGGACACCATGTGTGCGACAGATCACGACAATTGAAACTGTCTTTTAATAAATCAGACCAAAACTCGTTTTCGGCGCGACAAAGCGCCGTAACGCGGCAAAAGCCGCGATCGAAAACAGTGGGCCTGCGTCATGGCGACGATGATTTCACCTCCCCTCTCCGCACCGGCGATCGGCCGGAACGGTCAGGCTACCTCCACCGGTTTCAGGGCGTTCTGGCGCCAGTTTGTCGCCAAGGCCTTCGATCCCTACCGCCCGGAACAGCACTACATGCGCGGTCCCGGTCCGGCCTGGCGCGCCAAGTACGGCGCGGAAGCCACGTTCCGGCTCAAGTCCGGCGAGATCTGACAGACCAGCACCCGCGCTTTTGAAGCGGCAATCCGCTTGCGCGCCAAACGATAGCGCGTAACCATGGCGCCTTCCCTCCCGACGGCAAACTCCTGGCCGTCATTCTCGCCATGAACGGATCTCCCCATGACGCGGCTGCGCTGTGCAATCCTTGACGACTATTTCAAGCTTTCACTCTCCTGGGCCGATTGGTCCAAGGTCACCGACCGGGTCGAGCTCTCGGTGTTCGAGAAGCCGTTCAAGTCGCCGGACGAGGTGGCCTCCGCGCTCAAGGATTTCGAGATCATCCTCGCCATGCGCGAGCGCACCGCGTTCCCGCGCTCGATGTTCGAGAGGCTGCCGAACCTCAAACTCATGATCACCTCGGGCATGCGCAATGCCGCGATCGATTTCGATGCCGCCAAGGACCACAAGGTCGTCCTGTGCGGCACCAATTTCGCCCGCGACCCGACCGCGCCGCTCGCCATGGGCCTGATCCTGGAGCTGACCCGCAATATCGGCCGCGAGAGCGCGCGCATGCATGCCGGCGCGCCATGGCAGGCGCATCTCGGCATCGAGATCGAGGGACGCACGCTCGGCGTCATTGGCCTCGGCAAGCTCGGCACCAAGGTGGCAAAACTCGCCCAAGCCTTCGGCATGAACGTGATCGCCTGGAGCCCGAACCTGACGCCCGAGAAATGCAAGGCAGCCGGCGTCACCTACGCCTCGAAGGAAGAGCTGTTCAGGACCGCGGACGTGATCACGATCCATGTGGTGCTCGGCCCGCGCTCGCGCGGCCTCGTCGGCAAGGAGGATCTCTCGCGCATGAAGCCATCAGCCTATATCGTCAACACCGCGCGCGGGCCGATCATCGATGAGCAGGCGCTGCTCGAGGTGCTGCAGCAGAAGAAGATCGCAGGCGCCGGCATCGACGTGTTCCCGGTCGAGCCGCTGCCGGCCGATCATCCCTTCCGCAAGCTCGACAACATGGTGATCACGCCGCATCTCGGCTACGCCACCGAGGAGGTGTTCCGCGGCCATTACATGCAGATGGTCGAGGGCATCGACGCCTGGTTCAAGGGCGAGCCGCTGCGGAGGCTCGCGTAAAGAAAATCGCCCTCCTCTTTCGAGAAGGGCCATTTCAAATCCTTTAGCGTTCAGATCGCGCGTCTAGCGCACCGTGACCGGCGCGGGCAGCGGCGGCACCGCGGTCGGCTGCGAGCCATAAGGCGGCGCGGCCGAGGCTTGCGTCGGCGGTGCGGCGGCAGGAGTCGCGGACTGCCCGGGCACGGGCGCGGCCGACGCGGTTGCCGTCGCGTTATTGGACGGCGGCGGGCCGCCCGGCAGCACCACCACGCGCGTCCCAACCTTCACGCGATCGAACAGGTCGGACACATCCTCGTTCAGCATGCCGATGCAGCCCGAGGAGACGAACTTGCCGATGGTCGACGGCTGGTTGGTGCCGTGGATACGGTAGACAGTGGACCCGAGATACATCGCGCGCGCGCCGAGCGGGTTGCCCGGGCCGCCGGCCATGAAGCGCGGCAGATAGGGCTGGCGCTCGATCATCTCCGGCGGCGGATACCAATCCGGCCACTCGGTCTTTTTCCTGATCTTCTGCACGCCGGTCCAGGTGAACCCTTCACGGCCGACGCGCACGCCGTATCGGATCGCGCGGCCATTGCCGAGCACGTAATAGAGATAAGTGTGCGGCGTATCGACGACGATCGTGCCGGCCGGCTCCTTGGTGACAAAGGCGACTTCCTGCCGGCGCAGATTGGGCGCCAATTGCGCCGGCGCCGCGTCAGGCTGCTCTTCCGGCGGCAGCGAGGCAATCGTCATCGGCCGGCCATCGGGGCCAGCGGCCGGCGGCGGCACGGAGCCGGTCACCGCCGGAGCCGGTCCGGCTGGTCCAGGCCCCCCGGGGCCGACAGCCTCCGGCGGACGCGGTGCGTTGGGGTCGTTATAGGCGTGGTCAGGGTAGCCGGACGGCGGCGCGCCCGGCGGGCGGTCGGCATAGATCACCGGCGGCGGCCCCATTGGACGGCCATAGCGCGGATCATCCGGCGACATCACGGGACCCTTCGGCACCGCATTGGCGTAACGCGGATCGCTCGGCGAGAGGATCGGACCGGTAGGGCCAGGGGGCGGCAAAGCGGCCGGATTGGCCTCGTCGTCCTCTGACTGGTCAAAGTTGGGCGGGCGGCGATAGTCGCCGGAGTATCCCGGCGGATAGGACTGAGCGGGTGCCGGTGGATAGGCCCCTTGCTGTACCGGATAGCTTTGCTGGGCGTGGACAGGCGAGAGCATTGCCGCGCCAGCCATCACGGCAGCAGAAATCGCCAGAGAACGTGTGATCATCATGGTGTTCTTATAGTCCCCAAGCCGACACCGGACCGTTAATGGCACATGACCGAAGATCGCGGCGCATTCAAGACAAATCCGACCGCTCTGCGCCTAAATTCCTAAATTGTGATGTTCCTTCAACGCCGTGGCAGCGAAGCCGCATTGCCGGAAAAATGCCGCTTCAGCCCTTGTGCACCATCTGCAGCAACGAATTTTAACAAACGCTGAACGGCGCTTGCGGTATTCTCGAAATCCAGCCTGATTCGCGGCGGCGAACGCGGCTGATCCACCCCACCTCCAGTAGTCACCGCGTTCCTTTTGGCTCCAGGGCATCCGCAGCCAGGCTGCGGCGGCGGAATCATACCCAGAAATGCTCCCCGGCTTCCGTTTTCTGTTCGCCGCTATCGCATTATCCGTCTCGATACTTGTCTTCGGCCTCGGCGCGGCGGCGCTGTTGCGGGCCGCGCATGAGGAAGTTGCCTCCAATCAGAGCTGGCGTGCGGCCCCGGAGCCGACGCTGGTCCAACCGAGCGAGCCCGCGAGGCCGATGCTGGCGATGCTGCAGGTCGACGCGCTGCCCTCAGCGCAAAAGCCGGCGGAGCCCGAGCCAGCCGCAGTACCCGCCAAGCTGCCAGCGCCTGAGCAAGCCGCCTTAGCCGCGCCGGCCGAGCCGGAGGCCGTGGTGGCCACCGTGCCCGAAACAGAGATCGAGATGGCCGAGAAGGCCGCGACATTGAGCGCTCCGAAGGCTGCAGCGCCGGTCGATACCGGGAAGGCGGAGGCCCAACCTGCTGAGCTTGCCGTCGCGAACGCGCCGCCGCCAGCGCCTGCCGCGGAAGCGAAGGCCGTCACGGCGGAGGAAGCCAAACCCGCGGCCGCCGAACCAGCGCCGGACATGGCCAAAGCCGAACCCATCCCGTCCGAACCGGCGCCCGCCGACACCGCAGCTGCTGAGCCGGCCAAGGTGGAAGCTGCCCAGGCCGAACCCATCAAGTCAGAGCCAGCGCCGCTCAATGTTGCAGCCGGTGAGCCCATCACGGCGGAAGCTGCGAAATCCGAAGCTGCCAAGGCTGAACCTGCCGAGATCGTGGTCGCGCCCGCGATGCTCGCCACCGATTCCGCCGCGACCAACGTCGCCACTCTCGGCGGACCACCGGTCGTCACCGAAGAGGCGGCGGCTGCAGCGAAGAAAGACGCCAGCGACAAGGCCGAGAAGGAAAAGGCTGAGCGCAATATCGAGAAAGCGCGGGCGCGGGCCAAGGCGCGGCGCAGGCTGGCGGCACAACGGGCGCGCCTCGCGCGTCAGCAGGCGGCGGCGCTGGCAGCCAATCCATTTGGACCGCCGGAGATCACGACAGCGACCGCTCGCAGCGTCCCACGAGCCAACTGATCAGGCAGGCCCGGTCGCGATCGGCGGCCCGCTCGCCTGCCCCCACTCCGACCACGAGCCGTCGTAGAGCGCGGTATCGGTGACGCCGAGCCGGTACAGCGCGAGCGTAAGCACGCCAGCCGAGACGCCAGAGCCGCAACTCGTCACAATCGGCGCATCGAGCTTCACGCCGGCGCTCACGAAGGATTTTCTGAGATCATCAAGCGGCTTCATCGCGCCGGTCGTCGCATCGAACAGATTGTTGTAGGGCACGTTGCGGGCACCCGGAATGTGCCCGGAGCGAATGCCTGGCCGTGGCTCGGGCGCGCGTCCCTCGAAGCGCTCGGCTGCGCGCGCATCGATCACCTGTTCGGCCTTGCTTGAAACATTGGCGATCAACTGCTGCATGCTGCGCACGCGCTTCGGATCATAGGTCGCCTTGAAGCTCGCGGGCTTGGCCTTGAGCTCGCCGCTTTCGACGGGCCGGCCCTCGGCGCGCCATTTCTTCAGGCCGCCATTGAGCACGCGCACCTTGTCGTGGCCATAGGAGAGAAACATCCACCACGCACGGGGTGCCGCGACCCAGCCGCCGGAATCATAGACGACGACGGTGTCGGCATTGCTGATGCCGAGCTGGCCTATGTCACGGCCGAACTGCTCGGCGCTCGGAAACATATGCGGCAGGGGATTGGAGTGATCGGAAACCGCGTCGACGTCGAAGAACACCGCACCGGGGAGATGCGCGGCGAGATAGTCGTCCTTCGGCAGCGGCAGCACGCCCGGCAGCTTGAAGGTCGCGTCGACGACCTTGATGTTGGAGTCGTTGATGTGGGCGGCGAGCCATTCAGTGGATACGAGGGGATCGTTTGTGGCGGTCATTCGCGAAAATCCTTGTTGTCATTCCGGGATGGTCCGAAGGACCAGACCCGGAATCTCGAGATTCCGGGTTCGATGCTGTCGCATCGCCCCGGAATGACGGCGGAGTACAAAAACGGGCTTCTCAGCCCTTCTTCTTCGGCTCCCACTTCTCCACCGGCCCGCCGGCGTCGCGCCAGGCCGCAAAACCGCCGCCCATATGGGCGACCGGCTTCAGACCCATGTCCTGCGCCGTCTTGGCCGCGAGCACCGAGCGCAGGCCGCCGGCGCAATGGAAGATGAACTTCTTGTCCTGCTGGAAAATCGGCTTGGCATAGGGGCTGGCCGGATCGATCCAGAACTCCAGCATGCCGCGGGTGCAGGAGAAGGCGCCCGGAATTTTACCGTCGCGCTCGATCTCCCGGGGATCGCGGATGTCGACGATGACGATGTTATCGTCGGAGGCGAGCTTGATCGCATCGGCTGCACTGACGGTCTCAATCTCGGCGTTGGCCTCGTCGATCAGCGCCTTGATGCCGCGATGGATGGTCTGGGACATTTGTTTCTCCCTCTTTCGTCATTCCGGGGCGTCGCGCAGCGACGAACCCCGAATCTCGATCGGCTAAAACAATCTCGAGATTCCGGATCGGCCCGCTTCGCGCGCCTGTCCGGAATGACGGCTGTTGTCTACCGCACCAATTCCTTCATCGCGCCCTCAAGGCCTTCGATCGTGATCGGATACATGCGCTGCGAGAAGATCCGCCTGATGATGGTGGTCGATTCCGAATAGTCCCAGTGCTTCTGCGCTACCGGATTGAGCCAGACCGCGTGCGGATAGGTGCGCACGATGCGGTCGAGCCAGACCGAGCCCGCCTCTTCGTTGACATGCTCGACCGAGCCGCCGGGCACCATGATCTCGTAAGGCGACATCGAGGCGTCGCCGACGAACACGACCTTGTAGTCGTGCGGATATTTGTGCAGCACGTCCCAGGTCGGCGTGCGGTCGGTGAAGCGCCGCTTGTTCTGCTTCCACACGCCCTCATAGAGGCAGTTGTGGAAGTAGAAATACTCCATGTGCTTGAATTCGGTCTTGGCCGCCGAGAACAATTCCTCGACCTGCTCGATGTGGGAATCCATCGAGCCGCCGATGTCGAAGAACACCAATACCTTGACCGCGTTGCGCCGTTCGGGACGCATAACCACGTCAAGATAGCCGTGGTTGGCGGTCTCCTTGATGGTGGTGTCGAGGTCGAACTCGTCCGGCGCGCCGGTGCGCGCGAACTTGCGCAGGCGGCGCAGTGCGATCTTGATGTTGCGGATGCCGAGCTCGACATCGCCGTCGAGATCCTTGAACTCGCGGCGATCCCACACCTTCACCGCACGATTGTTGCGGTTCTTCTCCTGGCCGATGCGGATGCCTTCGGGGTTGTAGCCATGGGCGCCGAACGGCGAGGTGCCGGCGGTGCCGATCCATTTGCTGCCGCCCTGGTGGCGGCCCTTCTGCTCGGCGAGGCGCTTGCGCAGCGTCTCCATGAGCTTGTCCCAGCCCATGGCCTCGATCTGCTTCTTCTCTTCTTCAGTTAGATATTTCTCCGCGAGCTTCTTCAGCCACTCCTCGGGAATCTCTGCCTTGTCCATGGCGTCGAGCAAATTCTCGAGTCCCTTGAACACGGTGCCGAACACGCGATCGAACTTGTCGAGATTGCGCTCGTCTTTCACCAGAGCGGCGCGCGACAGATAGTAGAAGTTCTCGACTGTCTGATCGGCGAGGTCGGCGTCCAGCGCCTCCATCAGCGTCAGATATTCGCGCAAGGTCACGGGGACCTGGGCGTCGCGCAGCGAGGTGAAGAATTGCAGGAACATGGCTTACAGATTGCCCGTCGCAGGGGGAACGTCAAGGGTGGAAGCCGCGGCCTGAGGCCTAGACCGCAGGGCATTTTCATCCAGTATTGATTGAAACGGGGTTCGGTGGGGGTTTTCTGGCATGGGTATCATCGCAGCACTCGTGATCGGCGCGATCGCCGGCTGGCTCGCCGGCCTGATCGTACGCGGCGCCGGCTTCGGGCTGATCGGCAACATCGTCATCGGCATCCTCGGCGCGCTGGTGGCAAGCTGGATCCTGCCCCAGCTCGGCGTGATGCTCGCGGCCGGCACACTCGGACAGATCCTGGATGCCACCATCGGAGCTGTGATTATACTCGTCATATTATCCCTGGTCAGGCGCGCCTGACGCATTCGCCCTATTCCCGAAACATAGGCTGTTCTGGCCGGATTTTCCTGCTAAAGGCGGAGCAGAACCGCTGCGCCCAGAAGCCCCAATGAGGCATCCCTAGATGAAATTCACCGGTACCAAGGACTATGTCGCGACCGATGACCTCAAGATCGCTGTCAACGCCTCGATCGTGCTCGAGCGCCCGCTGCTGATCAAGGGCGAGCCCGGTACCGGCAAGACAGTGCTCGCCGAGGAAGTGGCAAAGGCGATCGGCGCGCCGCTTCTGACCTGGCACATCAAGTCGACCACCAAGGCGCAGCAGGGCCTTTACGAATATGACGCGGTTTCACGGCTGCGCGACAGCCAGCTCGGCGATGCGCGGGTGTCCGACATCTCGAACTACATCAAGCGCGGCAAGCTTTGGGACGCCTTCACGAGCGAGAAACGCCCGGTGCTGCTGATCGACGAGATCGACAAGGCCGACATCGAGTTTCCGAACGACCTTCTGCTCGAGCTCGATCGCATGGAGTTCTTCGTCTACGAGACCGGCGAGAACATCAAGGCGAAGCTCCGCCCGATCGTGATGATCACCTCGAACAACGAGAAGGAATTGCCGGACGCGTTCCTGCGCCGCTGCTTCTTCCACTACATCAAATTCCCCGACGCCGACACCATGAGCCGGATCGTCGATGTGCACTTCCCCAATATCAAGAAACGCCTGGTGGAAGAGGCGCTGCGCATCTTCTTCGAGGTGCGCGACGTGCCCGGCCTGAAAAAGAAGCCGTCGACCTCGGAGCTGCTGGACTGGCTGAAGCTCCTCCTCAACGAGGACATCACGCCGGAGATGCTGAGGGAACGCGATCCGCGCAAGCTGATCCCGCCGCTGCACGGCGCCCTGCTCAAGAACGAGCAGGACGTGCATTTGTTCGAGCGGCTGGCATTCCTGAGCCGGCGCGAGGTGTAGGGTCTCTCTGTCCGCTAAGCCCACAGCGTTTGCCACGTTGGCAGGACACGCCAAGCTTGACTACGAAGCTATTCTTCAAACTCACAAAATCCTGTTCAGCTCGGTGTATCCCTGGGCTGGCCTAGATCGGACGCAAACCGCACCCAACCTGACGATCAGCAAAGGCAATGTCATCTTCGCCAATCCTCCTGATATCCGTCGTGCGGTCGAATACGGACTACAACTCGGTCAAGTCAGAGCTTCGATGATCGAACGACCGGGCGCAGTGATGGGCTATCTTGCTTATGGTCATCCGTTTCTCGATGGCAACGGTCGCACAATCATGACGATTCATGCGGCTATGGCGTAGCGCGCAGGTGTTAGCATCGACTGGTCGGCCACGGACAAATTCGCCTATCTCGATGCACTAACGCGCGAGATCGAGAAGCCGGGAAAAGGGATCCTGGACGCGTACCTTAAGGCATTCATCGGCAAGGCCATCAATTACGAAAAGGTCGCCGCTCAGGTCAAAGCCGCACCAGGACTCGACGGCAGTGCGGAAGCCCAGGCCAACGAAGTTCTGGGCGAAAGCAGCGACCCCGGTGTGAGGGATCGATACGAAGCGATGCTGTACAAGCGCGGGCAGTGAGCGCTGTTTTTCAATTCGGCTGCGCCAGCGTGTTGCGCAGCTGTTCCTTCGGGATTTGCATCAGCTCGACAAAAGGCCGGCTGAGATCGGCGACCAAGAACGGCGCGCTCGACGTGCATTTGTTCGAGCGGCTGGCGTTCCCGAGCCGGCGCGAGGTGTAGGGTCCCTCTGCCTCTCGTCATTGCGAGGAGCGAAGCGACGAAGCAATCCAGACTGTCTCGGCGGTGACATTCTGGATTGCTTCGCGGAGCCTGTCATCGGGCGCGCATTCGCGCGACCCGTTGGCTCGCAATGACAGAGCTAAGCCACCGCGGCTTCCGGAAGCCTCACCGCCTCCATCGGCGCCTTGCCTCGGACCAGATCGCTGGCCTTGTCCGCAATCATCATGGTCGACGCATTGAGGTTGGCCGAGATCATGCGCGGCATGATCGAGGCGTCGATCACGCGCAGGCCCTGCAGGCCGTGCACGCGGAGTTGGTCGTCAACCACCGCCCAAGTGCTCTCCGCCGGGCCCATGCGACAGGTGCAGCCGGGATGGAAAGTCGTGGTGCCGCGCTGAGTGGCGGCGACCAGGAACTCCTCGTCGCTCTGCACCTTCGGGCCCGGGAAATCCTCGTAGTCGTAATAAGGCGCGAGCGGCGCCGACTTCAAAAGCCGCCGCGCCAGCTTCATGCCGGCAACCACGACACGGCGGTCGAGCTCGGCGGTGAGATAGTTGGTCTGGATGATCGGCGGCGCGAACGGATCGTTGGAGCGGATGCGCACATAGCCGCGACTCTCCGGCCGCTGCTGCCAGGAGGCGACCGTCATGCCGGGCTGATCCTCGAGCTGGCCCTGCACGCCTTCCTTGTAGCTTGCCGGCGTGAAGGTGAGCTGCAAATCGGAGCTTTCCGTGGTCTCGCCGGAATGCCAGAAGCAATAGACCATGGTCGGTGACAGCGACAGCAGCCCGCGCCGCGTCGTCGCCCATTTCAGCGCCTCCATCCAGAGATGCCAGCCCTGGCGCAGCTCGTTGATGGTCCTGATGTTCTTCACCCGCGCCACCGAGCGCGGCGCGTAGTGATCCTGCAGGCCTTCGCCGACGCCCGGTAAGGCATGGCGCACCTCGATGCCATGCGACTTCAACAGCTCCGGCGAGCCGACGCCCGACAGCTGCAACAGCTGCGGCGAATTATAGGTGCCGCCGCAAAGGATCACTTCCTTGCTGGCACGTACCTCGACCGGCGTGCCGCCGCGTCCGCCCTTCAGATAGCGGACGCCGACGGCGCGTTTGCCCTCGAAGATGATATTGGTGACGTGCGCATGCGTGCGTACATCGACGTTCGGCCGCTTGCGCGCCGGATGCAGGAATGCCTTTGCCGCGCTCATGCGCAGCCCCTTTTCAATGGTGCGCTGGCAGTAGGAAACGCCTTCCTGGATCGCGCCGTTGTAATCGAAATTCCTGGGAATGCCGAGGCTGACGGCGCCTTCCATGAACGCCTCGCACAGCGGGTCCTTCCAGTCCATGGTGGTGACGGTGAGATTGCCGTCACGGCCGCGGAACGTGTCTTCGCCCTCGCCTACTCTCCGCTCCAGCCGCTTGAAGTAAGGCAGCACGTCCGCATAGCCCCAGCCGCGATTGCCCAGCTGCGCCCAGGTATCGAAATCCTGGCGCTGGCCGCGGTTATAGATGTGGCCGTTGATCGAGGACGAGCCACCGAGCGTCTTGCCGCGCGGTGCGTAGATCGAGCGCCCGCCGGTATAGGGACCGGGTTCCTGCTGATAGGCCCAGTTGATGCTCTTCATATGGAAGGTCTTGATGAAGCCCGCCGGCAGATGAATGTAGGGGTGCCAGTCACGCGGGCCCGCCTCGAGCACGCAAACGCGGGTGTTGGCGTGCTCGCTGAGACGGTGGGTGAGCACGCTGCCGGCGGAGCCGGAGCCAATGATCACATAGTCAAACGTTTCCATGGGCCCTGTCGTTTCTTGTTCTGGTGCGCGGTTATTCCCGCGACTTGTCGTTGAGCTGATACGTCAAATGCGTCTTCACCGTCGGCCATTCGGCGGCGATGATGCTGAAGACCACAGTGTCGCGCAGCGTGCCGTTCGGCGCAACCTGGTGGCTGCGCAAAATGCCGTCCTGCTTGGCGCCTAGCCGCTCGATGGCGCGCCGGCTCTGATGGTTGAAGAAATGCGTGCGGAACTCGACCGCGATGCAGTTGATCGCCTCGAAGGCGTGCGCCAGCAGCAGTAATTTGCACTGGGTGTTGAGTGGTGTGCGCTGCACACGTTTGGCATACCAGGTCGAGCCGATCTCGACGCGTCGGTTCGCTGCATCGACGTTCATATAGGTCGTCATGCCCGCGATCTTGCCGGCGGCATCGAATACCGTGAACGGCAGCATCGATCCCGCCTTCTGCAGGCCGAGGCGGCGATCGATCTCCTTGGTCATGTCGTCCGGCTTCGGCACGAAGGTGTACCAGAGCTTGAACAGTTCGCCGTCTTTCACGGCCTCGACCAGGCCAGCGTGATGGTCGTGCGACAGCTGCTCGAGGCGCGCATGCTCGCCGCGCAAGGTAACGGGATCAGGCCAGGGCATTTCTTTCTCCTTTTTTCGTCCTTGCGAGGAATGCAAGTGACGAAGCCATCCCAGTTACGACCTTTCGCTGATGGTCCGGAAGGACCAGATTCAAGAATTTTCAGGCGCAAGTCGCGCTCGCCGTCACTTGTTCAAAAAGTTCAGCGGCAGGCCGGGTCGCGACCAGTCCATCGCGATCAGTTCGCCCTTGCCCGACAGCGTGATGTAGGCCGTCTTCAACTGTGGTCCGCCGAAGGCGATGTTGGTGGTGACGCGGTCGCCGGTCGGCACCTGCTCGACCAGCGTGCCGTCAGGCGCGATCACCGAGATGCAGCCCGAGATCAGCGTCGCGACGCAAACATTACCGTTCGCCTCCACCGCGAGCGAATCGAACATCTGGTAGCCGCCGAGACCGATGATCGGCTTGCCGCGCTCGCCGCGATAGATCACGTCGCGCGGCTTCAGCGTGCCGGGCGCGGAGATTTCATAGGCCCACAGCCGCGCGGTCGGCGTTTCCGCGACATAGAAGGTGTTCTCGTCTGGCGACAGGCCGATGCCGTTGGCCGGCAATACGCCGAACACGATTTCGATAATCTCCTTCATGCCGGGCTTGAGGTAATAGACCGCGCCGACATCCATCTCGCGATGGCGGCGCTTGCCGAGGTCGGTGAACCAGAGCCCGCCATGCCTGTCGAACACGAGGTCATTCGGCCCGCGCAGGCCGTGCTCGCCGCATTTGTCGACCACGGTCTCGACCTTGCCGGACTGCAGGTCGACGCGCTGGATTGAGCCGCCGCGATAGTCATCCGGCTGCGGCCCCGGCATGATCATGTTGCGGGTCGGGATCCAGGAAAAGCCGCCATTGTTGCAGACATAGATCTTGCCGTCGGGTCCGAGCGCGGCGCCGTTCGGTCCGCCCGGCACCTGCGCCACCACTTCCTTGCGGCCATCCGGATAAACCCGGGTCAGCCGCTGGCCGCGAATTTCGACCAGCACGACCGAGCCGTCGGGCATGACAACCGGCCCCTCCGGAAACTCGAGGTTGGTGGCGAGCACGCGAATATTGGCCATGAAATCCTCCCGCTTCTTCTCGGCTGCAGGCGGATTCACGGAACAAGAGCCCCCGCGCACGCAACAGGTCGTTGCAATCCGTTATGGCAAAGTGGCAGGGGCTTGCCAAGCAACCGCTGGTCTCAGCAATACTGCGTTGCAGTGCGGTTAGCTCTTGATCGGCACCCAGATCTCGAGGCCGCCATTGCCGGTCACCGGATCGAACTTCTCGTCATAGCGCTCGAAGTTGGGCGCATCGGCGGGCTTATGGCCCGAGGACGGCAACCAATGATTCCAGACCGTGATGATCGTGCGGCGGATGGTCGAGATGTGCTCGCTGTGCGTGAAGACGGCGTAGCGCTGCTCGGGGATGCGCACGCGGCTGAAGTCGGACGGCAGGTCCGTGAAGTCGGCGACTTCGACGCCGGCGATGTAGTCGAAATTGCCGGCGTCGTCGCCGTTGCAACAAACGCCGTAGGCCACCTGCCCGACCCGGCCGGGATAATCCTGAACATGTTGATGGAAGCGATGCCAGAGCGCGGGGATGCCCGCGCCGTTGTCGGTGCTGACACGCTCGCCGAGGCCGGCGACCAGCATGGCTTTTCCGGTTTCAAAACGGGGCGGCGCGATTTTCTCGAATGCAGTGGATTCCATGAGGATCGGCTCCTGTAGCTTGAGCTTGTCGAGGCCCGTCGTGGCACGAACCGCCTCGGGTGTGATGCCGAAATGGTCGCGGAACGCGCGGGTGAATGCTTCGTGGGAGCCGTATTCCGCATCCAGCGCGACATGCAGAATGTCGGGGGCGCCGGCTGCGAGCGCACGCGCCGCCTCGGTGAGACGGCGGGCACGTACGTAGCGCATCACCGAAAAGCCGGTCGCAGCCGCAAATGCCCGCACCAGATGGAAGCGCGAGACGCCGGCGACATCGGCGATGTCGTCGAGCGAGAGCGGGCCCGCGAGATGGCTTTCGATAAACCACAGCGCCTTTTGCGCAGGATTCATGATCTGAGGCCTTCCTTCGAAGCGCGCCCATCATGCGCGCCCTGCGAACGCCGTGCTTGACAGTCCTTGCTCCCGGCGCCGTCAGGAATAAAAACTTCCGCCTTGCGGAAAATAACAGCAAAGCGCTCGCTGGTAACAGGTTCCCAATCGTGCATACTCTGCGAGCATTCGATCCGACGGCTCGACAAGCTGCCCAACAAAAAAGACTGCATGAGCCATCGGCCAAGCACGTCAGGGAGGACGAAAAATGCACAGCCGTGTCTTTGAGGACGCCAAGAAAAATGTAACCAGGACTGCAACGAAGCTCGCTTTCGCTGCATTGCTCGCGACGGCCCTTGCCGGCACCGCGCAGGCGCAGAAGAAATACGATCCCGGCGCCACCGACACCGAGATCAAGATCGGCAACATCATGCCGTATTCGGGCCCGGCATCGGCCTACGCCACCATCGGCAAGACCGAAGCGGCCTACTTCAACAAGCTCAACTCCGAAGGCGGCATCAACGGCCGCAAGATCAATTTCATCTCCTATGACGACGGCTATAGTCCGCCGAAAGCGGTCGAGCAGGCGCGCAAGCTGGTCGAGAGCGACGAGGTGCTGTTGATCTTCAACCCGCTCGGCACGCCGTCGAACAGCGCGATCCACAAATACATGAACGCCAAGAAGGTGCCGCAGCTGTTCGTCTCGACGGGGGCGGCGAAGTGGAACGACCCGAAGAATTTTCCGTGGACCATGGGCTGGCAGCCCAACTACCCCACCGAAGCCCGCATCTACGCTGCCTATATCCTGAAAAACTTTCCGGGCAAGACCATTGGCGTGCTCTACCAGAACGATGATTTCGGCAAAGATTACGTGATGGGACTGCGCGATGGTCTCGGCGACCAGGCTGGCAAGCTTATCCTGATCGAATCGTCCTACGAAACATCGACGCCAACGGTTGATTCGCAAGTGGTCCAGATCAAGGGCGCCAATCCCGACATCTTCATCAACATCACAACGCCGAAATTCGCCGCGCAGGCGATCAAGAAGATCGCGGAGCTGAACTGGCATCCGGTTCACTTCCTGACCAACGTGTCGGCCTCGATCGGCGGCGTGATGAAGCCGGCCGGCTACGAGAACGACCAGGGCATCCTTTCGACCGCCTATTTGAAGGACCCGAAAGATCCGGAGTGGAAGAACGATCCGGCCATGAACGAGTGGCGGGCGTTTATGACCAAATGGTATCCGGAAGGCGATCAGGACGACGCCGCCACGGTGTTCGCCTATGGCGTCGCCAAGGGACTCGAACAGGTGTTGCGGCAATGCGGCGACGATCTTACCCGCGAGAACGTCATGAAGCAGGCCGCAAATCTGAACTTCGAGATCGGCATCTACCTGCCGGGCACCAAGATCAAGACCAGCCCGACCGACTTCGCGCCGCTCGAGCAGCTGCAGATGATGCGCTTCAAGGGCGAGACCTGGGAGCGGTTCGGACCTATCATGTCGGGCGAGAAGAGCTCGTAAGAAGTCACGCTCAATTGTAGGGTGGGCAAAGGCGCAGCCGTGTCCACCCCTTCGATCAACAGGAAAGCGGTGGGCACGCTGCGCTTTGCCCACCCACCATTTCGTCAGGCGCGAACCTTCAAGAACAACAAGAGAGACGCCATGCAGATCAAGGACGTCCGCGCGCATCATCTGCGCATTCCCTATGACGCCGGCCCCGCGAGCTTCCGGCAAGGCGCTTCCGCCATCTCGGCGCTCGACATGGTCATGGTCGAGGTCACCACCGACGGCGGCCTGACCGGCTGGGGCGATGCCTTCGCCTATGTCTGCCCGCGCACCACCTGCACGGCGGTCGACGAGATGATCGCGCCGCAGGCGCGCGGGCAGGAGGTGCCCCAGCCCGAGAAGATTCCGGCCTTCATGGAGCAGATCCAGCGCAACCTGCATCTGTTCGGCCGCTACGGCATCACCATGTTTGCGATCTCCGGGCTCGACATCGCGCTGTGGGATCTCGCCGCCAAGATCAAGGGCGTGCCGCTGCATCAGTTGCTCGGTGGCGCCAGGCGCGCGAAAATTCCCGGCTATGCCAGCCTGCTGCGCATCGGCAAGGCGGAGAGCATCGCGAGCGAATGCCGGGCCGCGCGGAAACTCGGCTATTCCGCGATCAAGCTGCATGAGACGACAACGCCCGCCGTGTTCGCCGCGCGCGAGGCGATCGGCCCTTCCGTGCCCTTGATGGTCGACATGAACTGCCCGCTCAGCGGCGACGAGGCCATCGCTTTTGCGAAGGCATGCAAGGGCGCCGCGCCGACGTTCCTGGAGGAGCCGGTGTGGCCGCCGGAAGATTTCGCAACGCTGGCCGAGGTGCGCAAGAAGGGCGGGCTCGATGTCGCAGCCGGCGAGAACGCCTGCACCGCCTATCAATTCCGTCAGATGATGCAGGCCGGCGCGGTCAGCCACGCGCAGCCTTCGGTGATCAAGGTCGGCGGCGTCACCGAGTTTCTCAAGGTCGCGGCGCTCGGCGACGAGCACGGCGTAAAAATCATTCCCCATTCGCCCTATTTCGGGCCCGGCTTCCTCGCGACCTTGCAGCTGATGTCGGTGCGCGACGAAGGCTACATCGAGGTCTTCCATATGAAGCGTGCCGCCTGCCTGTGGCGCGGCCGCATCGATGCCGACGCCAATGGCGATGTCGCCGTGCCGGAGGGACCCGGTCTCGGCTACGAGCCGGACCTGAATGTGATGCAGCAATACCGGGTATCTTGAGAAGCGGTCACTTCGTGCCGCCCTTTGCCGGCGCGTCCACACCCTTTGCCGGCTGGGCGTCGGGCTTCTTCACCTCGTCCGCCAGCTGCTTCTGCGCGGCCTGCAAGTCCGCGACCGTCTTCTGCAATGATGCCACCATGGCCTTCAGCGCCTCGATCTGGCGATTGGCGGCGTCGAGCTTTTGCTGATGGTCGACCGAAAGCCTGGTGATCGCCTTCTGCAAAAAGTCGATATTGCTCTGCAGGCACGAGGTGCGGCGGTCCATCGCCTTCTCGACCGTGCAGATCTCGATCCCGGGAACATCCTGCGCGAAAAGTTCCGCCGGTATCGTGGTGGTGAAGAGCAGCGCACAGAGGAGAAACCTTGGGCCCATCAAATCCTCGCGTGAAACAAGGCGCTCACACCAAATTGAGTAAGCGCCTCGCGGCAGACATATCACATTGCTACCTCATTCCGGCGTTGTGATTTCGGCTGGGGGTGCTTTGGAATGCGGCGTTGGGCGCGCCGCGCTTTAGGGGAATACAGATGGCTACACGTGAACGACGACTGGCTGATTTCGATGGGGCGGGTATGCCGCCACCGGGCTTGCCGGTCCAGGTATTGTGCGAGGATCATAGCGGGACCTATCAATTACCTTTCGCCTGCCACTTCCTCGATGGCCGATGGCACAATCACGAATCCGGCGGCGCCGTCGAGGCGACCGTCGTCGGATGGCGACTGCCGCGCCACTGACGAGGGCCTCGCTGTACCAAAACGCGACGACGCGGCGCACGTGCGTTAAGATTCGGAACGCGGTGCGAACGAATCGCGCCCGAATCAGCGGCCGTGCGCCGTACTCATCTGTTCACGGCTAGATGTCGGCGCCGCCTTCAGGCGGCGCACCACATCCAGAACCAACGCGACCGGGCGCAGCCAGCGGCCCACGACAAAAGTTAATTCCTCCGGAGACGACACCTCCGCGGCGCAAGCCTGCGGAGCTTGCCTAATATTCGACCTTAGCGGCGGCGACGCCGCGATTCTCGCAATGACGGCATTGGCCTTAAACTCGGTGTCATCGCCGTTTCAGATTTAATTGTCGCCTGCCCCGTCATTGCGAGGAGCCAACGGGTCCGCGCGAACGCGCGGCCCGATGACGGGCTCCGCGACGAAGCAATCCATCTCTCCGCTTGCTGAGGCATGGATTGCTTCGCTTCGCTCGCAATGACGAAGGTGGATAGCGGCACCGCCTCATATTCAATTCTCAAACAACCGGGAAGATACGACTCCGCATTCCCGCGGCGCGAAAGCGTCCGGGCCTTGCAAGAAGCGTACCCTCGAAGAGAGGAGGGTGCAGGGAATGCCGGGTGCAGGCCGCACCCATGGCCCGCCTGCAACAAAAAACGCAGGCGGCAGTGACCACAGGCTCAGCCAAATCATCCGGCATCCCCTGCGCAATGGTGTTAACGGCTGCTCCGCGCTCTCCCTGGTGTACCGGGCTTGTTAGCCACCATCCCCCCGGGCTCGTGACCCGGGGGTTGACACCAGCGTCGGGGTGTCGG
>Ga0070684_100001167_pt1 | contig 18840 bp, 20 predicted proteins | sample KBSC723LmetaG_FD_65653 | JGI IMG/M metagenome (GOLD analysis project Ga0070684, IMG submission 65653) | Corn rhizosphere microbial communities from Kellogg Biological Station, Michigan, USA - KBS C7.2-3L metaG | ecosystem: Host-associated > Plants > Roots > Rhizosphere ...
TGCGAATGGTCGCGCAGAATCAGCTGCTTCGCGGTGCGACTGAAGCGCTCGCCGATGTGCATGTCGAACCGGCTTTCCCAGTAGCTGTGTCCGAGCGCCGCCGTCGACGAAGTGATCGTCAGCTGGTGGGGCACGAAGTAGTTGTGCGCGACCGAATCGGCGGCAAGATGCGCGAGATAGCCAAGCCCGAACGCGCGCAGCGGCGCCGATTCCGCGTTGTCGTGGATCTCGAAGCCCACGTTCCACGAATGGCAGTGGCGGCCCGCGGCGGCGTACTTTTTCGCGATGCTGGTGTCAGCGGCGATCGACCCGTAAAGAAAATCGTACGGGAATGCCGCCAGCAGCTCGGCGATGCTCGACGGCAGCAGCGCCAGCGAGCGCAGCATCGCCTCGCCAAGGAAGATGTGGGTGCCCGGCGTCCAGGCGTGCGCGACTGCCGGAGCGAGCATGAGCGCCAGCAGCACCGCCAGCGCGACGCGGGCGCCGCTGGCGGCGCGCGACGACGCGCGCACCATGCGAGCCAACCTAGATGCCGATGCGCTTACGCTGGCGACGTACTGCTTTGCGCAGGTCGGTGAGCTCATCCTTCACGACGTGATTGATCGCGTCGCGCGCGGAATCCACGTAGTCCCGCACCTGCTCGACCATGTCGTCGACAGGAATACGATCGACTAGCTCCTCGCCGCGTTCCATCGCCGTCTGGAATCCGCGCCTGGCGCGGGGCGCTGCCCACCGCGCGCCTTCTACCGCGCGGTCGCCCGCCCAGCGTGCTCCCTCGACCGCGCGGTCGCCGGCCCAGCGCGCGCCTTCCATCCCGCGGCCGCCCGCCCAGCGTGCGCCGCCGAGCCCGGCCATGCCCGCGAGTGCCGCACCCCGACCCGCGTAGCGAATGAGAGGACCGACCGGGCGTCGGCCCGACGGCCCGCGTCGCAGGAGAAGTGTGACGCCCGCACCCACCGCCGCGCCGATGAGGGCCGCCGTCAGCAGGTCATATTGCTGCTCACGCTCCTCGTCCAGCTCCATTTCTGGGCCGGACGCGCGGGCGCGGTTTCTCCCCACTGTCGGCTCTGCTTTCGTCGTAGTCCCCATCGTTCCAATCCTCCTCGTCAAATGCCTGATTGATTCCGGTCCTCACGCCGCGAATCGTCGAAGCGGTAGTCACGAACGCCGACTCCGCTTCCTCCTGCACCACTTCCAGCAAAGCGTTCAACTGATGAATCCGGTCCTCGGTTGCGGAAGCGGCTTGCTGCAGACGCTGATTCACCGCCGCGACCGTCTGACTCACCTGCTGAATGTCGACCCGGATCGCGGTCGAGATGTAATCGACGTTGTCGGCGATCGCACTTGCGTGTCGCATCAGCGGATTGATATCGCCGTAGATCTTGTCCAGCATGTCGCTGACTTTCTTGTAGCTCTTGCGAAAATTCCACGCCGCCGGAATGAGAGCAGCCGACAGAATGATGATGGTGATGGTCATGATGCCGCTTGCGGCGCTCGTGATCTTCTCGAAGAGCGCCGGCTCGGCCGCGACCTGCTTGGTGTAGATCGTGTCGGGCAATGCGCGCGCAGCTTGTAGAAGCAGCTCGGCGCCGCCGGTGATCCATCCCATCATACGCGTGAAGTGTGCAAGGGAGAGGCCATTTACCGAAAGACTTTAAGTGACGGTACAAAGAGTGCTCAGTACGATATATTTGCGCAACAGATCATCTTCACCACCGAGCCTACCCAACATGCCTGCAGTACAGTTCGTCGTCGAGGGTGGTAAGTCCCTCAGCGGCTCAATACGCCCTTCGGGCAATAAAAACGCGGCGCTGCCGATTGTCGCGGCGGCTCTCATATCGCCCAACCCGGTCCACTTGGAGAACGTCCCCCGTATCCGCGACATCGAGACCCTCGTCGAGCTGATACGGTCAGTGGGAGCTTCAATGGAATGGGTGGGCCAGAATGCCCTCGATGTCCACGCCAAGGATCTTCGACCGGCAGACCTGAACCCGACGCTGTGCGCGAAAATTCGAGCCTCGATTCTCCTCGCCGCGCCACTCCTGGCGCGCTGCGGAGAAGTGACTCTCCCGCCGCCCGGCGGCGATGTGATTGGCCGGCGCCGACTCGACACCCACTTTCTTGCCCTCGAGCAGCTCGGCGCCGAGTTCACTCACGGAAAGATGATCGAGATGAAGGTCCGTGGTTTCCGGGGTGCCGACGTTTTTCTCGATGAGCCGAGCGTCACCGCCACCGAGAACGCGCTCGTCGCCGCCGCCGCCGCAACGGGCACTACCATCCTTCGAAACGCGGCGAGCGAGCCCCATGTTCAGGACCTCGCGCAATTCCTGATTACCCTCGGCGCCGAGATCGAGGGCGTCGGCACCAACACCATGACCATTCACGGCGGCCGGCCGCTCGGTACCAAGGCCGTCACTCATCGCATTGGCCCGGACCACATCGAGGTCGGCTCCTTCATCGGTCTCGCTGCGGTGACCAGATCGGAGCTGCGCATCGAAAACGCCGGCATCGAGCACCTCCGCTCTACGCGCATGGGTTTCGAGCGCCTGGGAATCGAGTGCAAAGTCGATGGGCCCGACCTGATCGTGCCTGCCCAGCAATCGAGGAAGATCCAGTCGGACATGGGCGGACACGTTCCGAAACTCGAGGACCAGCCGTGGCCGGCGTTCCCGGCGGACACCATGTCGATTGCGATCGTCACCGCGACCCAGTGCGAAGGTCTGATCCTGATGCACGAGAAAATGTTCGAATCGCGGATGTTCTTCGTCGACAAGCTGTCGACAATGGGCGCTCGTATCGTCCTTTGCGATCCGCATCGCGCACTTGTGTATGGACCGACCCGGCTGCGCGGCGCCTTCCTTGAGTCGCCGGACATCCGTGCCGGTATGGCGATGCTGCTCGCCGCGCTCTGCGCCGACGGGACGAGCTTCATCAACAACGTCGGCCAGATCGAGCGCGGTTACGAGCGCATCGACGAGCGGCTCAACGCGCTTGGCGCATCAATCACCCGAGTGGACGATCGCCGTCACTAGCGTGACCGAGGTTCCGAAGGAGGTTGTCCCCGACTTCGACGGTTGGGGCATCCGCGCCTTCACGACGACGAGAGACGCCGGCTCCTTTGGGCTCGCCAGCACCGAGCCGGTGAACGAGGTGATGGGACGCTGGACCGCGGTGCAGCGCGAGCTCTCGGATTTCGCGCGAAGACTGGCCTCCATCCGCCAGGTGCACGGCACCCGCATCCTGGTCCACACCGGCGGGTGGGAAGGGTGGCTCCGCGGTGAGGAAGCCGACGGCCACATCGCCTCCGAGAAGGGAATCGCGCTCGCCGTCGGCGTCGCCGACTGCGTTCCGGTGTTCATAGCGCACCCGTCCGGGATCGTGGCCCTGCTCCATTCGGGGTGGCGTGGCACCGCTGCCCACATCACCACTGAGGCGATTTCTGCGTTGGCGAGATATGGCCTGCCGCCCGACGAGCTCGCGATTCATCTCGGCCCCGCGATCTGCGGTCGCTGCTACGAGGTCAGCGCCGAAGTCCGGGAGCAGCTAACCGGCCAACCCGCCACTCGTCCCGGCAACGTCGATCTCCGCTCCCTCATCGCCGAGCACGCCACCGAGATTGGGGTTCAGAAGATCACCGTCAGCTCCTTCTGCACCCGCTGCGACAACGATCGCTTCTTCTCCCACCGCGCCGGCGACCCCGGCAGACAGATCGCCGTCATTGCCTGTAAGACTCAGGCGTCGGGATCTCTGCCAGCCTAAGCACCCCTAGTCCCAAAGCCGGCAGTCTGGAGACTGGACAGCTTGCAGTCTCGTAGCTGTCATACTGGCGCCTGGTAGCCCGCCGTTTCCTATAGATGCAAAGCACGACAGACCGAAACCCTCCCAACTGTCCACGTCTCCCACCTGCCGACTTTTCGACTAGGGGCCCCGTCGAAGCTCCCCAGACCATACGCCGAGATACCAGAACATAGGTTGACTCGACCCCCCGCGGACTCTACATTGTGGGTGGACGTTCAATTCGGCGGCCAACGGAATGTGGGGATCCCCCCACATTTTTTTGTCCCTGAAAGAAACCTAGAACTTGAATGAACGAAACGCTGGAAAGCCTTGTGGCCTCGGAAATTAGGCCGTTGGGACTAGAGCTTTTCGAGTTGAAGATGGGCGGCGGGAAAGGTCGGCCCGTCCTCGACGTCCGCGTTGAGCGGGACGATGGCGAAAGGGTCACCGTCGACAATTGCGCGGCAGCGTCGCGTGCAATCGAGAGCAGGCTGGACGCCGACGGGTTCGCGGGCGGCAATTATGTGCTCGAGGTCTCGTCGCCCGGGGTCGAGAGACCCCTGCGCAACGCGGGTGATTGGCGGAAGTATGTGGGTCGGACAGCGGTGGTCACCAGTAACGTACCGGGTGATCCGGCTGGCCGGCGGACGGACGAGGTGGAAATCGCCGGTGTCGAAGGAGATGCCGGTCAGGAGGTCGTGACTGTACGCAATGAGCGCGGCGATGAGCGGCGCTTTCCGCTTGCCGCGGTCGAAAAGGCGCGGCTGGCGTTTCACTGGAAAAGGTAGGGGTTCAAAATGGCGGCTTCGGTAGAAATTCTGACGGCGATCCGCGAGTTGACCAACTCGAAGCAGATCGATCGCGCCGAATTGCACGGGCTTCTCGAGGATGGCATCAATGCCGCCCTCGCCAAGAAGCACGGGCCAACGGTGCAGGCGGAAGTGGATATCGACGAGAACAAGGGCGCCATTCGCATCGTGCTTCTCAAGACCGTCGTTGAAGAGGTGACCGACTCGGCGAGCCAGATCTCGCTGGAGGAGGCGCGCTTCGAGGACCCCGATTTCCAGATCGGCGATCAGATGGAGATCCCCGTCGATTTCGCCGAATTCGGCCGCACTGCCGTTCAGGCGGCGAAGCAGCGGATCATTCAGCGGGTGAGAGAAGGCGAGCGCTCGAAAATTCGCGACGAATTCTCGGGTCGCGTTGGCGATCTCCTGTCGGGTGAGGTCCAGCAGATCGAGCGCGGTAAGCTGGTCATCATGCTCAACAAGTTCCGTGAGGCGGAAGCCATCATCCCGTACCGGGAGCAGAACCATCGTGAGCACTTCCATCAAGGCGATCCCATCCGCGCCGTTCTCAAGCGCATCGAGGAGACGCCGAAAGGTCCGAGGCTCGTCTTGAGCCGCGCCGACGCCCTGTTCGTCAAGGCACTCTTCAAGCTCGAGGTCCCCGAGATCCAGCAGAACCTGGTTGAGATCAGAGCCAGCGCCCGGGAGGTCGGAAGCCGCACCAAGATCGCGGTGTTCTCGCGGGACGACTCGGTCGATCCGGTGGGCGCGTGCGTCGGTCTCAAGGGCTCCCGGGTGCAGGCAGTCGTCAACGAGCTCGGTGGAGAGCGAATCGACATCGTCCCGTGGTCGGCGGATCCCGAGCGCTTCGCCAAGCTGGCGCTGGCGCCAGCGCGGGTGGCGCGCGTCTTCAGCGATCCAGCCACCAAGACCATTCAGGCGATCGTCGACGAAGACCAGCTCTCGCTCGCCATCGGCCGCAATGGCCAGAATGTTCGTCTTGCGTCGGAGCTGACTGAGTGGAAGATCGAGCTTTACTCGAGCCGTGAGTGGATGGAGCGCGGCAGCGATCAGCCGATTTTCGCACCGCTTCCGGCGGAAGAGCCGGTATCGGGGGTCAATCCGCGGCTCGCCGACATTGAAGGCATGCAGCCGGCGACCGTCGCTGTTCTGGAGGAGGCGGGCTATCGCACCCTCGACGACATCATCGATCTCGAGCGCGAAGATTTTCTACGTCTGCCGGGCATCGCTCCGGAAGAGGCCGATCGCCTGATGGCAATCATCAACGAGCTCACCACCGACGAAACTCCCGAGACGGGAGAGGAAGCGGTCGCTGCGACTGCCGCGGACGCGGAAGCGGTGGGCGAGATGGAGTCAGAAGGCGGCGCCAGCGGCGGGACGGATTCTGCCGAGGAAGGCGGTCAGAGCGAGTAGGTCACCATGAATGCCGCGCTGCAACGCAAGCTCCTCGGCCTGATCGGCCTTGGTGTGCGGGGACGCGGGGCGATAATTGGAGTGCAACAGGTGAGGGAAGCGGCCAGACGCGGAAAATTGCATCTGGCTATTGCGGCGAAAGACGCTTCAGGCAACAGTTTGGATAAAGTTCTGCCTCTGCTGAGGGCGCGCGGGATCGCGGTTGTTCAGGGACCCGGCGCCGCCGAGCTGGGAGCCGCGGCGGGACGTGACTCAGTGGCTGTGATTGGAATTGTAGATAATGGTCTGGCAAAGGGCATTCGGGCATTGAGCCCGAGTCCAATGCCGGACGTCCGTGTGGATAGGGGAGAGCAGGTTTGAGCAAGCTTCGAGTGCACGATCTGGCAGGTGAATTCGGGGTGTCCAGCGATGAGGTCATCAACCTCCTTCGCCAAATGGATGTCCCTGTGCGAAGCCATTTGAGTCCGTTGAGCGACGACCAGGTCGCGCGCATCCGCGCGCGCTGGGAGCGTGAGAAGCGCGCACGAGTCGCTGCTCCTCCGGCCGCGACCCGGCGACGTCGCGGCGCGACCGCACCCGCCGCGGAAGTCAAAGCGGAACCCGCGCCAGCTGCGGAAACGGGCGGTGTCAGACGTCGTCGTCGTGCTGCCGAGCCTGTCGCCGAAGTACCTGCTGAGACGGCCCCCGTTGCGGAGCCGGTCGCTCCGCCCGCACCCGCACCTGCTCCAAAGTCGCCGCCAATCGCCGCCTCGGCTCCCATCGAAGCTCCGCCGGTCGAGCGTCCGAAGACTTCGCCTCCGCCGCGTCCAGCTGCGCCGCCGAGTGCACCGGCCTCCGCCCCTGCGGACAGGTCGGACACCCGGGAGCGCCAGCGCCCGCAGCCCGTCGTGCCTGGCGCTCCAAGACCACGGCCCGTCGCCACCGGCGCGCCCTACACTCCGCCGCGCCCGGTAGCTTCGGCGGCACCTGGCGTGGGCACCACGCCGACGCGTCGCGAGGATCGCGGAACAGGACGCGGTGAAGATCGCGGCGCTCGCCGCGGCAAGAAGGGCAAGCGCGGGGTCGATCAGGAAGCAGTGTCGGCGAACATCGGTAAAACGATGGCTTCGATGCGCGGCCCGATCCGTCGCGGCGGCGCCCGTCGAGCCGAGGATGGCAGCTATCGCGAAGAGATGGCCGCGCAGCGTCAGGCCGAGGCGGAGCGCGAGAAGAAGACGGTGCGCGTCAACGAGTTCATCACCGTTAGCGAGCTGGCCCAAATTCTCAAGGTCCCGGCCGTACAGATTGTCGGTTTCGCATTCAAGAACCTCGGATTGATGGTCACCATCAATCAGCGGCTCGATTTCGATCAGATCGAGCTGATCGCCGGCGAGTTCGGATTCCAGGCGGTCAAGGAAGAGGAGTACGCGGCGGATCTCGGCGCGGCTCCGGTTGAAGACACCGCCGAGCAGCTAGTGTCGCGTCCGCCAGTGGTCACCATCATGGGCCACGTCGATCACGGCAAGACCTCGCTGCTGGATTACATCCGCAAGTCCAACGTCGTTGCTGGCGAGTCCGGTGGTATTACCCAGCACATTGGCGCGTACCACGTCTCGCTGCCGAAGGGGAAGAAGATCACCTTCCTCGACACCCCTGGCCACGAGGCGTTCACCGCCATGCGCGCCCGCGGTGCGCAGGTCACCGACATCGTCGTGCTCGTTGTCGCCGCCGACGACCAGGTGATGCCGCAGACTGTCGAAGCGATCTCGCACGCCAAGAACGCCGGCGTGCCGATGATCGTTGCCATCAACAAGATCGATCTGCCGGGCGCGAACCCGATGAAGGTGAAGCAGGATCTCCTTCAGCATGGAGTCGTGCTAGAGGAGTTCGGTGGAACTGTGCTGTCCACTGAAGTCTCGGCCAAGAAGGGGACCAACATCGACGCTCTGCTCGAGCAGATTCTGCTGCAGGCGGAAATCCTCGACCTCAAGGCGAATCCGAACCGGAGCGCGGCGGGCGCAGTGATCGAGGCTCAGCTCGATCCGGGGAAGGGCGCCGTGGCGACGATTCTCGTCAGCAACGGTACGCTCCATGTCGGCGATGATTTCATCTGCGGGATGTACTCGGGTCGCGTTCGCGCCCTGCTCGACGAGCGCGGCCGCAACATCAAGGACGCGGGGCCGGCAATTCCCGCGCAGATCCTTGGCATCGGCGGAGTGCCGATGGCGGGTGATCAGTTTGTCGTCGTCGAAGATGCAATGGAGTCGCGCGAGATCGCGCAGCGTCGTCAGCGTCTCGACCGCGAGGCCAAGAGCCGGCGCACCGCAAAAGGCGTGGTTTCACTCGAGGACTTCATGTCGCAGACCGCGCCGGGCCAGAAGCGTACCCTGCGCATCGTGATCAAGGCGGACCAGGGCGGGCCGGCGGAAGCCCTCGCCGACGCGCTGGCGCAGCTGTCTCACGAAGAGGTCTCGGTGGACGTCATCCACCGCGGCGTTGGCGCGATTACCGAGAGCGACATTCTTCTCGCTCGCGCTTCTGGAGCGATAATCGTCGGCTTCCACGTCCGGCCCGACAACAACGCCCGCGCCGCAGCCGAGCGTGAGGGTGTAGAGATCAAGCTGTACAAGATCATCTACGAGGCGGTCGAGGATGTGCGTGCCGCGCTCGAGGGAATGCTGCGGCCGGAAGAGAAGGAAGTAGTGCTCGGCGAAGCCGAAGTACGCGAGCTGTTCAAGGTTCCGCGAATGGGCGTGATCGCCGGCTGCTCGGTACGCAGCGGCGTCATCAACCGCCAGGGACGGGTGCGTGTCATTCGCGATGGCGTCGAGATCTACGACGGAGCCATCGCGTCTCTGCGGCGATTCAAGGATGACGTCAAGGAAGTCCGCGAGGGCTTCGAGTGTGGTATCGGTGTCGAGAACTTCAACGACATCAAGGTCGGCGATGTACTGGAGTGCTACCGGAAGGAGCAGGTGGCGCGCACTTTGACCTCAGCGGCGGGCGCTTCTGCGTAGCACCCGTCGAGCGGACCGCGTCGCCGAAGCGGTCCGCGTCGAGGTCGCGACGTTCCTCACTGAATCGGCCAAGGACCCGCGCATCGTGGGCTTCGTTACCGTGACGGGCGCCGAAGTGAGTCCGGACCTGCGCCACGCGCGCGTCTATGTGAGTGTGCTTGGCAGCGACTCCGAGAAGCAGGCAACCTTCGATGGACTTGATAGCGTCGCGTCTCACTTGCGGGCGCGTGTGGCGAGGCAATTGCAGCTTCGCGTCGCGCCCGAGATCCAGTTCAAGGAAGACGACACCATCGCGCGCGCCGCGCGGATCGAGTCACTACTCGCCGACGTCAAGAAGCAGGACGCGCGCGACGGCAGTGGCGGCGGCGACGACTGAGCGCGTCGCGGAGCCGGCTACGCAGGTTCAGGGACTGCTACTTGTAGACAAGCCGGCCGGAATGACGTCGCACGACGTCGTACAGCACGTTCGACGAATCTTTGGCGAGCGCAGCATCGGCCACCTCGGGACTCTCGATCCGTTTGCAACAGGACTGCTGGTACTCCTGCTCGGACGGGCAACCCGGCTTGCCACTTTCATTGACACCGAGCCGAAGGTTTACGAAGCGTCGATCAAGTTCGGAGAAGAGACCGACACGGACGATTCTACCGGCACCGTGATCCGCAATGCCGCTCCTCCCCGCGAGTCGGAGATACGCAGCGCGGTAGAATCTCTCACCGGGCCGATCTCGCAGGTTCCTCCCGCTTATTCCGCCAAGAGCGTCGATGGCACCCGCGCCTACGACGCGGCGCGTCGCGGTGAGCCGTTGCAGCTGGCCGCGGTCGACGTCACGGTACACGAGTGGCGCATCTTGCGATGCGAGGACGGCCGCCTCGATGCGGAGATCACCTGCAGTGGGGGCACCTACATCCGCGCGCTTGCGCGCGATCTCGGACGCTTGACCGGATCCGCTGCGCATCTCGATTCTCTTCGCCGCACCCGTGTCGGTGGATTCAGGGTCGAGGATGCAGCCACCCTCGATACACTCGGCGCTGACCACGGGAGAATACGCGTTTTGCGAGTCGTTACCGACACCCCGTCATGACACGCGCAGCTCCTACTGATGATTCGGGACTGCCGCCCTATGTCCGCGATACGGTCATTACGGTCGGCACCTTCGACGGAGTCCACCGCGGGCATCGAGACGTCGTCGACAAGCTCGTCGCGCGGGCACGCGCCCTCAAGATCCCGAGTGTGCTCGTCACCTTCGATCCGCATCCGCTCGAGATCGTAAACCCGGCGGCTGCGCCGCTGTTGCTGACCACCCACGACGAAAAGCTGGAGGTGCTCGCGGAAACCGGCATCGACTACATGGCGGTCGTGCCGTTTACAACGAACCTCGCCCGATATTCGGCGGAGGCATTTGTCGAGCTGATACTGCGACGATGTTTTCGGATGCGAGAGCTGCTCATCGGGTATGACCATGGGTTCGGGCGTCAGCGCGCGGGCAACGTCAATGTTCTGCGTACGCTCGGTGAACGGGACGGGTTCAGGGTCGACGTGGTCGACGCGGTGGCGACATCAGAAGGTCAGTCGGTCTCATCCACCTCGATCCGGCGCGCCATCGCGGGCGGTGATCTCGGCCGCGCAGCGGAGTCGCTCGGGCGGGCTTATTCCGTCAGCGGTAAGGTGATTCCCGGAGCACAGCGGGGCCGCACGATCGGGTTTCCCACCATCAACCTCGGTCCGCCGCCGCAAAGGAAGCTTCTGCCGCCGGAAGGTGTATATGCGGTGCGCGTTCAGACTCCATCGGGCCCCCGCGGCGGCATGATGAATCTCGGACCGCGTCCCACTTTTGGCGATGCAACAACTTCACTCGAGGCGCATCTGTTCGACGCGGGCGGGGACTTCTACGGAGCACAGGTTCGAATCGACTTCGTCGAACGGCTGCGCGAGACCCGAAAGTTCGGATCGGTGGAGGAGCTCAAGACTCAACTCGTGCGCGATGAGCGCGACGCCAGAAATGCGTTGACTCTCCCTCAGCTGTCCGGTAACCTTAACGGCTAGTCACAAACTGTAACTTTTCTTCCGTTTTTCAGCATGAATCTGAAATGGCGTATTGCCATAATCTTAGGTCTCACGGCCGCGTCCATCTGGGCGCTTTTCCCGCGCACCGTCGTTGAGCGCGTCAAGCGCAACGGCGTTTTCGTTTATGACACCGTCAGGCGGGTTCCGTTAAAGCGCGGACTCGATTTGCAAGGTGGAATGCACCTCGCCCTCGATGTCGATGAGTCGAAGGGTGCCGTGGCCGACAAGAGCAAGGCGATCGACAACGCACTCAAGGTGGTTCGCAACCGCATCGACGAATTCGGTGTTTCGGAGCCGGTCGTCCAAAAGGCGGGCAACGATCGTATCATCGTCGAGCTTCCCGGCATCGACGATCCGCAGCGGGCGCAGGACGTCGTCCAGAAGTCGGCGTTTCTCGAGTTCCAGATCACGGACAAGACCGAGGCGCTCGAGAAGGCGCTCCCCAGAATCAACGCACTGGTGAAAGACACCCGGGTGAACGTCGCCTCGAATGCAGCCGCAACGACCAAGGATACCACGACTCAGGGATTGCAATCTCTTTTCACTGCGGACACGTCCAAGAAAACCGATACAACCAAAACGGACACGACTGCGGCAGTGGGTAGCACTGTCGGAGGGCCCGGCGCTTTTTCCAAGCTCGTCCAGCCCGGTCAGATGCCCGGCGAGTACATGGTTGCTCAGAGCGACGTAGACCTGGTCACTCAATACCTGTCGATGCCAGCGGTGCAGGCCGCGTTGCCGCCGGGGAAAGTCGTCCGCTGGAGCAGTGATACTCTTTCCTTCGGTGGCCGCGTCTATCGTCCGCTGTATGTTCTCGACGCCAAACCGATCATCACCGGCCAGTACCTCACCGACGCCAAGCCGAATTCGTCACCGACCGAGGGCAACCTCGTCGAGTTCACCATGAACAACGAAGGCGCCCGTCGTTTCCGCACAGAGACCGGCCGCCACGTCAAGGACTACATGGCGATCGTGCTCGACCAACGTGTAATGGGTCGCCCGCCGATCATCCAGAGCGCGATCGGCGCGCACGGTCAGATCACCATGGGCGGCAAGGATCTCCAGGCGGCGCAAGATCTGGCGCTTGTGTTGCGCGCGGGCTCACTGCCCGTGCCGCTCAAGGTTGCCGACGTTACGCAGATCGGAGCGAGCCTTGGCAAGGATTCCATTCACAAGGGCATCACAGCTGGCGTCATCGCTATCGTGCTGGTGGTGGTCGTCATGCTCGGCTATTACCGCTTCTCAGGTGCGCTCGCGGTCGGTGGTCTGGCCCTTTACATCCTTTACACGCTGGCGGCGCTGGCAGGCTTCAACGCCGTGTTGACGCTACCGGGCCTGGCGGGATTCGTCTTGTCCATCGGCATCGCGGTTGATGCGAACGTGCTCATATTCGAGCGAATCCGTGAAGAGCTTGCCCATGGCAAGACAGTTCGCACCGCGATCGACGAAGGCTTCCGCCACGCCATGAGTGCCATTGTCGACTCCAACGTTTCCACCGCACTGACGGCGGCCGTGCTCTATCAGTACGGCACCGGACCGGTGCGCGGCTTCGCAGTCACGCTGCTCGCCGGTATCGCGGCATCGATGATCACCGCGATCTTCGTCGTTCGCACCTTCTACATAATCTGGCTGAATCGCTCGCGCAGCGCCCAGACATCTCTGAGCATCTAATGTTTCGCATCCTTCACGACACCAACTACGACTTCATCCGCTGGTGGAAGGTGATGGCGGGCATCACCATCGCCTTCATCGTTCTCGGGCTCGGGTCGCTGGCAATCAAGGCGCCCAACTGGAGCATCGAGTTTACCGGCGGAACGCTGATGCAGCTCAACTTCACCCAGCCGCCCGACGTCGGCGAGATTCGCTCCACCCTCGACGCCGCCGGCATCCACGGCGCCGAGATCCAGCAGTTCGGCACTCCCCGTGACTTCACGGTGCGGGCGCAGAACGCCGAGCAGGTGGCGGCTCAATCCAAGGGTGCGGCGACCATCGCCAACACCATCGAGAGCGTTCTCAAGAAGAAATTCGGGGAGAACGCGGTGCGGGTCGTTCGCAAGGAAGGTGTCGGCCCGCGAGTAGGCCAGGAGCTCAAGCGCGGTGCGATCATCGCCATTCTGCTCTCCTTTCTGATCACGCTCGTCTATCTCTCCATCCGCTTCGAGTGGCGTTTTGCGCTTGCGGCAGTAATCGCGACCAGCCACGACGTATTCACCACCGTGGCGTTCCTGAAGCTGATGCATCTCGAGATATCGCTGACAGTTGTCGCCGGCCTTCTCACCGTGCTCGGCTACTCGCTGAACGACACCATCATCATCTTCGATCGCGTGCGCGAGGACCTGCGTAAGGGCAGAAAAGAGAGCCTTTACGACACCCTCAATCGATCGATCAACGAGACCCTCCCGCGCTCGGTGATGACCCACGTCACCACCTTCGCCGCCACCCTCGCGCTGCTCCTGTTCGCCGGTGAGGTCATCCGGCCCTTCGCCTGGGTCATGTCGTTTGGTATCGTCACCGGGACCTTCAGCTCGATGTACGTAGCGGCCCCGATACTTCTCTGGATCGAACGCAAATGGCCACGCAAGACGGGCACGCGTACGTCTTCATCGACAGCCACGCCCACCTCGCGGACCCGGCGTTCGACGGCGACCGCAACGAGGTAATTGCCCGCGCCCGCGGTGCGGGCGCGCGCGCGATCGTTTGCATCGGCGAGTCACTCGAGACAGCGGCGCTGGCCGCCGGCCTCGCCGCTGACAATCCGGGCTTCGTGTTCTCCACCGCCGGCGTGCACCCACATGACGCCGCCGCGTTCGAGCCGACGCGTGATCTGCCCCGATTGAGGAAGTTTCTTCGCGATTCCGCCGTCGCTGTCGGCGAATGCGGGCTCGACTACCACTACGACAACTCTCCGCGCGACGCCCAGCTCGCCGCCTTCACTGCGCAGCTGGAGCTTGCGGCGGAAGCGGGGAAGCCCGTCATCGTCCACACCCGGGACGCCGAGGATGACACCCGATCGATGATTGGGGAAGCGAAAGCTTCTGGTGTCGTTGGAGTTCTCCACTGCTACACGGGATCGCACAGCCTCGCCGAGCTTGCGCTCGACGCCGGCTGGTACGTTTCCTTCGCCGGAATCGTGACGTTCAAAAAATGGACGGACGATGATCTGCTCCGTCTCGTTCCCCGCGACCGACTGCTGGTGGAGTCGGACTGTCCATATCTGGCGCCGGTGCCAAACCGCGGCAAACGAAACGAGCCGGCGTGGGTCGCGCACACTCTCGCACGCGTAGCTCGAGCGCGGGGTGAGGATGCCTCCACCCTTGGCCCTGCGGTCCAGGAGAACACCAGGAGATTGTTCGCTCTGGATTTAGGCGCCGCCGGGTGAGTAACATTCGCGCTTCACTCTGACAGCGGCAAACGACGGAGTAACGAATGGCACTGAAGAAGATCATCACCGAGAAGGCTCCCGGAGCAATTGGGCCCTACTCCCAGGCGATCGTCGCCAACGGCTTCGTGTTCACTGCCGGCCAGATTCCGCTAGATCCAGCGGCCGGAAAAATCGTCGATGGTGGGATCGTCGAGCAAACCGATCGGGTGATGGAGAATCTCGATGAGGTGCTGCGCGCGGCGGGCGTGACCTGGGCGGACGTCGTCAAGACGACCGTTTATCTCCACGACCTGGCGCACTTTCCCACCGTCAACGAAGTCTACGGCAAATGGCTGGGTGATTCGCGGCCGGCGAGGTCGACGGTGCAGGTCGCGTCCCTTCCGCGCGGCGCCCTGGTCGAGATCGACGTGATCGCGGCGATTCCCAAATAGTCGCAGCGACCGAGTGAGCACCTCCAGAACGCGCGACGAGCTCTTCAGACTGACCGAGTTCGCGCGCTGCGCCGGTTGAGCGTCGAAAATGGGTCCGGGTGACCTGTCCCGCGCGCTGGCCGCGCTCCCCGTGAAATCCGATCCACGGCTGCTCGTTGGCAGGGAGACCTTCGACGATGCCGGGGTCTTTCGGCTGTCCGATGATCTCGCCCTCGTTCAGACGGTCGATTTCTTCGCGCCCATCGTCGACGATCCATTCGACTTCGGCCAGGTTGCGGCCGCGAACGCTCTCTCGGATGTCTACGCCATGGGCGGCCAGCCTCTCACTGCCCTCAACATCGTCGCTTTTCCGACGAAGGACCTGCCACTCGAGGTACTTGGCGAGATCCTGGCGGGAGGTCAAGAAAAAGTACACGAAGCCGGCGCGGTCATCGTCGGTGGGCACACCGTCGTCGACACCGAGCTCAAATACGGGCTTGCCGTGACGGGGCGTGCGCACCCCGATTTTCTGCTCACCAATGCCGGAGCGCGGCCGGGTGATGTGCTCGTCCTCACCAAGCCGATTGGCAACGGCATTCTCGCCACCGCCGGCAAGCGCAATAAGCTGTCCCCGGAATCGAGGGACGCGATGCTTGCCGCGATGAAAGCGCTCAACGGTGCAGCTTCCCGCGCCGCGCTCGCGGTTGGCGCGCGTGCCGCCACCGACATCACCGGCTTCGGTCTGCTCGGGCACATGTCGCACATCGCGCGCGCGAGCGCGGTGGGCCTCCGTCTGGATCTCGACGCTGTGCCCGTGTTTCCTGGTGTCCGCGAGGCTGTAGGGGCGGGATTCGTCACCGACGGAGCGAAACGCAACGCGGAATACCTGCGGGACCTCGTACGGTGGACGCGCGGCGGTGACGAAGAGCGCGCCATCCTTCACGATCCGCAAACTTCCGGCGGGCTGCTCGCTTGCATCAGCCCGACGCGCGTCGCTGACTATCTTTCACGCGTTGTGGGGTCTGCGGTAGTCGGCGAGGTGACTGAACGGGGAGACGTTGCGATCGAAGTGCGCTGATGCGCTCGGGGGTGGATGGGGCCTGGTGGCTTCCGTGATCTTCAAAATCACTGTGACCTTACGCAGTAAGGTCGGGTGGGTTCGATTCCCACACTCTCCCGCCATCGCACTGCTCGGCGTTGTCGCATCCGCCAACGTGCTCGCCGCGCCCTGCGGTGCGCAGCAAAGGGATAGCGCGCGCGCGGGCATCGCTGCTTCGCAGCGGGCGCAACCTGGACCTCCCGACACGACGCCCAAACCGCCCATGACTCCGCGTCGTGCCTTTCTTGCGTCGCTGTTGATTCCTGGATATGCGCAGACGGTCTTCAATCGCGACAAGGCAGCAATGCTATTCGCTGTGGTCGAGATCGGCTCGATCGGTATGGCCCGTAAAGCGGCGCAGGATCTGGCCGAGGCCAAGGGGCTGCCGCATGACAGCGTTGTCGCAACCTATAAGGTGGATCCAGTGACGGGGCTCGCGGTGATCGACCCCAAAACCGGATTACCGGTTCCGGATACTTACGTCACCAGTCGCTTCACGCCCGACCGCATCAAGGCGCGACGCACTCACTACGAGGACTGGATCGCCGCGATCGTGTTCAATCATCTCATCTCCGGCGCGGATGCGTACGTCGCGGCCAATCTCTGGGACTTTCGCACCAACGTTGGTGTCGTGGCGTCTCGACGCTCTGCCGGACTTGTTGCGTCGGTCGGGTTCCGGTGAGTAGCGCCGAGCCGATCGGAGTCTTTGATTCCGGAATGGGCGGTCTCACCGTCATGCGTGAGATCATGAACCAGTTGCCCAACGAGAGCATCATTTATTTCGGCGACACCGCGCGGGTGCCGTACGGTCCAAAGAGTCCGGACACGGTTCTTCGCTACAGCCGCGAGATCACCAGCTACCTTCGGGGCGAGGGCGTGAAAGCTCTCGTCGTCGCATGCAACACCGCCACGGCACACGCGCTTCCGGCTCTACGCCGCGAATTTGACTTCCCGATCGTCGGTGTTATCCAGCCCGGTGCGCGCGCGGCCGTAGCCGCGACGAAGACCAAGCGTGTCGGCGTGATCGGAACGGCGGGGACGATCAGGTCCCGGGCCTACGAGAAAGAGATTCAGCGGCTACTGCCCGACGTCAATCTCATCGCCCAGGCGTGCGGTCTCTTCGTGCCGCTGGTGGAAGAAGGGTGGCTCGACACCGAGCCGACGCGCGCAATCGCCCGCAACTACCTTGCGCCATTCGTCACCGCCGAGGTAGACACCCTTGTGATGGGCTGCACCCACTATCCGCTCATCAAGACGGTGATCGGAAACGTGGTCGGCCGTGAGGTGCGGCTCATCGACAGCGCACACGAGACGGCGCGCGAAGCCGGTGAAGTGCTGCGCGCTCTCAACCTCCAGAACGACGCGCCCAACGGCGCGCGTTACAGGTTTATCGCTTCGGACGCGCCCGACACTTTCCTGCAGCTCGGCCAGCGCTTTCTCGGATCAGCGATTGATCGAGTTGAGACACGCACCCTGGGTTGATCCATCCCACTGCCGCAGCTCGATGGCTTCATCCGTAATCCGCAGATAGGTCGGCGCGTCCAGCCACGATCCCGCATTTCCGAACACGTTGCCACTTTCCATCTTTTCCAGCGTCGCAACGTGGGAGTGACCGTACACCAGCAGGTCGATGTCCTTCGCTTTCGCGAGCTGTCTCTCGGCGTAGGCGCGCAATCCACGGCCCTCGTCGCGAGCGCGGTAGGTCCGACTCGCATTGGAGCTGCCCTGCGCGAGCCGACTCGCCCAGTCCGGATGAATGAGCCGGAACGCCTTTATCGCGACCGGATGACGCATGATCGGGCGAATCATCCGGTAGCCGCGATCCTCGCGATCACGCAATCCGTCGCCATGCTCGATGCGCACCTTCCACCCGGCCACCGATCCGTCCCACGGGCCGATCACGTATTGTACGCCGACATCCTCACGCAGGATTTCACCGCCCCAGCAGTCGTGATTGCCGGCTACCCAGAGCACATCGATCCCGGCGTCTCGCAGCTCGGCCAGCGCGGCGAGCGCGCGAAAGCTGCGGCGCGGAATCACGGTTTTCCACTCGAACCAGAAGTCGAAGAGATCACCGTTGATGACGAGTGATCTCGCATCGCCCGCGAGTCCGCGCAGGAACGCGACGAAGGACCGCTCGATCTGCGGACTCGCCACCCCGAGATGCGCGTCCGAGACGATGAAGCAGGGGCCGTTGAGCACGGCTCAAATTAGCGCGACGTCAAACTCTTTACAAAGCATCGCATCTGGGGCATTTTCGCGGTTCCCCCCATGACATCCGAGCGCGCGCACGGCACGGCTCACATCGTCGAGTTCCGGGTTCGCTACGCCGAGACCGACCAGATGCAGGTCGTTTATCACTCGAATTATCTGATCTGGTGCGAGATTGGTCGCACCGAGTTCATACGCGCCCTCGGCACTCCGTACGCCGAGCTCGAGCGCCAGAACGTCACGCTCGCGGTCGTGGAAGCCAACCTTCGGTTCCATTCCGCGGCTCGCTACGACAACCTCATTCGCGTAACGACTACTATTAGCGATGTTCGCTCCCGCACCATCACCTTTGACTATGTCATTACGAACGCGGAATCGGGCGAGCGATTCGTCACTGCATCGACCAGGCTCGCATCGCTGACGCGCGATTCGAGACTCACGACACTGCCGGCCGACCTCCGCGCTCTTCTCGAAAATGCCGCTTCGTAAGCTGTTAAGAGCCGTCAGCGTGCTCGTGATGGCTGCGGCCACCGCCGGTGCGCAGTCCGCGATCACGCGGCCCGACGCTGCCACGATCTCGCTCTATGCGCGGCTTCTGGCGATGACCGACACGCGGCAGCTGGACACCGTGCTCGTCGATCAGTGTCTGGCAAATAGCTGGCGCCCATTGCGCGCCGC
>Ga0070684_100001169_pt1 | contig 18827 bp, 14 predicted proteins | sample KBSC723LmetaG_FD_65653 | JGI IMG/M metagenome (GOLD analysis project Ga0070684, IMG submission 65653) | Corn rhizosphere microbial communities from Kellogg Biological Station, Michigan, USA - KBS C7.2-3L metaG | ecosystem: Host-associated > Plants > Roots > Rhizosphere ...
CCGGCGCGCAACAGGATCTGCGCCGCTCCACTGAGATCAGAGCCACCCTTGAAGCCGAGGCCATCGACCAGGCTATAAGCAGACAGCTTCTTGCCGCTCAGAGAATAAAGCGACGACTGCGAGAAGACGCTGCTGACCAGATCGGTCGGCTTCAGGCCCGTCTGCACCCACGACGCGAAGTGCTGGGTCTGCTTCCAGTAGCCGGGCGTGCAGCCATTACCCGTGGGCGGATAGACGCAGGGAAGCGGGCCGCCAAAGTTCGACGCAGTCTGGTCTTCGCAAACCTGTGGTGGGGTCGTCGACGTCGTAGCGGAGGCGACAAGATAGTTGTTGCCGGCGCCACCGCTGCCGACCTCGAAGCGCAGGTACTTGATCGTAGGATCGGTTACCGGAAGGGTGATCGCGGGTGCAGCATCTGATCCGACGCCAGCCGCGAACGGCGACCACGTCGTGCCATTGGTCGAAGACGAGACCTTGTAGGCCTCGAGACTCTGAAGAGAAGTCACCATCACGCTGGTAACGACGGTTCCGGTCGACAGTCCGGTGAAATCGAGGATGAGCGACGGATAGTGACCGTTGTTATCACTGTCGCCGATTTCGTCCTCGCCGGTGCTGGTGCACTCGTCGGTGGCGCCGCCAGGCTTGAAGCAATAGCCAAGGCCCTTCTCTTCGTCGCCCAACGCCTCGCCGACGCCTTTGGAATAGAGCTCGACTACCCCGGGACTGGCCAGGGTCTGCTCCATCGAGGCGACGATGGCCCCGGCGGTCGGATCGGTAAAGGTATGGGACGCCCCGATTTCGACATCGGAAGCTACACCGGATCGTGCCACGAAATCCCAAACGGTATTGGTGACAACCACGTCCGCCGACGGGTTCGTCGGGGTCTTGAGCCCGCTCGGCGCGGTCGGACCCGTTTCGCTACAAGCGAGGGCAAACACTGCGCTGGCGGCGAGCGCGGCCGTCGCGAGTCTGGAAGAAAAACCGTACTTCATCTCTGGATCTCCAAAGGGGTGGTAGATGCGCCCCCGGTTGGCAAACGCCGTGCTCCGGTTTGGCACGCCAGGAACGATCCGGACGCGCATTTCCAGGTTCCGTTGTGGAGCTCAGCCGACAAAAGATGATGCAGTGCGCCACATTCGCTGCGGAGTCGAACGCTGCGCGAGCGGTCAAGCACAAAAGCGAATTGTTGTAAGAATTCATTGGACTGATGTTTGTCTGAGGGGTATCTTCGCGGCGGTCCGTATTTTCACCCACGTCCGGCACACCATGAGATCCTCGATCAGGAACGCCAGCCGCGTCGCCATCGCGCTCGCGCTCAGTTTCGCTCCCGTCATCACCAGCGCCCAGAACGGCAAGGTCGCGCCCCTCATCGACCGCGAGCTGTTCTTCGGTAACCCGGAAATCTCCGGCGCCCAGATCTCGCCCGACGGCCGCTACATCTCTTTCCTCAAGCCTTACAAGGACACCCGCAATGTCTGGGTCAAGCGCGTCAACGATCCGTACTCGGCGGCGAAGCTCATAACCAACGACACCAAGCGGCCGGTCACCCAGTATTTCTGGAGCAGGGACGGGAAGTACATCCTCTTCGCCCAGGACCAGGGGGGCGACGAGAACTTCAATGTCTACGTGGTCGATCCGGCAGCGTCGGCCGCAGCCGGTCAGGGCGTGCCGGCGGCGCGCAATCTCACCGCCGCGAAAGGCGTCCGCGCGTTCATCTACGACGTCCCGAAGAACGATCCCGACATCATGTACGTCGGCATCAACGATCGCGACAAAGCCTGGCACGATCTCTACAAGGTGAAGATCTCCACTGGCGAGAAGACCCTCATTCGCCAGAACACCGAGCGCATCGCCGGCTGGGTGTTCGACAACGCCGGAAATCTCCGGCTCGCCGCGCGTACCACCGATGCCGGAGAGACCGAGATCCTGCGCGTCGACCCGAGCGGCTTCACCAAGATCTATTCGTGCAGCGTCTTCGAGACCTGCAATCCGCTGCGCTTCAACAAAGACAACACCAAGCTTTATCTCGAGACCAACAAGGGCGATCCCGATCTCACTCGGCTGGTACTGTTCGATCCGGCAACCCAGACGGAACAATTGGTCGAATCAGATCCGATGAACCGAGTGGATTTCGGCGGCGCCACCTTCTCCGACCTCACCAACGATCTGATCGCGACGACTTACACGGACGACCGCACCCGCATCTACTGGAAGAATCCCGACTGGGAGAAGGACTACAACTACATCAAGAGCAAGCTTCCCGGCAAAGAGATCACTCCCGCCTCGACCACCGCCGACGAGCGCATCTGGATGGTCGTCGCCAGCAGCGATCGAGAGCCGGGTGAGCGCTACCTGTTCGATCGCAATACGAAGAAGCTGACCTTCCAGTATCGCGTCTTCGACAAGCTGCCGCGCGAAGCACTCGCCGAGCAGAAACCGATCTCGTACACATCGACAGACGGTCTCACCATTCCGGCGTATCTCACCCTGCCGGTCGGCGTCTCGCCGAAGAATCTGCCGCTCGTCGTCTACGTTCACGGCGGGCCGTGGGGCCGCGACGAGTGGGGCTACTCTCCGATCCCTCAATTCCTCGCCAATCGCGGTTACGCAGTGCTGCAGCCCAACTTCCGCGCCTCCACCGGTTACGGGAAGAAATTCCTCAACGCCGGCAACAACGAGTGGGGGCAGAAGATGCAGGACGACATCACCAATGGCGTCAGGTATCTGATTGCCCAGGGCACCGTCGATCCGAAGCGCGTCGGCATCATGGGCGGGTCGTACGGCGGCTACGCGACTCTCGCCGGGCTGGCTTTCACTCCCGATCTCTACGCGGCCGGCGTCTCGATCGTCGGTCCGTCGAATCTGATCACTCTGCTCAACTCCATTCCGCCGTACTGGGAATCGATTCGCACCATCTTCAACGAGCGGATGGGAAACCCGAACACGCCCGAAGGGAAGGCGCAGCTCGTTCGCCAGTCGCCGCTCAACTCGGCCGACAAGATCAAAGCGCCGCTCCTCGTCATCCAAGGCGCCAACGATCCGCGCGTCAATCGCGCCGAGAGCGAACAGATTGTGGTCGCGCTCCGTGACCGTGGATTTCCCGTCGAGTACATCCTCGCTCCGGACGAAGGCCACGGCTTCGCGCGGCCGATCAACAACCTCGTGCTGTTCACCGCCGCCGAGAAATTCCTCGCCAGGCACCTGGGCGGGCGATATGAGCAGAGCATGACCCCGGCGATCACCGAGCGGATGGCGGTTCTCTCGGTCGATCCGAAGAAAGTGGTGTTGGCAAAGAAAACCGAAGTGCAGTCCGGCGCGCCGAAGCCAAGCGCGCAGCTCACCCCGGGCAGCGCCAGCTACAAAGTGGTTCTGCAGGCTGGCCCGCAGACGATCCCGATGGATGTCACCCGCATCGTCAAGGATACCGCCGGAACGTGGCTGGTGAACGAGTCAGCGGTTACCCCGATGGGCAACATGAGCGACGAGACGACGCTCGACAAATCGACCTTCTCCGTTCGTCGTCGGGTGATTCACCAGGGCCCGGCGCTGATCGACGTCAGCTTTGCCGGCAACAAGGCAAGCGGGAAGATGTCGATGAACGGTCAGGATCGTCCGATCACCGCCGACCTCGGCGGCGATCTATTTGCCGACGGTGCCGGTGCCGACATCGTGATTGCGGCGCTGCCACTCGCCGACGGATACACGACCACCTTCCGCAACTTCGACGTGATGTCTCAGAAAGTGCAGCCGCGCGTCCTCAAGGTCGTGGGCAGCGAGAGCGTGACAGTTCCGGCGGGAACGTTCGACGCGTGGAAGGTCGAGATCACTTCCGCCGACGCGAGCTCGGCAGACAAAACCACCGTCTGGGTCGACAAGGCATCGCGACGCCCGGTGAAAACCATTGCCATCATTGCGGATCAGGGCGCGACGGCGACTTCGGAGCTGGTGAAGTAGCCCGAGCTGCGCTGCTGCCGGGTTTGCACCGGGCAGCAGCGCGGTTCAACGCTTGTTCGGCACGGTCGATGCTCGAATAGCGGGCATGATCGAACAACAAGTAGAAGTCCGGACACCGGACGGCGTTGCGGACGCCCTCCTGGTAAGGCCCGACAGCAAAGATCCATCTCCCGCCGTCATCAACCTTACCGACGGCCTCGGCTTCCGTCCCGCCTTCGCCGATCAGTCGAAGCGCATCGCCGAGCACGGCTACGTGGTGCTCACGCCGAACATCTTCTACCGAACGTCGAAGGTGCCGGTGTTTCCATTCCAGCCCGACTTTCAGTCGGAGCAAACGCGCCAGCGATTCCGCGAGCTCACCGGACCACTCACGCCCGACGCCATGGAGCGAGACGCGTCGGCGTACGTCGATTTTCTCGCCGGCAAACCATTCGTGGGCAAAGGCCCGATGGGCGTGGTCGGTTTCTGTTTCGCCGGCCAGTTCGCGTTGCGTGTGGCAGCAGCGCGACCCGATCGAATCGGCGCCGCCGCTTCGTTCCACGGCGGCGGATTGTTCACCGACGCCGAGACGAGCCCCCACCGGGTGCTCCCACGCGTGAAGGCGCGCGTTTACTTCGGCCATGCCTCGAACGATCAGGGAATGAACGCCGAGGCAATCGAGAAGTTCGAGAAGGCGCTCGCCGACTGGGGCGGTGAATACGAGAGCGAGACCTACGCCGCGCGTCACGGCTGGATGATTCCCGGCCGCGAGGTTTACGACCCCGAGAATTCCAGTCGTGGATTTGAGAAGCTGATCGAGCTGCTCGACGATTCGCTCAAATCGACCGCCGGCGTGTGAGCACCGACAACACCGATCAGTCCGACGAGACAGCCGAACGGCTATCCGCGCTCGCGGATTTCGAGGAGTGGATCGAGCGGCCGATGCAGATCCTCGGCTTCGTCTGGCTCGCCCTCCTCATACTCGAATTCACCCACGGCCTCAACCCACTCCTCGCTGTCATCAGCACGACGATATGGGTGGTGTTTCTCATCGACTTCGCGCTGCGGATGTATCTGTCGCCCGCGAAGCTCGAGTACCTGAAGAAGAACTGGCTCGTCGCGATCTCGCTTCTGGTTCCACCGTTGCGCATCTTCAGCGTCTTCCGCGCGCTGAGGGTGCTGCGCGCCGCGCGGGTCGCGCGCGGCTTCAGATTCGTGCGCGTCGTCAGCTCGCTCAACCGCGGCATGCGCTCGCTTGGACGCAGCATGGGTCGTCGCGGGCTCGGCTACATCGTCGTGTTGACTACCCTCGTCACCTTTGGGGGCGCGGCCGGGATGTACGCGTTCGAGAACGGGATTGGCCCCAATTCGCTCAACGACTACGGCAATGCGCTGTGGTGGACCGCGATGATCATGACCACCCTCGGCTCGAGCTACTGGCCGCAAACGGCGGAAGGCCGGCTGCTGTGTTTGCTGCTCGCGCTCTACGCGTTTGCGGTTTGGGGCTACGTCACGGCTTCACTGGCGACGTACTTCGTCGGGAAGGATGCCGACGATGACAGGTCGGATATAGCGGGGCGCAAAGAGCTGGTCGCGCTCCGGGATGAGATCGTCGGGTTGCGGGAAGAGATCAGGGCGCTGAAGAACATCGCGTAAGACTGGGAACTGCCACTGAAGACTACCGGCGGGCGGCGGGGGCGGGCCGGCTCGAAGCCGCGCGCTAACGACTGAACTGCAACGGAAAACTACCAGCTGAGCGCTACGACCCGCGCTCGGAGCCGCCCGCTGCTCCGCTCACTGCCATTAGCTGGTAGTCTTCAGTTGCAGTTCAGTTTTTGGCCCGCGGCCTCGAGCCGACCCGCCGCCCGCCGCCAGCCGGTAGTCTTAAGTGACAGTTCAACAACATCCCGGCGTACCCAGTTAGTTCACGATTGCACGATTAAGGTCGCGGCAGGATATTCTGGGCAAGCGGCCACTCCCGACCGCGTACTTTTTCGTCTCCATGGCCGACGCGACACGTCCCGACATCGGGAAGTACCACATCATCGAGCTCGTCGGCGAAGGCGCCATGGGCGTCGTCTATCGCGCCAGCGATTCGGTTCTCGACCGCACCGTCGCCATCAAGGTCATGAACGAGTCGATTGCGCGGCAGGAAGATCTGCGCAAGAGGTTCCTCCACGAAGCGCAGGCTGCGGCATCGCTCCAGCATCCCAACGTCGTCAGCATCTACGATCTCGGTGAAGTCGATGGGCACATGTTCATCGCGATGGAGTTCGTCGACGGCGTCGATCTGGAAAAATTGCTCGAGCTCGGCCAGCCTCTCTCGCTCCAGGCCAAGCTCGACATCATCATCGACGTTCTCACCGGACTTACGTTCGCGCACAAGCGCGGCATCGTGCACCGCGACATCAAGCCGGCCAACATCCGCGTCACCGAAGATGGCCGCGCCAAGATCATGGATTTCGGTGTCGCGCATCTCGCTTCGTCGAGCATGACGAGCACCGGTTCCTTCCTCGGCACGCCCAGCTACATGGCGCCGGAGCAGATAACGGAAGGGAAGACGACACCGCAGACTGACCTCTTTGCGGTGGGCGGCGTGCTGTACCAGCTGCTGACCCAGATGAAGCCGTTCGAGGCGCCGACCCTGCAGAATCTTTTCTTCCGCATCATAACGGAGAAACCGAAGCCGGTGAGCGAGCTGATGCCAGGGTTGCCGCCGGCACTCGACCGCATCGTCGCCAAGGCAATGGCGAAGGAGCCGTCGGATCGCTACGCGACAGCGCTGGAGATGGCGAACGAGCTGAGCGCGGTACGCGCCAAGCTGAGCGGCCCGGCGTACCCCGAGTCGGTATCGCTCACCGCATCGGTGTCGGGCGCGCTCGAGATGGCGCGCAAGAAACAGAGCCGGACGCGGTCCCTGTTATACGCAGTCGGAGGTGCGGTCGCGGCAATCGTGCTGTTGGTTGGCTGGTCCCTGATCGCAAAGGCCCGCACCCCGCAGAACGCCGTCGCCGAGCAACCGGCTGCGGTAACGAGCCTCGGGGCGCCGGCGACCCAGAGCACCACCGCTCCGCCGGCGAATATGACCGAGAACCGGCTCGGAACGGGGACGGCCCCTGCAACCTCGGGAGGCGCTACCGCTTTACCTCCAGCTCCGACGCCGGAGAAATCCGCCGCCAGCAAAGAGTCGCCGGCGACGAAGACGGTGAGAACTGTGACACTCCCAAAGACCTCGCCGCCAAAAACGACGACAGTGAAGACGACGCAGCAGAAAGTTGCTGTGCATCCGACCTTACCGGCGTCCACTCCCACGATGGTCCAGACGACCGCTCAGGCTCCGGTGCAGAATCCCGTCCAGCAACAGCTCACTACATCGCCGCCGGTGATCCAGCATCCGGTGGACACAAAGCCGCAGGAGACCGCGCCACCGCCTGCCCCGCCGACTCCCGCAACGCGTGATGACATCGCACCGATCGTCGAAGCCTACGCGCGCGCCATCGAGTCTCGCGACATCGGCGCTATCCGACGGGTATACCCCGGCATGACTTCAACGCAGCAACAGCGGTGGGAGACTTTCTTCCAGTCGGCGCGCAGCATCAACGTCACCCTGCGGATCGCCAGCTTCGACAGCTCGCCGACCGGGGCCGAGGCGAGGTTGGCGGGGAGCTACGAGTTCGTGAGCGCGGACGGCAGGACGGAGCGGCAGCCGGATACGATCACGGCGGCGTTCAGAAAAGAAGGTAGTAGTTGGAGACTTGTCGCCGTTCACTAGCGGCGGAGTCTCAGACCTGAGCGCTTCGTCAGCATCTAACAGTACTGAAGCGCGGAGCCCTTAGCTTTGAGAGCAGCTACGCCAGGAGCGAGCTGGTGTCGCATCGTTGCGGCTACCGAACGACGAGACGCAAAACGACGACACGCAAGACGACGACACGCAAGACGACGAGACGCGATGCGTCCCGAGAGCTCTCAGCCTAGCAGCTGTCTCGCTATCGGCTCCCCGCTTTCTTTCATGTGGTGACCTGCCGAACCAGCCGAGTCCCCGAAGCCGAGATGTTAGAACGTGTACTCTATCCCCGCCGTATAAACCAGATTCGGCCTGAGCCCTCCCCGATTCAGCGGGAAGAGTGTGTTCAAGACGATCGTCGTATTCCGCGCCGGCGTCATCTTGAAGCCGAACGAGCCGCTCACCACGTCGTCGCGAATCTCGGGGATGTTCGTCGGGTTCAAGGTGCGACGGAACGGGGCTTCGTAGGTGACGATACCCGGCAACGGCAGCTTGCTGTCGCCCACCTGCAGCTCCGTCACGAGGTCCGCCGCCAGCGTGAACACGTCCGACAGCCGGTGATCGAATCCGACGGTGCCAAGCACGGCGTCGTTTTGCTCGTTGCCGGCGTGGTGCAGATAGCCGGCGTTCAAATGCGGTGAGAAATCGCCCATCCGCGAATTGATAATTATCAGCGCGCGTCCGGCGAACCTTCCGGCGCCGAGCAGATCTTCCTTGCTACCGGTCGGAAATCTGCCATCGAGCAGCACCGCGAAGGCCGCGTCCGGAGTCTGCCGCATGTTCAGCTTGAGCCGCAGCGCGACATCGCCGAGTCCGGCCGCCGAGCCGAGACTCTGGCGGTGCGCGGTGAGTACCGGATTGTCGGGTGTCCCCGCGAAGTAGTGCGCAGCGGTCGTGCCGCCGAAGGGCTCGATTTGCGCGTCACTCTCGCCGGTGAAATTGGCTTGGACGATCGGCACCACGAGGCCGAAGTCGAAGCGGTCGGTGATGCCGTAGGTGATGTACATCGACGTCACGCGCACGTCGAGATCCATCGACAGTCGGAAATCCATCGCGTCATTCTCGAGAACCGGAACGCCGTAAAGACTGCAATCCGCGCCGAACTGCGTATCGCAGCCCGGGAAATCGACGTTCTGATGTGTGAAGGTCAGGTTGATGTTGTGCATGTCGACGCCGCGCAGCGTCGCGAACCGGAATCCCGTCCTGCTGATGCCCGCCAGCACTCTCCCGCGGCCAAGCGTCTGCGCGCGCTCGGCGAAGATCGGCCCCGCGGATGTCGAAGTCTTGACCGGTACCCCGCCCTCGAACCGAAAAGTCTCACCGCCGCTAGTCGACCCGATCGGAATTCTGCCGATGCTCGAGCCGAGCGCGTCGGTTATGAATGCGATCAGCGCGCCGTTCTCGGCGTTGGATGACGGAATGAAATGGAGTCCGTGTGCCTGGAGCGATGCTGGATTGTTGGGATCGCCCGATCCCGCGAGAAACAGTGGCTCCTCGCCCGGCCCGAAAATGAAGAGATCGGAGATCTTGTCGCGCAGGTGCTGGGCTGTCGCCGGCGAGGGCGTTGCGAATGCAATCAGCGCGATCGCGGCGATGAAACGGAGACGGACGGCACGACTGGGCATACCACTCCGGGAATGAGGGCGGCAAAATGATATGCTTTATCGGCTGCGGCGGCAAACTCGCGAGCGTCAAGCTGTCGATTTGCTTACACCCTGCGCGCACGTCTATTTTGGCGGCGTGATCACCCGTCCCACATTGCTGTGCGCGGCCGCACTGGCGTTCTCGTCGCCGCTCGCTGCGCAATCGCTAACTCAGGTCGCGGACTCGTCACCGTTCCGGCCGCTCGATTTGCCGACGCCGACGGATGTACGCAGCGCGTCGGGCCGGCCGGGCGCGAAGTACTGGCAACAGCGCGCCGACTACAGGATCTCGGGGATCCTCGACTCCGCCCGCAACGAGCTGCGCGGGCAGGAGACGATCCATTACGTGAATCACTCGCCGGACTCCCTCCCCTACGTCTGGATGTTCGTCGAGCAGAACCTCTGTGCGCCTAACAGCATCACCAATCAGCTCAATCAGCCGCCGCTCGTTTTTCTGGGCTCGAGCTTCGACTTCTCGTGTCAGGGATTCAATGGCGGGGGCAATCTCGAGTCGTTACGCGTGAACGGCGTCGATGCGAAACGCACGGTGTATGGGACGACAATGCGCGTCGACCTCGCGCGGCCCATTCCTCCCGGCGGCGCGATCGACATCGATGCCAAGTGGCATTTCAACGTTCCGCCCCAGGGCGGCGGCCGGATGGGCCACGACGGTCCGCTCTACGAGATCGCGCAGTGGTACCCGCGTATGGTGGTGTACGACGACGTCCGCGGCTGGAATCACGAGCCTTACATCGGCGCTGGCGAGTTCTATCTCGAGTACGGCGATTTCGACGTTTCGCTGACGGTGCCGGCGTCGTACATCGTCGCGGCGACGGGCGAGCTCGCGAACCCCGAACAGGTTCTGACACCCACGCAGCGCGCGCGACTCGCAGCGGCGCGCAAGTCGGCGACTCCTGTCGCGATCATCAGTCGTGACGAAGTCGGTAACATGGACAAGACCCGGCCACGCATTTTCGCGCAGGGCGAATTGTCAGCGCTCGCACCGCACTCCTCGCTCACCTGGCATTACTCGGCGCGCAACGTCCGCGACTTCGCTTTTGCGGCTGGACCGAACTTTCTTTGGGACGCCAGCGGCTACAACGGCATCCTCATCGAGAGCCTCTATCGTCCGAGCGCCGACAAGTGGAGCGAAGTCAATCGCATGGGACGCGAGGCGATCAAATACTACAGCGAGCAGTGGTACCCGTACCCGTGGTCGCACGCGACGACCGTCGAAGGCCCTGTCGAAGGGATGGAGTACCCGATGCTCACCTTCACGCCCAACAGTCCGAGCCGCGAAGATCAGCAGTGGGTGATTGCCCACGAGTTCGGCCACGAGTGGTTCCCGATGATGGTCGGCTCCAACGAGCGGCTCTACCCGTGGATGGACGAAGGCTTCAACACCTTCATCGATCTCGCCAACGCCGCGAGATATTTCGCCGGCACTCCGTACGGCGATTCGATCGAGGTGCACCCGCTGCATCTGTACGCCGAGCACGCCACTCCAGGGGAAGAGCAGCCGCTGATTACGAATCCGACGCAGGTCCGCGATCTGTTCTGGGTCGGCTATCAGAAACCCGCGCTGATGATGCAGACGCTGCGCTACGAGGTCCTCGGTAAGGATCGCTTCGATGCCGCGTTTCGCTCGTACATCAAAGCGTGGGCGTTCAAGCACCCCACGCCCGCCGATTTCTTCCGGATGATGCGCGACGAGTCGGGAATGGACCTCGACTGGTTCTGGCGCGGCTGGATCTACTCGACGGCGCGCCTCGACCAGGCCGTCGATTCAGTCGGAGTCAAGCCCGAGGCCGAGGCGCTCGTCTACCTCTCGAATCGCGGCACGATGGTGATGCCGCTGGAGATGACGCTCACTTTTGTCGACGGCACCCGGAGCGCGGTCAAGCTGCCGATCGAGATGTGGAATCTCGGATCCCGCTTCGTCTACCACGTGCCGCAGCACTTGCGAGTGACGAGCGTGGAGGTAGATCCGCGGCACGCGTTGCCGGATGTCGACCGGGCTAATAATCGATACCCGCGATAGAGGACTGAAACATAAAAACTACCGGCAGGCGGTAGTTTTTATGTTCGAGTTGCTTTCTGTGTTCTCTAAATCGACCCGCGCAACGCCCTGACCAGCGCCCCCCTCTCCCCCGCGCGCTCATCCCCCCACAACAGCAGCAACGCGAGAATTCCGTAAGTCGGAAGGTGGCCGACCAGCTCGCGCCAACCCATGAACGGCAACGTCAGATTGAACGGGATCAGCGTGATGACGATCACGAGCCGCACGTAAGCGCCGGTGATCAGCATCATCCCCACCACCAGTTCCACGGTTCCCGCGATCAGAAGGAACTTGGTGTCATCGATCGCGAGTCCGATGTAGGGGAAGAAGTTGAAGTGATGGTCGGCCAGGAACGCTAGTCCCATCGGGATGTTCCAGACTTTTTCGTTGAGCGCGACGAGCACCAATCCAACGCCGAGCGACACGCGCAACACTGGCACCGCGTACGGAATGAGCGACGGCACCGGCCTGTTGAGCCGACCGACCGCCATGTCGAACGCGAGTGGGCCGCGGCCGGTCGCGAACAGAAAGAACGCGATGCCGAAAATCTCGGTGTGCTCGAGCAATCGCAGCGGACCGAACACGATCATTCCGATCAGCCACAGAAGCGCCAGCATCGCTGCCGCCGGCCGCGCCAGTGCGCCGTAGATAAAGCTCAAGGCGATGGCGATCTCGATCATTCCGAGCACGCCGCCGAGCAGGTTCACCGGCAACACCAGATTCGGAATGAACAACTGCCGGGTGACTCCGCTCACGAGCAGCGTCACGCCCATGTGCACTCCGATCACGAGCGGCACCCACGTCAGCAGCGTGACGTAATTCTCCCACGGCATCCCCAACGCCACGGGGCCGGGCACCACACTGTGTCGATCCCGTGCCCTCCAGATCAGCGTCGCAGCCAAAGTGATTCCGAGTGCGATGCCGATCGGGACCAGGCTGTTCGCCGAGCTCCAGGTTCCGAACTGAACCGGGTACAGGGCTTCGTCGGTGAACCATCGCTCGTGGAGGATCATCGGACGGAAAAGCTATTTCAGTTGACCCCGGGGGAGAAGCAACGGAAGGAAAGAACAAAAGCAACGGAAGACTACCGGCTCGACGCCGTGGGCCACACGGCGGGAGGCTCCGGGCTAATGCACGCTTTTGTTTTTGTTTGCGCCCGCGGCCTCAAGCCGGCCCGCTCGCGGCCGCCCGCCGGTAGTCTTCTTTTGCTTTTGCTCTAGGGCACGACAACGTACCCTAGCCGCTCGATCTCCGTGGGCCGGAGATGATACTTGGCCGCGATCCGACGCAGCCGCTCCCGCCTCGCTTCCTCTCGCATCCGAACCCGAAGCTGCTCCATGATCTCGCGCAGCTGCTCGTTCTCGCGCATCATGCGCTCCGCCGATTTCATCCAGCGACGGCTGACTTCCGGAACCTGCTCCATGACATCGTTCGGGAGCTGGATCTGCACGCCGTAATCGGGGATGTCGATGTATCGCGGCGGATCAGGTTCCGGTACTTCAGGCAGGTCAGGCACGTCGGGCACGTCCGGCGGTTGCGGGCCGTACGCCATGTCGGGCATCTGGTATTCGTCGGCGCCATATAGCTGGCGGCCGCGCGCGATACTGGCGTCGTGACTCAGGGTGCGCGGCGTCCGCGCCCGCGCGAGCTGCGGCGGCTCCGGCGGCTGCATCGGATTGAACGAGCTCAACGTCACGATCAGGAGCGCACCGACGACGAACGCGCTCGGCCGATAGCGCATCCGCCGCGCGACGAGAATGAACAGCAGGGTCAGAGCGACGAAGCCGAGGAAAACGGGATTCGCAATGGTGGCAGCCGTCTGCGCGACGCGGGGGACTATCGACGCCGCGGTCTCCTGCGCTCGCACCAGCGGGGGATGAACCGTCGCGTCGATCGTGCGAGCGGTCAACGCCGCGCTGCTACCCGGACGAACCGGGTGAGCGTCGGCTGGATAATTCCCCGGATGATGCGGATTGGTCACCGAGCCACCTCCAATTGCCCGTACGCGACCGGTCGCTGAAAAGTTCCGACCGACCGCTTCCGAGTGGATTGGACATATTTATGCCCCCCGCGGTTGTAGGGTGCAGCTTGGGGGCCAGACGGAGAGCGGATGCCGGAAACGACGGTGGTGGTGGTGGGCGGTGGCGCATCTGGGCTGTCAGCCGCCGCCGCACTCAAGCGCAAAGGAATCGACGTCGTCGTCCTCGAGCGCGATCCGGAGATTGGCGGCACCTGGTCCCGCCGGTATGACCGCCTGCACCTCCACACGGTCAGGGGATTCTCCGGATTGGCGCACTATCGAATTCCCCGGCGCTATCCAGTGTACTTGTCGCGCGACCAGTTCGTCGAGTACTTGCGGGAATATGCGGATCACTTCGGTCTGCAGGTGATGACGGATTGCCAGGCTCGCCGCATCGCAAAGGATTGCGACGGCTCGAGTTGGCAGACCACCACCGTCGGCGGCGCGACATGGCGATCGAAGGCGGTCGTCGTCGCCAGTGGACAGTATCGCGAAGCAATTCCGCCCCGGTGGCCGGGCGCCGAGAGTTTTGCCGGCGAGCTCTCCCATTCTGCCGACTATCATCGTCCCGCGCCTTACGCGGGCAAACGGGTGCTGGTCGTCGGGGCCGGGAACAGCGGCGCTGAGATCGCGACGGACGTCGCGGAACACGGAGCGTCGTTCACGGCACTCAGTATTCGCACCGCACCGCCGATCGTCCCGCGCGATCCATTCGGGATGCCCGTGCAGCGCACCGGAATCATGCTGAGCGTCCTGCCACCACGGATCGCGGACAGGCTTGGCCGCCTGACCGCGCGGATCGTGCTCGGCGACCTGACCGCGTACAACGTCCCGCGACCGCAGTGGGGGCCGTTCTCGGCGCGCCGTGTTCCCGTGATCGACGTGGGACTGGTCGCCGCGGTGAAGCAGGGCATCGTCAGGATCCGGCCGGCGCTGGAGCGGCTCACCGGGTCAAATGCAATATTCGCCGACGGATCGTCGGAACCTTTCGACGCAGTGATCGCCGCGACCGGCTTCAGGTCCGGGCTCGAGAATCTTATCGCTGCGGATGACGTACTGAACGAGACTGGTGATCCGATTGCCGAGTCGGGCTCCCCGACCACTGTGCCGGGGCTTTATTTCATGGGGTTCACTCACAGTCTTCGAGGTCATCTGTTCGAAGCAAACCGGGCGTCGCGACGCCTGGCAAAGAACGTCGGTAGTTATCTCTCACACCAGGGAAACTGAAAATGCGTGCTGCGCTCGTTGGAGTTGCCGGACTTCTCACCGCCGCATGCGCTCCTGCGCCGGCCACCGTTCCGGCGCCGATGACGTCGGCAGCGGAGCCGCTCTACATGCCGCGCGATGTCGCGGCGGCTTTTCGGAAGGGAACTCGATCGCCCGACGGCAGACCCGGGCCCAACTACTGGCAGAATCGCGGACGCTACAACATCGCCGTCACGGCGTTGCCTCCGGATCGCACCATTCGCGGTAGCGAGGACATCACCTACTTCAACAACAGCCCCGACACCATCCGCAATCCGGTGCTCAAGCTGTTGCTCAACATTCATAAGCCCGGCGCGGCGCGCGGGGGTGGGGCATCGGCCGACTATCTGACATCCGGCGTTCACATCGATGCCCTCATGGCGAATCAGCAGCCGGTGGCGTGGCCCGCCGGGGACAATCCATCGACGTCGCAGCGCTTCAGGCTCCCCACGCCACTGATGCCCCACGACTCGGTGCGGCTAACCATCAGGTGGCACTACGACATCTCGAAGGAGAGCGGACGCGAAGGGATGATCGATTCCACCACGTGGTACCTGGCCTACTTCTATCCGCGGGTCGCCGTGTTCGACGACTACAACGGCTGGGACACGATGCCGTTCACCGACGTCCAGGAGTTCTACAGCGACTTCAACGACTACGACGTCGCGATCACCGCCCCCGCCAATTACGTGGTGTGGGGAACCGGCACGCTGCTGAATCCATCGGACGTTTTGAGTCCGCAAACACTGCAGCGGTACAACCAGTCATTTACATCTGACCAGACCATCACCGTCGCGTCGCGGGCGGACATGGCGGCGAAATCGGTCACGGCGCAGGCGCCGCGGATTACCTGGCGATTCCATGCCGTCGATATCCCGGACATGACCTACAATCTCAGCGACCATTACGTCTGGGATGCAGCGAGCGTCGTCGTGGATGATGCTACGCATCGCCGCGCGAGCGTGCAGGCCGCGTACAACGACACTTCCGCCGACTTCCACCACATGGTGCAGTTCGGCCGCCACGCGCTCGACTGGCTGTCGCACAATTGGCCGGGTGTGCCGTACCCGTACGAGAAGAGCACCATCGTCCAGGGGTTCGCGGGAATGGAATACCCGATGATGGTCAACGACGAGAGCTACGCCGACACGGTGTTCTCGCGCTTCGTCGCCGAGCATGAGATCGCGCATACGTATTTCCCGTTTTACATGGGGATCAACGAGAGTCGGTACGCGTTCATGGATGAGGGCTGGGCAACCACCTTCGAGTATCTGATCGGAACTGCCGATATCGGTAAGGAGCGTGCCAGCGAATTCTTCAAGCAGTTCCGGGTGAATGGCTGGAGCGGAAATCCTTCGGCGCTGGAAGATCTGCCCATCATCACGCCCGCGGACGCGCTCGCGCCCCGCGCGTACGGCGACAACGCGTACGGCAAGGCCGCACTCGGGTATCTCGCGCTGAAAGACATGCTCGGCGATGCGGCGTTCGGCAGCGCGCTGCACGAGTTCATGTCGCGCTGGCACGGCAAGCATCCGATTCCGTGGGATTTCTTCAATACGGTGAACAACGTCACCGGGCAGAATCTGAACTGGTTCTGGAACGACTGGTTCTTCCGCAACGGCTACATCGATCTCGCGGCCACCGGAGTGGCAAAGACGGGCGATGGCTACACCGTGACGATCGACAACATTGGAGGGATGCCCGCGCCGGTCGACATCGAGGCGCGCTTCGCCGATGGCACCACCCAGATTTTCCACGAGACCGCGGCGATCTGGCGCGTCGACCCTCGTCGCGCTGCCGTTCCGATCGCCACCTCAAAGACGGTGCAGGGGGTCGCGCTGCAGACGGGGATCTGGGTCGATGCGGATTCTACGAACAACCGGAGTCCCAGATGATGGAGGATCGGGACACCGCACCCTTCATCCCCTCCTCCCTATTACCTCGCACCTCCACCTTACTCTCTTCGCCGTTGGTTTTTCTATCCGTCTTCGACCCCGGCGTGCATCCGTAGTCTCTTCACAATCTCGAGCAGCTGCGTCTGGACGTTCTCGAGCTCCTGATTTCCCCCTTCGCGGTCGATGGTGCCTTTCTCGAGCCCGACCGCGAGCCGGTTCAGGTACCTGATCTTATCGATCATTTCATCGGTGGTACGGCGAAGCTTGCCGAAGCGGCGCTTCTCGGAGAGCGCGCGGTGGCACCGCTGCTGGAGCTGGGCGTCGCTAAGCTCCTTCGCTTTCCGCACAGCATCCAGCACGCTGATGCCCGGGACGCCGCCATGATCCTGGTAGAAGATCTTGGTCGTCGCGTCGGTGAAGAGCAGTCGGCCAATGTACTCGACCCCGTCGTAACCAACCCTTAGGGAGACGAGGTACTTGTTGTTGTCGATCGTGATGACGCGGATCGGGTGCTCGGTTGATCCGGAGGCGGGCATAGTCTTTCTAGACTGTGGACCGGCCTCATCCGTAACCGCAGCCGCGCCTCAACGCCGAGTTAGCTGAGAACTTCCCTGGCGCGCTCGACTATCGTCGCGTAGCACTCGCACGACGCGATGGTGAGGCCCGGTCGATCCAGGATCCTCACGTGCCCGTAGGAGTGCGAGACCAGCTCGCGGCGCACGAGGGAGCGCATTGCCACGTTTACCCCTGGGCGTCGGACCGCGAGCATCTGTGACAGAAACTCCTGAGTCAGCCGGAAGTCGTTGCTCCCGATACCGTCGGCGGTTATCAGGAGCCAGCGCGCGCAACGCTGCTCGATGCTGTGGATCCCGTTGCAGGCCGCATTTTGGGCGAGCACATCGGTCGCGAATTGCGTGTATCGGCGGAGTCGGCGCTTGAGGTCAGGAAGAGACTTGAGTCGCTCGGTAAAATCCGCCGCCGGCAACGCGAGGAACTTTCCAGCGACCTGACATATACCCCGACAGCGCGTGGTGGCGACATCGTTCAACAGAGGCGTTCCGACGAATCCCTCCTTCCCCACTGTATGAGCCTCGACGATCGGCCCCGTTTTCAACACGATCACCATCGAGATGAGGCCGGTGAGTGGGAAGTAGACGGTTCGAAGTGAGTCACCCCGATCAAATACTTCGTGCCTGATGTCGAGCTCGACTTCGTCGGCGCCCGCAGTTCTGACGGCCAGATCCGTGGCGCTCAGCTGGGCGAGGATCTCGTTCCGGTTCGGGGCAAATAAACCATCCCCAACCCGTTGTTTATCGGAGGGAGCGTTCGATCCGACGCTCATGTGCGACCTTTTGCTCGGCGTAAAGCAGAAGGTCGCAGGACTGCAGACACCCTGTAGCGATCTGGAAAGGGTACTCTTGCATAGTACAGTGGGTGAGAGTGTTCAGCAATAAACAATTACCGACTGCCGATGCGTATCGGAGTTGGCGCGTCGGCTGGCCCAGGATGTGCGCCGGCGTACAGTCAAATTGCTGGGTGGTTTGGTTGGATACTGAGAGTCACCGTCGCGCGGATTCCATGGACGCGCACCTGGCAGAATCGCGACGGACGCGCGTGCGCACGGACATCGCCAACCGCCTTCAGCGGGTCTGCTCCCACCTCGCGGAGCAAGACTTCCGTCAATTGGTGGACGACATGACGGAGCGGCAGATCAAGGGCGAGCAGCGGGTGGTTCGAGATTTCCTGTCGCAGTAGAACCGTCTGCGGGTCTGCAACGGTAGACGGCATCATCGTAGCCCACGCGTGATTCGGCGCGATACATCTCCTCGATGAACAGGCTGACGAAGCGCTCCAGCAGAATCGTGCGATCGCGACCGAGGGGGATGCCGGCTTCGGTTGCGGCTAGGTGAAGGAGTGACTTGAACGCGATTACTCGCTGTTCAGGCAAACGATTGCCATTTGCTTTGCTCGCCAGATGCTCGCGCACGAGCGGGCGCTGCGCGGACGCAACGAATCCTGCTTTATACGCCGAGATCAATGCATCGCGAAGGATATCAGGTTGCATCCTCAAGCCATTCCGTGCTGCGAAGTGCAGAAGTTCCGCCTGCATAAAAGCGAGCGAAGGTAAAACAGGCGCTGAATACGAGGCTATGTAGCAAAGTTCACCGCGCCGCGCAATTCCTTTGTTTGTAAGCAGTTAAGGCTCTGAGATAGTACGCAGTCGTACTTTTTGCGCGGTGGAAAGTTG
>Ga0070684_100001173_pt1 | contig 18815 bp, 16 predicted proteins | sample KBSC723LmetaG_FD_65653 | JGI IMG/M metagenome (GOLD analysis project Ga0070684, IMG submission 65653) | Corn rhizosphere microbial communities from Kellogg Biological Station, Michigan, USA - KBS C7.2-3L metaG | ecosystem: Host-associated > Plants > Roots > Rhizosphere ...
GTCGGTTCCTGGGCCGCCCAGATCGCCCGCGCCGAGGAAGCCGGACGTGGGCCGTTGCTCGTCGGCGACCTGAGCCCGCGCCGCGACATCACGGACGTTCGCGACGTGATCGGTGCGTACGAGGCCCTACTCGATCCCGCGGTCCCGGCCGGGACCTACAACGTCGCGTCCGGAAAGCCGGTCGCGATGCGAGAAGTGCTCGACGTTCTCGTGTCGCTCGCGCGCTCCCCGATCGAGGTCGAGGAGGATCCGTCCCGCTTCCGAAGGAGCGAGGTCGAAGTGCTGAGCGGCGATCCATCGAAGCTCCGAGCGACAACGGGCTGGGTGCCTACCATTCCGCTCGAGCAGACTCTGGCCGACACGCTGGACGCAGCGCGTGAGGCCGTTGCTGAGAGGATGGCAAGCAGGTAATGGCAAAGCGGGCTCTCATCACCGGGATCACAGGCCAGGACGGCTCGTATCTGGCCGAGCTCCTGCTCGAGAAGGGCTACGAGGTGCACGGCATGGTCCGGCGTTCCTCGACTGAGAACTTCGATCGGATCCAGCACCTGACCGACCGGATCACGCTCGTGCAGGCCGATCTGCTCGATACGTCTTCGCTCGTCGAAGCGCTCGAGGATTCACGGCCGGACGAGGTCTACAACCTCGGCGCGCAGAGCTTCGTCCCCACCTCCTGGCGTCAGCCGGTGCTGACCGCGGAGTTCACCGGGGTCGGGGTCACGCGACTTCTGGAGGCAATCCGCCGCGTGAGCCCGGACGTTCGCTTCTACCAGGCGTCGTCGTCCGAGATGTTCGGCAAGGTGCGCGAGGTTCCGCAGAGCGAGACGACGCCCTTCTATCCGCGCTCGCCGTACGGAGTGGCGAAAGCCTACGGGCACTTCATCACCGTCAACTATCGCGAGTCGTATGGCCTGTTCGCCGCTTCGGGGATCCTCTTCAACCACGAGTCTCCGCGCCGTGGGCTCGAGTTCGTGACACGGAAGATCGCGGACGGCGTCGCGAGGATCAAGCTCGGCCTCGCCGACGAGCTCCGCCTGGGCAACCTCGACGCCCAACGAGACTGGGGCTTCGCAGGAGACTACGTCGAAGCGATGTGGCTGATGCTCCAGGAGGAGGAGCCAGACGACTACGTGATCGCAACCGGTGAGGAGCACTCCGTGCAGGAATTCGCCGACCTCGCCTTCGCGCACGCCGGCCTCGAGGCGGGCGACTACGTCAAGACCGATCCGGCGTTCATGCGCCCGGCGGAGGTCGACCATCTCGTCGGAGACGCCACCAAGGCGCGGGAGAAGCTCGGCTGGGAACCCAAAATCTCGTTCGAGAAGCTCGTCGAGATCATGGTCGACGCGGACCTCGAACGGCTGGCCGGCGAGCACGTTCCAGTGGCGAGCTCCCCGATCGGCTGAGGCTGCCCGCTGGTCGACGCGGTCGTCGTCACGATCGACTCGCCGGACGTGGTCAGCGGGTGCGTGGAGCGCCTCGGCGGCACCCAGCCGATCGTCGTCGACAACGCGTCCGGGCACGGCACGGCGGCGGCCGTCGCGGCCGCGTTCCCGGAGGTGAGGGCCATCTCCCTCGAGAGCCGCACCAGCCTCGCAGCCGCCTACAACCGTGGGGCCGAGGCCGGCTCTGGCGACCTCGTTCTTTTCCTCAACGACGACATCTTCGCCGAATCGGGCGCGATCGACCGGCTCGTCAACGTGCTCCGTGGAGACCCCGGCGCGGTAGCTGCGGCCGGTCGGCTGATCGATCCCGAGACAGGGGTGACGCAACACGAATACGAGCCGCGGCCGTTTCCGGGCCTCGGTCGGTTCCTCATCGCGTTCAGCGGCCTCTCTGGGACGCGAGCAGCGGAGCGATGGACGGGGCCGCACCGCGATCGTCCCCTCGACGGCGATCCGGTAGCGGTCGACCAGCCGGCCGGCGCCTGCTTGCTCGTGCGCCGCAGCGAGTTCGAAGCGGTCGGTGGCTGGGACGAAGCCTTCGAGCTGTGGTTCGAGGACGTCGACCTCGCGCGCCGACTGAGCGAGCGTGGCCGGATCCTCTACGTGCCCGCGGCCGAGTTCCGTCACGTCGGGGGTAGAAGCACGGGCCGGCTGCGGCAATCCGATGTGATCCGTCTCTCGTACGGGAGCGCCCTGCGCTACGGCGAGAAGCACTTCGGCCGGGCGAGGCGGGTGGCGCTTGGGCTCCTCTTCGGGAGTGCTGCAGCGGCCAGAACCGTGCTTTCGCGTGGAGATCCGCAGCTGGCGGCCGCGTACCGCGACGTCCGCCGGCAGGCAACTCGACTCATGAGGCCGCGCCGCGCTTCCTGACCGCCCAGAGCACGCCCGTGGACGCATCTTTCGGGTGGCGGGCGATGACCGAGAAGCCCGCGTCGGCGAGCAGGTGCTCGGCCGCCGCCGCGGGATCGGGGCCGGGAGCGCCTTCCACGTGGTACTCGAGAACGATCGCCGCCGCGTCGAGCTCGCTGACTCGAGAGTCGGCGAGGATCGGCCACTCGGCTCCCTCGATGTCGATCTTGACGAGATCGGCCCCGGCGAGCAGTGGAAAGACGTCGACCGCCTCCACGTCGATCGCCTCTTCATCGCTCCCGGCGGCGTGCGAGGTCGTGAACGAATCGGCGGCGAAGCGGACGCGACCGGCGGACGTCGCTGCCGCCGCTTCGACGAGCCTCCACCGGTTCTCGAGGCCGTTCGCGGCGACCGCGGCACGGTGTACTCGCGCGTTCGACGGATCTGGCTCGAGCGCGACGATGCGCGCGGCAGGAAAGCGGCCGAGGATCCAGGCACCGAAGAGGCCGATGTTCGCGCCGAGGTCCACGACCTTCGGCGCTGGCGGGTTCAGATGCGTGAGGCAATCCGCGACCTCGTCTGGAAGCACGTACTCGCGCTGCGCGAAGAGCTCGTCGAGGATCAGGATGTCAGGCGACTTGTGACGGACCGCGATCCGGACGTCCGACTCGCGCAGGCGGTAGCTGGCGAGGACGCCTGCCCCCGGCCGGAGCTCGTTGCGAACGAACCGCACTGGCTCGCGGACCAGAGACGCTCGGAGCGAGAAACTGAGGCGCATGAGCACGCCAACCGTGGTGAGGCGGCGGAGGACAGGGAGGGTCGCGAGGCGCCTGACAAGGCCGAGGACCGCGTTCACCGCGCGAGCCGCGCCCGCTCATAGGACTCGATCGTCTCCTCGGCCGTCCGTCGCCACGTGAAGGAACGACTTCGCTCCCTTCCCCGCTCGACCAGCCGTCTGGCCAGCGCCTCGTCCGTCAGCAAGCTCGTGACCGAGGAGGCGATCCCCTCGACGCTCAGCGGGTCGAAGTACAGGACAGCCTCGCCTCCCACCTCGGGCATCGCCGAGGCATCCGAGCATGCCACGGGCACCTCTCTCCGCATCGCCTCGAGCAGGGGCAATCCGAACCCTTCTCGCAGCGAGGGGAGAACGACACAGCCGGCCGCACGATAGAGACCCTCGAGGTCCTCGTCGCCGACCCATCCGGGAAAGACGACGGCGCTGCGAACCCCGAGCGTCCCCGCGAGCCCCTCGAGCTCGGCCTGGAGGGGCGTCGGGTTCGCGGGCACGACGAGGACAGCGCCCTCGATGCCCCGGCGAACAAGCGCCATGGCCTCGACCAGCCGACCGACGTTCTTGTGCGCCTTGAGCGCGGACACGGCCAGCACGACCGGCCCCTCGCCCAGTCCCAGCCGCGAGCGCAGCTCGGCTTCCGGAGTAGGCTCGACGGACGGCGGCTTCCCGGGGCCGAGCGGGACCGCATCGATGCGCTCCGCTGGCACCCTCAGATCTTGCGCGACCTCCGCCCTCGATGCCTCCGAGTAGGTGAGCACCCGGTCGGCCCGGCGCGCAACCGGCGGCACGAGTACTCGCCACAACCGTGCGGTCTGTTGCTCCGCCGGGTCCGGATGCCGGATCCAAGTCACGTCGCCAACCGTGAGCACGTGCGCCGGGCGCGTCCTCAAGGGCCCGGTCAGCGCGACGCTGTGCAGGACGTCGAAGCGACCGCGGGACGCGAGCATGCCGAGCACGGTGAGCTCGGTCAGCGCGCGCGTGTAACGGCGTCCGAGCAGGGGATTGGTGAGCAGCCGGACGCTCTCGGCCCACGGCTCGCGCAGGAGCAGCTCGCGGCCGGCGCGATTGACAAACACGGAGACATCGAGGGTGGGTTGGGCCTCGAGGAGGGCGGGCAGGAGGCTGCGGACGTACGTTTCGATGCCGCCCATCCGCGACTGCAGGAAGACTGCGTTCATTGCGAGACGTCGGAGCGGGCCGTCGGCGGGCACGGGCGGCATCCTATGGAGCGGAGCCGCCTATCCTTGGCCGATCGATACGAACGCGACAGCAGGGAAGGGCGTGCTACGCCGACTGGCCTGGACGGCGCCCGCTCGGCGGCTGCTCACGCTGCCGCGCGTGGAACGGCTCGTGGCGGTCCCGCTTCGCGGCTCGGCTGTTCGAGAGACCGGCCGCTTCGTCCTGCGCGAGCTCGCCCGAAGGCGCATGCTGGCGCGCTACCACGTGCGTGAATCGGGCCGCCCGGTCCTCGTCCGCACAGGGACGGCGGACGTCGCCGTCTTGGACGACGTCTTCTATTCGCGTCACTACACCCTGCCGGAGCCCGTGTCCGCGGCGCTCGCGTCGCTCGAGCGCCCTCCCGTCGCGCTCGACCTCGGCGCCAACGTCGGCTACTTCGGCGTCTACTTCCTCGGGCTATTCCCGGAAGCGAGCGTCGTCTCGGTGGAGCCTGATGCCGCGAACGCGGCGGTTCTGCGCCGGTGCGTCGAGCTCAATCATTCGGACAGCTGGACGGTGATCGAAGCGGCAGCTCAGGATCGGGAGGGAACCGTGTTGCTGGCCTCCGGCCGGTTTTCGACCTCGCGCGTCGAGCAGGATCGCACCGGTCCCGGCACCGAAGAGGTTCCCGCGGTCGACGTCTTTCCGCTCCTCGAGAAGACCGACTTGGCGAAGGTGGACATCGAAGGCTCCGAGTGGGGGATCCTGGGCGACGCTCGTTTCCGGGACACCGCCCCGCCGGTCGTCGTCCTCGAATACCACGAACATCTCTGCCCGGGCCCGGATCCGAAACGGCTGGCCATCGAGCTCCTCGAGCAGGCGGGCTTCGCAGTAGCTCCCACGTTCGAGTTCGACGGCGGGCAGGGCCTCGTCTGGGCGTGGAGAGACAGTCGCAGCCCGTGAGCGCGGGGGACAGCGCAGGCTTCTCCTCGTCCGGAGACCTGGCCGAGGTCCTCGACTCTCCGACCGCGGGCGGCAAGATCATCCGCGGCGGGGCTCTCCGCACCGGCGGGTACATCGCGGGCGTCGCGCTCGGAATCGTCTCGGCGAGCCTGATGATTCGGCACCTCGGTGTCGACAACTACGGCAAGTACGTCGTGATCATCTCGATGACCACGATCGTCACGGGGTTGACGGACGTCGGGATGGCGAACGTCGCGGCCCGCGAGCTTGCCGCCCGCACACGCGAGGAGCGCGATCGGCTGCTCGGGAACCTGCTCGGGATCCGCCTCTCGATCGCGGTGATCGGAACCCTCGTCGCGATGGGCTTCAGCGTCGTCGTGGGCTACGAGCCCGTGGTCATCCTCGGCGTCGGAGTCGCCGGCGTCGGTCTCCTCTTGACCACCTATCAGCAGACGCTCGCGATCCCGATCGGAGTCAGCCTGCGCTTCGGCTGGCTCAGCTTCCTCGACTTCCTGCGCCAGGCGGCGACGGTGGCCGCTGTCGTGCTCCTCGTGCTCGCCGGCGCCGGTCTGCTCCCGTTCATCGCGGCGGCGATCCCGGTCGGGATCATCGTGCTCGCGGCGGCTATCCCCCCGGTGCTCGGGCAGGCGCCGCTGCGGCCCGCGTTCGAATTGCGGGAATGGCGCTGGATCGCAGGGCTCGTCGGCGTGTACGTCGCCGCGGCCGCAGTGGGGAGCATCTACGTCTCCGCCGCCGTGATCGCGAACTCTCTGGTCGGCAGCAGCGAGGAGATCGGCTACCTCGGAGCTGCGTATCGCATCTACGTCGTCCTGGCGAACATCCCGCTGCTCCTGATCGCGACCACCTTCCCGGTCATCGCGAGGGCGGCTCACGTCGACCGCGCGCGGCTCGAATACGCGCTCAAGCGAATCTTCGACGTCGCGCTCATCGTCGGAGCGTGGATGGCGCTGGTCACGATTGCCGGTGCGGCCTTCGCCGTCCGCGTCGTCGCGGGCAGCGACTTCGGGCCCACGGTCCCCGTTCTGCGAGTCCTCGGCGCCGTCCTGCTCGTGAACTTCCTGTCGATCGCCGCGGGCCTGACGCTTGTCTCGCTGCGCCGAAACGTCGAGCTGCTGGTCGCAAACGGCGTCGCGCTGGTCGCGACAGTCGTTCTCACGCTCGTGCTCGTCCCGCACGTGGGGGCGAAGGGAGCGGCGATCGGAATGCTCGTGGCGGATACCGGGCTCGTGGTCGCCTACGGGTTCGCGCTGGCGAGGCATGGCGTGCTGAACCTCGACCTGGGAGTTGTCCCGCGCGTCGTGCTCGCGACTGCGCTCGGAGCGGCCACGGCCCTCATCACCGCCTCCTTGCCGGACGTCCTGTCGCTCGTCCTGGTCACGCTCGTGTACTGGGTCGCGCTCGTCCTCGTCCGCGGCCTCCCGCGCGAGGTGAGCGACGCGCTCTTCCGGCGCTCCTCGTGAGACTCGGCCTCAATCTGATGTTTCTCGCCGACGGAGCCGGCGGTGCGGGTCGCTATGCCTTCGAGCTGACGCCGGCGCTGCTAGCGGCCGACGAGGTTTCGCACGTGACGGCGTTCGTGACGAAGGATGCGCCGCGGGAGCTGCTGGCCGAGCCGTGGTCGGCAGAGGTCGAGTGGGTCGAGCTTCCGGGCCGGATCTCGCACAGGACTCACCTCGTCGCGCAGGCTGCAGCCCTCCCGGTGCTCGCTGCGCGCCGACGGCTCGACGTGCTGCACAGCCTTGCGAACGGCGGCCCGCCGGCGACGCCCCGCGTGGCGCACGTGGTGACGATGCTCGACCTGATCTGGCTCCGGCAGCGGCTCGACTGGGGGTCTCGCTCGGCGGTGTGGTCGATGGAGCTCTTCACGCGGGTCGCCGCGCGCACCGCCGACCGGCTGCTCACGATCTCGAACGCCGCCCGCGAAGACCTCGTCGAGATGTTCGGCGTCGATCCCGCGTTCATCGATGTCTCGCCGCTCGGCGTTCGCGTCCGCGAGGACCTCGCCCACGCCTCGGAGGAGGAGCTCAGGGCGAAGCTCGAGCTCGGAACAAGCGCTGTCGTCCTGTGCGTGGCCCAGAAGCGGCCCTACAAGAACCTCGGCGTGCTGATACGCGCGCTGGCCATGCTCAGCGAAGACGGCCCCGCGTTGGTGCTGCCCGGCGCGACGAGTGCCTACGAAGATGAGCTGCGGACGTTGGCCTCGGACCTCGGGGTGGCGGACCGGGTCCGGTTCGTCGAGTGGGTCTCCGAGCGCGAGCTCGAGGGCCTGTACCGCCTGGCCGCCTGCTTCGTTCTTCCGTCCTTGATCGAGGGCTTCGGCCTGCCCGTGCTCGAGGCGATGGCTCGTGGTGTCCCCGTTGCCTGCTCTCGACGGCCGGCGCTCACGGAGGTCGCGGGAGACGCGGCGTTGCTCTTCGATCCGCTCGACCCGACGGCGGTTGCCGATTCGATCCGACGCCTCATGCACGACGGAGACCTCCGCGCTGGGCTCGTCGAACGCGGCCGCGAGCGCGCAGGTCTCTTCAGCTGGAGCCGAACCGCGGAAGCCACGATCGGCTGCTACGAGCGCGCCCTGGTCGCGAGCGGCAAGTAACCTCGCGCGGTGCCGAATCGGCCCCGCATCCTCGTCGTCCGCGGCGACCTTGCCAATCCCTGGGAGCTTCGTCCCTGGGAGCTGCTCCAGGAGCGGTTCGACGTCGCGTATCTCGGGACGCCCCGGAACTGGTTCGACGTCTCGCAGATCCAGCTGAGGAGAATCCCGGTGAAGACCCTGGGCGGTCACTTGCCGAGGGGAAAGGTCGGCGCGCTCGTCTCAGGAGTCGCCGGCGAACGGTATCTCGACGCCGACGACGCTTTCGAGTGGGCGGATGTGGTCCACGCCGCCGAGCTCTCGTTCTGGTTCTCGGCCGACGCCGCAAAGCGCAAGCCTCGAAGCGACTTCAAGCTCGTGCTCACGGTATGGGAGACGCTCCCGTTTCTGCGCGTCTACCGGAACCGCCACGCACGCGCGAACCGAGACGTCGTCTTGCGAGCGACCGACCTCTTCCTGCCGGCGACCGAGCGGGCGCGGGACGCGCTGCTGCTCGAGGGCGTGGAGGCCGATCGGACGATGGTCGCGTACCCCGGCGTCGACGTGGAGCGGTTCGCGTCGGCGAAAGCACCCGAGCGTGCTCCCGACGAGCACGTCGTGATCTCCCCTGGACGGCTGGTCTGGGAGAAGGGCCACCAAGATGTCATGCGCGCTTTGGCAGCGATCCGCCGTGGCCTCGTCGAGGGGGCGACCTCTGGGAGGGTGCGGCTCCTCGTCGTTGGTGCCGGCCCCGAGGAAGATCGCCTCCGCGAATACGCCGACGAGCTCGGGATCGGGGCGGACGTCGAGTTCGGCGCGGTCCCGTACGAGGAGATGCCGGCCGAGTTCGCGCGCGCCTCCTGCATGGTGCTGGCAAGCCTGTCGACCGCCGCGGGGGGGCTCGTGCTCTGGGACCTTCCGCGCGTCTTCTGGGAGGAGCAGTTCGGGATGGTGCTCGCGGAGGCGATGGCCGCCGGCCTCCCGATCGTCGCGTCGTCCTCGGGCGCGATCCCCGAAGTCTGCGGCGATGCCGCGGCGTACTTCGTCCCCGGCGATTGGCTGGGGCTTGCACGACGGCTCGTCGAAGGCCCGCTCTCGCGGCCGCCGGGTACGAGAACGGAGCATTCGGCGGAGCTCGTCCGCCGGTATTCGATCGAAGCCGCCGCCGAACGGCTCGCCTCGGCCTACGAGCGGGTGCTGGAAGGGCGTTAGCGCACGAGGATCCGCCGGGTGGCTGCAACCGAGGCGCCGGTCAGTGGGTCCCGCAGCGTCACTGTGAAGTGCTGGCGGCCGGCCGGGAGCCGGGGCGTCGTCGCGCGGCCGCTCACCGCGTCCAGAGGGACGCGCATGCGCACCGCCCGGCGGCTCAGGCGCACCACGAGGTTGGCCACGCACGGCCGGCAGCTCTTGTAGCTCAGGCCCACGATGAGGCGGCGATTCCGGACAGCGGAGGTCACCGACACGATCTTCGGCGGGGTCAAGCCCGCCGCCCAGCGAATACCTCCGAGGAGATGCCGGCGGAAGAGCGGCTCCGAGTACGCCTCCTCGCGGTGCCCGCCGGCGGTGTACCAGGCGCGCCCGCCCTGGTAGCGGTGCGCCCACGCAACCGGGTGATCTGGCCCCATCGCGCCGGGGCCGGGAGCGTAGCTCGCCTCGTCCACGGTCGCGAGCACGTGCACGTCGGCTCGGGGATTGCGCGCGAAGTTGTACCACTCGTCGGTGCGCACCCATTGGCGGGGCAACCGGGCGGTCGAAGCGTGTCGCCGATCGACGACGCCGACCCGCGCGCTCTGAACCTGCGGATGGCTCTGGAAGTAGGCACCGACGAGGCCGCCGTACCACGCCCAACCGTATTCCGTGTCGGCTGCGGAGTGCACGCCCGCGAATCCTCTCCCGCGTCGGATAGAGCGCTCGAACGCGTGCTCCTGGTTCTCGTTGAGAACGTCGCCGGTCGTAAGCAGGAAGACGACCGCGTCGTAGCGCGTCAGATTCGCATCCGAGAAGGCGGCGGAGTCCTCCGTGACGTCGACGGCGAAGCCGCCGACCACGCCGAGCTCCCGGACCGCCTTGACCGCGGCGGGGATCGACTCGTGCCGGAAGCCGGCCGTCTTGGTGAAGACGAGGATCCGCGGCTTGACCGGAGCGGCGTGTTCCGGCGACGCCGAAGATGGCAGCCCGAGCACCAGCGCGCCGCAGACAAGGACGAGTACGCGTTTTGCCCCCACTCCGTCCAAGGGTAGTTACCGCTCGGTCAGCTGGCTGCGAGCGCTCGGTCGTAGCTGGCCAGCGTGCCCTTGGCCGTGCTCGCCCAGCTGAACTTTTCTGCCCGCCGAGGCCCGGCGGCGCGAAGGCGCGCCCGCAGCTCCGCGTCCTCGAGCAGACGCGTGAGGACGGTGCTCATGCCGACGGTGTCGGTGGGATCGAAGTAGAGGACGGCGTCGCCTCCCACCTCCGGGAGCGACGAGCTGTTCGAGCTCCCGACGGGTACGCCGCGGACCAGGGCGTCGAGGACCGGCAGACCGAAGCCCTCGACGAGAGAGGGAAAGACGAAGCACGTCGCGATGCGGAAAAGTCCGTCGAGCACGCTGTCGTCGAGCCAGCCGGTGAACCGGATCCGGCCGGGCGCGAGTGCCGCGGCGCGCGCCCTCAGGGCAGGCTCGTGGAAGGTCCCGTAACCGGGCACGACGAGCACCGGTGCGTGTTCCACCTGCAGGCGGGCGAAAGCCTCGAAAAGCCGCTCGAGATTCTTGTGCGGCAGTTTCGCGGAGACGGTCAGGACAATCGGCGCGTCGCCGAGCCCGAGCCGCTCTCGTAGCTCGGCCTCGTCGAAGCCGCCGCCGAGTGGCAGAGCAGGTCCCTCGTAGGTCACATCGATACGCCCGCGTGGAACGCCGAGGAAACGCACGATGTCGGCTTTCGTCGCCTCCGAGACTGCGATGATCCGGCGTGACCGGCGGGCCGCGACCCAGGTGAGCGCCCCGAGCCCCTTTGAGCGCAGGCCGCTGTGCGTCTGCGGAAACCGTTTGTAGATGAGGTCGTGGATCGTCGTCACCTGCGGGACGCCCGGGAAGGCCGGGGCGGTCGTGAAAACGTTGTGCAGCAGGTCAAGGCCGTGTCCACGCAGGCGAGTCTGCTCGGCGAGCGCGCGCCGCACTCTGCTGCGCGCGTCGACTGAAATGCTGACCAGCGTCACCTCCCGCCCCCAGGGCTCTGCAATCAGCGAGTCGAGCGCGGCCTTCGGGGCGAGCACGGTGATGCTCAAGTCGCTTGCTTCGAGCAGCGCAGGAACGAGGCGGCGGGCGTAGAGCTCCGAGCCCCCTGTCTCGCCGGGCACGAGGTGAAGCATGTTCAGGCCGACGCGCACTCCTCACTCTCCATAGGCGCGCAGGACGAGCTCGAGCGAGCTGTCGAGGGACAGGCGCTGCGCGTTGCGCCGGTACCACTCCCAGGTCGACCGCCGCAGCGCGGCGCCCTCTTCGTGCGCTCGCACGATCAGGCGTGCGAGCTCGTCGGGCGCTGCGCTGGACGCGACGAGGCCGTTCTCGCCGTCCACGACCAGCTCCGTCGCGGCGTTGTCGGGCCCTTGGACGACGACGGACGGAGTGCCAACGGCCGCCGCCTCGACGACGACGAGGCCGTACCCCTCTCGGCGTGAGGGCAGGACGAGGCAGAGAGCGCTGCGCAGCGACTCCGCGACGCGTTCGCCCGCGACGAACCCCGGCGCCCAGATCGCGTCCTCGGCACCGTGCTCGCGGATCTGGCGCAGCACCTGGGCGCGGTCCGGCCCGTCGCCGAGGATCTCTGCCCTCAGTTGGGGGATTCGCTCGCGCGCCCGGGCGACCGCGGGAACGACCGCGGTGACCTGCTTCTCTGGGATGTGCCGGCCGGCGAACACGACCACGGGCTCAGGCTCGGCGAGCACGGGCTCCGGCGCCGCCGGCCCCGCGTACAGTCCGGAAAGCACGGTCACCTCCCCGGAGTGACCCTCCTCTGCGACTCGCCTCGCCGAAAGCTGCGAGATCGCGAAGGCCCGGTGTGGTACGCGGGCGCACGCACGTTGGATGCGCCAGCCGATCCAACCGCCGATGCGCCCGAGGTACTCGCGCCAGTACTCACGCGACCAGATCTCGATCCAGTCGACGACGAGCCGGTAGCGGCCGATCGGACGCGCGGCCGCTGCAGCCAGGAGCGAGAAGTATGGGAACGACGCAGTGTGCACGACGTCGTAGCGCCGGCCTCGGACGAGCAGGTGCGCGAACACGCCGACCCCGTAGACGACGGGCGGCAAGATTCGCCGGCGTCCACCGGAGTACAGCCTCAGTCCAGGCCCTACGGAAACGACGCGAACTCCCGGCAGATCGGGCTCGGTTCCCCTGGGCCATTGATGGAGCGTGATGTACGTGACGTCGTGGCTCTCGCTCGCCAGCCGCTCGGCGAGAGCGCGATACCACCGTTCGGCGCCACCGACGTTGTATGGGTACAGGCAGTCGTACAGGAGCGCGATCTTCACGCGGGCGCGGCCGCCACCAGCTCTAGGTTCGTCGATAGCAGGTTGAGCCCAGGAACCCTTGCGAGGCCCCGGTTTGCTGCCCAGATCGCGCCGCCCGCCGCCGAGGCGAGCGTTCCCGAAAGCGTCAGCGGAAGCATGTTTGCGCGTCGAAACTCACGAATCTCGAAACCGTGGGCGACCACGAGCTCGAGCGCGGACCGCTTCGTGTAGACGGCATCGTTGGGCTCTGCGCCGTGGTAGTAGAGCCCTAGCGCCTTCGCAAGGCGCTCGAGATACGAATAGCGGTTCGGGAGCTTGTAGACGTAGAGGGTCCCGCGGGGTACGAGCACCCGCTTCAGCTCCTCCAGACTGTCGTGCGGCCGCGCGACGTGCTCGAGGACGCCCAGGCTCAGAACTGCGTCGAACGAGTCGTCGTCGAACGGCAGGAGCACCGGATCGGGGCTCCGGTGAGCCGTGATCTTTGGAAAGCGTTCGAGTGGGAGTTGCTCCGTCTGTTCGAGCCCCGGGTCGTAGTCGAACGCGGTCACGTCGAGCCCGCGCTCGAGCAGAAGCTCCGTCACCTGCCCCCAGCCGCAGCCCCAGTCGAGAATCCTGCCCGGACGATCGGCGGCGATCCGGTCGGCGATCGTCCGGTACTCGCGCATTTGCGGCTCAGAACGGACATTCACGTCGAGTCCGCGGCGTTCCCGCAGATAGCTCATGGCCGCCCGAGCTTACGGATTTCTAAGAAGTCGCCTTTACACTGACGCGGCGCCATGTCGACGGTTCAGGAGAGAAGCGCATCTCGGAGCATCGGCTCGGGCGACAGCCCGCTGCGCGTCTCGGTCGTCATCCCGTGCCTGAACGAAGCCGACGCGATCGAGCAGTCCGTCGCCTCGGCCGTGTCGGCGCTCGCTGACGCGGCGCTTGCCGGCGAGGTTCTGGTCGTCGACAACGGCTCGGAGGACGGCAGCGCAGAGCTGGCCGAACGGGCCGGGGCACGCGTCATCCGCGAGCCCCGCCGGGGCTACGGCAGCGCCTACCTGGCCGGCTTCGACGAGGCGCGCGGAGAGTACATCGTCATGCTCGACGCCGACCTTACGTACCCGGCCGGCGACATCCCGCGCTTCGTCGAGCAGTTGGAGGACGGCGCCGAACTCGTGATGGGCGACCGCATGGACAACATCCAGCCCGGTGCGATGCCGTGGCTGCACCGCTACGTGGGCAACCCGATCCTGAGCGGAATCCTCAACATGTTCTTCCGTACCGGGGTCCGCGACGCTCATTGCGGCATGCGCGCTTTTCGTCGCGACGTCCTGCCGAAGCTCGACCTACGGACGACCGGCATGGAGTTTGCCTCCGAGATGGTGATACGAGCCGCAAAGGAGCGTCTCGACATCCGTCAGATCCCGATCGAGTACCGCCCTCGCGCCGGCGAGTCGAAGCTCTCGAGCTTCAGGGACGGCTGGCGCCATCTGCGCTTCCTTCTCGTGCACCAACCCACGTATCTGTTCCTGATCCCCGGGGCGTTCATGTCCTTCGTGGGGGCGCTGATCACGTTCACGGTCGCCGCGCAGGTCAACGTTCTGGGACGGGCTTGGGACATCCACACCATGATCGCCGGGGCGCTGCTCCTGATCGTGGGCTCGCAGGTGCTCTCGCTCGGCCTCGCCGCGCGCGCATACGGCGTCTACTTCATGGGCGAGCGCGATCGGCTGTTCGAGTACCTCGACGAGCGGGTCCGGCTCGAACACGGGCTGCTCGCCGGTGCAGGCCTGATCCTCCTGGGCGTGCTGTTCGGAGGCGTCATCGTCTACCGGTGGGCCGAGCGAGGGTTCGGCGCACTGTCCGAGGCACGCCTGGCCGTGCTGGCGGCGTCGGTGATGATCGTCGGGATCCAGATCTTCTTCTCGTCGTTCCTGCTTTCAATACTGGGCCTCCGCCGACAGTCCTAGTGGACCCGGCGGTCGAGCCCAGGGAGGTCGGCCTCGGCGGCTGGGCCGTGCGCCGCGAGGTGCTCCTGGCGGCCCTGGCGGTCTTCGTAGTCGCGCTCGCGGCGATCAGGCTCTGGATGACAGGCAAGATCGCCACGCCGTGGATCATGAGCGACGAGCTCCTCTACTCGGAGCTCGCGCGGAGCTTCGCCGACCAGCATCACCTGCTCGTCCGCGGCGCGAGCTACCCCGTCTACAGCGCCGGGTACCCGCTGCTCATCTCCCCCGCCTGGCTCGCCGGCTCGATGGCGACGACCTACTCCGTTGCGAAGGCGATCAACGTCGTGCTGATGACGCTCTCCCTCGTTCCCGTCTACTTCTGGTCGCGCAGGCTCGTCCGCTGGCCATATGCGCTCGTTGCGACCGGGCTCGTGGCGCTGCTGCCCGCGTTCGTCTACACGGGCGAGGTGATGACGGAGAACGGAGCGTTTCCCGCGACGATGCTCGCCCTGTTCGCGGTCGCCCTGATGCTGGAGCGCCCGACGCTCTCGCGCCAGATCCTGGCCCTGCTAGCTGTCGGCCTCGCGTTCTTCGTCCGCGCCCAGGGGCTCGTGCTGTTCGGGGTGCTTCCGCTTGCGGTCGCCCTCAAGATCGTGCTCGATTCGCGCGCCGCGAGATCGGGCTCCCGGCGGCGAACGTTCCTGCACGGCTGGCGGGCCTACCTGCCGCTGATCGCGATCTACGTCGTTGGCGGGCTTGGCTACGTGCTCTATGAGAAGGCGCGCGGCATGCCGCTCAGCGCAGGGCTCGGGGCGTACGCAGGCGTCACGTCCGTCGACTACCCACCCGGAGTCGTCGCGCACTGGACGGTCGAGCACTTCGGAGAGCTGTGCCTTGCGGTCGGTGTCTTTCCCGTCTCCGCGCTGATCGTCCTACTCGTGCTCGCGTTCGGGCGGGGAGTGGAGACGCAGGCCGAGCGTGCCTTTCTCGCGGTCACGGCGGCGGCCGTCCCGCTGATCGTCGTTCAGGTCGCGGCGTACGCGTCCTGGTTCTCCCAGCGCGTCGAGGATCGCTACATGTTCTTCGTCTTCCCGCTGCTCCTGATGGCCCTTGTCGTGTGGCTCGACCGCGGCATGCCGAGGCCGCGTGCGACGACGGCGGTAGCGGCGATCGTCCCGGCCGCGTTCCTGATCTTCCTGCCGCTCGAGAAGCGCCTGAACGTGTCGATCATCTCGGACACGTTCGGCTTCATCCCGCTGATGCGGTTGTCGTACCACGTCTCGATCCCGACGGTGCGGACGCTCATGATCCTCGCCGGTGTCGGAGGCGCCCTGCTCTTTGCGTTCCTGCCGCGCCGCCTCGGGCCGGTCGTCCTTCCTGCGCTGCTCGCGGTCTACCTTGCGGCCGCAAGCGTGGCCGTCTTCAAGACCGTCCGGGAGTTCGCGGCGAACAGCAGGGTCGGTCTCGTGCCAACCGACCTTCGGTGGATCGACAAGAGCCTCCCGAAGGGGGCGTCCACCGGCGTCGTCTACGGCTCCACGGCCGATCCGTTCTCGGAGGCACAACGGATGTGGCAGGCGGAGTTCTGGAACCGTGACGTGAAGGGGATCTACAACCTCACCACGGAACCGACGTCCTTCGCGAAAACCCCGATTGCGATCGAGCCGGTCTCGGGCAGGCTCACCCTGCCGGGCAACGCGCGCTATCCCTATGACTACGCGCTCGTGGCGAACGGCCTGGATCTCGACGGCACCGTCGTCAAGAGCGAGCCGCCGTGGACGCTGTACAAGGTGCGCTCGCCCCTGCGGCTGAACCGCGTCGTGGAGAACGTCTACCCGGACGGATGGATGGGCACGTACGCCGCCCTGACGCAGCACACAGGGAGGGCCGGACGCCTTCGGATCCGCCTCTCGCGGGAGGCGTGGGGCGGTCCCGACGTTCCGGGGCGAGTCACGATCGACGTCGGCCGCCCGGTCCTGAACGCGAACGGCCAGCTGCGGATCCGCCGAATCCTCGCGCGCCGGACCTGGGTCATCCACCGCCGGCAGGCGAAGACCTTCACGGTGCCGGTCCCGAAGCCGCCGTACCGTGTCGACGTCAACGTCCGGCCGACATTCGTGCCGGCGAAGTACGGGCTCGGCGATCCTCGTGAGCTCGGCGCGCAGATCTCGTTCGGCTCCGCGCCAGGAGTGGGTTGAGGCGATGCTCCTCCCTAGAATGGCCACGTGAGCGACCAGCCGGTGCAGGCCGACCCGGCCGACGTCGACCGGATCGTCAGCCGACTCGAGTTCGAGCTCAACCGCTCGGGCGTGCCCGACGGAAGCGTCGCCGAGGCAGGTTCTCCGCTCGCCGCGCGAGCCGAAGCGGAGCGGCTCGCCGGTGTGACCGCGGACCGGCCCTACCTCCACAAACCTGGGGTACTCGGACGGGTCCGAGGAGCCGCCCTCATTCCCGTGAAGTATGTGCTCCGAAAGCTCATGCGCTGGTACGTGGAGCCCGTCGCCGCGGACCAGCGGGCGTTCAACGCCAGTGCGCTCCGTCTCGTGGATGCCGTTTCCGGGCGAATCGACTCCACGGCCTCGCAAGCGGCCGAGTCGACCGCAGCCCTAACGCGCGACATCGAGCGTCTGCAGGCTGAAGCCACTGCGCAGTCGAGCCGGCTTTCGACGATGGACGAGCTCGACGAGCGGCTCGTTCGCCTCGAGCGCCGACCCGCCGGAACGGCGCCGCGTGCACCGGCACCGGCCGCCGCTCCGGCAGCGAGCCCGGACGCTCCGTCCTTCGACTACTTCGCCTTCGAGAGCCGGATGCGCGGCCCCCGCACCGTGATCATGGAGCGCCAGCGGGAGTACGTGGACGAGTTTCGGGATGCGGCGCCCGTCCTCGACGTCGGCTGCGGGCGCGGCGAGTTCCTGAGCCTGCTCGGCGAAGCGGGCATCGAAGCGCGGGGCATCGACCTCGATCCGGACATGGTCGCGTTCTGCCGTTCCGAAGGTCTCGACGTGGAGGAGGGAGACGCGATCGTCTACCTGGACGGCCTGGAGGAGGGCTCGCTCGGCGGCATCTTCGCGGCGCAGTTCGTCGAGCACCTGCAGCCGGGACCGCTGACCGCGTTCCTCGGACTCGCTGAGTCGCGGCTGCGGCCCGGCGGCGTCCTCCTCCTCGAGACGATCAACCCGCTCTCGCTGTTCGCGCTCCGGAACTACTTCGCCGACCTCACGCACGCGCAGCCGCTGATCCCCGAGACTCTGTCGCTGCTCGTCAAGCAGGCCGGCTTCGGCGACGTCGAGATCAGGTTCAAGAGCGAGCTGGCCGAGCAGCAGCTGCTCGAGCCCGTCGAGCTCCCGTCCGCGCCGCAGTTCGACGACGCCAGGCGCGCGCTCGAAGCGAACCGCGCACGCCTGAACGAGGTCGTCTTCGGGCCGCAGGACTACGCGCTCGTCGCACGCCGTTGAGGATCGTCGTCTGCCATCCGCAGGTGCCCTTTGCGCGAGGTGGCGCGGAGATCCTCGCGGAGAACCTCGTTGGCCAGCTCAAGGCGCGGGACCACGAGGCGGACCTCGTCACCGTCCCGTTCCGCTGGTATCCGCCGGATCGTGTCATGACGCAGGCGCTTCTCTGGCGGCTGCTCGACCTCGACGAGGTGCAGGGGCGTGCGGTCGACCTGCTGATCGCGACGAAGTTCCCCTCGTACGTCATCCGGCATCCGAACAAGGTCGTCTGGCTCGTGCACCAGCTCCGGCAGGCGTACGAGCTCGACCGCACGGAGCTCGGCGAGTTCGGCGAGGAACCGTTCGACCGCGCAGCCCGCCGGGCCGTGCACCGGCTTGATCGCACGACGATCTCGGAAGCGCAGCGTGTGTTCGCGATCTCCGAGAACGTGGCGAACAGGCTCGAGCGCTCGCTGGGGCTGCACGCCGAGGTGCTCCGGCCGCCGCCGCAGGAGCTCGACTACCGCTGCGAGGAGTACGGCGACTTCGTGCTCTCCGTGGGGCGGCTCGACCGAGCGAAGCGGATCGACATGCTGGTCGAGGCGGCCGCGGCAGACGATTCGCTTCGCGTGGTGATCGCAGGTGAAGGGCCGGACCGCGAGCGCCTGGAGAGGATCGCCGCCGACCACGGCCTCGACGGTAGGGTCACCTTCACCGGGCGGCTGGACGACGCCGCGCTCGCCGAGCAGTACGCGCGCTGCCTGGCCGTCTTCTACGCGCCGATCGACGAGGACCTGGGCTTCGTGCCGTACGAGGCGTTCCTCGCGGAGAAGCCGGTCGTCACGACGACGGATGCCGGAGGCCCGCTCGAAGTCGTCGAAGACCGGCGCACCGGTGCTGTGGTGGAACCGACTCCGGCGGCCGTCGCGGGCGCGTTCGCCTGGCTCCGAGCGCATCCGGACGAAGCCCGGGCGCAGGGGGCCGCGGGCAAGGTCGAGGCCGCGGCTCTCACCTGGGACGCGACCATCGAGCGTCTGCTGGCTCGATGAATGTCGCGTACTACTCGCCGCTACCGCCCGAGCGCTCGGGCATCGCGGACTACAGCGCGCATCTGCTTCCGGCGCTCGAAAGGCGCATCGAGGTGCAGGTCGTCCGCCGCAGAC
>Ga0070684_100001175_pt1 | contig 18800 bp, 14 predicted proteins | sample KBSC723LmetaG_FD_65653 | JGI IMG/M metagenome (GOLD analysis project Ga0070684, IMG submission 65653) | Corn rhizosphere microbial communities from Kellogg Biological Station, Michigan, USA - KBS C7.2-3L metaG | ecosystem: Host-associated > Plants > Roots > Rhizosphere ...
TCCATGCGGTGCAGCGCGGGATAGAGCGAGCCCTCTTCCACTCGCAGCATCTCGTCGGATGCGCGCTGGATGTGCTGCACGATTCCATACCCGTGCAGGGCTCCCGTCGACGCCAGCGTTTTCAGCACCAGCAACTCCAGAGTCCCCTGCAGATCGTTGTTCGCCATTTGCCTCACCCCTAGTCAACTCAGTATTCGGTACTGTAGGCCTAGCTTTCTAGGGATGTCAAGGGCCATCCCCGATCGACACGCCGAAAACCACGAAAGCGCCAAGGCACGCGGCCCAAAGTTGACGGCGGACGGCTGGAGCTAGCGGCTGAAGCTGAAAGCTAAACGGCTGGCAGCCGCAACTGGAGCCTGCCTCGCTCCGCGCGGTATTCTTCTCCTTTGAGGTATCCCGCATGTCTTCTACCGCGACGCGACCGCAACTCGCTTATTTGACTGACATCCTCAACGGGCTCAAGGAAAAAGGCACCTACTTCCGTCTGCGCGTGCTCGACGATCAGCAGGCACCCGTCTGCCATTACGACGGCAAGCAGGTAATCAATCTCGCCAGCAACAATTACCTCGGCCTGGCGAATCATCCCAAGCTGATTGAAGCCGCTCTCAAGGCCACGCGCGAGCTCGGCGTGGGCTCGGGCGCGGTGCGCACCATCGCCGGCACCATGAAGATTCACATGGATCTTGAGGAAAAGATTGCGCGCTTCAAGAATGTGGAAGCCTGCGTCGTTTTCCAGAGCGGGTTCGCCGCCAACGCCGGCACCGTCAGCGCCATTTTGGGCAAGGACGATTTCATCCTCTCAGACGAGCTGAACCACGCCAGCATCATCGACGGCGCCCGACTCTCCCGCGCAAAGATCAAGGTCTTTCGCCACAAAGACGTGGCCCACTGCGAAGAGCTTCTGCAGGAAATCTCGAACGAGCCGGGGCACAAGCTCGTCATCACCGACGGCGTTTTCTCCATGGACGGAGACATCGGCCCGGTGGACAAGCTCGGTGCACTGGCTGAAAAATATGGCGCCATCATGATGGTCGACGACGCTCACGCCTCGGGCGTGCTGGGCCGCAACGGACGCGGCAGCATCGATCACCTCAATATGCACGGCCGCGTCGACGTTCAGGTCGGCACGCTTTCCAAGGCTATCGGAGCCCTGGGCGGTTACGTCTGCGGATCCAGAGATTTGATCGACTATCTCTATCACCGCGCGCGCCCATTCCTCTTCTCCACGTCGCACCCGCCGTCGGTGGCTGCGTCATGCATTGCGGCGTTTGACATTCTGGAGCAGGAACCCGAGCGCATCGAGCGCCTGTGGGACAACACGCGTTATTTTCAGGGGGAACTACGCCGAGCCGGCTTCAACGTGGGCGGCGTCAATACCCCCGCTACTGAGACGCCTATCACGCCCATCATCCTTGAGGACGGGCGCGTGACCATGGAGTTCTCGCGCGCGCTGTTCGCGGAAGGCGTGATGGGCACCGGCATCGCGTTTCCCACGGTTCCCGAAGGGAAGGCGCGCATTCGGCTTATCCTCACGAGCGAGCACACGAAGGCCCAGCTTGACCAGGCTCTCGAAACCCTTGAGCGCGTCGCCAAACGCATGAACATCCTGTAGCGAAGCAAGCTACTTTCCAAGCTCACTGACAACTAACAACTGACAACTGAAAACTGAAAAATGATTGCTCACCTTCGCGGCAAGCTCATCCACAAGGAACCCGGCCGGGCCATCGTCGACTGCGCCGGCGTGGGCTACGACGTCACGATCTCGGTGCCGACGTTCACTTCGCTGCCTTCGGTCGGCGTCGAAGCGGCGCTGCACATTCACACGCAGGTCTCGGACGACGCTATCGCCCTGTTCGGCTTCCTTGACGTAGTGGAAAAGCGCCTCTTCGAGCGCCTCATCACGGTCAGCGGCGTCGGCCCGAAGCTAGCCATCAAGATGCTCAGCGGCTTATCGAGCGAGCGCACGGTGCAGGCCATCCGCGCGCAGGATCACGCTCAGCTCACCCGCATTCCCGGCGTGGGCAAAAAACTCGCCGAGCGCCTGGTCGTTGAACTGAAAGACAAGCTGGAAGACTTCGCCGTCGCACCGACGCCGGCCACCGTACAAGGCGCCGCGGTTGACGACGTCCTCTCCGCCCTGGTCAACCTGGGCTACCAGCGCGCCGCCGCCGAAAAAGCGATCGAGCAGGCAGCCGCGAAGGACAGGTCGGTCGCGGGCGACTTCGATGAGCTTTTCCGTGCCGCGCTGAAAGTCATCCGATAGCGATCACTGCACAGCACCGCTTTCGTAATCGATCCGGTACACCCGCACGCTCTGCGGTGGAACCTCGGTCTCAAGCCTGAGCTGAGTACCTTGCGCCGATACCGTCGTCCGGGTCATCAACTCGCGAACGTCACTAACCGGCCGCTCCAGGATGCGGCTGAACCGCACCTGCGCCGGCTTTTCTCCGTGATTGAACACGAACACCAGCCGTCCATCTGCTGCGCGCATCTGGCGAAGTTCGACCAGCGCAGGCGCTTGCAGCCTTGGCTCAGTCAACCCCGCCCACTGCGCCAGCAATCCGCCCAGCGGATGCATGGTCATTGGGTTGCGATCGTTCTCCTGTCCGGCAAAGCTTCCCAGCACGATCGTGCTGCCCCTTCCAAACCGGTTCTCATAGGCGATCGGAGTTCCGTCGGCGATCGATGCAATCACCTGCGCGGTGCCGCCTTCTTTCTCAAACTCCTCGCGGAAGGTCATCGCCTTGAATTCGGTCGCACCCCACTTCACCGCGAACTCCTTGCCCGGAAGCACCTGCTTTTCGCGCACTCCGAGCATTGCATCCCATCCGAAGCCCGGTACGCGTGGCTGCGCATGACCGCGCTCGTCGATCCACCCCGGCCGCGCCTCCACAAACAGATGCCCACCGCCACTCGCATACTGCTGCAGCGTGTTCGCCTCCTCCTCGGTCAGCATCAGAGGGTACGGAACCACCACGAGCTTGTATCGCTCCAGGTGATCCTGCGCCAGTTCGCGCGAACTCAGCACGTCCACCGGCAGGTTCCGCTCGAAGAACATGCGATGATAGCCGGCGACTGCCTGGTGCATGGCGGTCCGGCCGCTCTCTTCGTCGTATCCGCCTACCAGCGGCGCCAGCGGGCTGAACACAATGGCGACCTCTGACGGTTCCGGCTTCGCTGCGAGCAGCAGGTCCTCATTCGCGCGGATGATCTCGGCGATCTCTCCTGCATGGCGGCTGCGCTCGGTCAGCGTGCCATCCAGGTAGATCATGCCGTAGCCTCCCGACTCATACCCCGCGCTCATGGGGTAGAACGCGTAATAGCTGATCGCCCGCGCGCCGCGCGCCACCATTCCCCATGTCCATAACTCCAGGTCGCTGGGAGTTACCGGTGAGCCAATTGTCGTCCCATGAATGCCGTACCCGCTCTGTAACTCGCCCACATAGAACCCGCGGCCGCCGGTCATGCTGTTGGTTAGATCCATCGCCAGCACGCGCCGCTCAAGCGTCCAGTTGTATTGCTCCGCGGTCAGCTTGGGATAAAAGCTCGTCCCGAAATAATCCACCGAATTCTTCATCAGGTAGTCATCGGTGGGATCGTACGGGTCGGCCAGGGTGCGCACCAACGGCGAAGGATTCGGCGCATGGCTCGTAGTAAGGTGCGTGGGATCGATCTCCTTCACAGCCTCGCTGCGCATCTTCAGGTCTTCGGCCAGCTTGTAGCCATAGAAGACCCGCCAGTCCATGAAATCCCTGTATGTGAGGATCGTGCCATAGCGAGGCGGATCGACCTGGCTCCATTCCGCGAATGTGCGATGCCACGCCTCATTCAGCGCATCAAGCGTCCCGTAATTCTGTTTAAGCCACGCACGGAAGCGAGCCCTGCTGCTCGGGCAATAGCAGAACATTGGCTCGGCCTTGTATCCGATGCGCGCCCAGTTCAGCGCCGCCGGTTCGCTCCATAAATCCCATGCATAGAACGCCGGGCTTGATTTCGCGTGCCGCGCCACCTCCTGGTAGAACGCCAGAACCGCGCGCCGCACGCCGGGATGATCGAAGCAGTAACCCGGCGCGGCTTGCGAGGGAATTGGCTGCCCATCCTGCGCCGCATAATGCCCATCCGGATACTTCGCGCCCACCCACTCCGGCGCGGAGTCGACATACACCTGCACCAGCACCTTCAGCCCGACCTCGTCGGCCAGGCGCAACAGCAGGTCGAGATTTTCCAGGTGGTATTCGCCCTCGCGTGGCTCGCCGGTGTTCCACTCCACCCATGTGCGGACGGAGTTGAACCCCAGCCCCTTGATCTTGATCAGATCCTGCTTCCACTCCGCGGCCGAGGCCGGCGTCACCGGTTCCAGCATCGGGGGCCGCGCTTTCCCCCCGCTATACCAGACCGCAACCGGAAAGAGCGCCGCCTGTTTTCCCCCGGCTCCGTCCGCGGCCTTTTCCGGCGGAGAGATCGAAAGCGCCACAACCAGTGCCAGAACGGCCAATAGCCCGACCCGCTTCACGATTCCCGCACCTTCATGGATGGGATCAACTGCCGCTGCTGAGTCTATCGCACCTCAATGCTCGTTCGGGATCGCATCTGCCTTGCCCCCGAACCGGCTGTACACGAACACCACATAGCTCACGGCCAACGCCATCCCGAGTAGCCACCACACCAGCCCGACCTTCAGTGTGTGCGGGCCGCTAATCGCTCGCCCAAGAGTGATGTCCAACGCGGAGTCCGTCGATGCTGGCAGCAGCGTGGGATACAGTCCCCAGCACGCGCCGGCCAGCATGAAGAAGAGGTACACGCACGAGGCCAGAAACGCCTTCAATGCCTGCCCTTTCGCGTTCCACAACCAGATGCCCGCCAGCGAAGCCAGCACTCCCACGGGCACCACGAAGGTGAACGGATAGCGGTAATAGTTGTCGAGGGTTTGCGGACGCACTGCGATCGTCGCGGCGAGACTGGCCAACGTCAGCGCACAAAGGCCCAGCCACAACGGGCGCACGGCGCGCCGCGCTCTCTGCTCCAACTCGCCCGAGACTTTGATCGTGAGCCACAGCGCCCCGTGCAGCGTGAGCGCCACCAGCGCGACCAGCCCGCCGATGACGGTGTACCAATCCAGAATTCCCGGCGTTGCCCCGGGCTTCCAGTTGGTCCACAAGGGCAGAAAGAAGTACCCGTCGGCCTGCAGTGGCACGCCGCGAATCACATTCGCGAGCGCCGCTCCGAAGAAGACCGCGAGCAGCGCGCTGGCAATGCCGAACAGGCGGTCCAGCAGCGTGCGCCACACGCCCACGTCGAGATGATTTCTCAACTCCAGGCTCACTCCGCGTAGAATCAGCAGCCACAGTACGATCATGAGCGGCAGATAGAAGCCGCTGAATGCCGATGCATAGAGCAGTGGAAACGCGAAGTAGAGCGTGCCGCCGCCGGCCAGCAGCCACACCTCGTTGCCATCCCACACCGGTCCAATCGATCGCAGCGAAGCTCGCCGCTCGGCCTCGTCCCGCGGCAGGAAAAGGTGAAGCATGCCGACGCCCAGGTCGAAGCCGTCCAGCACGACGTACCCGACGATCATTACCGCCACCAGCCAGAACCAAATGAAACCCATCATTCAATCTTCCTTCCCGCGCGGATGCGCAAATCGCAGGCAATATTACTCACTGATCGTTACCAACTCGTGCGAATCGACGATGTGTCAGGGCACGACTTCAGTCGTGCCGCCGGCTCCAGCATTGGTGTGGGCTTTAGCCCCTGCGCGCTTGAGCTTCTTCAGAAATGCCGAACCGAATGGATATTCTTCCGGCGAACTCGCCAGACCAGCTTTCACAGGATTCATAGATAGGTAGGACCGATGCTCTTGAAAGCTCTGTGCGTCTGTAATACGCACATCAGAGAATCCGCGCTGCCAGATCTCTCCGTGAACGCCGAGCTCTTTTTTCGCTCGGTATGAGAAGCCGCCTTTAAGCAGTTGCATCGTTCTCTCAATGGTCATGGTTCCCGGGATAGTAAGGAGAACATGAATATGGTTCGGCATGACGACGAAATCATGAACCGTAAATCTGCCAAAACCCATGTTTGATCGCAGGACGTCGATTAACAGCATTGCCATTCGTTCCGATTGCAATATGCACCGGCCTCCGGACGTGGAGCTTGTTACAAAAAATGTCCGGGGCACACCGCTCGCTTTGTTCGGGTCGGAGAGTCTGGTCGGCTTCGACATGCAGGGGCTAAAGCCCATCTCCTTTTTTGCTCGAGTCGGCACGACTCAAGTCGTGCCCTGACACCTCTTGTAATTCGCGAGAGACACGCTTCCGGGATTCCAATGAACGTTGGGCCCGATGTGCCCGTTCCTTCATATCTTTCGTTGTGTGTCTGGCACAGGTCCGTGTGCTTCGGTAAAGTACATCGTTCGGCACCGTTACATCCCTGCGATATGTACTGCATCCGCCTTCACCGCATCCAGGCCGTGGCTGATCTCGCGATACATCAGCACCGTGAACAGAAGCCCGAGCAGCGCGTAGAGCCCCATGAAGCCGAGCAGCGTAAACAGTCCGTTGCCCGCCGACACCATGCTCGAATAGCCTTCACTGGTGCGCATCAGCCCGTAAATGAGCCATGGCTGGCGGCCGATTTCCGCCGTCATCCATCCCGCCGTGTTGGCGATATATGGCAGAGGAAAGCTCAGCAGCAGCGCCCACTGCGCCCATCGCGCACGGTAGAGCTTGCCGCGCCAAAGCAGAAGCGCCGATACCAGCATCAGCAGGACAAACCACGTTCCCAGCCCCGCCATGATGTGGTAGGCGTAATAGAGCAGCGGCAAGGTTGTCGGCCACTGATCGCGGGGAAACTGGTCGAGCCCGGCCACCTCGGCCGTCGTGGTGCCGTAGATCAGGAAGCTCAGCACGTTGCCGATCCGGATCGGGTTATCGATCTGGCCCGTCTCAGGATTCGGCTGGCCGATCAGCACGATGGCCGCACCCTTCTCGGTGTGATAAAGCCCTTCCATCCCCGCCATGGCCGCGGGCTGGTGCTTCGCCACGTACCTGCCGTGCAGGTCGCCGGTGGGAAAAATGATCGCGATCGAAGCGATCAGCCCCGCCACCACGCCAACTTTCAGGAAGATTCGCCCGAAATCGGGGTTCCGCCCTTCGAGCAGATAGAACGCGCCCACCGCCGCCATCACGAAGCACCCCGTTACGGTGGCGCCGGTCATGTTGTGCATGTACTGCAGCAGGCCCCATGGATTCAGCAGCAGCTTCCAGAAGCTCACTACCTCGTAGCGCCCGTTCACGTAGTTGAAGGCCACCGGGTGCTGCATCCACGCGTCGGTCACGATGATGAAGAATCCCGAGATCCACGAGCCCAGCCACACCATCACCGCGGAGAACCAGTGCATGCGCTTCGACAGGCGGCTGCCGCCATAAAGAAACAGCCCGAGGAAGGCCGACTCCAGAAAGAAGCTGAACACGCCCTCCATGGCCAGCGGCTGCCCGATCACCCCGCCCGACACGCGCGAGAACTGCGCCCAGTTGGTTCCGAACTCAAACTCCATGGGGATGCCTGTGACCACGCCGAACACGAAGTTGATGCCGAAGATGCGTCCCCAGAACTGCGCGGCGCGGTCCCACATCTCGCTGCCGTTGCGCATCGCAACGGTTTTGAGCACCACGATGAGCAGGCCGAGGCCCATGGTGAGCTGCGGGAACAGGTAATGAAACGTGACGGTAAAGGCAAAGTGCAGCCGGTGTATCAGCTCAGCGGTCATCGCAGGTCCTGAATGTTGACAAAGGGAAACGCGCGCACCATGCCGCCGTCAGGGCGTACAACGGCGGAGGCGCAGGAAGCTCCGCGTCCGTTATAAGCGGTCGATGCCGCTGGGTGCTGTGATTTTAGTCACGGCGCATTCGAAGGGAGCAATGCAATTAGACGATGGGAAGACTCGCACGAGCACGGGCCGCTGATTTTGGAAGAGCAGCGCCTGTTCGCCAATTTGCTGAGCTGCGAGCTGCCACTTACTCGCCCTCTCAGCCGGGCTCGCCGCTCATCCGAAACTCCAGCCGCGCCCCCTGCACCAGCGACGCATGATCGATTGCGGTCGATCGGTGCTCCACGCCATTTACCGCCAGGCGCTGCACATAGGGTGCCCCCGGGCCCGCTCCCGGCGCGTCGACGGTCAGCGCCTTTCCGTTGCTCAGATGAACGGTGGCCTGCGCAAACAACGGGCTTCCCAGCGTGTACTCCGGCTTGCCCGGGCACAGCGGATAGAACCCCAGCGCGCTCAGGATGTACCACGCCGCCATCGACCCCGTGTCCTCATCGCCGCTGAAGTTCGCGGGCGAATATGCCTCGTTCAGCACCCGCCGCACCCAGTATTGTGTTCGATCCGGCCGTCCCGCAGCGGTAAATAAGTAAAGCACGTGATGCACCGGCTGGTTGTTATGCATGTACTGGCCAAACGGCAGCGCCGCCATTTCCGACATCTCGTGAATCTCCTGTCCGTACACGCCCACGTGAAATGTGGGCGGCAGCGCCAGCATTTTGTCCAGCTCCGCAACGAACGCCCGCTCTCCGCCCATCGCCGCAATCAGCCCCGGGACGTCGTGCGGTACGTTCCAGCGATGCTGCCACGCCGCGCCTTCTTCATAAGGGCTGCCCCAGGTGAACGGATCGAACGGCTCCAGCCAGGATCCATCCTCTTTCTTCCCGCGGAAGAACCGCGTCTTCGGATCGAAGATATTCCTCCAGTTCTCCGATCGCTTGCGAAACATCTCCGCATCGGCCTGCTTGCCCAGCTTCGCCGCAATCTGCGCGATGCAGAAGTCGCCATACGCCGCATCTGCCGTCTCCGCCACCGACTGGTCCACGCGGTCCGCCGGAAGATAGTTCATCTTCAGGTAATACTCGATCCCCTGCCGCCCGTAGCCCTTGTCCGGATCTCCCTTCTGCGTGGCGTGCTTGCGAAGGCCCTCGTACGCGGCCTCGCGATCGAATCCCGCGATGTCCTTCATCACCGCATCGGCAAACACCGCGTCGATCAGGCTGCCCGACATGCACGCGCGATACCCGGGCGCGGGAAACTGCGGCATCCATCCGCCCTCACGATACGCGTTCACCCAGCCCTCAAGAATTTCACCGAGCCGCTCCGGAAATACCAGGGACATGAACGGGTACCACGCGCGATATACGTCCCAGTACCCGTGATCGGCATACATGACGCCGGGCTCGATCTTGCCGTTCCATGCGCTAAAGTGGTGCGGCTTCCCCTGCTCGTCCGGCTCATGAAACGTCCGCGGAAACAGCAGTGCGCGATACATACAGGAATAGAAGGTGCGCCTCTGCTCGTCCGTCGCGCCGCCGATGTCGATGCGTCCCAGGTGCGCATTCCAGGCATCCCCGGCCTGCGCGCGCAGGTCCTCCATCGTGCGCGTGCCAATCTCGCGGTTCAGATTCCGCTCGGCCTGCTCGAATGAAATGAATGATGTCGCGATCCTCGCCTCAACCGGCCCACCTGACCTGAACCGGATCTCTGCGACACGCCCGTCATGCAGCTCGCGCACGTCGAGGCTGTCCCATGGCTGCGCGAACCGCACCACGTAGTATGCCGCGAAGTTCTGCGGCACGCCTCCCGCGTTCGCCTTCGATTGAAATCGAAGCACCTGCCTTGAGGTGTCCGGCTCAATCGCGCCGGCCTCGCCTGCGCCGTTCTTGCCCGGGATCTCGATAAACATGCCGCATTCCCCTGCACCGGCAAAGCTCGCCGTGAGCACGCAGCAGCGCTGGGTGGGCACCAGCTCCACATTGGCCTCGTAGCGCATCAGCTTCACGCGCAGGGAATGCGGTGCGAGCTTCGCCTCCTCCGGCCGATACGACGAGGAGCGTTTCTCTGCCTCAGGACCAGCATCTCCACGGAACGGCATAAACACGGCATGTCCGTAGTCTGAAAGCCACGGGCTCAACTGGTGCGTGCAGCGAAATCCCTGCACACGCCGATCCCCCGGCTGGAACATCCACGGCGTGTTGCTGCGTGACTGCAGCGTCCAGTGCGCCATCCCGAACGGCATCGCCGCAATCGGCAGTGCGTTTCCGCGCGAGAAGTAGTAATCGGAATCCGTACCCTGGAGGATGTTGACCAACCCGACGAGGCCGCCGCCGCTCGCGTCCGCACCCGGCGCAGCCGCCGCAGGCTGTGCAGTCGCTGCATCCTGCTCCGCCCGAAGCGCCTTCTCATCCGCCAGCGCCGCTCCGGCCACTGCCAGCCCCGATGCCTTCAGAAAACTCCGCCTGCTCCGCTCGAACATCGCTCCCTCGCTCCCCTGCAGGTAAACTGGCCGCTTTGCCTGCGCACCACCTTAAAAAATACCTGTTCGGGCATCTATGGAGCTCGTAAAGTGGATTCCTGTTTCAGGATCTCTGCCAGCGAGCGACTTCGCCGCGTTGAGAGACTCGCATCGTCACTGCCGTTTCGCGGAATCTCGGCGGGCTCCGCTGTCGGGGCCGGCCGGAGTGTGTACCCTCGAGAGTGAGTTTCATTGGACCTGCTTATGCGCTCTCTCTCGCTGTCTGCAGAAGAATTTCGTACGCTCGCGCACCGGCTGAGTGATTTTCTGGCCGGTTATCTCGAAAAGCTGCCCGATCTGCCGTCGTATCCGCCGGGGATTCGCGGGGATGATACGGAACGGCTGTTCACGGGCGAGATTCCGTGGAATGGTGTCGGCGAAACGGCGGTTGAGGACGTGTCGCGCGTGTTCGAGTTTGCGCGGCCGTCTTCTCCACGGTTTTTTGGCTATGTGTTCGGTTCGGGCGAGCCGGTGGCGGCGCTGGGCGATTTTGCCGCCGCAGTGTTGAACCAGAATGCGACGGCCTGGCGGTCGGCACCCGCAGGCGTGACGCTGGAGCGGACCGTGGTGAAGTGGCTGGGCGAAGCCATCGGCTGTGGCGGGTTCAGCGGGAGCCTCACACTGGGAGGGTCGTCGGCCAACCTGATGGGGCTGTGCATGGCGCGCGAAGCCAAGGCGCCGGCGAACCAGTCGGGCGTGCGCGGCGGGGTGATGTATTGCTCCACCGAGGCGCACATGTCGATTGCCAAGGCGGCAGCGCTGCTGGGGTTGGGGCACGAAGCCGTGCGGCTGATCCCGGTCGACGACGCGTTCCGGATGCGGCTCGACGCGCTGCGGAATGCGATTGAACAGGACCGGCGCGGGGGGAAAACGCCTATCGCGGTGGTGGCGAGCGCAGGGACGACTGCGACGGGGAGCATCGACCCGCTGGATGGGGTTGCGGATGTGTGCGAGGAGTTCGGGCTGTGGATGCACGTCGATGGGGCGTACGGAGCGCTGGCGGCGCTGGCGATTCCCGATGCATTTGCGGGCATGGGGCGCGCGCAATCGCTGTCGCTCGATCCGCACAAATGGCTTTACCAGCCGGCGGGCGTCGGGTGCCTGCTCTACCGCGATCCGGTGGATGCGCGGCGCGCGTTCTCGCACAGCGGGGAGTACGCCCGTTCGCTGACCGATGATCCCATCGAAGGATTTGCCTTCTTTGAAGAGTCGATGGAACTGTCACGGCCGCTTCGCGCACTGAAGATGTGGCTTTCGCTGCGCTATTTCGGCATGAAAGCGTTTCAGGAATCCATTGCCGAAGACTTACGGCTGGCGCAAGTGCTGGCTGCGGCGGTGGATGAGCAGTCGAAGCTGGAGCGGCTGGCGCCGGTGGCGCTGAGCGCGGTGTGTTTTCGGTTCCGCGGAGCTGAAGGCGATCTGGATGCGCTGAACCGGGCGATTCTCAAGCGGGTGACGCAGCGCGGGCGCGTGTATTTGTCGAATGCGGCGATTCACGGGCAGTTCGCGCTGAGGGCGTGCATCGTGAACCACCGCACGACGGAGGCGGACGTGCGGGAGATTGTGAGCGAGGTTCTGGCGGCAGCCGATGAGGTGCGGGCGTAGCGGATGCTACGCTCCCGCCCTTTTCACAAACGGCGTGAAAAGGACGGGTCACGGCAGAGTGGGATCACAACATCGAGATGGATTGCACGTGGATGGTGCTGCCCTCGGCGGTTCCGGTGACGTTGACGCGCAGGTGATCCTTCTTCGTGCTGTTCTTCAGTAGCTGGGTGGCTTCCTGGTTGCCCTTGGCGTCGAAGCGGAGGAAGTTGCCGCTTTGGTCGAGGATACCGAAGCCGCTCTTGGCGCACATCAGGCCGCATTCGCGCGTGTGGGCGTCGGGATTTGCCTTGGCCTTCGCGGAGCACTGGGTGTCAACGATGGATACGTTGCTCCAGTCCTGGGCGGCGGCGAATGTGGGGAGCAGAAGTGCGCAGGCGGCAATGAGAACAAGTCGTTTCATGGGATCTCCTTTTGAGTAACGGTTGCAGCGGTTGTTGGAATGGACGGCTCAGGCACGATGCATCAGGCCAGGCGTTCGAGAGTGGCTGATTTTTCCGCGGCGGGCGTGAGTTCCAGACCGGCCTCGCGAGCCTCGGTGAGTTTGGCCAGGGCGAAGGCGCCGAGCGAAACCTCGATGTCGCGCACCGCGATATCGAGGAACTGCCCCTGAACCACCAGGCTGAGCGCGATGGCCCAGAGCCAGAGCATGACGATGTAGGCCGCGTAGCGGGTGAAGCGGGTGAGCACGAGGATGCCGGCACCGATCTCAATAACACCCACGATGTGCATGAAGGCCGGGGCAGAGATGTGGAGCAGGCTGGGAATGGCGGGATGCAGGTACATCTCCCAATTCGTCAGCTTGTCGAAGAACTTGTCGATGCCCGCGAAGATGGGTCCCAGGGCGAGCCCGATGCGGAGTGTCCACCACGCCGAGCGAAGTTGTGGATTGAATGCCATGACGACCTCCTGCACAATGGAGCGGCAGGCGAGCATTCGGTTACAGGGGCAGGGCTGTAATCCGCAGCCAATGACTTGGAACGACTTGTGCGGGTGAGGACACCCGCACTACAGCCGGTCAGGAGACCGGCGCTACTGAAGTCCCGCCGTTACGCGCTTTACGATGACGCTCGCACTATTTCAGCGAGCTGTGAAGTCGCCCCCTGGCACAAAGCGTAATGCGCGGCATGTTTCAGCAGCCTGTGAAGCCATGCCCTACAAGGATGTGCGGGTGAGGACACCCGCACTACAGCCGGTCGGGAGACCGGCGGTACGTTGCGCGGCCTTCAAAACTCGGGCGAGGCGAGTTTTCTGCTGTTTGTGTAACCCTTGCGAAGGTGGAGACTCAATGGAGTGGAGGCGCGGATGAGCGGCCTGGGGATCCTCGAACGAGCGAGCGCGGAGGGCTGGACTGACATTGAGCTGGTGCGGCGGGTGCTGGACGGCGACCTGGCGTTGTATGAACTGCTGATGCGGCGCCACAACCAGCGGGTGTACCGGGCGGTGCGAAGCATTTTGCGCGAGGACGGGGAATGCGAGGACGTGATGCAGGAAGCCTACGTCCGCGCCTACGAGCACCTGGCGCAGTTTGAAGGGCGGGCGCAGTTTTCCACGTGGCTGACGCGGATTGCGGTAAACGAGGCATTGCGCCGGTTATCCGCCAGGGGACGGCTGGATCCGATGGATGAGAATGCCGAAGTCGAGGGAGAGATCGCAGGGGGCCCGGCCTGGGCAGGCGCAACGCCGGAGACACAGGCGGCCCGGAAGGAAGGGGCGGCAATGCTCGAAGAGGCTATCCTGGCGCTGCCCGCGGGCTACCGCGCGGTTCTGATGCTGCGCGACATCGAGGAGATGAACACGGCGGAGACGGCGGAGGCGCTGTCGCTGACCGAATCGAACGTGAAGGTGCGGCTGCATCGCGCTCACGAGTTGCTGCGGGAGGAACTGTATACGCGCGCCGGCGCGTCGTCCGCCCAGGCGTTCGGGTTTCCCGCGACCCGGTGCGACCGCGTGGTGGGCGCGGTGATGGAGCGGCTGCAGGCCGCGCACGATGGCGAGCCGATGAGGTAGCCCGCCGCCCGGCAGGCCGATTCTCATGCAGGGCGGGAAGCCCTGCGGCGCGAATGTACATCTCACGTCGCAGGCCCCGTTTCCCGGCTCGAGGGTAGAACTCAGCAGGAGACGATACGATAGTTCTTGCGGGGTATTCCCTCCCGCGTCCCCTGGAGCATGATGCTGAAGATCCCCCTGAGAGAGCGATTCTCTTTCCATGTTCAACGGGAAATAGTGACTTTGGCTCTGCTTACCGGGCTGGCGATGGTGCTTCTGATCGGCGTCACGGCGCTTTCGCGGGTTTTTCATGCCCAGCAGGATGCGCTGGCGCAGCGATGGTCGGGGCGCGGAGAGGCCGACCTGAAGGCGGACAAATACGACGCCGCGGTCAATGATTTTCGCGCTTCTCTGCGCTACGGCCAGGACAGCTTCTCAAGCCAGTTGGGCCTGGCGGAGGCGCTGATTGGGTTGAAGCGCACCGGCGAGGCGTCAGCGTACCTGGGGAACTTGTGGGGTGCGCATCCTGAAAACGGCGTCGTGAACCGGGAGCTGGCGCGCATCGCGGCTGGGAAGGGTGACATGCCCGGCGCGCTCCGCTATTACCATAACGCGATCTATGCCATCTGGCCCGGCAACGCCGAGGCAGATCGGCGCAACACGCGCTGGGAGCTCATCAAATATCTTCTGAGCATCAAGGCATTGGCGCAGGCGCAGTCGGAGTTAATCGCGCTGAGCGCGGAGATTGGCCCTGACGTTTCGCAGCAGGTGAGCCTGGGCGAGTATTTCCTGAAGGTGCAGGACGATCTGCACGCGCTGGCGGCTTTCCGGCTGGCCCTGAACGTGGAACCGCACCTGCACACCGCCATAGCCGGCGCGGGGACCGCCGCGTTTGGCATGGGTAACTATTCCCTGGCGCAACATTACCTGCGAGTAGCGGTTGCCCAGCAGGCGTGGGATCGCGACAGCGCCTCTTTGCTCGATGTGGTCGACCAGGTGATGCGGCTCGATCCTTTCCGCCGGCAGATCAGCGACGCGGATCGCGATCGTGCCGTGGAAGGCGTGTTTACGACGGCGGGCAAGAGACTGCAGGCCTGTTCGGCCGCCGCGGCGAGCCCTGTGGCGCCGGGTGGCGGGCAAAACCTGGGCGATGCGTGGAAGCAGCTGCAGCCGCAGGTGACCACGCAGGTACTGCGCCGCGACCAGGATGTGGCCGACCATGCGCTGGACCTGTCTTTCAACATCGAACGGCAGGCGGGGAGCAGATGCGGCTCCGGGAGCGCCTCGGATGCAGCGGTGCTGCTGATTTCGAGACTGCACGAAGGGAGTTAAGTTGGGCGCGGGACCGGATATCGAGATCGTAGAAGACGGCCAGAAAGAGCGCATTGCTGCTGGGGGACGCCCTCATCTGCAGGCGCTGCGAACGGTGTTTCGCGAAGAGCGCTTCTTCCTGATCCTGTCAGTCTTTATCGGGGTGTTTTCCGGGCTGGCGGTGGTGTGTTTCCGATTTGCGATTGAATGGTGCCGCATCTACCTGCTGGGTTCGGGAACCGAATTGTCGACGTCGCGGCTATTTCTGGCGCCTGCGCTGGCGGGGCTGGTGATCGCGGTTCTGGCGATTCACTTCTTTCCCCTGGCGCGCGGCAGCGGCGTGAACCAGACCAAGGCGGCGCTCTACATCTTCAACGGCTACATGCCGTTCCGTACCGCGATCGGGAAGTTCATCACCTCGGCCCTGGCGATTGGCGCGGGGTTCTCGCTGGGCCCTGAGGATCCATCGCTGCAGATTGGGGCGTGCATCGCGTCGGCGATCGGGCAGCGCATGCGCTTGTCACGCGATCGCATGCGGCTCATTGCGCCGGTGGGCGCCGCGGCGGGACTGGCAGCGGCTTTCAATGCGCCGATCTCGGCCGTGTTGTTTGTGATCGAGGAAGTGATTGGCCGCTGGACCGCCGGCATCCTGGGTTCGGTGGTGCTGTCGGCCATTTCGAGCGTCGTGGTGATGCGGTGGTTTCTGGGCTCCGAGTCGCTTTTCCGCATTCCGCCGGTGGAGTTAAAGAGGCCGTCGGAGCTGATTGCGTACGCCATTCTGGGCATCGTGGGCGGTATCGCGTCGGTGATTTTCGCGACCGGAATTACGTATTTCCGTCCCAAGTGCAAGGGGATGGCGCGGTGGACGCAGTATCTGCAGCCGGCAGTCGCGGGCGTGCTGATCGGGCTGATTGGATACCTGGGTGCGCCGCAGGTGATGGGCGCCGGGTACGAGTACATGGACGAGGCGATTCATGGGCACTTCACGTGGCAGTTCCTGGCGATACTGGCGGGGCTGAAGATTCTGGCCACGCTGCTGTCATTTGTGAGCGGGACGCCCGGCGGCATGTTCGCTCCCACGCTGTTTATCGGCGCAATGCTGGGGGCGGCGGTGGGCGGGGCGGAACACGCCATCCTGCCGCATCTCACGTTTTCGCCCGGGACGTATGCGCTGGTGGGGATGGGAGTGCTGTTCGCGGGGTTCCTGCGCGTTCCCATGACGTCGGTGTTCATGGTGCTTGAGGTGAGCGGGAACTACTCGATCATTGTTCCGGTGATCGTAGCCAATACGTTTGCGTACGTGATTTCGCGCGCGTTGCAGCCGATTCCGATCTTCGATGCCTTGACGCGGCAGGACGGGTTGGAGCTTCCGTCGATGGAGGAACAGCGGGAGGAGAACATTCTGCGGGTGGAAGACGCCATGCAGCCGCCCACCGCGCCAGTGATCGATGGCGGCGAAACGGCCGAGGGCGCGACGCAAATCTTCGATCGGACGGAGAAGGACGTGGTCCTGGTGCGACTGGGGCGGGCATGGAGCAACATCAGCCGCGACGAGGTGGCCACGCTGATCCGGGAAGGCAAGGGTGGGGAACCGATCGCGGCCATTTTGAGGAATCGCCAGATTCCGGCGCTGCACCCCGATCATCCGCTGGACATGTCGCTGCGTTACGTGGACCGCTGGCAAATGGTGCCGGTGGTGAACCGCGCCAACCTGCGCGAGCTGGAGGGCGTGATTACGCAGCGCGACGTGCTGGAGCGGTACCGGGCCTTTGGCGGGGAGTAAGGCCGGGAAACGGGAGCGGTATTGGCGCGGGTGAGCTGTAGCCGACTCAGGTCCGGAGCACTTTTGAGGGGATTCGGGGGAGTTCTTCAGAAGGCCGTAAAGGCCGCATGATGGACGCACCGCATTTTCACATTGTCGACGCGCGATCGGAGTATGATCTGAATCACGCGAAGCAGAGGCCGGACCCCCAACCTAGACAACAAACGATCTTTGGAGAAGAGCTCCACCGGCTCTTTGTTCGCCGTTCTTCCCGTCACGACTACCCTGGAGGGGCCGTATATGCGGAAGCGCTGCCCGATGTGCTATTCCAACGGCTTTCGCCTTTCGAAATTACGGAGAGGCGACGTGCTGCGGCTGCTGCTCTTGATGTATCCGATTCGATGCCTTGAGTGTCACCGGCGCAGTTTTGTATTTCTACCCCTGGCCTTGAAGTTCAAACCGGCCCGGAGGACGGTGAAACCGCAAAGTGCCTAGAGCGGTTCCCATTCTCATTCGATCAAAGGTAGCTCCTGGAGTGCTCTGGGATTTGTGCTCCGCGGGGTTTTGTATTGCTGTCAGGGAGGAGCCAATTCCGAGCAGGATGCTATAGGCTCAATAGGTGAATGGAGACCACCTGCCATCGCTGTCATCAGACCGTACCCGAGGGTAGCTGCTTCTGCTCCACCTGCGGCCTGCCGCAGCTCGTCTATTCGAGCGAGGAGGGCGGGCCCGCGGTCACGATGGAGCGGTGGACCGAGGCCGTGCGGGATGCCGGGCAGGTTGAGTGGAAGCCGGCGCTTCGATTCGCGATGATGCTCGCTGTTCCGGCGGGATTGCTCTCCTGCGGATTCTCCCCGGTGGGGCTGCTGGGGTTCTTCTGGATGGCGGCATTCGCGGCGTGGGCGGTAACGCTCTACGTGCGCCGGCAACGGCCGTCGTGGATCACAACGGGCGCGGGCGCCCGCATCGGTCTTGTGACGGGGTTGTTTGCCGGCTGGCTGGCGTTCTGCTCCACGGGAGTTGGCCTGTACTGCATGCGCTTTTTCCTCCACCAGGGAAAGAGCGTGGACCAGATCTGGTTCATGATGAATCAGAATCTGAACCAGCAGGTGCAGACGATGAATGCAGATCCGCAGGGCGTGGCGATCGTGCGCGGCATTCTGGCGTCGGCCGAGGGCCGGGCGGGCATGATGCTGGCTGTTCTGCTTGTGCTCGAAGTCGCGCTGCTGGTGTTTGCCGCCGCGGGCGGAGCGATTGGAGCCCGCATGGTGGCGCGAAGCCGGCGCCCCGAACCGTGAGACCCGGCTTATTCCGCTGACTTACTCTTCGATCGAAATTGCGCGGCTCGAGCGCTTCCTCACTCCCTGGAACAGCAGGATGAATGGCACGCACAGCAAAGCCAAGTAGCCGAGCAGGCGAAAAGCGTCTACATAGGACATGAGGGAGGCCTGTTGCTGCAGGCTGCGGTAGATCGCGCTGAGCGCCATGGCGTGCGCGCTGGAGGCGGAAGCGCCGGCCGCGTGCATTTGCGCCTGCAGGGCGGCGGCTGACGCAGCCGCAATCGGATCGGTGGCGCCGATGTGAGCAGCAAGGTAGTTCTGGTGGATCTGTCCTCTGCGGACCAGAAGCGCGGTGGCGGTGGCGATTCCCACGCTTCCGCCGATGTTGCGCACGAGGTTGTAGATACCCGCGGCGTTGCCGATCTCCTGCCGCGCGAGCCTGCCCATGGCCATGGTGGTGAGGGGGACGAACACAAATCCGCCGGCAAAGCCGTTGAGGATGTTGGGAATGACGACGGA
>Ga0070684_100001176_pt1 | contig 18794 bp, 17 predicted proteins | sample KBSC723LmetaG_FD_65653 | JGI IMG/M metagenome (GOLD analysis project Ga0070684, IMG submission 65653) | Corn rhizosphere microbial communities from Kellogg Biological Station, Michigan, USA - KBS C7.2-3L metaG | ecosystem: Host-associated > Plants > Roots > Rhizosphere ...
ACGATGGTCGGCAGGGCGAAGGGCAGGTCGATGATCGCGTTGACGATTCCCTGCCCCGGGAACCGGTCGCGCACCAGGACCCAGGCGATGACCGTGCCGATCACCGCGTTGATCGCCGTCACGACGAGCGACACGACGAGCGTGAGCTCGAGCGTGGACAGCGCCTCCTTGCTGGTGATGACGTCCCATGCCGCGGACAGGCCGTGCTCGCCGGCCTTGGCGAACACCGCCGCCAGCGGGAGCAGCACGATCACGCTCAGATAGAGCGTGACGATGCCCATGCCCAAGGGGCCGCCGGCCCGCCCCAGGCGGGGCAGGACCGACGGCCGCTCGAGCGCGGCGGCGTCGCTAGGACTTCGCAGTCGCAACGCCCTTGGACTTCTCGACGTTGACGAGCACGCCCTTCTGCGGGTCGAAGAAGCGGTCGTTGACCTTGCTCCAGCCGCCGAGCTTGTCGATCGTGAACAGGCCGGGCGGAACCGGGAACTTCTTCTTGTCCTGCAGCGAGGGCAGGACCGAGCGGTAGCCCTTGGCGACGAAGACCTTCTGGGCCTGCGGCGTCCACAGCCAGTTGCGGAAGGCCGCCGCGGCCTTCGGGTTCTTGCTGTCGCTGGTGACTGCGGTCGGGTTCTGGATCAGGATCGTCTGCGGTGGGATGACGTAGTCGACCTTCTCGCCCTTCTGCTGGGCGGTGATGGCCTCGTTCTCGTAGGTCAGGGCGACGTCGCCCTTGCCGCTGAGGAACGTCTGCACCGACTGGCGCGCGCTGCTGTCCTGCGCCACCACGTGCTTGCCGAACAGCTGGTTCAGGTAGGCGATGGCCTGGCCGTCGGTCTTGCCCTCGGCGCGCTGAGCGCCGTAGCCGGCGATCGTGTTCCAGCGCGCGCCGCCCGAGGTGAACGGGTTCGGCGTGACCACCTGGACGCCGGGCTTGAGCAGGTCGTCCCAGGTCTTGATCCCCTTGGGGTTGCCCTTGCGGACGGTGAACACGACGACCGAGTTGGTCACGAATCCGTGGTACTTGTCCGCGCCCCAGCTGGGGGCGACGAGCTCGGCCTTGACCAGCTTGTTGACGTCGGGCGCGAGCGAGAGCGCCACCACGTCGGCGGGCTGGCCGGCCTCGACCGCGCGCTCCTGGTCGCCGGATGCCCCGTAGGACTGCTTGAAGGTCACGCCCTTGCCCGCCGGCGTGCGCTGGAAGGCGGGGATGAGCTGCTGGTAGGCCTCCTGCGGCGTCGAGTAGGCGACGAGGCTGATCTGGCCGCCGCCACCACCACTGCTGCTGCTGCCGCCGCTGCTGCCTCCGCACGCGGCCAGCACCAGGGCGGCGAGCACCGCCACGACGCCGAGCAAGACGGGAATTCGGATGCGCTTCACAGGTTCTCCACTTCTTCGGTCGACTTTGTGCGGCGGCCATTATGCCTAAACCTGATCGCGTTTGTAGAGATTTCGCAGCGCGCCATGATCGGGGGGCAGCCTGGAACCGACGAAAGGACCCGACCGTGGGCAGGATCGCCGTACACGAATTCATCAGCCTCGACGGGGTCATCGAGGACCCGCGGTGGACGGCCGCCTATCCGTTCGACCCCAAGATGGGCGCGGCCATCGGGGCGATCGTGCGCGACGCCGCGGGCATTCTGCTCGGGCGCCGCACCTACGAGATGTTCTATCCGGCCTGGTCGACCCGCACCGTCGAGGACGACCCCGGCGCGCCGTTCTTCAACGAGTCGCCCAAGTACGTCGTGTCGGGCACGCTGCAGAGCGCCGAGTGGCACAACACGACGATCGTCGGTCGCTACGACCCCGCGGCGATCCGCACGCTCAAGGACGGCGTCGACGGCGACCTCTACGTCAGCGGCAGCGCCCGGCTCGTGCGTGCCCTGTTGGCCGACGGCCTGGTCGACGCGCTCCACCTGTTCGTCTTCCCGCTGGCCCTCGGCGAGGGGGAGCGGCTGTTCGCCGAGGGCAACGAGGTGCGGCTCGCGCTGCAGCACGACGAGGCCTACGACAGCGGCGTCGTCCACCTGGCCTACGGCCCCGCGGCCCAGGAGGGCTAGCTGCCGCTCGGCGCCCGCTCGAGCGCGCCGCTCACAGCAGACCGAGCAGGGCCCGACCCGCGTGGTCGGCCAGGTTCAGCAGCGGCGACGGGATGATGCCGAAGAACAGCGTCGCGGCGCCGAACAGCACGGCCACGAACGCGACCTCGATGCCGCCGTAGCGCGGCCGCTCGGCGGCGGGCGCGTCGACCTCGGTCGAGCCGCCGGCGATCGCGGGCGCGGCCGTTGGTCGCATCCACATCACGGCGAGCACACGCAGGTAGTACCCCAACGAGATCATCGACCCGATCACGATCACGATGCCCAGCCACGTGTAGCCCCCGTCCACGGCGGCATCGATCAAGTAGAACTTCCCGATGAAGCCGGCGGTGGCGGGCAGGCCGGCCAGGGACAGCATCGCGAGCGTCATCGGCCAGGCCAGGAGCGGCCGCGAGGCGCCCAACCCGGCGAAGGCGTCGATGTCGTCGCCCAGGTCGGTCTCGCGCTCGCGTGCCAGGACCACGGCGAAGGCGGCCAGGTTCATGGCCAGGTACACCGCCAGGTAGAAGACGGTGGCCTGGATCCCCAGCCGCGTGGCCACCACCACGCCGGCCAGCAGGTAGCCGGCCTGGGCCACGCTGGACCACGCCAGCAGCCGCTTGAGCGACGTCTGCATCAGCGCGCCGACGTTGCCGACCACGATCGTCACCGTGGCCAGGGCGGCCAGTGCCGGGCCCCAGTCCTCCTGGGCCTGGATGAAGGCGACGTCGAAGAGGCGCAGGAAGATCGCGAACGCCGCCGCCTTCGTCGCGGTGGCCATGAACGCCGTGATCGGCGTCGGCGCGCCCTGGTAGACGTCGGGCGTCCACTGGTGGAACGGCGCCACCGAGTTCTTGAAGGCCAGGCCGACGACGATCAGCCCGATGCCGGTGAGGAGCAGCGGGTCGCTGACCACCGACCCCTGCAGGGCCCGGGCGATGGCGCCGAAGTCGGTGGCCGCGGTCGCGCCGTAGACCAGGGCCAGGCCGTAGAGCAGCGTCGCCGAGCCGACCGAGCCGATGATCAGGTACTTCAGGCCCGACTCGAGCGACTGCTCGCGCCGCATCTCGGTCGCGCAGAGGATGTAGAGCGCGATCGAGAGCAGCTCGATACCGAGGAACACCGTGACCAGGTTCTGGGCCTCGGCCAGCACGGCCATGCCGGTGATCGAGGACAGCAGCAGCGCGTGGTACTCGCCGTGGCCGGCCTGTCGGAGCGCGCTCTGGCGGGCCGACAGCAGCACCGTCGCGATGCCGGCGGTGGCGAGGATGAGGTTCACGACCAGGGCGAGGTCGTCCACGCGCAGCGCGCCCGAGATGATCGACGTGTGGCGGTTGAACTGCCAGATCGTCAGCCCGATGAACGCGCCGAGGGCGGCGATGGTCAGGAACGGCACCGCGAAGTCGCGCCCGGCGCGCCCGCGCAGGAGGCCGGCCAGCAGCACGAGCACGGCGCCGCCGAGCAGCGCCACGACCGGCGACAGCGCCGACCAGTCGATGAAGGGGCCACTCAAACCGAACACCGTCAAGGGGTCAGACCCCCTTCAGGGTGGTCGCGGGTCGTCATGGCGTCTGGCCTCCCTGCGGCAGCACGGGCGCGGTCTGCGCGGTCGCCCGCGGCAGCGCGAGCTGGTGGGTGAGCAGCGCGGTCTGCGCCACCGCCGCCTGCGCGCTGGCCTGCTGGCGCTTGAGCAGGAGCTGCGGGTAGACCGCGATGGCGACGATCACGAGCACCAGCGGCGCCACCACGATGCCGTCGCGCAGCGAGAGCTCGCGCGACTGGACCTTCGCGCCGACGCGGTTGTGCATGGCGCCGATGTAGGCGCGCAGCATGTAGACCGAGGCGAGCACGACGCCGGTGAAGGCCACGCAGGCGATCACCAGCTTGGACTCGAACACCCCGAGCAGGATGTAGAACTCGCCCATGAAGTTCGACGAGCCGGGCATGGCCAGCGTGGCCAGCGCCACGATGAGGAACAGCGCGGCGAGCACGGGCGCGCGGAACGCCAGCCCGCCCATGTCGCGCACGTCCTCGGAGCCGCCCGCGCGCGCGGCCAGCACGGCGATGATGAAGAACAGCGCCGCGGTGACCAGGCCGTGGTTGACCATCTGCAGCAGCGCGCCCTGCGTGCCCTGCGGGTTCAGGGCGAAGATGCCCAGGGTGATGAAGCCGAGCTGGGCTATCGACGAGAAGCCCACGATCAGGCGTAGGTCGGTCTGCGTGAAGGCCATGATCGAGCCGTAGAGGATCGAGGCCAGGGCGATCAGCAGCAGCAGCTCCTGGAAGTGCACGGCGGCCTGCGGGAACAGCGGCAGCACGATGCGGATGAACCCGTACGCGGCCACCTTGGAGAGCACGGCGCTGAACACCGCGACCACCGGGATCGGCATGGCCCGGTAGCCGTCGGGCAGCCACCCGTGCACCGGGAAGGCGGGCATCTTGACCAGGAAGGCGGCGGCGAAGAGCAGGAAGATCCACTCCTGCGTGCCGACGGGCAGCCCGACGCGCACGAGGTCGGACAGCGCGAAGCTGATCTGGCCGCTGTTGCCCACCGACTCGACCCCGGTGGCGATCGCCGCGGCGAGCATGAGCAGCGACCCCACGAGGGTGTAGATCACGAGCTTGGTCGTGGCCTGAACGCGCTTGCGGCCGCCCCAGGTCCCGATGAGGAAGTAGAAGGGCACGAGCATCAGGTCGAAGAAGGCGACGAACAGGGCGAGGTCCTGGGACAGGAACGCGCCCAGCACGGCCGACTCGGCCAGGCCCATGAAGAAGAAGAAGAGCTGCGGGCGGTCCCACGAGCGGAAGTACGCGTACAGCGTGGCGACGCACCACAGCAGCGTCGTCAGCGTGAGCAGGAACAGGTTGAGGCCGTCGACGCCGAGCTTGTAGTGAATGCCCAGCGCCGCGATCCACACCGTGTCGGTGACGTGCTGGAGGCCGGCCTTGCCCGTGTCGAAGTCGGCGATGTAGTAGATCGCCATGCCGAGCGTGACCGCCGAGCCGAACAGCGCCACCTTCGGCGCCATGCGGCGGCCGAGCAGCGCGCCGAGGAGCGCGAAGAACAGGGGAGCCCAGAGGAGGAAGGAGAGCGCCATCGGCTACGTGCTCTGCAGGAGGAACCAGAGGGCGACGAGGGCAAGGCCGAGCAGCAGCAGCGCGGCGTAGACGCGCAGGAAGCCGTCCTGCGCCCCGCGCACGACCGACGAGCCCGCCCGCACCACGGACACGGTGCCGTTGACCAGGCCGTCGATGACCACGCGCTCGAACACGTTCGAGGCCCAGCGCCCGACGGTGGCGCCGGGGCGGACGAACACGGCGTCGTAGAGCTCGTCGAACCACCACTTGTGGAACGAGAGCTCGTACAGCGGGCGGAAGCGCTCGCGGAAGGCGACGGCGATCGACGGCCGGCGCACCCAGATGACGTAGGCCAGGGCGATGCCGCCGATGGCGATCACCGCGCTGAGGATCAGGCCGAAGATGACCAGCCCGTCCGACGGGCCGTTGATGACCTTCTCGTACGTCGGGTCGTTGACGAAGTCCGGGCGCAGGTAGACGTTGACGAGGTCGTCGACGAACGGGACCTGGATGAGCCCGCCGAAGATGGCGCCGATGGCCAGCGTGCCCATGGCCACCTTCATGGGCCACTGCTGCTCGGCGATGTAGTGGCCGGGCCCGGGGAAGCCGACGTCGGTGTCCTCCTCCTCGTAGGTCTCCGGGTTGAAGGGGTGCTCGTGGTGCGCGATGTGGCCGGTCTCGCGCAGCTCGCGCGCCTCCTTGCACTCCGGGCCGAGGAAGGCGCGGAAGATCATCCGGAACGTGTAGAGCGCGGTCAGGAAGGCCCCGAGGTAGCCGAGCACGTAGAGGATCCAGTGCCAGCCGCCCTCGCCGCCGATCAGCGCGAGGATGTCGTCCTTGGAGAAGTACCCCGAGAAGAGCGGGAACGCCGACAGCGCCAGGCCGCCGGCCAGGAAGCACGCGAAGGTGAACGGCAGCGCGCGCCGGAACCCGCCCATCTTGTCCAGCGACTGCTCCCCGCCCATCGCGCCGATGATCGACCCAGCGGCCATGAAGAGCAGCGCCTTGAAGAACGCGTGCGTGAACAGGTGGAACAACCCCGCCGCGTACGCGCTGGCCGAGACGGCCATGATCATGTAGCCGATCTGCGACATCGTCGAGTAGGCGATGACGCGTTTGATGTCGGTCTGCGACAGCGCAATGGTCGCGGCGATGACCAGCGTCGCGCAGCCCACCACCGTGCCCACGTCGGCCGCCGCCGTGGCGTCCTCGAACAGCGGGTGCATGCGCGCGATCAGGTAGACGCCGGCGGTGACCATGGTCGCCGCGTGGATGAGGGCCGAGACCGGCGTCGGGCCCTCCATGGCGTCCGGGAGCCAGGTGTGGAGCGGGACCTGGGCCGACTTCGCGAACGCCCCGACGAGGAGCAGGATGCACCCGGCCACGAGGTCGCTGTCGTTGGGCGGGAACGCGGCCTGCACGTGCTTGAAGGTGTCGAGGAAGTCGAGCGATCCCGAGCCCCGGAACACGATGAAGTACGTGCCCAGCACCAGGCCGACGTCGCCGATCACGTTGATGACGAAGGCCTTGATCCCGGCGCGCGTCGCGGTGGTGCGGCGGAACCAGAAGCTGATGAGCATGTACGACGCCGCGCCGACGAACGCCCAGCCGATGATGAGCGGGACGAAGTTCCCCGCCATCACCAGCAACAGCATCGAGAAGACGAAGAAGTTCAGGTACGCGAAGTACCGGACGAAGCCGCGGTCCTTCCACACGTACACGCACGAGTAGAGGTGGATCAGCGCCGAGACCCCGCTGACCACGAGCATCATGTAGACCGACAGCGGGTCGATCAGGATCGTGAGCTTGGCGTTGACCCCCACGCTGTCGGCGTAGTCCCACGCCGTCGAGGTGAAGGTGCGGTCGTCCGGGGAATGGCCCATGAGGGCGACGAACGCGCCCACGGCAGCGACGAACGACAGCCCGATGGCCAGCGTGCCGATCCAGCCCGCCGTACGCTCGCCCGGCAGGTGGCGCCCGACGAACGCGTTGAACAGGCAACCGGCCAGCGGCAGCGCCAGGCAGATCCAGGCCCAGGTGGTCGGGCTCATCCGTGCAGCCTCCGCAGCTGGTCGACGTCGATCGGCAGGCGACGCCGGTACAGCGCGACGATGATCCCGAGGCCGACCACCACCTCGCAGGCGGCCACGACCATGACGATGATCGCGAAGATCTGGCCGTCGCCGGTGCCGGTCATGCGCGAGAACGCGATCAGCGCGAGGTTGCCGGCGTTGAGCATGAGCTCGAGGCAGAGCAGGATCACCAGCGGGCTGCGGCGCACCAGCACGCCGGCGGCCCCGACGCAGAAGATCAGCGCGGAGACGACGAGGTACCAGGCGACGGTCACCAGCCGCCCTGCTCTTCCTTCTCCTCCTGGCCGAGGCCGATCGACTCGGCCTGGCTGCCCGCACGCGGGATGCGCATGACCTCGGCGGCCGTCAGCTCGAGGCGGTCACGCGGCGGCAACGGCTCGTCGGGTGCGTCGATGCCGCGCCGGCGGCGGGCCAGGACGACGGCGCCCACGGCGGCGACGAGCAGGAGGAAGGAGGCGATCTCGAACGGGAACAGGAACTTGGTCAGCAGCAGCTGGCCGATCTGCCCCGGCGTGCCGAAGCCCGGCCCGAGCTTGGCCCCGTCGGTGTCGATCGCGTGCAGGCCGGAGCCCAGGATGGCGATCGAGAGCTCGACGAACAGGCCGATGCACAGGACCAGGCCGACGCCCCCGAGCCCGGGCCCGATGCTGGCCAGGGGCTCGCCCTGCCCGCCGACGTAGGAGACGACGAACACGTAGAGCACCATCACCGCGCCGGCGTAGACGACGATCTGCGCGGCGGCGACGAACTGGGCCTCGAGCAGCAGGAACAGCAGCGCCAGGCTGAGCAGGTGGCTGACCAGCGCCAGCACCGAGTAGAAGGGATTGCGCAGGGCGATGACCCCGATGGCGCCGACGACGGCGCCGATCGCCGCGATGAAGAAGAGGACGTCCTCCATGGGGCGCGGGGAGGCTACTCACCCTCCGAACGCAGCGGCGTCCGTTCGAGCGGCTCGGCCAGCAGCATCTCCTTGGTGAAGATCAGGTCGCTGCGGTTGAGGTCGGAGAGCTCGTAGTCGTGGCCCATCGTGATGGCGTCGAACGGGCACGCGACCTCGCAGTAGCCGCAGAAGATGCAGCGCGCCATGTTGATCTCGTAGACGGCGGCGTAGCGCTCGCCGGCCGAGACGCGGTTGTCGGGCGTGTTCTCGGCCGCGACCACGCGGATGCAGTCGGCCGGGCAGGCGGCCGCGCACAGCGAGCAACCCACGCACTTCTCCAGGCCCGAGTCCTCGAAGCGGTGCAGCTTGTGGCGCCCGCGGAAGCGCGGGTACACCGGCACCTTCTCCTCCGGGTACTGGATCGTGGTCGTGCCCTCGATGAGGTTCGCGAACACGGTCTTCATGCCCCGCAGCGTCTCGCCGAAGGCGCGGTACACGCCCGAGGGCCCGCCGGGCTGGGGCCCGCGCTGGACCTTGACGACATCGGGGCCAGGGTCGTACGGGGTCATTGGCTCACCACCACGATTGCGGTCACGAGGGCGTTGAGGGTCGCGAGCGGCAGCAGCACCTTCCAGCCCAGCGACATGAGCTGGTCGTAGCGCAGGCGCGGCAGCGTCGCCCGGATCCAGATGAACAGGACCACGATGAGCGACATCTTCGCCAGCACGACGAAGGGGTCGACCCAGTGCGGCGGGTCGATGCCGAAGGGCAGCAGCCACCCGCCCAGGAAGACCGTGGTCACGATGCCCGAGACGATCAGCATGTTGATGTACTCGGCGAAGTAGTACGAGGCGAAGCGGCCGCCCCCGTACTCGGTCATGTAGCCCTGCACGAGCTCGGCGTCGGCCTCGGCCAGGTCGAACGGGGCCCGGTTGGTCTCGGCGAAGCCGGCGACCAGGAAGATCAGGAACCCGACGATCTGCGGGATGACGTACCACATGCCCTCCTGGGCGTGGACGATGCCCACGAGCGAGAGCGTGCCCGCGGTCATGATCACCCCGATCAGGGCCAGGCCCTGGGAGACCTCGTAGGAGATGAGCTGCGCGGCGGCGCGCATCGCGCCCAGGAACGAGTACTTCGAGCCCGAGGACCAGCCGCCGAGCATGAGGCCATAGAAGGCGATGGCGCCGAACGCGAACAGGTACAGCGGGCCGATGCTGACGTCGAGGCCGTAGAGCCCGACCGGCGTGCCCCCGATGTCGACCACGGGGCCGAAGGGGATGATGGCCAGCGCGGCGACCGCGGTGAGGATGGACAGGATCGGCGCGATCACGAAGAGCAGGCCGACCGAGGTGTGGGGGCGCGAGTGCTCCTTGCCCAGCAGCTTGCCGATGTCGGCGATGGGCTGGAGCAGACCGTAGGGGCCGACGCGGTTGGGGCCGTAGCGGGACTGGAAGCGGCCGAGCAGCTTGCGCTCGGCGATGAGGATGACCGGGACGATCGACAGCCCGACGGTGAAGATGATCACCGCCTTGATGAGCTGGATCCACCACTCCTCGGCGTAGACCGTCGACGCGAAGCTGGTCACGCGCGGCGGACCTCCACGAGCGCGCCGGTGAGGATCGCGGTCTCGTCGGAGACGAAGACCGAGCCGGCGGGCACGGCGCTGCGCAGCGCCGCGCGCCCGCGCAACGAGGTGCCGTTCTGGGCCACCTCGACCGGCACGCCGTCCTCGATGCCCAGGCGCCGGGCGTCGTCCGGCGCCAGCTCGACCGAGGACCCCGGATGGAGGAACTGCAGCGACGGCGAGATTCGCACCTCGGGCGCGGCCCACAGCGAGCGCCACGAGCCCAGCCGCAACTGCCCGTGCGTCGGGGCCGGCTCGGGCCCGGGCGCCTCGAGCGTGAACGGGCCGAGGTCGGCCTCGGGCGCCTTGGCGGCGCCGTCACCCGCGGGCCAGCGCACGCCGTGGCCGGCCAGGCCCTCGGCGGTCAGGCCGGCGTAGAAGGGGACCGCGGCGAAGAGCTGCTTGGTGGCCATCGCGCTCGTGAGCACGCCGAGGTCGAACCCGGCCGCGCGGGCCACGTCGGCGATCACCTGCCACTCCGGGCGCACGCCCCCGACGTGGGCGATGGCCTGGCGCACGCGCTGCACGCGCCCGTCGGGGTGCACGACGGTGCCATTCTTCTCCGCGTAGACCTCGCTCGGGAAGACCACGTCGGCGTGCTCGCGGATGCCCTGGGTGAGCACGCCCGCGTGGGCCACGACGGTGGTGGCGCGGTCCAGCGCCTTCGCCCACGCCCCGCGCCCGGGGTAGGACACGAGCGGGTCGGCGCCGAGCAGGTAGAGCGCGCGCAGGTCGCCGTCGGCCAGCGCGGCGGCGATCTCGGGCGCGCCCCGCCCGTCGGCCACCGGTGCCTTCAGGCCCGGCCCGGCGTTGGGCAGCACGCCGGCCTCGCGCAGGCCGCGCCCGTTGGTGACCGCGGGGATGGCCAGCAGGCCGGCGCCTTCGCGTTCGCCCAGCTTCAGGTTGCCGGCCACGTTGAGCAGCGCCCGCAGGGCATCGGCGCCGCCCGGGGCCCCGCCCATGCGCTCGCCCCACACGATCACGACGTCCTGGCCGGCGTCGCCCAGCCAGTCGCTCAGCGCGTGGTCGCCGTTCGCCAGCGCGTACAGGAACCGGCCCACGCCGCCGGGCGCGAAGCGCACCACCTGCTCGGCGGCGGGGTCGAGCGCGCTCGGGCGCGAGCTTGCCACGGCCAGCCTCATGTTGTGGCGGCGGATGCCCTTGCGGATGCGCAGGTCGAGGATGGCGGCGTCGTCCATGAGCTCGGTCTCGAGCACGAGCACCGCGTGGGCGAACTCGAGGTCCGGGACGCTGGCCTGCAGCGCCGGCGCGGCCAGGGCGCGGTGCAGCTCCACCGGGAGCTGCGCGCCCAGGCGCGAGTCGAGGTCGTGGGCCTCGAGGCCCTCGCGCAGGAAGCGCTGGAGCAGGAAGCCGTCCTCGTTCGTGGCCTGGCCGCCCACGAGCGCGGCCGTGTGCCGGCCGGCCCGGGCGAGGCCGGCGGCGGCGGTGGCGATGGCGCGGTCCCAGCTCGCGGGCCGCAGCTCGTCGCCCTCGCGCACGAGCGGCTCGGTGATGCGCTCGTCCACGTGGAAGGCCTGGTAGGCGAAGCGGCCCTTGTCGCACAGCCAGCCGTCGTCGACCTCGGCGTGGTCGCGGACCATGACGCGCGAGACCTTGTCGTCGCGCACGGTCAGGGACACGTTGCACTGGGCGGCGCACAGGGTGCAGACCGAGCCCGCGGTCTCGACGTCCCACGGGCGGGCGCGGAAGCGGTAGGCGGTCGAGGTCAGCGCGCCCACCGGGCAGAGCTCGATGATGTTGCCGCTGAACGGCGCCACGTAGGGGTGGCCGTCGAAGGTGCCGACGAACGAGTGCGCGCCGCGGTCGTGGAGGACGAGCTGGTAGTCCTCGGCGATCTCCTGCGAGTAGCGCACGCAGCGGTAGCAGAGGATGCAGCGCTCGCGGTCGATGGCGATCAGCGGGGAGATCTCCAGCGGCTTGCGGAAGTGGCGCTTGGGCTCGATGAAGCGGCTCGTCCCCGCACCCCAGCCGAAGGTGATGTCCTGCAGCGGGCACTCGCCGCCCTTGTCGCACACCGGGCAGTCGAGTGGGTGGTTGACGAGCAGGAACTCCACGACGGCCTTCTGCGCGTCGTGCACCCGCTCGGTCTGCGTGTGGACGACCATGCCGTCCTTGACCGGGGTGGAGCAGCCGGTCTGCAGCTTGGGGATGCCCTCGACCTCGACGAGGCACATGCGGCAGGCGCCCACGGGCTGGCCGAGCTTGGGCTCGTAGCAGAAGACCGGGATCTCGACGTCGCCGTGCTTGGCGGCGTCGACGAGCATCTCGCCCTCGGTGGCCTTCACCTCCAGGCCGTCGATCGTGAACGTGATCTCCTTGGGCGAGGGGCGCGGCATCAGTAGGGGCCGACGTCGGGGTCGGCGCCGGCGATGCCCACCGGCTCGGGCTCGGGCACGGTGACGCCCATGCCGCGCGCCTCGCGGGCGCGCTCGATGTGCTCCTCGAACTCGGCGCGGAACTTGCGCACCAGCGAGCCGATCGGCATGGCCATCGAGTCGCCCAGCACGCACAGGCAGTGACCGATGATCTGGTCCTGGACCGAGGCGATGATGTCCAGGTCCATCGGCGTCGCCTCGCCGGTGTCGACGCGCTCGAGCATCTTCACCGTCCAGTTCGTGCCCTCGCGGCACGGCGAGCACTTCCCGCACGACTCGTGCGCGTAGAACTTGGCCACCTTCTTGGCCACCTCGACCACGGGCACGGTGTCGTCGACGACGATGATCGAGCCCGACCCGAGCATCGACCCGGCCTTGGCCATGGAGTCGAAGTCGTAGGGGATGTCGAGGCCCTCCTCGGCGGTGAGCACCGGTGAGGAGCTGCCGCCGGGGAAGAAGAACTTGATCGTGCAGCCCTCGCGCGGGCCGCCGGCCAGGCCCATGATCAGGTCGCGCGTCGGGATGCCGAGCTCGATCTCGAAGTTGCCGGGGTTGCGCACGCAGCCCGACACCGAGACGACCTTGGTGCCGGTGGAGTTCTGCACGCCGTGCTCCGCCCACGCCTTCGCGCCCATGCGGATGATGTGGGGGACGTTGGAGAGCGTCTCGACGTTGTTGACCAGGGTGGGGCCCTGGTAGAGGCCCTGGTTGGCCGGGAACGGCGGCTTGAGGCGCGGGTTGCCGCGCTTGCCCTCGAGCGAGTCCAGCAGCGCCGTCTCCTCACCGCAGATGTAGGCGCCCGCCCCACGATGCACGACCAGCGACAGCGTGTGGTCGGAGCCGAGGATGCGCTCGCCCAGGTAGCCGGCGGCCTCGGCCTGCTTGACGGCGGCGTCGAGGATGTCGGCCTGGTACTGATACTCGCCGCGGATGTAGATGAACGACCGGTTCACGTCGGCGGCGTACGCGCCGATGATCAGGCCCTCGATGAGCTGGTGCGGGTTCTTCTGGATCAGCTCGCGGTCCTTGAAGGCGCCGGGCTCGGACTCGTCGGCGTTGCACACGAGGTACTTGTCCATGGCCCCGTGGGGCAGGAACGAGACCTTCTTGCCCATCGAGAAGCCGGCGCCGCCGCGGCCGCGCAGCTCGGAGGACTCGAGCTGCGCCTGCACCTCGTCCCGGGACATCTTCAGCGCCTTGGGCAGCGCCTCGTAGCCGCCGTGGCGGCGGTAGACGTCGATGGTGTTCAGGTCGGGCTCGTCGATGTTGGCGAAGAGGAGCTTGGTCACGGCTCGTCCTCCGGGGACGTCGCCTCGCCGCGCCCGCGCTCGGGGGGCATGGGCGGGCCGGCGGCCATCGTGTCGGGGTCGGGAACGGGGACGGCGGCACCGGGGTCGGCCGCGGCGCGATGCGCGAGCTGCTTGCGGGAAAGCACGGGCCGGCCGTCGCGCACGTCGTTGGCGATGGCCGCGACGTCGTCGAGCTCGAGCGGCCCGACGTAGACCCCGTCGACTGAGGCCATGGGCCCGATGTCGCACGCGCCCATGCACTCGAAGGCGCGGATGTTGAAGTCGCCCTCGTCGCCGAGGGTCTCGATGAAGTGCTCGAAGAGCTCGTCGGCTCCGAGCAGCGAGCAGGAGATGTTCGTGCACACGTACACGTCGTGGGCCGGCTTGGGCTCGGTCTCGAACATGTCGTAGAACGTCGCGATCGACTCCACGTAGGCCGGGGTCAGCCGCATGACGGCGGCGACCTGGTCGAGCGCCTCGGGCGAGCACCACCCGTAGTGCCGCTGGGCGGCCGCGAGCGAGGGGATCACGGCCGAGCGCCGGTCCGGGTACTTGGACATGTAGGCCTCGATCGTGCGCCGCAGGTCCTCGGGGACCGGCGTGACCGCCGGCTCGGGGACCGGCGCGGGCTCCTTGGTGAGGTCGACGGCGCGGTCCCAGGGCGGGACGCGGGAGCCGTCGGGGTAGCGCTGGACGCGGGCCATGGGGCTAGCGGTCGATCCCGCCGACGATCGGGTCGAGCATCGCGATGGCGGCGATGAAGTCGGCGATGTACCCGTCCCGGACCATGTCGGGGAAGGCCTGCAGGTTGGTGAAGCTCGAGTCGCGCATGTGCACGCGCGCGGGCTTGGAGGAGCCGTCGGAGCGCACGAAGCAGCCGAGCTCGCCGCGCGGGCCCTCGATCGGGTAGTAGACCTCGCCCGGCGGCACGCGGAAGCCCTCGGTCACGAGCTTGAAGTGATGGATGAGCGCCTCCATCGAGGTGGCGAGCTCGTGGCGCGGCGGCAGCGCGACCTTGCGGTCCTCGGTGATGTACGGGCCCTCGGGCAGGCCGTCGAGCGCCTGCTCGATGATCTTCACGCTCTCGTAGAGCTCGGCGTGGCGCACGCGGAAGCGGTCGTAGTTGTCGCCCACGGTGCCGACGGGGATCTTGAAGTCGAAGTGGTCGTAGCTCGAGTAGGGCTGGGCCTTGCGCAGGTCCCACGGGTTGCCGGCCGCGCGCAGCAGCGGGCCGGTGACGCCGAGCTCGAGCAGGCGCGCCTCGGGCACGACCCCGGTGTCGCGCAGGCGCTGCAGGACGATCTCGTTCTTCTCCAGGATCGCCGCGTACTGGTCGGCGCGGCGCGGCATCTCCGCGCAGAACTTGCGCACCTTGGCCTCCCACCCGACCGGGATGTCCTCGATGACCCCGCCGACCTGGAAGTAGCGCGTGTGCATGCGCTGGCCCGACGAGTACTCGAACAGGTCGAGGATCTGCTCGCGCTCGCGGAACCCGTACCAGAACATCGAGATCGCGCCGAGGTCGAGCATGGCGGTCCCGATCCAGACCAGGTGGGACATGATCCGGTTGAGCTCGAGGTGGATGACGCGGAGGTACTGGGCGCGCGGCGGCACCTCGAGGTCGAGCAGCGTCTCGACCGCCCCGACGTAGGCCATCGCGTTGAAGTAGTAGGCCAGGTAGTCCATCCGCTCGACCACCGGGATGACCTTCCAGTAGGCCTTGTCCTCGGCCGTCTTCTCGATGCCGGTGTGGAGGTAGCCGATGACCGGCTTGGCGTCCTTCACCACCTCGCCGTCGAGCTTGACCATGACCCGCAGCACCCCGTGCGTGGCGGGGTGGTGCGGCCCCATGTTGATGGTGAGGAGCTCGTCGCTGTCCTCGTCGGCCAGGGCGGGGACGCCGGTGACGAGCTCGGCTGGGGCCAGGTCGGTGGAGTCGGTCACTCCCAGTACCTCGGGGTCTCGTACTCGTTGTAGGTGAAGTGGACGGGCTCGCCGCCGACCGGGAAGTCGCGGCGCTGCGGATGGCCCTCGTAGTCGTCGGGCATGAGGATGCGGCGCAGGTCCGGATGGCCCTCGAACACGACGCCGAAGAGGTCGTAGACCTCGCGCTCGTGGAAGTCGGCCGTGGGCCAGTCCGGCGTCACCGACGGCACGTTGGGCGCATCGGTGGGCACGCGGGTCTTGACCGTGATGCGGTCGACCTCGTGCATGTCGAGCAGCTCGTAGTGGACGCCCAGGCGCGGCTCGTGGGGCCAGTAGTCGACCCCGTGGACGGACATGAGCGCGCGGAAGCCCTTCTCGCGCAGGGCGGCCAGGACGGTGCGCACGCTGTCCGGCGCCACCTCGAGCGCCGCCTTGTCGCGGAAGTAGGAGGTGTCGACGACGGCGTCGGCGTCGGTCTCGCGCAGGTCCTGGGCCAGGAGCTCCAGGCCGGGCGCGTCAGGCACGCTTGGTCGCCTCCGAGTGCTGGCTGGCCTGCCGCAGCGCGTCCACCGCCGGGTCGTCGGGCGGAGGGGCGACCTCCTCGGTGCCACGCGCGCCGTAGCGGTCGCGCCAGCCGGGCTCCTCCTTGTCCTGGATCATGTCGCGCAGGCGCAGCACGCCGTGCATCAGCGCCTCGGGTCGGGGCGGGCAGCCGGGCACGTGCACGTCGATGGGCATGAACTTGTCCGCCGGCACGATGGCGTAGTTGTTGAACACGCCCATCGAGCTCGAGCACGCGCCCATGGAGATCGCCCACTTCGGCTCGAGCATCTGGTCGTAGATGCGCCGGATGATCGGCGCCATCTTGATCGAGACCCGGCCCGACAGCACGATCAGGTCGGCCTGGCGGGGCGAGGCGCGCAGGGCCTCGAAGCCGAAGCGCGAGACGTCGACCCGCGACGCGACGATCGACATGAACTCGATCGCGCAGCAGGCCAGGCCGAAGGTCAGGGGGAAGAGCGAGTTCGAGCGGGCCCAGTTCAGCGCCTGCTCGAGCGTGGTCGTCAGCACCCGCTGCTCGACGTACTCCTCGAGGTCCTTCCCCTCGAGGTCGCCGCGGAGCATGTCGCGCGCGCGCAGCTGGCTGGAGCGGAAGTCGTCGGGGCTCGAGGCGCCGGAGCCCCCGCTGCGGACTATCTCCATTCCAGCGCCCCCCGTCGCCACACGTACACGAAGGCCACGAACAGCAGCACGATGAACACGATGGTCTCGACCAGGGCGAAGCTGCCGAAGGCCCGCAGCTGCACCGCCACCGGGTACAGGAAGATGACCTCGATGTCGAAGAGGATGAACAGCATCGCGATCAGGTAGAACGAGATCCCGAACCGGAACCCGCTCTGCACGTCGGAGGGCAGCCCGCACTCATAGGGGTCCGTCTTGGAGCGGATCGCCCGCTTGGGGCCGATGATCAGGTTGAGCACGGCGAAGGCGCCGCCCACCGTCAGGCCCAGGATCAGGAAGAACAACGCGGGCAGATACGAATCCAGCATTCGCCGTGGGTTCTATCACCGGTTTGTGCGGAGTTGCTACTTGGTCGCAAAGGCCACGAGATTGACCAGCTTCCACTCCATCCTCGGCATCGTCGTCGCGGCCGCCTTCGCGGTCGTCGCCGCGCTGGGCTGGTGGCTATGGCGGTCGGGCGGCACGAGCAGGGTCTTCTGGCGCCTGCTGCGCGGCTCGCAGGTGCTGTACCTGGCCTACTTGGTGATCGCCGGAGTGCGGTTTTTCACCGGTCAGAAACCTGACGACAGCCTCTACTGGGTCTATGCGCTGCTGCCGCTGGCCGTGTCGTTCATCGCCGAGCAGCTGCGCATCGCGTCCGCCCAGACCGTGCTCGACGCGCGCGACCTCGAAGACGCCGAGGCGGTCGGGCGGCTGCCCGCCGACGAGCAGCGCGGCGTGGTGGTCGCCATCCTCGCGCGGGAGATCGGCGTCATGGCCATCGCGGCGCTGGTCATCGCCGGGCTCATGCTGCGCGCGTCGCTGGGCTTCGGGGGGTACTGAGCGTCGGGCCGGCCCGCGACGCCGCCCGGCAGGGCGACGCCGCGAGCCGGCTCCGTGGCTACTTGCCGGTCTTGCCCTTGCTGCTCCCGCGCCGGTGGTGGACGGCGCGGGTCGTCGGCTTGCCCTTGTCGCACCCGGAGTAGGTCCGCGTGCTCACCAGCTTGCTGCCGCTCTGCTGCAGGGCGGTGATCTTCACCGTGAAGGTCTCCTGCGGCAACGTGTCGATGGTCACCGTCGTCAGGTTGCGCCCCTTGACCGTCTTGACGCGCTTCCCGTTGGCGGTGATGTCGACCTGCACCACCCGCTGTCCGGGCGCGTGGTGCAGCTTGAACGTGAACCGGCGGTTGTCGGTGCAGGACACCGCAACTCCGGCCGGAGGCGCCGCTGCGGTCGCCGTCGACTGCGTCGACGTCCCCGCCGAGGTGCCGCTGCTGCCGGAGCTTCCGCTCCCGCCGCTCGCCGGCGTCGCCGCCGGCGGCGGCTGGCAGTCGATCTTGCCGGCGTTGGCCGGGTCGCTGCAGTCGATCGTCGTCGCCCGTGCCCGCGCGGTGATGTCGACCACCGCGAGGAACAGGTTGTCGTCACCCGACGGGTTGGACGTGTCGATCTTCAGCTGCTGGTCGCCCTGGTGGAGGAGCGGCACGAGGTTGTACAGCTCGTCGTCCTCCCCGGACTGCGTGTTCGGATCGGCCGGGTTGTCGGTGCTGTCGCCGACGCCGCCGACGGTGATCAGGCCGCCGTTGTTGCCCACGCCGTCGTCGTAGTTGCCGGCGCAGCTCGTCAGGCGCTGGGCGTTGACGTCGACGGTCGAGAACTGACCGCCTCCGCAGGCGTGGCCATCGACGCCCTGGAAGCTGAAGCCGCTGCCGAGCGACATGATGGCGCCGAAGCCCGGCGCGCTGAGGTCGAGCGGGCTCCCGAACAGGAAGGTCACGCTGTCACCGGTCTGCTCGGCTCCGCCGTCGAGCACCGCGATCGTCTTCTCCGGCGAATTGGGGTTGGAGTAGATGACCACGAGCCCCACGCCCTCGAGCCCAGACGGATCGTTGTTGATGGCGAAGTCGGTGATGCCGCCTCCGCCGCCGACCTTTGCCGCCACCTGCGACGTCACGTCGGCGCGACCGGCGTTCAGCCCACAACACCCGGGCGCCACGTCGGGAAGCTGCGTGAGCTGCACCATGGTGCCGTCGAAGTCGATGACGCCGTTGGTGTTGTCGATGGTGTCCGTGCTCGAGTAGGTGCCGTACAGGTAGGCCTGAACCACGGTCGAGCCGCCCGGCACCTCGGCCTGGACGGTTCCTCCGGGCTCGTTCTGGCCGAGGCCGTCGGCCGAATACCCGCCGTTCCCGCTGAACGTCGCCAGCGA
>Ga0070684_100001178_pt1 | contig 18789 bp, 12 predicted proteins | sample KBSC723LmetaG_FD_65653 | JGI IMG/M metagenome (GOLD analysis project Ga0070684, IMG submission 65653) | Corn rhizosphere microbial communities from Kellogg Biological Station, Michigan, USA - KBS C7.2-3L metaG | ecosystem: Host-associated > Plants > Roots > Rhizosphere ...
TTCGCGCTTGCCCCATCGCATGCCCTCGGTGGAGACTGCTCAAACGCATGAGCTTCGGCCCGCACGAGTAGCGCCTATGAACAAGATCCATGTGACGCAGGCTGACGAAGGGCGGGGCGATGGTCGCCGGTGAACTGGTCGGGCGGCAGTCGGAGATGGAACGCATCCGCGCGTTCCTCGCCGCGGCCCGTACCGATGGCGCAGCCTTGCTCGTGACCGGTGAGCCCGGTGTCGGTAAGAGCGTCCTCCTGAATGCGGCAACCGAAACGACGGCGTCGGCTGGAGGCATGCGCATCCTGCGCGCTGCTGGGGTCCAGTTCGAGGCCGAAACGAGCTTCTCGGGTCTGAACCAGGTTCTTCTCCCGCTCATTGGCGAATTGCCGCAACTCGCGGCCGTCCACCGAAATGCCCTCAACGTCGCGCTCGGCTTCGGCGAAGGTCCGGCCCCGAGTCGGCTCCTCGTATCCAACGCGGCGCTCGTTTTGCTCCGCCAGGCAGCCACGGCAGAACCAGTGCTCGTGGTCGTCGACGACTTGCCGTGGTTGGACCGGGCGAGCGCGGGCGTGCTGAGTTTCGTCGCGCGGCGCCTGGCAGGCAGCCACGTCGGATTGCTGGGTGCATCGCGGACGGGGGCGGTGGACTTTTTCGACCACTCTGGACTTCCCGAGCTCGAAGTTCATCGGCTCGATGATGCGTCGGCAGGCCAGCTACTCGATAGTCGGTTCCCCGAACTCGCTTTTGGCGTTCGAGAACGTCTGCTGGCCGAGGCGCAAGGAAACCCGCTCGCGCTGTTGGAGCTGCCCATTGCGCTCAGCCCGGAGATGCGCGCATCTGCCAAGGCGTTGCCTTCCGCGCTCCCGCTCAGTCGGCGGCTCCAGACGCTCTTCGGATCGAGGATCACTGAGCTTCCGGCGCGGACGCGTCAGCTCTTGCTGCTGATGGCGCTCGATGGCACTGGAGATGTGCGCGTCCTATCAGGGGGAGCGGTCCCGAACACTGGCTTCCGGGATCTTGCCGCGGCGGAGCAGGCCCGACTCGCCTACGTTGACGAGTCGACGCGCCGCCTCGCGTTCCGCCACCCGCTTATCCGCTCGGTCGTCGTGGACTTGTCGCCGGCCGAAAAACGCCGAACTGCGCACAGTGTGCTGGCCGACGTATGGTCGGACCAGCCCGACCGCCGGGCGTGGCATCTCGCAGAGGCGACCGTCGAGCCAAACGAACCAGTGGCCGCCCAGCTCGAAGCGACGGCGACACGGATGCTCGCCCGAGGCGACGCCGTCGGATGCGTCAAGGCGCTGACTCGTGCATCAGAGCTCAGCCCGCGAAGCGCCGACCGACATCGGCGACTGGCAGCGGCTGCCTACATCGGCGCCGACGTAGCTGGTGATCTGGGCAACGCCTCGAAGATGTTTGCAGCGATCCATCGGGGCGACGTGGACGTCGAGGGATCCCTTCAGGCGGCCGTTGCCGCATCCGCGTTCCTACTGAACGCCGACGGTGATGTGGCGACGGCCCACCGTCTGCTCGTCGGTGCGATCGAGAGTCGAGAAGGTGTCTTGGACGCTCGCGATCCAATCGTCGCTGAGGCGCTCCACTCCCTGCTGATGGTGTGCACGTACGGGTGGGAGGAGGATCTGTGGCGGCCGTTCGAGGAGGCGATGGCCCGCACGGAAGGGATACCGCTCGTCCTCTTTCTAAACAGCAAGACCTTTGCTGATCCGGCCCACTCCGGGGCGAGTGTGCTCGAGGCACTCGACTCGGCCATCGCCGCGCTGCCTGACGAGTCGGACCCGATGCGGATCATCCGGATTGGAACCGCGGCCACCTACGTCGATCGGCTGGAGGGATGTCGAGACGCCCTCTGGCGCGTAGTTCGCGACGCGCGCAAAGGCGGCGCCGTTGCGTCGGGGATCTCGGCCATGCTCGAGCTTGCCAACGACGATCTCCAGACGGGCCGGTGGGATGAAGCCGAGCAACTCGTTGACGAGGCGATCGCAGTGTGCAAGGCGCACGGATACCAGAACCTGACCAGGCCATGCCGATTCTTGCAAGTCGTTCTCGCGGCAGGGCGAGGCGACGAGGATCGGGTCCAAGAGCTGAGCGAGGAGCTCCTTCAGTGGGCCGGACCACGAGGGATCCGAGTAGGTTATTGGCGTGCCTGGCAAGCACGAGCGCTCTCCGCGCTAGGGCGAAGTGACTTCGAGGACGCGTACCAGCACGCGAGCAAGATTAACCCGCCCGGAACCCTCGCGTCCCACGTCCCGCATGCCCTCACCGTGCTAATGGACCTCGTCGAGGCTGCGGTCCGCACGAGTCGCGATGCCGAAGCGGCGGCGCATGTGGCCGCGATGCGGGAGGCAAATCTCGCCGCGATATCGTCGCGTCTCGCTCTCGCAGTCGGAGCTTCGGCTGCAATGGTGGCGCCGGACGACCACGGGTTGGAACTGTTCCATGCGACGCTCGCGCTACCAAGGGTCGACCGGTGGCAGTTCGACTACGCTCGAGTGCAGCTCGCGTACGGCGAACGCCTGCGTCGTCGCCGAGCGATGACGGATGCTCGGATACAGCTCAACGGCGCGCGCGAAGTCTTCGAGCGCCTCAGGGCGAGACCCTGGGTGGAACGGGCCAGCATGGAGCTGCGGGCGACCGGGCAGACGAAGCCGCATGGGGGCGATAACGTGTTGGACCGTCTGACCCCCCAGGAGTTCGAGATCGTGAGCCTCGCAGCATCGGGCCTGACGAACAAGCAGATCGCAAAGCGGCTGTTCCTGTCGCCCCGGACCATCGGCGGTCACCTGCACCGAGCCTTTCCCAAGCTCGGTGTCGAAACCCGTGCGGCCCTTCGCGACGCACTCCAGTCTGTGCCTCGCGAGCGGCTCCCGCGCAAGTAGTGTGCTCGTTCCAGAAGCGAGAGCGGCTTGCGATGATCAATTCGACCAGCATTAGCAGAGCCATCGAACCGCGGAGTTATCCGCGGTGTCCTCCGCCCTCGTCGGCGATATCGCCGACGTTGTCCGGATCGAAGCTTTCCGATCGACCGCAATCATCGTCGACCCGAAGGTCGGTGGCAAAGAGGCCGTTGATCTCGGCATACGGCACCAAACTATCGAGTCCTGCGAAGCTGCCCTTCGACCGCAACGTCTCGGCGGCACGCATGAAGCCGGTCCATGCCGCCAGTGCTAGCGCGCCGCCGACACTGATGCGGCGGACGCCGAGCGCCGCGATCTCTCCGACGCTCAGGCCGATGTCCCGAACCACGAGGAGGTTGATAGGCTTCGGCGCGACCGCCGCGACGAGCGCCTTGATCTCTTCGGCGGTCTGTGGGCCCGGGGCGAAGAGTACGTCCGCGCCCGCCGCCGCGTACGCCTGCAGACGGCGTACTGATTCGCGGAACGGATCTGGATGCCCGACGTGATAACACTCTGCTCTTGCAGTCAGCAATACGTCGTTTCCTGAGCGATCGATCGCCTGTCGCGCGGCACGAACGCGGTCGACCGCGATCGGCAGATCGTAGAGTGGCGAGGATGAATCGCCAGTGGCGTCCTCGATCGATAACCCTGCAACGCCCGTTGCGACGCACCGAGCGACACTCTTAGCCACGTCCTCGGGTTCCGCGCCGTACCCAGACATGAAATCCGCGCTCACGGGAAGATCGACCGCAGCCGTGATGCTTGCGATGTAGGCAAGATTCCGATCCCGGGCGAGGACAGCACGGTCCTCCGAGTCCGGCATCCCTTGCGAAAACGCAAAACCGGCGCTGGTTGTTGCCACCGCTGGGAATCCCAAGTGCTGAAGGTACCGAGCGGAGCCGATATCCCACGGATTCGGAATCACGAAACATCCGCGCCCATGGAGCGCGCGAAAGGCCTTTCGGCGTGCCGCCAACACGGCTGCCGACGAGCGCGCCACGAGGCTGGACTCCGACATTGATGGTGTAAACAAGCTCATCGTGAAGCTCCGTTCCGGATGAAATGCGACGGCCTCACCGCAGCGGGTCAAGTTCGACACTGAGACCGCACTGGCGGCCATTTCGTGACACTCGACAACTCCGCTCGACGTTCCTCAAGCACCTGTCACACCTCGACGTGATGCCCGGTCTTCACGAACACGCGCACCGTGGCAGGCGAACTGGCTGCAGCCAATCCTGCATCACAGACAGATCATTCAGGAGGCACGCAATGAGCACGATCACGACGAAAGACGGCACGACGATCTATTACAAGGATTGGGGCAAGGGCCCAGCCGTCACCCTCTCGCACGGATGGCCGCTGAACTCCGATATGTGGGACGGCCAGATGATGTTCCTCGCACAGCGCGGCTTCCGGGTCGTGGCACACGATCGTCGTGGCCATGGCCGATCCAGCCAGGCGTGGTCCGGAAACGACATGGACGGGTACGCCGATGATCTGGCCGCCGTCATCGAAGCACTCGATCTCAAGGACATCACGATGGTCGGCCATTCGACCGGCGGCGGAGAAGTCGCACGCTACATCGGTCGGCACGGCACGAAACGGGTGGCCAGAGCGGTGCTCGTCGCTGCCGTGCCGCCGATCATGTTGAAGTCAGCGAGCAACCCGGAGGGATTGCCCATCGAATTGTTCGACAACCTACGGAGTGCCCTGGCGAAGGACCGCTCGCAGGCCTACAAAGACTTCGCGCCCGCGTTCTACGGCGCCAACCGACCTGGCGCGCAGGTGTCGCAGGGCACGCTGGATCAATTCTGGCTCTGGAGCATGCAGGCGGGCCTCAAGAACGCGTACGACAGCATCAAGGCCTTTTCGGAGACCGACTTCAGCGAAGACCTCAAGAAGTTCGACATCCCGACGCTGGTCATGCACGGCGAGGACGACCAGATCGTGCCAGTCAAGGATTCGGCAAAGAAATCAGCACAGCTGATCAGGGGGGCGGTGGAGATCTACTACCCGGGTCTGCCGCACGGGCTCACCGCGACGCACGCCGACATCGTCAACCGCGACCTGCTCGCGTTCATCCAGCAGGGCAAACGAAAGGTCGCGTAACTCGGCGTCCGAGGAGAGGACCGTACGTGGTACGGCCTCATTCATCCGCAAAGCGGCCCGGGATGCCCAGTGAGACCGAGACTTGCCGATCCGCGTCTACCGATGCGCGGGAGACGCGGATCGGAGACGCTGATCGGACCGGTCCTCCGGCGGACCGATGAGAGGACAAGGCACATGGCCATCGCCACCGACGCTGATGTCGCTCAGAAGATCGCAGAACCGCGGGTCCGTCAAAACGTTGCCGAGATCCAGCCGGCCGATTGCGTTCTGCTAACGCGCATCCCGACGATAGACGATGTGCTGAACGACCACGCGGCGTCCCTCCGGGACGATTTCCTGGGGTATCGGAACCATGTGTATCGGGTTGTGAACCTGTGCGTCGCGATCGTGGGGCGAAGCGAGCTCGAAAAGATCGCTGTCGCCGCGGTCTTCCACGACCTCGGGATTTGGACGAAGGGCACGTTCGACTACATCGCGCCGTCGATCGCGCTCGCGCGCGATTACCTGCGCACTCGCGCACGTCAGGACTGGGCTGCTGAGATCGAATGGATGATCGCGGACCATCACAAGATTACGCAGTCTAAAGCCGCAAGAGATTCGCTCATCGAAGCGTTCCGGAGAGCCGATTGGATCGACGTGACACGTGGAATGCGGCGATTCGGCGTTCCGCGTCCGTTCATCGCACGCCTGTTCGCGACGTGGCCGGATGCCGGATTTCATTGGCGTCTCGTCACGTTGACTCTCGACCGATTTCGAAGCCATCCGCTGACGCCATTGCCGATGGTCAAATTGTAAATAGCTAGACGCTTGGGGCCGGACACACTGCTGAGGCAGCCAAAGGAGCACAACACATGGCGACGACCATTGACACGAACGAGATCATCGCTCGAGCAACGCCGGCGGTCCATCAAGAGGCACACGAGATTCAGCCTTTCGGGCATCTCGTCAAGATGCCGATTGCATTGGCCCATGCGACGTGTGCGGAGTCCGTCGAGAACCTGAATCAGCTGTTGGCGGACACCATCACATTGCGTGATCTGTACAAGAAGCACCACTGGCAGCTGGTAGGGCCGACCTTTTATCAATTGCACTTGCTGTTCGACAAGCACTACGACGAGCAGAATGCGCTCGTCGATGCGATCGCAGAACGGATCCAGGTGCTGGGCGGAGTCAGCATCGCAATGGCGCCAGACGTGGCCGAGACGACGCTGATTCGTCGTCCACCGAAAGGCCGTGAAGCCGTGCCCGTGCAGATATCTCGGCTACTGCACGCCCATGAGATCGTCCTCAAGGAAGCACGAACGATGGCTCGCTTGGCGGTGAACAGCGGCGACGACGGCACCAACGATCTGATCGTGAGTGACGTCATTCGGCGCAACGAGCTACAAGCATGGTTTGTGGCCGAGCATGTCGTCAGCGTTCCGTTGACGTACGCGACGTAACAAACGCGGGAAGCGAGGGACATGATGAGCAGGTTCCTTGTGGCGAGCAGGCCAGGCTTCTTCGGCAGCCGCGGGATCCTCCAGCTTCTGGCCGGTGCCCGCGAGGATCGTACCGTGGAGGAGAGCCAGACACGTGGCGCGGAGGAGGCAGATCGCGATCACAGCGCGGAAACCCTGGATGCGACCGCCGGCTCGGAGTTTGTCGATGATCGAATCCGGCTGCGAGAGTGACCCATCGTTGGGACCTTGTCACATCGCGAACCCTTACCCGGTCCTAGCCAGCAAGAACGCGCCACTGACGTTCTGCTGTCACGAAAAACGAGGAGGATGAAATGACGATCGCGACCACCGAGCGGACCATGACGGATCACGAGGCAGCGCAGGTCGAGCGCGCGAACGCCTCGAACGCCACACCCATTGTGTTCGTTCACGGGCTCTGGCTGCTGCCCTCGAGCTGGGATCGCTGGGTGACGCTGTTCGAGGAGGCCGGGTACGTGGGGGTGACACCGGGTTGGCCCGACGATCCCGATACCGTCGCCGAGGCCAGAGAGCATCCAGAGGCGCTCGCCGGCAAAGGGATCACCGAGATCGCCGATTACGAGGAGGCGATCATCCGTCGCCTCGATCGGAAGCCCGTGATCATCGGCCACTCCTTCGGAGGCCTGCTCACGATGATCCTCGCGGGGCGCGGGCTCGCCGCCGCGTCGGTCGCGATCAGCCCTGCTCCGTTCCGCGGCGTGCTTCCGCTGCCATTCCCGGCACTGCGCACTGCGAGCGTCGCCCTGCGCAACCCCGCGAACTGGAACCGCGCCGTCCCGCTCAGCTACGAGCAGTTCCGCTACAGCTTCGCGAACGAGGTCGGCGAGGACGAGGCGAAGGAACTGTACCTCGGCTACTCCGTCCCGGGCGCCGGCGAGCCGCTCTTCCAGTCCGCCTCCGCAAACCTCAATCCGTGGACAGAGGCGAAGGTCAACTCTGAAAACCCTGACCGGGGGCCCATGCTGATCATCTCGGCCGACTCGGACCAGACGGTCCCTTGGGCGATCGCGAATGCGGCCTACAAGAAGCAGAAGCGCAATCAGGGCGTGACCGAAATTGTCAAGATGGCGGGCCGGGGGCATTCTCTGACAATCGACGCCGGCTGGCGCGAGGTCGCCGAGAAGGCGGTCGAGTTCGCCAAGCGGTTCGCATGAGTCCGATCGCTCGCCAACCCTCGACCGCAGGCGGAGGTGCAGCATGAAGATCGTCGTTGTCGGTGGCAGCGGGCTGACCGGGTCCAGACTTGTCCCGATGCTGAGGGGTGACGGCCATGAGGTCGTGGCAGCGTCACGCCGGTCCGGGGTCGATGCCGTCAGCGGCAAGGGCGTGGCCGAGGCGCTGAAAGGCGCCTCGGTGGTCGTCGATGTCTCGAACGCTCCCTCCTTCGAAGACGCCGCGGTGATGAAGTTCTTCAAGACCTCAACGCACAACCTCCTCACCGCGGAAGCCTCGGCCGGCATCCGGCATCACGTGGCGGTGTCGGTTGTGGGTGCTGAACGCCTGCTCGGAAGCGGCTACCTTCGGGCGAAGTTTGCGCAGGAGAAGCTGATCAAAGAATCGTCGATTCCGTATTCGATCGTCCAGGCGACGCAGTTCTTCGAATTCTTGACGACCATCGCTGATGCCGCTACGCATGGCACTGCCGTCCGCGTGCCGCCGGTGCACGTCCAACCGATTGCGGCTGACGATGTCGCCCGAGCGGTGGCAAAGATCGCGACCGGCGCTCCCCTGAATGGCACCGTTGAAATCGGCGGGCCCGAACCGTTCTACCTCGACGGACTCCTCCAACGCGTCCTTGGCGCGCGCAGCGATGCGCGCGAAGTGATCGCCGACCGGCACGCGCGCTACTTTGGCACTGAGCTCAACGAGCGCTCGCTTCTCGCCGGCGACGAGGCGGAGCTCGGCGGGATCCGCTTCGACGACTGGCTTGATCGCGCCGCACACGCGATTCCGAATTCGAATGTTCAGCCTGCGGCCGCGGCCGGCGCGAGAAGCGAGCGAGCACCGCTCGAGGAGAACGAATTCCGTATCAGCGAAGTGCCGCCTGGATCGGTCCTCCTGGTGGGCGATTGCGCCGTGTTCAACATCGAGGGAGGGTTCTGCGCCACCCAGGCCATGTGTACGCATAGACAGGGCCCATTGTCTGAAGGCTCGTTCGACGGCTCGACGGTGACATGTCCATTGCACGGCGCTCAGTTCAACGTGTGGACGGGCGCGGTGTTGCACGGCCCGGCCAGGGATCCGCTCAAGACCTACCGCGTGGAGATCGATGGTGACGTGGGCCACGTCGAGATCCCGCTCGCACATGCGATTCGAGGCGCCTGACGATGTTGGCGGGGCCGACACGGTCCACACCTCTCACGAGCGCCGCGAACGCGGCGCTCATGTTTCCGACGTTGAGTTCCGCGCAGATCGCGCGCATTGCGCCCCACGGACTGATTCGTCCAATCACGCGCGGGGACGTCTTGATCGAAGGGGGCCAGACCGACGTCCCGTTCTTTGTTGTGAAGGCCGGGGAGATAGAAGTGATTCGGCCCTCGGGCCTTGGCGATCTCCTGCTCGCCGTTGTTCAAGGGAATCAATTCACTGGTGACATCAGCATGATCCTCGGTCGTCCGGCGCTGATGCGCCTCCGCGTCAGCGAATCGGGCGAAGTCGTGCAGCTGACGCGCGACCAGCTGCACACCCTCATTCAGACAGACGCCGACATCAGCGAAGTGCTGATGTCGGCGTTGATCAATCGGCGAATCGAGCTGGTCACGCAAGGGATCGGCGACGTGTTGCTCATCGGCTCCGCCCACTCCGCGGCAACACTGCGAATCAAGGCGTTTCTCACGCGCAACGGCCACCCATTCAAATACCTGGACCTTGACCGCGATGCGGACGTGCGGGGCTTGCTCGAACGCTTCCGAGTGAATTGCAGCGACTTGCCTGTTCTGATCTGCCGAGGCGAAACGGTCCTGAAACACCCGGCCAACCATGAGATCGCCGACTGCCTCGAATTCAATGGCCGGATTGACCGCGTTCACCAGCGAGATGTTGTCATCATCGGCGCCGGACCGGCCGGTCTTGCCGCTGCCGTCTATGCAGCTTCCGAAGGACTCGATGCGCTGGTCCTCGAGACCAGTTCGCCTGGAGGTCAGGCGGGGTCGAGCTCGAGAATCGAAAACTACCTTGGGTTTCCGACGGGGATTTCAGGCCAGGAGCTGGCCCATCGCGCGTATGCCCAGGCGCAGAAATTCGGCGCCGACATCATGATCGCACAAAGCGCCACTGAGCTGACCTGCGAACGGAAAGCGTACGGAGTGAGGCTCGAGGACGGAGCGATGATTCCGGCACGCACGGTCATCATTGCGACTGGAGCCAGGTACCGTAGGCCGTCGCTCGCGAATCTCGGTCAGTTCGAAGGTGTCGGGGTCTACTACAACGCGACGTTCATGGAGGAAGCGCAGCTCGGCGACGACGATGAAGTCATCGTCGTCGGTGGTGCCAACTCCGCTGGCCAGGCCGCGTTGTTTCTGGCGCGGACCGGCAGACGAGTTCATGTGCTCGTTCGATCGAGCAGTCTTTCAGAAAGCATGTCGCGATACCTCCTTCGCCGAATCGAAGAGGCCGCGGCGATCCAAGTCAGAACAGGAACGGAGATCGTGACTCTCGAGGGACATGGGCACCTGGAACGCGTGACGTGGCGCGACGGCGCCGACGCCGTATCAAGTCACAATATCCGGCACGTGTTCCTGATGACCGGGGCAGAAGCAAATACGGGATGGCTGAATAACCGTGTCACACTCGACGAGAAAGGCTTCATCAAGACCGGATCGGACCTGACACAGAAGGATCTCGCGGCTGCCGAATGGCCACTTGAGCGACCACCGTACCTGCTCGAAACCTCACTTCCCGGCGTCTTCGCCGTGGGCGATGTGCGATGCGGCAACATCAAGCGTGTGGCATCGGCGGTGGGAGAAGGATCGATTGCCATCTCATTTGTCCATCGCGTGCTGGCCGAGTAGGTCTTGGGGCCGGTCGTCGATTGACTCCCGGGTGCCGGAAGCTGACCCCAGGTGGAGTAGATCGCCGTAACTGATCCGACGACATTTAGAGGTCTGACACAATTCGCGACGAGAAGCGGTCACTCGTCCCTCGCAAACTGCAAATTCGCTAAGGGATCGCGGAACGTGAGGATTTGAAGGGGGTCTTCCGCTACCCTGTTCCGGACTGCCCGCAAGTCGTTGATTCTAAAGCGGAGAGATGTCGGAGTGGTCGATCGTAGCTAGAACGCTTGGAAAGCGTGTCTAGCTACGCCGCACGGATCAGCCAGTTGCGGAAATCGTCCCAGACAGCCCGCCAATTCTCTGAACCAGCCAAATCCTATGGGTTTCCCGCCGTTTGCGCGGTTCTAAACTTCGAATCGAGGTTCGCAAGCCTCTCTAGCGCACGCTTAGGAGCGGCGAAAGTTTGAAGCTGCAGTGACTTGCCCGGGCTGAGCAAGTTCGAATCCCAGACAGGGTTTTCGTCCTTCGCCCCCTGGCGTCAATGCACGTTTGGCGTATCGCCCAACCACGTCGGAGGTCGGCTCAATCTCTTGTCCTTGAAGAGTCAAACCGCGCCGCCCCGCGGACCTTGTGATCGGAAAGGAGGGGGCCTGAATTTCTGCCGTTGCGCGTGCGGCAGAGCGCCGCAATTACCTCGCGCACGCCACATCGATTGAGCGAGATCTAAGTCGGGCGGTCACTTCGATGCGATCGAACCGATCGGCAGAGGCGCCGCCCAGCCCACCTGCGTCGGTCGCAAGAGCAAGCGCTCCGGCCGCGGCCGAACTCCGATGCGAACGCGCGAGGCGCTCGGCGCGACCCGTGCGGAGCGCGGCGAGGTATCGTCGGCCGGCGGCAAAGATCGCCAAAGCACGATAGAACCGGGCATGCCTGACCCGAGCTGTCCGATCCGACGCTGCGTTCGAGCGGGGGCAGGTCAACTGGACGACCGTGTTAAACCACTCGACTCACCGCTGGACTGCCTGGACTCTCTCAGCGCGTGGTTCACGGTGGATCGAATCCGGTCAGCCTGAGAACTCAGCGCTCATCCTCAGGCGAACGCGACAATGCATTCAACGATCGATTTAGTTGCCGGATGTGGGGCGATCAGTTCGAGAGCATCGAGGGAAGACGGCCGTTGGCTCGATGCCGAATATCCACCAGGTGAGGGCACGGAGAATCGGTCGGATTTGGGAGTGTCTAGTGCGCCAAGAAGCCGATCACATGATGATCCGCCCAGCCGCTGTTAACGGTTCGCATGTAGCTTCCGAATTCCAGATCTACTCTGGCCGCGTCCTTGAGAGTCTCCGTAGCAGCGGCAGCGTCTGCCTCGATCGCTTGGTGCAGGATGCGTCCAACTCGACTGGTGAGCGCGTCGAATCGACGCACTCTGCCGGCGTTGGTGATCCGGCACGCGCCAAGCGTTGAGTCCGCCGGTCCGTTCACAGTACGACTCGAAATCGACACTCGCCCCCTTCGATAGCCTGTTTGGCGTACACAAAGAACTCGTCCGATGCGTGCATGTGTTCCAGTAGCCTCACACAGCCTGCGAGGATCGCCGCGTCGGATGGGGCTCGAAGCTCTGAGCCATATGACTGGGTGCTCAGTGCTCCGCGCCCACCAGCTGTCGGGCGGATCAACCATTCCCTTGACATCCGCGCGTGGTGTACACTAGTTTCCTCTAGGGCTATTCCAAACAAGCCTGACGGCTAGAAGCTGTCTCACACATCGGCCGGCGTAATTGCGTGAGCGCAGCGCGCCACCCGAACGGAGCGCGCCGGCGTGGCGGCGCGCGAGAGAGAGTGCCGGGGAGTCCGAGGGGCGAACCCCTCGGATAACTCGTGGAGTCAAGATGATGAGCCGACACGAGCCGCGCGACCTCTTCCCAGGCGCTCTCGAAATCATGGTACTGCGCGTCCTGCAGCGCGAGCCGCTCCACGGCTACGCGCTCGTGCAGCGCATCCAGCAGGCGTCGAGCGATCTGCTTCGCGTTGAGGAAGGGTCGCTCTATCCCACCTTGCAGCGTCTGCTCAAGGCTGGCCTCCTTCGGGCCGAGTGGGGCGTGTCGTCGACCAACCGACGGGTGCGCACCTACTACCTCACGCGCGCCGGCAGGAAACACCTGGCCACCGAGGTTTCGCGCTTCGAGCAGATGTTGAAAGGCGTGTCGCAGGTGCTCGCCCTGGGCGACGCATGAACGGCCTGCGCGACCTGTTACGCCGCCGCGCCGAACGCGCCGACCTGAAGGCCGAGATCCGCGCTCACCTCGACGAGAAGATCGCGGCGTTGGTGGCGGCCGGGATGCCGCGCGCGGAAGCCGAGCAAGCCGCGCGCCGAGCCTTCGGAAACGTCACGAGCATCGAGGAAGCCGGCCGTGACGTCTGGCGGATGCCGCGGGTGGACGATCTGGTGGCCGACCTGGGTTTCGCCTTCCGTTTTCTCCGGCGCAGCCGCGCGTTCGCCGCCGTGGCGGTATCGTCACTCGCCCTCGGCATCGGCGCGAACCTCGCCGTGTTCACGGTCATCAATGCCCTGCTGCTGCGTCCGCTGCCCGTCGACCATCCCGGCGCCTTGGTCGTTTTCAGTCGGCAGTACGCCGATACCGGCCGGACCAATCCGCTGACGTTTCGCGAATACGCTGACCTGCGCGTACGCACGTCCAGTTTCGTCGGCCTGGTCGCGCATTCCGGCGGCGACGGCTCACTCCAGGTCGGCGCGACGCTTGTGCCCAGCGGCGGCGAACGCATTCGCGGCGCGCGGGTGTCGAGCAACTTCTTTGATGTTCTCGGCGTCGGCATGGCAGCCGGACGTGGGTTCCTTCCCGTCGACGACTGGTCGGCCGATTCCGAACGGTCGGTCGTCCTCAGCTACGACTTCTGGCAGCGTCGCTTCGGCGGCGACGCCTCCGTTATCGGTCAGCCGGTGATCGTGTTCCGCGACGTGCCGTTCACGGTCGTCGGTGTGGCGGCGCGAGGGTTCCGGGGGATCGAGGCCGACGAGCGGACGGACGCGTGGTGGCCCCTCGGCACCGTCAAGATCATGTTCGCCGATCGGCTCGCCGGGTGGAACGTGACCGTAATGGGGCGGCTCAAGCCGGGCGTGCCGTTTGCGCAGGCTCGGGCGGATGCGCAGGTAGCGCACGCGGCGATTGCCACTGACGAAGCCGCGGCCAGCCCTGGTTGGAATGACGCGCGCCGACGTCGTTTCCTGACCCAGCGGTTCGACGTCAGTTCCGGCCGAACCGGCATCGCAGAGGATTTGCGCGCGGGGTTCACGCAGCCGCTGTATGCGCTCATGGCCAGCGTCGCGGCCGTGCTGCTCATTGCCTGTGCCAACGTCGGCGCGCTCCTTCTCGCGCGCACCGCGGCTCGCCGACGAGAGCTGGCAGTGCGGCTCGCGCTCGGCAGTGGACGCGCGAGGATTGTCCAGCAGCTGGTGACCGAAAACGCGCTCCTCATCGCCATTGCTACGATGGGCGGCGTCGCGCTCGTGCCGCTCGCGGTGCGAACGATCCTGAGCTACGCGCCTGCGGCGGCCGCCACTGCTCTCGACACCGCACCGGATCTCCGAACGCTCGCCTTTGTTGTCGCGATGGTGTTCACGATGGTGCTGATCGTCGCGCTCCTGCCCGCGATTCGGTCCACGCGGGCGCTCGAAGCCGCAATCAACGTGGGTACGCGCAGCGGCGGGACACCCCGCCGCTCGCGCGTCCATCAATGGCTGCTCGCCTCGCAAGTCGCCCTGTCGGTGGCGCTGCTGGTTGTCGCTGGGCTGTTCGTGCGCACTCTTCAGAATCTACGTCGGCTCGACGCCGGCTTCGACCGCAAGACGGTCGTGCTCGTCACCCTCAACGGCGGCGCGGCGACGACGGCGACCGCGCGCAAGGTCGCGCCGGCGCTCGAAACGATACCGGGTGTGCAATCGGCCACGTTCTACGCCAACCTCGGACTGCTCGGCGGTGGATCCGCGACGTCCGATTGCGTCATCGACGGCACGCAGCCGGGCGCATCGGCGGAGGTGACGTGCGCGATGATGCAGGTCGGTCCGCGCTTCTTCGAGACCACATCCACGTCGATCGTGGCCGGCCGGGCGTTCCGCACGGGCGATGAGCCGCCCGCGGCGCAAGTCGCCGTCATCAACGAGACGATGGCGCAGCAGTATTTCGGACGCGCGAGCCCGCTCGGCCAACGCATCCAAGGGAAGCTCGTCGTCGGCGTCGCGCGCGACACGAAGTACACGAGCTTGCGCGAGTCGGCGCCGCGCATGATGTATACGCCGGTGGGCGCAGGCTGGGCGGTAGCCGATGTGCGGTTTGCGCTGCACAGCAATCGGACGATCGCCGAGCTCACCGGCCCCATCAAGCGCGCGATCGTCGACGCCGGCGTGACGCAGCCGGTCACGGCGATCGAGTCGCTCGGCGCGATCGCAGATGCCACGCTCGCCCGCGAGCGGCTGCTCGCCGAACTGGCGTCATGGTTCGGACTGCTCGCGCTCGTGCTCGCGTGCATCGGGCTTTATGGCACGATGTCATTCGCAGTCGCGCGCCGGACGAATGAGATCGGTACGCGCCTGGCCCTCGGCGCGACCCGCGCGCGAATCATCGGCGGTCTGATGACCGAATTCGGTACGCCCGTGGCGCTCGGCGCAGGCGCTGGCATCGCGGCGACGCTCGCCGTGTCGCGGCTGCTCTCGCGCTTTCTTTTCGGACTCGACGCTACCGATCCCACGACCATCGGCGCCGCCGTGCTCATCCTCGGCCTGGCCGCCGCGGTTGCGGCCTTTTTCCCCGCGCGGCGCGCGAGTGGGACGGATCCGCTGATTGCGCTCAGAGCTGAGTGAGGTGACTGCTGAGAAGGCGCCGATGGATTCGAACTGTCGCGCTCGAAGCACATCGTGCGTGGCCAATTCTGCAGCCGTAGCTCAGGGAGTGGCCAGGCGAGCGAAGGCTGGCTAGGAGATGGGAACTCGAACTCAGGCCCTTGTTGCCGCTCGGCTTTCACGGGATCTCAGAGCGCTCGGACGATCCAGTTACGGAAATCGTCCCAGACACCCCGCCAGACTTCGCTCGCCCCGCCGGCGAGCTTCGTCACGGTTGCGCTGCGCGCAACCCTGTCAGCGAGCAGATTGACACGCGAAGTTCTCCTCTCCCCTCCGAGTTCTCGCGCTGCTCCATAAGACCGCTCCGCGACGAAGGCTGTCGCGTGCGCAGCAAACGCGCGAATGAGATTGTTCGGTCAGCGCAGAGTCTGCGTACATCGAAGTCGATCCGCGAGACGCGCGCGATTCTCTAACGAATTCCGACGCGGATCCATTCATGCGATAGCGGATCGGATGAATTCTGACAAACGGCTCGTCTATCTGCTCCGTAGCGACCGAAATCCGCGACGCCATTACGTTGGGCTGACGTCGGACGTGGCCGCGTGACTGGAGTGGCACAACAGCGGACACAACCAGCACGCTGTCCGCGATCGTCCGTGGCACGTCATCGTCTCGCTTGAATTCGCCGCTGCCGACGCGGCGGGACAGTTCGAGCGCTATCTCAAGACCGGATCAGGGCGCGCATTCGCCAAGCGCCATTTTCCGTAGTCCATGAAAACCAGCCCAGACCTTCGCTCACGCTTGCGAACTTGCGCGTCAGCTACGGGTGGCAAGCCACGCGAAGGTTATCCACCGGAGCGCCCCGCGCGACTTGTCCGCCGGACCGCCGCAGGCGCGCTGACGAAGCCTTCGCATCGTTCTTCGAGCGTGCCTCACGGCTTCAGGAAGTGGTCCAGCCAATCGAAGGCGATTGAGACCGCTTCGGGTGTCGGTGTGTGTCCCTTGTGGTGGTTGAAATAGCCGATGTTCGTGCCATGACCCGAAAGTTCGTAAACGGCGCGGGCGGCGTTGATGTAATACCAGCTGTCCTGCTTGTCGTACTCGTCGCCGCCGATGAGCAGAAACGGGCGTGGCGCCATGAGCGCGATCAGTTCGTGCTGATCGGTGCCGGCGGGCACGCTCGCGAGTTTATCTCCCAGATACCAGTAATCATCGTAGTTCGACATGCTGAAACCGATGCCGAGTTCCGACGACACCGCCGCACGGATGCGTGGTTCGAATGCCGCGGCATAGAGGGCCATCTTGCCGCCCAACGAGTGACCGATGATGCCGATACGAGTGGCATCTGCATCCGAGAGGGTTTCAATGAAGTCGACGACGCGCCGGGCGTCGGCGACCCATTTTCCGAGCCCCGTAGAGCCAGGGTGCCGCATGGCAAGATTGGCGACCGCTTCGCTGTAGGACTCGCCGTAACTCTCGCCGAACCAGCGGACCGCGACGGCGAGATAGCCGTGCTGCGCGGCTGTGTAGGCGTAAGCGTTCACGCCAGCGCCTTGCGCATAGCTGCGTCCGCCGAGGTCGGCGGCCGCGGGGGTATCGACGTCATAAAACGGCACAATCATGACCGGCAACGGGCGGCTCGCCTCCTTCCGCGGCCTCAGGACGTATACCTTCTCCCAGACGCCGGGCTCGAGCTCCAGCTCGATGAGCTGTCCTGCGAAATTGCGCTGCGAGATGTCGCGAAGGACGCGAGCGGTCGGCGTGCCCCTCGGCAGCTTCGGCTCTTGCAGCACGTCGTTCCATTTGGCACGAACCTTCGCGGAATCTTGCTGCCAGAGCGGCGCGAGAGCGGTGAGCGGACCGATCGACGATTCGAACCCGGGCGGCGCTTCGTTGTAGCGCCGGAAGAATTCCGAGTTGGACGGCGTCAGCCGCTTCTGCTCGCGGCTGCTGCGGGCAACTCGAAAGCCGGTAAATTGGCTATGCCAATCAGGAGTCATCGACGAGCGAAAATCGCGCGACCAGCGCGACGTCGTGGAGACGAAGGAGCCGCCGCGAATCACCCGCGCCAGGCCGGATGGCGGACCAGAAGGATCGCGCACCGCATCAGGACTTGCGACCGGATCGAAATAATCGCCAGTCCATTCCCACACGTTACCGCGCAAATCAAAGAAGCCGGATTCGCTCGCTTTAAGTGAACGGACGTGGGCTGTTCCTTTCTTGATGGCCGGCTCGAATACGTCAAGACTCTTCGTACTGGAGACACCGAGATTGGCGACGTCGAGGAGTTCCCGATCGCTCGGGAGCGGACCGGCAGCGACAATCCATTCGGCTTCCGTTGGCAGGCGGTATCCAGTGCATGCTGAGTCCCGTTCACCGCTGGTCAGGTCATAACACGCCGTCAATCCTTCCTTTGCGCTTCGCAGGTTGCAGTAGCGAATCGCATCCCACCAACTGACGTTCTCGACGGGCCGATCAGCGCCCTTGTAGACGGAAGGATCCGATGACGTGATGGCCTCGTACTCCTTCTGGGTCACTTCGGCGGCACCCAGCAGAAACTCGCTCACCGAGACTTGCACTTTGAGGGTTGTGATCTGGTCTGATACCTCATAGGTGGCGGCGGGGACGCGCACAAGGTCCTGCGCACGACTGGTGAAAGCGCAGCCGAGGGTGAACGCCACGAATAGGCTTAATCGTATTGTCATCTGTCACACCGCGCGCTGGCACTATCTGAGATGCGGCGCACACGATAGCGCCACACGAATCGCTTTTCAACAATGGCCATGGCTGGGGCGACTGGATCCTATTGAAGCACTCAGATACGAGTGAGACCGCTAGCTGGCCTGGTTTTTGTGTCCAGGCGGTGGTGGTGGCGCGGCTACAACTGACACGATCGGCACCCGCCGGCGGGCAGTAGACCCGCCATCGTTCGCTCGCCTGAAATATGACCGAGCTTCGGATGGCAAGCCAGCAAGACGTCCCTTCTACATCTTCATTGAGTAGCTCGCTCGCGATGAAACTGCTCGATGGCCGCGTTGGCGTTCACGATGGTCCGAAGGCTGTCAACCATCGCGCCGACGTGCTTTCCGGGAATCGCAACGTACGCTTCGTTCTCCGTCGCTCCGGTGTAAACGCGGTTTCCGACGCAGCCGAAGCTTGCGGCGACGGTCTGCGAGTTGATCGCCGCGGGCAAGACCGAACACGTGGGACGCCCCATCGCCGGTCCGACGCCTGCGATCCCGGCCAATTGCGCCGCCTCGGTCAGCAACATTAGCTGGCGAGCGTTTCCTCGGACCAGCACGACGTCAGGAGGCAACGTCGCCGATGCCAGCGGGCCATAGACTGCGACGCTGAGCGGCTCGACCCGTCTCGGAATAGACGGCACCTCTTCCATCTTGATGTACGAGAGGGCCGCCATATTCTGAATGAGTCCCAACAGTT
>Ga0070684_100001181_pt1 | contig 18773 bp, 12 predicted proteins | sample KBSC723LmetaG_FD_65653 | JGI IMG/M metagenome (GOLD analysis project Ga0070684, IMG submission 65653) | Corn rhizosphere microbial communities from Kellogg Biological Station, Michigan, USA - KBS C7.2-3L metaG | ecosystem: Host-associated > Plants > Roots > Rhizosphere ...
GGCGCCGGCCGCGCCCGCACAGCAGCCGTCGCGGCCGCAGTCGGCGCAGCCGTCACCGCAGTCGTCGGCTGCCGACGAGCCGTCGCCGGTCGTCGGCGAGGCTCCGCTCACCGATGGTCAGAAGCTGCTGTGGATGAGCGGCGAACTGGGCGGCGAACGCGGCGCCTCCTATCACATGTCCGACGTACGCCGGATCGACGGCGTGATCGACGAGCGGCGACTGGCGGCCGCCATCGCCGCGGTCGCCCAACGACACGAGGCGATGCGCATCGGGTTCGATCAGGACGGCGCGGCCCAGAACTGCGTCGCCCGCGCCGTACCGAAGCTGACCACGTGCGCCATGAGCGACGCGTCGCCGGAGGACGTCGAGGCCCTCCTCAGCCGGTTCGCGAAGCGGCAGGTCGACATGTCGGTCCCGTCGCTGTTCCAGTTCTACCTCGTACAGACCGGTGACGCCGCGTACCTTCAGGCAACCGCGCCGCACGCGATCGTCGACGGCTGGTCGTTCGAGGTCCTGTGGAAGGAACTGTCGTCCTGCTACCTGGGCGATGCGGCGAGCCTGCCCACGCCCGCGAGCTTCCTGGAGTACGCGCGGTCCAAGCGCGCCGAGGAGGACGCGCAGTACGCGGCGAACGCGGCGTTGTGGCGGCCGAGGCTGGACAAGTTCTGGACGGCGGGCCGGATGATCGACGGTACCGGGCCGTTCGCGCCGGTCACTCGCGTCAATTCGTTCTCGGAGAAGAGTCTGGCGGAGCTGCGCACCATGTCGCGCGCCAGCCGGTCCACAATGCACACCGTGGCGCTGTCGGCGGTGGCGGTGGCGTCGTCGCTACTGATGGGTGTCCAGCACGCGATCATGATGGCGCTGCAGACCGGGCAACCGCATTACGCCGGCACGCCGCTCATCGGCTTCTGCGTGGACCAGCTACCGGTCATCGTCGAGCTGAGCGACGATCGCAGCGTGACGGACGTGACCAGGGACGTGCAGGCCCAACTCGTGGACAGCATGAGCGCCACCGCCGGCGTGTACCGGGTGCTGCAGGAGCGGCGGTACCGCCAGATTCCGGCCGCCCTCATCTCGTTCGACTACTCGCACGAGAGCCCAGGGGACCTGTTCGGGCTCGCCGCCGCACCGATGCCGATGGTACGCGAGAGCATGCCCCGGCCGGCGGCGGTGGCCTTCGAGGAGCACAGCACCGGGTTCGAGATTATCTCGGAGGTGTCGCAGGCCAGTGACCTCGCCCCGTACGCCGCCGACCTGGCGGCCACGGTGGAGCAGGTGCTGTCCAGTCCCACCGTTCCGCTCGGCAAGCTGCGCCAGGGCCGTTAACGGCCTGCCGCACCGAGCCGCGCCACGACCGCGCGGGCGACCGCTGTCGGGTTCTCCCCCAACGGGAAGTGGCCCGCGGAGACCTCGTCGACCTCGATGCCGACGCCGTACCTCGACCACGACTGCGCTGCCGCGCGGTCCACGTCGTGGTCCTCGGATCCGACGATGGCCAGCAACGGAATGCTCAGCCGTCCAGCTGTGGTCGGGAAGTCGTTCACGGCCGCGTAGTCGGCGCGGATCATCGGCTCGAGCAGTTCGCGCGCGTCCTCGTCCTCGGCGACGGCCGGTCGGGCCTGGCCGGACGCGACGAGTTGCGCCCACAGCGAATCGGAGGACTCCGGCAGCGGCGGATGGTGCCGGGGAAGGTGCCACGCACCCTGGCTGACCGCGACCATCAACCGCAGTCGCGGGCCCAGTCGCGACTCGGCGTGCGCGAGGATCGCATACATCAGCCAGGCGCCCGAACACTGGCCCAGCCCCACGACCGCGGCGGCCGGGCTCCGGCCGGCGAGTTCCTCGAGCGCGGCGGCGGCCGCGGCCACCGTCGGGTCGAACTCCCACACCACCGGCTCCTCGATGCGCCGTTCGCGTCCCGGCAGGACCAGACCGTAGACGGCCCAGTCGTCCGGGAGGCTGCGGGCCAGGTCTCGGCCGACGGCAGCGCCGCCGCCGACGTGCGGAGCGATGAACATCAAACGCTGTGGGTCGGCGGCGGGTCGCAACAGTTCCCAGTAATGGCTGAGGGTGCTCATCGGCACTGAGACTACGCACTCCTCACGAGGACGCCCAATGTGGTACCCATGACCGGTGACACGTCGTCCCTGGAATGGCGGGCGCGCATGACGGATCCCGGCCGTGGAACCATTCACGGCGCCTTCCGCGAGCAGGCGCGCCGCGCTCCCGCGGCGCCGGCCGTGTTCACCGCCGATCGCACGCTCACCTATGGCGAGCTCGATCGCTGGTCGGACGATCTCGCCGCGCAGCTCGTGCGCTCGGCCGGGGTGGCCGCGGGCGATCGGGTACCGATCGTCATGGGGCGGTCGGTGGAGTTCGTCGCGACCCTGCTCGGCGTGCTGAAGGCAGGCGCGGCCTACGCCATCATGGACGGGGCCTGGAGCCACGCCCGACTCGACGCGTCGATCCGCAGTCTCGGCGCGGACCGGGTCCTCGGTGTGAGCTGGCCGGGCGGTCCGGCGGCGTGGGCACCCGAACCGTACCGCGGCCTCGATCCGCCACCCGACCGGTCCGTGGCGGAGGACCCCGCGACGGTGTTCTTCACCTCCGGGACGACCGGCGATCCCAAGGGAGCGCTCGTACCGCACGCCGCGACGGTGCTGTTGTTCGAGAAGTGCGACTTCATGCGCCTCGACGAGACGACCGTGATGCTGCAGGCGGCCGCGCTGCCGTGGGACGGCCTGACGCTGGAGCTGTGGAGCGCGTTGACCACCGGCGGCAGCGTGTACCTGCTCGACGACGGCGCATTCCTCGACGGCGCCGCGCTGCGGGCCGCGGTGCGCGCGGGCGTGAACACGGCCTGGCTGACGGCGAGCATCTTCACCATGCTCGTCGACGAGGACATCGCGTGCTTCGAGGGACTGCGGCACGTGCTCACCGGGGGCGAACGGCTGTCTCCCGACCACGCGCGCCGATTCCTGGCGCGCCACGGCGACGAGATCGCGCTCACCAACGGGTACGGGCCGGCCGAGGCCACGGTCTTCGTCACCACACACCGGGTGCGCGCCGCCGATCTCAACGGCGAGGCGGGCGTACCGCTCGGGACGGCGGTACCGGCCACCGAGCTCGTCATCGAGCGGGACGGGCGACCCGTCGAGGACGGTGAGATCGGGGAACTCGTGGTCTCCGGCCCGCGGGTCGGACTCGGCTACGTCGGCCGTGCCGACCCGGGTGGGTTCAGGCTCGACACCACGCCGCGCTCGTACGCCACCGGCGACCTGGTGAGCCGAAGGGACGGGCTGTTCCACTTCCACGGACGCGCGGACCGCCAGCTCAAGCTTCGCGGCCACCGCGTCGAGCCGGGTGAGATCGAACGCGTCGCGGCCGCGCAGCCGGGCGTCGGTAGCTGCGCGCTCATCCCGATCCGCGGCGGGTCCTCGGGCCTGATCGAGAGTCTCGCGCTGGTCTATACGGGATCGTGCACGGTCGGCGCGCTCCGCGAGCGGCTGCGTGAGAAGCTCCCACCCGCGCTGGTTCCGTCGCGGGTGCTCGGCGTGACCCGCATGCCGCTGACCGCCCACGGCAAGCTGGATGAGGCGGCCGTCCTGGCCCTGCTGGCCACCAGGCCGGCGCCCGAACAGCCGGAGCCGGCGACGCCGGCCACGGCCGAGGCTGCCACGGCCGAGCCGGGCGCGACCGAGCCGGCGTGGGCCACCTTCCTCGAGCTCACCCGCGACCTGCTCGACGGCGCACCGCTCGACGGCGCAGTGCCGACGGCACGGGACACCTGGTGGGGTCTGGGTGGATCCTCGCTGGACCTGATGCGACTCGCGATCCGGGCCTCGCGCCGACTCGACCGCGACATCTCCGTGCAGACGCTCGCGAGTGTCGAATCGATCGGCGACATCGTGTCGGCCATCGCCGCCGCGCCCGCGCTCGCGCCCGAGGATGCGGACGCGGCCGGCCCGGGCGACGACCGGCCGCTGACCGACACGCAGGCCGGCTTCCTCCTGCAGCACGAGATGGACGACGACGCCGCCGCGCTGAGCCCGATGCTCTGGCGGGTCAGCGGGGTCGTCGACGCGGCCGTGCTGCGCCTCGCGATGCTCGACGTGCAACAGCGACACCCGGCCCTGCGGTCGCGGTACCTGCTCGAGCCGTCACCGCACGCCACGCCCGCGTCCCGCTCGGGCGTTCAGCTCGACGAGTTCGACGGCACCGCCGGTGCCCTGGATCGGGTGCTGGACGCGCTGCACCAGCCACTCGACCTGGAAGCGGGTCTGGTCTGGCGCGCGGTGCTCGTAGCCGGCGGCGACACCTCGGTCCTCGGTGTCCAAGTGCATCACATTGCGTTTGACGGATGGTCGGAGTCGGTGCTCGCCCGTGACCTCTCCACCGCGTACGACGCTCGGCGGCGGGGACGGGCGCCGAATTGGCCGACCACCATGCCGGTACCGCGACGCCCCGAACCCGTGCGCCCCGAACTCACCGCGCAATGGGTGCGCCACCTGGACGGTGCCGCCGACATCGCCTGGCGGGAGCGGCCGAGCGGGAGCTGCGACGGCGACTGCCCGGACACCGGTCACATCGCCGGCCGCCGGCTCGCCGCCGCACCGACACGGGCGCTGCGTCACTGGGCCGCGGCTCGCGGACACTCGATCTTCAGCCTGATCCTGGCCGCCTTCACCCGAGCCCTGGCCGAGCATGCCGAGCGGGACGACTTTCTGGTCGGGGTGCCCACGCGTACCCGATCGTCGGCGGAGATCGACACCATCGACTGCCTCATCAACGTCTTCTGCCTGCGGACGCCCTCCGGCGTGGCCGACTGGACGGACCACCTCAGCGCGACAGCCGAGGAACTTCGCTGGTGCCTACCGCGCAGTTCGGCCGCGTTGCGCGACATCCGGCTCGCGCTGAACCTCCCGCGTACTGGCCGCAACCCGCTGTACCAGGTGATGTTCGCCTACCAGGACCATCCGCCCGCGACCCTGACGATCGGCGACGGCGCGACCTATCAGCGCGTCGCGACCCGGCGGGCCCCCGTCGAGCTACTACTCGAAGTCGTACCGGACGCCGACGGCGGCCTCGATCTGGTCGGCAGCCGACAGTGCGAACACGTCGGCGACCGCCTGCTGCAGTCGGTCCTCGACCGGACTGTCGCGCGGTTGGATCAGCTGTGAGTGCGTTACGACGTTGTGACATACTTCTATCGACGATGACCGGGTGGAGATAGGCGGGGGAGTGGACTCCACAGATCAGACGATCACGTCACTGCTCGAACAGGCGTGGAGCGCTTCGCCGTCGTCGGTGGCCCTGGCGGACGCGAAGCAGTCGCTCGACCGCGCACAGCTCGCGTCGCGGGTGCGGCAGCTGGCGGACGAGCTCGCCGCCGCGGGCGTGCGACCCGGCGACATCGCCGCGGTGTACGTCGAGCGATCCGTCGAGTTGGTGCTCGCTCAACTGGCGGTGCTGTTCGCCGGCGCCGCTCACGTCGCGGTCGACCCGGACGATCCGCAGTCCCGCCTGGAATACATCCTGGACGACTGCCGTCCCGCGGTGGTCGTGTGCAGCCGGTCGCTCGCGGACCGCGTGCCGCGGCGCCACCGGACCTACGTCATCGACGGCGGTCCGATCAGCGGTGCCGCCGGGGCCTCCGGCCCCGGCACCGGCGGCGTTCGGCCGGGTACCGGTGACATCAAGGGCTCCGACGGCGCATACCTGATCTACACCTCGGGTACCACCGGCGCGCCGAAGGCATCGTTGAACACCCATGCCGGGCTCAGCTCGCGACTGCGTTGGCTGCAGACCTTCTGTCCGATGAGTGAGTCCGATGTCGTGCTGTACAAGACGGCGTGCGGGTTCGACGTGTCGGTCGCCGAACTCTACTGGCCGCTCATCGCGGGCGGCACGTTGTTCTGCGCCCGCCCCGGTGTGCAGCGCGACACCGACTACCTCGCCGAGGTACTGGTTCGACAGGGCATCACGATCCTGCACTTCGTACCGTCGCTTCTCGACCTGTTCCTGGCCAGCCGCCCGGATCACGAACGCTACGACTCGGTGCGGTACCTGCTCGCGGGTGGCGAAGCCCTGTCGCCGGAACTGGTCAAGCGTTGGCAGGCTCGCAGCACCGGCACGCTGATCAATATGTACGGACCGTCGGAGTGCGCGGTCTACACGACCGCGTGGAAGTGTCCGCAGCCGTTGGGCGATCGGCGCGTGCTCATCGGTGAAGCCGTCGCCGACACCGGGCTGTGGGTGCTGGACGCGGACGGCAATCAGGTGCTGGCCCGCGACCAACCGGGCGAGCTCTACCTCAGCGGCGTCGGTCTGTCCCGTGGCTATCTGGGTCGCGGTGAGCTCACCGCCGCGAAGTTCATGAATCTGACTGACATCAATCCCCAGTTGCCGGCGCTGCGCGTCTACCGGACCGGCGACGTCGTGGCGTGGGCGGAACCGGGCCAACTGGAATTCCGTGGGCGCGCCGACCGGCAGTTGAAGGTCCGCGGGCACCGGATCGAGCCCGAGGAGATCGAAGCGGTCGTGGCCGCCGTACCCGGCGTGACCCAGTCCGCCGTCGCGGCCCGACGGGGTGACGACGTCACCGAGTTGCTGCTGTTCGTCGTTGCCAAGGACGGCGACCCGGACGCCGACACAGCGAACCTCGTCGCGACGGTGCGCGAGACCCTGCGGCTGCGACTGCCGCCGTACATGCAGCCGCGGCACGTCATCGTCCTCGACGCCCTGCCGCTCACACCGAACGGCAAGCTCGACGACGGCGCCCTGGTCGCACTGGCGGCCGAGGTCGACGAGCCGGCGACCGAAGATCCCGCGGCCGCCGAGCTCACGCCGCTGGAGCGGACGTGGTCGACCCTGCTGAACACGCCGGCGACGCCGGACTCCGACTTCTTCCTCGCCGGCGGCGACTCCTTCCTGGGCGTACGCCTGATGAGGGAGATCTCGACCGCGGCCGGGCAGCGCGTGCCGATCAGGCTGCTGTTCGCGAATCCCGTCCTGGCCGACTTCGGACGCGAACTGGAGCGCTACCTGTCTGCCGGCGCGAGCGAGACCGGACGTGGGTCTCCACGGGGATCGACCGGTGATCCTCCGACTGAACGTGACGACTAAAATCGATATCCGCGACCTGACGGTCAGCCGAGGAGGATCCCAGATTGGCCAGCACCCGGACCCAGACCGCGATGCTTGACCTCGACCATGCCCCCGACACCGTGACGGCCGACACCGTGACGGCCGCGCCAGGCCCGGTCAAGTGCTACAACGAGTGGGATCCGCTCGAAGAAGTCATTGTCGGCATCGTCGACAACGCCCACTTCCCGCCGTGGCATGTCGCCGTCGGCGCGCCGCTGTCGCCCGCGCAGCGCGAGATCTTCCGGCAGCGGGCCGGGCAGCCGTTCCCGGCCGACCAGGTGGCCGCCGCGCGTGACGAGCTCGATCAGCTCGTGGACATCCTTGAGAGCAAGGGCGTCGAGGTGCGCCGGCCGGAACCGCGCGATCACTCCGTCTCCTACGGCGTACCCGGCTGGTCGAGCACCGGACTGTACGACGCGATGCCGCGCGATCTGTTGCTCGTCGTCGGTGACGAGATCATTGAGGCGCCGATGTCGTGGCGGTCGCGGCACCACTCGGTGTCGGCGTTCCGACCACTGCTGAAGGAGTACTTCCGGCGCGGGGCGCGCTGGGCCTCGGCGCCAAAGCCCGAGCTGCACGATGAGCTGTACGTCGAAGGCTGGACCGATCAGCCCGACGGCGAGCCGTTCCGGTCGGTTATCACGGAGTACGAGCCGACCTTCGACGCGGCCGACTTCATCCGCTGCGGCCGTGACATCTTCGTCCAGCGCAGCCACGTCACGAACGGGATGGGCATCGAATGGTTGCGCCGGCACCTCGGCGACGACTATCGGGTGCACGAGGTCGCGCTCGTGGACGACCACCCGATGCACATCGACGCGAGCCTGATGCCGCTGGCTCCCGGGAAGCTGCTCATCCAGTCCGAGCGGGTGCCGAAGGTGCCCGACCTGTTGAAGGACTGGGAGGTGCGGTCCGCGCCGCCGCCGGTCATCCCGGACAGCCATCCGCTGTACATGACCAGCAAATGGATCAACATGAATGTGCTGATGCTCGATGAGCAGCACATGCTCGTGGAGGCGCAGGACGAGCCGATGCAGAGGCTGGCCGAGAGTTGGGGTATCACGCCGATCCTCTGCCCGTTCCGGAACTTCAACAGCTTCGGCGGCTCGTTCCACTGCGCGACGGTCGATGTCCGGCGTCGTGGTGAACTGCGCTCGTACGTATGAAAGCTGATGTCGCGGTCACCGCGGAACGGAGCGCCATGACGGAGTGTCTGGTGCATCGGCTCATCGAGGCGCAGGCCGAGCAGACCCCGGACGCGGAGGCCGTGGTCTGGGACGGCGGCACCTACACGTTCCGCGAACTCGATGAGCGGGCAACGGTGCTCGCCAATCTGCTCGTCGAACTAGGTGTCCGGCCCGAACGCCTGGTCGGCGTGAGCATGGAGCCGTCGCCGTTGCTCCTCGTGGCGATGTTCGCGATCTGGAAGGCCGGCGGGGCGTACGTACCCATCGACGCGTCGCTGCCGCGCGACGTCGCCGAGGGCATGGTGTCGGACGCCGGGGTGACCCTGCTGATCGGCAACGGTCCCGTCGCGGTGCACCTTGCCGGGGTCCGGACGATCGACCTCGACGGCCTCGATCTGTCGGGCCCGCCCACCGCCGTACCGTCGGTCGAGCTGCTTGCGGCGAACCTCGCGTACTGCGTGTTCACGTCCGGCTCGACGGGCAAGCCCAAACTGGTCGCGGCCGCGCACGCGAGCTTCGCCAACCACGGTCGGGCGCTGCGTGACCAACTGTCGCTGGGCCCGCGGGATCGTTCGCTGCAGTCCACGGCGATGGCCTTCGACGCGGCCCTCGAAGAGATTCTCCCGGCGTGGCTGGCCGGCGGTGCGGTGGTGATGCCCGCACAGCGCAAGTTCACCAGCCGGGAGTTGACGGGCCTCATCGAGCGGCTGTCGGTGACGATGGTCAGTCTGCCCAGCGCCTACTGGCACCTGTGGGTCGACGACCTGGCGAGCGGCGCCGTACGCCTGCCGCCGAGCCTGCGCACCGTGTTCATCGGCGGCGACAAAATCCTCGTCGACAAGTTGGCGGCCTGGTACCGCATTCCGGGGGCGGAACGGATCAACTGGGTGTCGGACTACGGGCCGACCGAGACATCGATCAGCGTCGCACTGCATCATCCCGCGCGCGACGGCATCGGCGGCTCCGACGATTCCGACTACGCCCTGGTGTCGCTCGGCCGCGCGTTCGCACAGGCCGCGCTGTACATCCTCGACGACGAGCTGGAGCCGGTTCCCGACGGCGAGCCCGGCGACCTGTGGGTGGGCGGCCCGCCGGTGACCCGCGGCTACTACGGCGCTCCGGCGATGACGGCCGACCGCTACCGTCCCGACCCGCAGGGCCGGCCCGGTGCGCGGATGTACCGGACCGGCGATCGCGCCGCCTACATGCCCGACGGCACGCTCTCCTTCCTCGGCCGCTCGGACCGCCAGGTGAAGATCCGTGGGTACCGGGTGGAGCTCGGTCAGGTGGAGAGCGCGCTGCATCAACTCGACGGCGTGAAGGACGCCGTCGCCGTGGTGGTCGACAACCCGCCCATGGGATCGTCCCTCGTCGCCTACGTCGAGGCCGGGCCCGACGTGTCGGAGGCGGAGATCAGGACCCGGCTGGTCGAGCGGCTGCCCGAATCCATGCTGCCGTCGGCGATCGTGCTGCTGGACCGGATCCCGCGCTCGCCGCTGAACGGGAAGGTCTCACGCGCCGCCCTGCCGCCGATCGGCAAGGCGATCGGCAAGGCACGAGCCGGACGCGTCGACGACGCGGCCATGTCCACGCTCGAACGCGCTGTCGCCGTGCTCGTCGCCGACGTCCTCGGCGCGCCGGTGCGCGACCGGCACGAGAACTTCTTCTCCATCGGCGGCGACTCGCTGCAGGCCATGCAGATACTGAGCCGGGTCGCCGAGGTGACCGGCGTGGCACTGACCTTCGGGCAGTTCCGCGCGGCCCCGCACGTCGCCGGTATCGCCGGGTCGGTGACGCAACTGCGCGGCGCCGGCGGCGCCGAGCAGGCGATCGTTCCGGCGGCGGGCCGCGACGAGTGGCAGCCCGCGTCGCGTGGACAGCAGGCCCTCTGGTATCTCGACCAGGTGCACCGCGGTGCGCCGCTGTACGCGATCCCGGTCTGCTACCGGATCCGCGGACCGCTCGACATCGAACGCCTGGACGCCGCGCTGACCGCCATCGTCGCCCGGCACGAGGCGCTGCGGACGGTGCTGGTCCGCAAGGGCGGCGCGGTGTGGCAACACGTCCGACCCGCCGGGCCGGTCCGGACCGAGGTTGTCCGCGCCGACGACTTCGCCGACGCCGCGGACCGCGCGCAGGCCGCGGCCGGGGTTCCTTTCGATCTGGGTACGGGACCGCTGCTGCGCTCGTGCGCGTTCCAGCTCGACGACGAGTGGCTGTGGCTGCTCGACGTGCATCACGCCGTGTTCGACGCCTGGTCCCTGGCTGTGTTCTGGCGCGAACTCACGGCGCTCTATGAAGGCAGGTCGCTGCCCGATGTCGCCGTGCAGTACGCCGACTATGTCGTGTGGCAGCAACGCTGGTTGGCGGGGCCGGAGGCGGCGGCGCAGCGGAGCTACTGGTCGGCACAGTTGGACGACGCCCCCGCACCCGCGCCGGTGGGAGCGGGTCGGGCCGTCGGGACCCGGGTGGGCACGGCCGGTTTCGCGCTGCAGATGCCGCCCGGGGCCATCGACACCGCGGCCGTCGAGCGCGTTGCCCGCGAGTGTCGGTCGACTCCGTTCGCCGTCCTGCTCGCCTCCTACTTCCTCGCCCTGAGCCGTGCGGCCGGCACGGACGAGCCGGTGGTCGGTCTGCCGGTCGCCTGCCGTAACCGACCGGGTACCGAGAACATCATCGGGTACCTCGTGAACACGGTCGCGGTACGCGCCCGGTTGAACCGGGCCATGAGCTTTCGCGACGTGGTCGCCGACGTCGACGCGGCCATGGCCGAAGCCCTGACGAACCAGGAGTTGCCCTTCGTCGACGCGGCCGAGGGGGCGTCGCGCAGCGCCCGGGCCGGCGACAACCCGATCTTCCAGGCGATGTTCGGATTCCAGTCCACGCCGCTCGACAGCCTCGACGGCATCGCGGGACTGACCATCGTCGAGCACTTCGTGCACTCCGGTACGGCGAAGGCGGCACTGACCTGGACCGCGCGTCACGAATCGACCGGCCTGGTCGGCGAGCTCGAGTACGCCGCCGACGCCTTCGACCCGGAGTCCGCCGCGCGGTGGCAGGCCGACCTGATGGCCACGCTGGATGCGGCGCTGACCGGACCGGACATGGCGATCGCTACACTCCTCGACGGGCCGCGCGCGGTTGGACAGCAGGTCCATAGAACGTAGAGTTGAAATATGTCGTCGAATTCCGTTGACACCATGTCCGGGGGTCGGGGGACCCGCCATCGGTTCGCTCCGGAGATTCTCGACGCGGTCCGCGTCGCATCCCGCCCGGACAACTGGCACGGTCCCGCCGAACTCGTCCGGCACTGGTTCTGGATCGCGTTCTGGTGTGCGGCTTCGGTGTGGACGTTCGGCAACTGGCCGCTCTGGGCGTCGATCCCGGTTTACCTGGTGGCCGTCTTCTTCATCGGTGGCCGTCAGCGCGCGGTCGCCGGTGTGCTGCACATGTCCGCGCACCGCGCGTTCATGGCAAACCATCGCGCCGGCAGCCTCCTCGGCGCCGTCTTCGGCGGGTACCCGGTGCTGCAGAGCTTCACCGCGTACCGCGCGTCGCATCTCGGCGAACACCACGGCCGCTTGGGCGACCCGGAGCGCGACCCCGACTATCGCCAGTACAAGGACAACGGCCTGTGCGGCGACAACCTGGGTCGCCCGGCGTTGAACCGCTATCTGCGCAAGTTGGTGGGCCCGCGGTCCACCGGCTCCTACATCCTCTACCTGCTGCGGCACCGGATCTGGTCGAAGGACGAAGCGCCACTCGAGCGCGCCCTGCGCATCGCGTTGCTCGTCGCCGTGCTGGCGTGGGCGGTGACCGCCCACTGGTGGCTGTGGCTGATCCTGCTCTGGTTCGTTCCGTTGGTGACCACGCAGGTCTGGATCGGCGCTATCGCCGAGCTGATGGAGCACTTCCCGCTCATCGAGAACGCGCCGCGCATAGACCTCTACATGTCGTGGAACCGGGAGTACGGGTTCTGGACCCGATTCCTGTTCGGTGAGGCCGATGGCGAAGGCTTCCATCTGGTGCACCATCTGTTCCCCAGGACGCCGATGTGGCGCCTGCGCGAGGTCGACGCCATCCTCGCGAACGACCCGACGTACTGCTCGCTCCCGCGGCTCAGCGGGGTGCTCGGTGGCATGGTGCAGATCTACCGATCGCTGCCGCCGACGGCACGAGCGCAGACGGCCGCGGTGGCGAGTGTCGGCTGAGTCGCGCGTCAACCCGCCGACGCGGCGCACGCTAGAGTGGCACGCGTGAGCGATCCAACGTCATTGATCTCGCAGTTCGAGCTACAGGCCGGATCGACGCCAGAAGCGATCGCCATCGACGATGCCGGTCAGCTCGTCACCTATCAGCAACTCGCCCAGTGGTCGGACGCGGTCTGCGCCGACCTGATGGCCGCAGGCGTCGCACCGGGCGGTCTCGTCGGCGTGCTGCTGCCCCGCGATTCGCGATGGATCGCCGCGATCCTCGGCGTACTGAAGGCGGGCTGCGGTTACGTGCCCCTGGATCCGCTGTATCCGGCCGGGCGCCTGGCCATGATGGCGTCGGATTCGGCGCTCACGCTGGTCATCGGCGAATCGTCGGGGACCGATCCGGCGTCGGGCCTGCCAGGTATGGCGATGCCGGACCCGACCGCGCAGGCCCGTTCGGCGTCACGCCCGCCGGTGGGCCCTGACTCACCGGCTTATGTCATCTACACGTCGGGTTCGAGCGGGCGGCCGAAGGGTGTGCCGATCCGGCACCGGAACGTGCTCGCCCTCATGGAGGCCGCGCGCGCCCGGATGCATTTCACGGCCACCGATGTCTGGTCCCTGTTCCACTCCTTCAGTTTCGACTTCTCGGTGTGGGAGATGTGGGGGCCGTTGCTGACGGGCGCCCGCATCGTCCTCGTACCGCAGAATGTGCGGCTGGACCCGCAGGCGTTCGTCACGTTCCTGGCGAGCTCCGGAATCACGGTGTGCAACATGGTTCCGTCGGTCTTCCGGCATCTCGTCGCGTCGGGTGAGGGTCCGCAGGACGAACTGGCGGTGCGCCAGGTCGTGTTCGGCGGTGAGGCGGTCGACCCGGTGTCGGTTTCGGAGTGGCTGTCGGCGCTGCCCGCCGCGCGACGACCGGCGGTCGCGAACATGTACGGGATCACCGAGTCGACCGTGCATGTGACGCTGCGACAGATGACGGCGGTCGATTTCTCGCGCTCCGCGCCGGGCCCCTTGATCGGCACGCCGTTGTCCCATGTCCGGATGCGGCTGGTGGACCCGCAGTTGCGGCCGGTCGGCCCGGGGGACGTCGGCGAGATCCTCCTCGACGGTCCGGGAGTGAGCGACGGTTACCTCGGCCGCCCGGAGCTCAACCGCGAGCGGTTCCCCACCCGTACCGGCGAGGACGGATCGAGCGAGCACTGCTTCCGTACCGGCGATCTCGCCAGCTGGGACGCCGCCACGGGCAGCTACGTCTATCGCGGACGCGTCGACGATCAGGTGCAGCTGCACGGTCACCGCATCGAGTTGGGAGAGGTCGAGGCGGCGATCCGAGCCTGCCCCGACGTGTTCGACGCCGCCGTGGTGCTGCACGATCCTCCCGGCCAGGATCCGAGTCTCGTGGCCCACGTCGTGTCGACTCCGTCCGCCGCGGGCGCCCCGGGCGGCGCGCTCGAGGCGGATGACCGCGAAGACGCGCGCCGAATGGTCCGGGCGATCAGACGCAACCTGGCCGGCGTCCTGCCGCACTACATGATTCCGCAACACATCCGGGTGGTGGCGACCCTGCCGCAGACCGAGTCGGGCAAGAAGGACCGTCGCGCTCTCGTTCCGTCCTCCCGCCCGGTGGACCAGTAATCACCACCTGAATTGACAGCATTCGACGTCAGGAGAGTCATGTCGCGCTTCGAGGGCAGGGTCGCTTTCATCACCGGGATCGGGCGCGGTCAAGGGCGCAGTCATGCGGTGCGGCTGGCCTCCGAGGGTGCGGACATCATCGGCGTCGACATCTGTCGTGACTTCGAATCCGCCGCCTATCCGATGGCGACGGAGGAGGACCTGGCCGAGACCGTACGGCAGGTGGAGGCGACGGGTCGGCGAATCGTTGCCCGGGTCGCCGACGTGCGTGACGGTGCGAGGTTGCGGCAGGTCGTGCGGGAGGGCGTCAAACAGTTCGGCCGCTTGGACTTCGTGGTGGCGAACGCCGGCATCAGCACCGCCCAGTTCCGGATGACGACGGTGGAGCAGGACGAGCAGGCGTGGAACGACGTCATCGCGGTGAACCTGACCGGGGTCTGGATAACCGCGCAGGCGGCCATCCCGTACATGGTGGCCGGCGGCCGAGGCGGATCGATCGTCTTCATCGGCTCGACCGCGGGGCTGCGTGGCGCGGCCGCGGGCGGCTACACCGCGGCCAAGCACGGCGTCGTCGGACTCATGCGTGGCCTGGCCAACGAGCTTGCCGAGGACAACATCCGGGTCAACGTCGTGCACCCCACGGCGGTCAACACGCTGATGGCTGTCAACGAAGGCATGCAGGCATATCTGGACGCGCAGGCCGAGAAGGGCGTGCACAACCAGAACGCGCTGCCCGTCGAGTTGTTGGAGCCGGCCGACATCAGCGACGCCGTCGCGTTCCTGCTCTCCGACGAGGCCCGCTACATCACCGGTACGAACCTTCCGGTCGATGCGGGGTTCGTGAACCGCGTCGGCTAGCGCGGCCGCAGCGACAGCACCACGCTCTGCACCTCCATCACCTGTCGTTCGGCGAGCGCGTCGTGGTAAGCGGCCCGCTCGGACTGCCCGTCGGCCAGCAGCGAGTGTCGCGGTAGCCGACGGTCGCGGACCATGTCCCGGCTCAGCGCGAACGGCGACGAGCTGTCGGTCACCGTACTCAGGTGCCAGTTGTCCCGGTCAGGGATCATTCGACGGAGCAGGCCGTCGAGTGAGCCGTCCCGAGCGGTGATCTCGGTATCGAACCAGATCTGTGCGACGCCACTCGGGTCGAGAAGGTCCCGCAGGGTGGTGTTGACGAACGCGAACGCCGTCGCGCTGTCCGGAGCGTTGAAGGCGATCCGCGCATAGGTGGCCGGGTCGGTGTAGGTTGTGCAGTCCCCGACGACGTACCGGGCGTTGACGCCGTTGAGCGCGGCGTTCGCCGTGGCGTACGCCACCGATCGGGGGCTGATGTCGACGCCCACCCGTCGCGGATGACCCGAGTCGACCAGTTGGGACTGGCAACCGGTTCCGCATCCCATGTCGAGGAATGAATTGCCCGGCAGGTCGAGGCGTGCGACGCTGCGGCGCAGTTCGATCGACGAGGCGTGCGGCGGCATGCATCCGCCGTCGGGCCAGTCGCGGGTGAACCCGTCAGGACCGTGCTCGAACAGCCGGTCGGAGAGAAAGAGCCGGTTCTCGTACTCGGTGATGGCGACGGTGCCGCGCCGTCGCGATCCGGAAAGGGTCGTGACGAGCCCGAGATCGGTGAGCAGGCAGGCGAGTTCCGGGTCCAGGAGCAGCCAACGCTCCTGAGTCACCTGTCCGCACAGGAGGAACAACTCGAACAGGACCGCGGCGGGGTCGCCGATCAGCGACAGCGATCTGAGGTGGTACAACGAGTACCGGCCGATGTCGGACAGGATGGCATCGACGGGTGTATCGAGCGCGAGAAGGGTCGGCAGCCGATCGGTCCGGTACTTCGCCGCGCCCAGCAGCACACCGAGTCGGGCGAGCGAGGCGCGGTCGGCCCATGAAGCGTTCACACGAAATCACCCCGTGCTCGGTGGAGCCCCATTGGTTGGATCTGGCCTCGATGAGGGCCGATGCGCTAGCCGAGGTCGGCGACCCCGTGAGCGTCCATCGCCTGCCGCAGGCTCTTGGGCCGCATGTCGGTCCAGACCTCGCCGATATAGTCCAGGCACTCGCTCTTGCTGCCCGTGCGACCGACCTCGTTCCAGCCGGCCGGCAGCGGTCGACCGGCGAGCCAGATCGAGTACTGCTCCTCATCGTTGACCACGACCGAGTAGGCCCGGTTGTCCTCGTCGACCTCGCTCACAGCTCGCCCTCCCCAAGCGTCCTTCATCGATGGCACGATCTTAGACTGGCGGCGGGAACGACACCGGCCGCGGGCTCCCGCCGCCGGAACCTGCATTCGGGCCGCGGCGCGACGTGGAGAGACTCATGACAGAGGTCGATCCGATCACAATCGATGAGATGTACACACCCCGCCACCTCGAGGGGACGGAGCAGGTGCTGAACCGCAGCTGCGACCCCCGGGGACCCGGCATGCTGTACGCACTCGTCGACGATCTCGACGTCGGGCCGGGCGACCTCGTGCTCGACATCGGAGGGCGTGACGCGTCGCATTCACTCGCGCTGGCCAAGATGTTCGGGTGCGACGTCGTGTCGGTGGATCCGGTGGCGAGCAACAACGAGCTGGCGCGGGCCGCCGTCGCCGAGCACCCGTTGGGCAGCAAGGTGTCGATCCGGCCCGGCATGATGGAGGACATCCCCGCCGCCGACGGCGAGTTCGACTTCATCTTCAGCCGGGACATGTTCTTCCACGTCGTCGGTGCCGACCAGGCGTTGGCCGAGGCTCGGCGGGTGCTCAAACCCGGCGGGTACCTGCTGCTGTACCAGACCTTTGCCACCGACCGCCTTGAGCCGCTCGAGCGGGCCCACATCTTCGCCGACCTGGCCGTCGCGCCCGAGCGCATGTCGCCGGACGACTTCGAGAGGCGGGCGCTGAAGGCCGGTTTCACCATCGAGTCGATGGACAACATCGGCTCCGAATGGCGTGAAGCGTGGGAGGAGGACGGTGAGCGTCTGACCTCCCGGCAGCTGTTGTGGGCGGCCCGGCTGATCCGCAAGTCCGAGCAGCTACGCGCCGAGCTGGGTGACGCCGATTACCGCGTGGAACTCGCCAATGCCCTGTGGGGCGTCTACCAGATGATCGGGAAGCTGGAGTCCCGGGTCTTCGTGTTGCGAAACCCCGAAGCATCCGACCGGGATCCGGCCGCGCACTAGCCCCGCGCCCACGCCCGGGCGGCGAGGAACGCGTCCATGCGATCGAAGGCCCGCGGCAGCGCGGAACGTCCGAGCCCGACGCGGAACCGGTTGTCGGTGCTGTCGAAGACGGTGCCGGGCAGTAGCAGGACGCCTTGGTCCTGGGCGAGATCGGTCACGAATTCCTCGACCGGTACGGGCAGCAGCAGCTGCGGGAACGCGAGCAGGCCGGCGGCCGGCGCGGCCCAGGCGAAGGTGTCACGATGCCGGCCGAAGAACGACTCGGCGTGGGCGAGATTGGCTTTGACGATCGTCCGGCTGCGTTCGATCAGGTGATCGCGGGCCCGCAGCGCGATCAGTGACAGGATCTCGGCCGGCGCCGCGGAGCAGACCGTCGTGTAGTCCTTGAGCGTTCGGGCCGCGTCGGTGACGGCCTCGTTGCGGGTCGCGACCCACCCGACGCGCAGCCCCGCCAGGGCGTACGCCTTGGACATCACGCCGACGCTCACGGCGCGCTCGTCCAGATCGCAGGCCGCCGGAAGGGTATCGGCATCGTCGTACTCGAGGTAGCGGTAGACCTCGTCGGAGACGACCGTGACCCCGGCGTCGCCGGCCACCGCGAGCAGTTCGGCGAAGTCGGCGTGGCTCGGCAGCGCACCGGTCGGGTTGTGCGGGAAGTTGACGAACAGCGCGCGGGTGTTCGGCCGCAGCGCCTGCCGCACGGCGCCGACGTCGAGGTGCCAGCCCTTGTCGGCGTCCAGCTCGACGGCGGTGATCGTGGCGCCGAGCGACGGCGCGATGCGGTGCAGCGATTCGAAGGCCGGCCAGACCACGACCGCGTGGTCTCCGGGCCCGAGCAGGGTGTGCGCGAGGAGGAACAGCGCCTCGACCGCGCCGCCACCGCACACCGTGACCTCGCCGGCCGCGACCTCCGTGTACTGGTCGGCGATCGCCTCACGGAGCAGCGGATGGCCGGTGGTGTCGGTGTAGCCGAGTTCGAGCCCGTCCCACAACGCCCGGGTCTCGGCATCGGCGAGCCCCAACAGGTCGTGCAGGGACAGCGCGTCGACGTCCGAGGCGCAGGCGAGGTACTCCACGCCGTACTCCCACTGACCGAAGAAATCCTCGATTTTGCAGCGCTGCGGGATCACGTCAGCCGGCGTCCTGCAACTGGCTCTCGTGCAGCAGCGCGCGGCGCCGGTCGAGGAAGCCGAGCATGGCCGGGACCGGGCTGATGATGCGCGGCTGGGCGGCCAGCCGTTCCTGGTGGCGGTCGTTGATCCTGGGCATGAGCGACCAGTGGGTCGCGGGGCTCAGGTGGTGCTCCTGGTGGTATCCGTCGTTGAAGGTGACGAGGTTGTAGAACCGACCGTAGTAGCTGACCGAGTCGGTCATCCGGGAGGCCGGGTTCGCGCCGTAGTGGCGGTAGTAGTTCTGCACGTTCACCAG
>Ga0070684_100001182_pt1 | contig 18768 bp, 14 predicted proteins | sample KBSC723LmetaG_FD_65653 | JGI IMG/M metagenome (GOLD analysis project Ga0070684, IMG submission 65653) | Corn rhizosphere microbial communities from Kellogg Biological Station, Michigan, USA - KBS C7.2-3L metaG | ecosystem: Host-associated > Plants > Roots > Rhizosphere ...
CCCTGGTTGTCGCCCTGGTGGTCGCCCTGGTCGTTGTTGTCCTCGCCCTGGTCGTCACCTTGGTTGTCGCCCTGGTGGTCGCCCTGGTCGTTGTTGTCCTCGCCCTGGTCGTCGCCCTGGTCGTCACCGGGGTCCTGGGTCGGCTCGTCGCCGGGGTCGTCGGTGGGCTCGTCAGCGGGGTCGTCGCCCGGCTCCGTCGGCTCATCGCTCGGGCCGGTGGCGGTGGTGAGGTGGCCAAGGGCCAGGTGCGTGCCCCGGTGGAGGTGAACCTTCGTCTGCCCGTGGTGCCGATGCGCGGCGGTCCCGCTCGTCGCGGCCGGCGTGACGTGCGCCGGTGCCCGTGCGGGGGTGCCTCCCTGGGCGAACGCGCCCGTGGCGTAGCTGCCGCCCACGGCCATCACCGCGAGAGAGCCGCCGATGGCGACGGCGCGGCGTATCTGGTCCTTGCTCATGACTCTCCTCGGGGGGTTGGATCGGCCCTGCTGGAGAGCACCTGTCGCGCGGCGCCTCGAGCGTTACGTCTCGTCGAAAGAATTCACCATGAACTGCGCGGCGTGGGTGACGTAGTCCCAGAACTGGGCGTCCTGCTCCGCCGGAAGGGCGACCTCGTCGAGCGCGGCCCGGAAGTGGCGCAACCAGTGCTCCTTCGCCTTCGGCGTGACCGGGTACGGCGCGTGCCGCATCCGTAGGCGCGGGTGTCCGCGACGCTCGGAGTAGGTCGTCGGCCCGCCCCAGTACTGCATGAGGAACAGCCGGAACCGCTCCTCGGCCGGGCCCAGGTCGTCCTCGGGGTAGATCGCCGTCAGGTACGGGTCGCCGGCCACGCCGCGGTAGAACGCGGCGACGATCCGGGTGATCGTCTCCTCGCCGCCGATCTCGTCGTAGAACGTGGTGGTCACCGGTTCATTGTCGGTCACGGGTCCGGGTCACCCGTCGTCGGAGTCGGCGCCGACCGTGGCGTCCGCCTCGGCCTGGCCCGGCGTCCGGTTCATGACGTACGACGTGGGGTACGGCGCCTGGATGCCCTCGTGGTCGAAGCGCGACTTGATCCGGGCCCGGAGCACCCGCGCGACCCGCCACTGCTCCATCGGCGCGGTCTTCAGCGCCACGCGCAACGTGATCGCGTCGGGAGTGATCGCCTCGATGCCCCAGATCTCGGGCTCCTCGATGACGACGCCGTCGAAGTCGTCGTCCTCCCACAGGTCGTGGATCACGTCGGTGAGCACTCCGCGGACCCGGTTCAGGTCCTCGCGCGCGCTGACCTGGACGTCGAGCACGGTCCGCGCCCAGTTCTGGCTCATGTTGCCGACGCGGAGGAGCTCGCCGTTGCGGACGTACCAGACCGTGCCGTTGGTGTCGCGCATCCGGGTCACCCGCAGGCTGACCGCCTCCACCGTGCCGGTGAGGCCGTCACCCATGTCGACGACATCACCCACGCCGTACTGGTCCTCGAAGATCATGAAGATCCCCGACAGGAAGTCCTTCACCAGCGTCTGCGAGCCGAAGCCGAGCGCGACGCCCACGATGCCGGCGCTGGCGATGATCGGGCCGATGTTCAGCCCGACCTCGGCCAGCATCATCGTCACCACGATCGCGGCGATGATGCCCGAGACGATGCTCTTCAGCAGAGTCCCCATGGTCTTGGCCCGTTGGACCCGGCGGGTCGACCCGGGCTGCTCGGCGGCGCCGCGACCCAGCCTGCCGTTGGTGATCCGGTCGGGGAGGACCCCCTCCTCGGCCTTGCGGACGAGGCGGTCGATGAGGCGGTGGAGCAGGTACTGCACGATCAGGCCGATGATGACCAGGGCGACCAGGGTGCCGGCCTTCCTGGCGACGAGCTGACCGAAGTCCTGCCACTGGTCCTGGCTGATCAGGGTGAGTGGCTCGGGCATGGGGACCAGTATCCTCAACGCGTGACCTCGAAGTCCCGGGCCCCGCGCCGTACGGCGCTCGTTGTGGGCTCCGCCACGATCCTGCTCATCGCCTACGCGTCGCCGGCGTCCGCGGACATCCCCGACGGTTGGAGCGACCCGCAACCGGTGCCCGTCCTCCACTTCCTGCTGCTGTTCGTCGGCATCCCGCTGCTGATCACGCTCGGCATCCTGGCGGCGGTGTACCTGCCCGGTGTGGTGCGTGGCGAATCGGTCGCGCCGGCCGGCGCGCGCTCCGACGACCAGTGGTTCGGCGGACGACGCGACACCGCCCAGCTCGAGTCCAGCGCGACTTCGGGACCCGACGCGGACGGCGACCGCGACACCGGCGGTGCCGGCGGCACCTGGTGACCGGGGGGTGATCGAGATGGCCCGAGAGTTCACCGCGAGCCAGCGCGCCTCCCTCGACCAGGCGATCCGGTCGGCCGAGCGGGTGTCGCGGTGTGAGTTCTCCGTCTTCGTGGGCACGGCGGAGGGTGACCCGCGGCAGTTCGCCGAGCGGCTGCACGCGGCACTGTCGACCCCCGCGCGCAGCGTCCTGGTCATGGTCGACCCGGTCGCACGGGTGATCGAGGTCGTGACCGGGTCCGAGGTACGCCGTGTGCTCAGCGACCAGGAGGTCGCCCTTGCGGTGCTCCAGATGCGCACCGAGTTCGCCGGTGGCGAGCTGGTCAGCGGGCTGCGCCGGGGCGTGACCATGCTCGCGATGGGCGCCCGAGCGCCCCGCACCCTGCACACTCAGTCCTGACGACACCCGTCCGGGTCGCCGGGCCACGACTCGGCGTCGGTACGGCCTCAGGTTCGGGCGTCGCGTGCCTGCGCGGCGAGCGCGCGGACGACGTCCGCCCGGCCTTCGCGCACGTAACGCTTCGCGGCCGACGTCGCCGGCGACTCCTCCAACCACCGGTCGACCCGCTCGACGAGCTCGGGACTGCCGAGGGGCAGCGGGAAGACGCTCTCGAGCAGGTTCGAGGCCATGTGGGTGCCCATCTCCTCCCACGCGGTGTCGGCCGCGGCGAGGTACTTCTCGACGTACGGCGCGAGCAGCTCCTCCTGCCCGAACCGCATGAACGTGCTGGCGATCGAGCGGTGCGTCTCGTTCGGCACGTCGGGGTTCGCCACCAGCTCGGTCCACGCGGCGGCCTTGGCATCGGCGTCCGGGCGCGAGGCCCGCGCGGCCGCGGCGTTCTCCTGCCCGGAGATCGTCGGGTCGCGGTCCAGCTCGGCATCGATCTCGGCATCGCCGACGGCACCGCAGCGGGCCAGGTTGACCAGCAGCATCCAGCGCAGGTCGGTGTCGACGTCGAGCCCCTCGACGCTCACCGAGCCGTCGAGCAGGCCGGCGACCTCCTCGATGCCCTCCTCGGAGACCAGCGCCGAGGCGTACAGCCGGGCAAAGGTCAGCTGGGCGTTGCTGCCGGGCTCGGCCCGGTGCAGCAGATCGCGCAGCCCGGCCTCCCAGGTGGCCCGCAGCTCAGCCCGCTTGGCGGGGTCGGAGTACAGGTTGACGGCGATACCGGCGTAGTTCGGGATGGCGCGGATGCCGAAGGCGTCGGTCTCGCTGCCGATGTTCTGCAGGACGAGCGTGACGTAGTCCGACGCGGCCATCTCGGCGTCGCGGGTCATGTCCCAGGCCGCACCCCAGCACAACGCGCGGGCCAGCGAGTCGTCGAGCGTGCGCAGCCCGCGCACCACGGTCGCCAGCGACCGCTCGTCGAGGCGGATCTTCGCGTAGGTGAGATCGCCGTCGTTGAGCAGCAGCAGGTCGGGCTGCCGCTCACCGACGAGCTCCTCGATCGACGTGAGCTCGCCCTCGATGTCGACCTCGACGTTGCGACGACGCACCAGCCGGCCGTCGCGCTCGTCGTACAGGCCGATGCCGATGCGGTGGCGCCGCAGCGTCCGGTTGTCGCCGGCCGCGGTCTGCCTGACCCCGAACGACGCGTAGTCGCCGTCGGGGGTGAGCTCGAAGGCCGGGGAGAGGGTGTTGACGCCGCTGGTCTGGAGCCACTCCTTCGCCCAGGCGTCCAGCTCGCGGCCGGAGGCCTTCTCCAGAGCGGTCATCAGGTCGACGAACTCGGCGTTGTCGTAGGCATGGTCCTTGAAGTACTGCCGCAGGCCGGAGATGAACTCGTCGATCCCCACCCACGCGACCAGCTGCTTGAGCACCGAGGCGCCCTTGGCGTAGGTGATGCCGTCGAAGTTCACCTCGACCGCGCGCAGGTCGTAGTTGTCGGCCGCGATCGGGTGCGTCGACGGGAGCTGGTCCTGACGGAGCGCCCAGTTCTTCCGGGCATTGGTGAAGCCGGTCCAGCTCTCGGTGTACGCGGTGTTCTCGACCGCCGCGTGGTAGCACGCCCACTCGGCGAACGACTCGTTCAGCCACAGGTCGTCCCACCAGCGCATCGTCACCAGGTCGCCGAACCACATGTGCGCCATCTCGTGCAGGATCACCGAGCAGCGGAACTCGTAGAAGGCGGAGTCCTGCCGGCTCCGCGGGAGGTACTCGTCGCGCAGTGTGATCGCACCGGCGTTCTCCATGGCGCCGGCGTTGTACTCCGGGACGTAGAGCTGGTCGTACTTCTCGAACGGGTAGGGGAAGTCGAAGGCCTCCTCGAAGAACTCGAAGCCCTGCTTGGTCAGCAGGAGCAGCTCGTCGACGTCGAGGTGCTCGACCAGCGCCTGCCGGCAGTAGTGGCCGAGCGAGATGGTGCCCTCCCGGCCCTCGTAGGAGTCGAGGTGCTCGTGGTACTCGCCGGCGATCAGCGCCGTGACGTACGTCGACATCCGTTTCGACTCCGGGAAGCTCCATCGCGCCCTGCCGTCGCCGAGTGGCTCCGGCTCCGGGGAGGGGGCGTTGGAGACGACCTTCCAGTGGTCGGGTGCCACCACGGTCCAGGTGTAGACCGACTTCAGGTCGGGCTGCTCGAACGTCGCGAACACCCGCCGGGCGTCGGGGACCTCGAACTGCGTGTAGAGGTACACGCGACCGTCGACCGGGTCCACGAACCGGTGCAGGCCCTCACCGGAGTGGGAGTAGGCGCAGTCGGCCCGCACCACCAGCTCGTTCTCGGCCTCGAGACCGATCAGCCGGATCCGGCTGTCCTGGTACGCCGAAGCCTCGTCGACCGGCTCGCCGTTCAGCGTGATCTCGTGGATGATCGCGCCGACCAGGTCGACGAACGTCTCTGCCCCGGGCTCGCGGCACGTGAACCGGAGGGTGGTGGTGGAAGCGAACGTCTTGTCGCCCGTCGTGAGGTCCAGGTCGATGGAGTACGACGTGACGTCCAGGAGTGCGGCGCGGGTGGCGGCCTCTTCCCGGGTGAGGTTGGTACCAGGCATGGGCCGATCCTGCCATTGGCCGGGACCTGTCCGACAATCCCGTTCGGACACGGTTGTATGACGAATCGGGACCAAGGCCTCGCCTGACGGGATCGCCACCGTGCCGATCGGCGCCGTCTGCTGGATCCTGGACCCTGTGGCAGACACCGACGTCGAGCACGCGATGGCGGGCAGCTTCCTCGGCCGGATGTCGCCCGATCTGGTCCGGGCGCTCCTGGCGAACGGCCTCCGGGGCGAGTATCCGGCCGGCACCACGATCTACCCACCTGGTTCGGCTCCGAGGACGCTCCTGGTCGTGGAGGGCCTGCTCCGCGTGTACCTGGGCTCACCCGACGGCCGCCAGGTCACGGTCCGGTACGCCCGGGGCTGCGACGTACTGGGGATCGCGGTCCTGGTGGGAGGACCCGCCGACGTCGGGGTACAGACCCTGGCGAGATCGATCCTGTACCGCCTCGACGCCACGCTGCTGGCGGCTTCGGCCCGCAGCGACGGCACAGTCGCGTGGGCGCTGGCGGAGGAGCTGAACCGCAGGCTCTACGAGAACCTCCAGCAGACCGCCGTCAACGCCTTCGGGTCGGTACGACAGCGCGTCGCCCTGCACCTCCTGGACCTGGCCTCCGCCCAGCAGGAGCCGGGCGGGCGCCTGGTCGCGCGGGTGTCCCAGCAGGAGCTGGCCGAGGCGGTCGGCTCCGTGCGTGAGGTGGTCGCGCGGGTGCTGCGAGACCTGCGTGTGACCGGGCTGGTCGCCACCGTCCCGGAGGGCGTCGCCATCCTCGACCCGGCCGGCCTGCACGACCAGACCTGGAACCCGCTCCCGGGGTGACCGCCGTCACCGCGGGCCGCTACCGAAGTCACAGACAGGCGGCGGACGCTGGCGAAGGCTGGTCACCCGGTCCGAGGGGTTCGGGCCAGGGAGCACGCTGATCCAGGAGTCGCCATGAGGTTCACCAACACGATCACGATCGACCGCTCGCGCGACTCGGTGTTCGCCTACCTGGCCGATCTCGAGAACCTGCCGCGCTGGAACTACGCCATCCAGGAGACGCGCAAGGTCAGCGCCGGACCGGTCGCCGTCGGCTCGCGCTTCCACCAGGTCCGCACCGTCCCGGTGCATCGCGAGGAGACCCTCGAGGTGGTGGAGTACGAGCCGGGCCGGACACTGACGATCGCCGGCACGCTGAACGCGCTTCCCGCCCGGCTCCGCTACGTGCTCGAGTCCGGTGGCCACGGCACCGTGCTCACCAACACCGTCGACCTCGCCACCAGCGGCATGCTCACCCTGGTGACACCCCTCGCCACCCGCCAGATCAGGTCGGCCGTGGCGGCCAACCTCGAGGTGCTCAAGCAGATCCTCGAGCGGGCCGGGAATCAGTTGCCCAGGTCTACGGGTTTGCCATGACATGACCGTCACCTCGGAGACCACCGCCCCTGTCACGCCCGACACCGCCGACTTCTGGTTCGACCCGCTGTGCCCGTTCGCCTGGATCACGTCCCGGTGGATGCTGGAGGTGGAGCAGGTCCGCGACGTGCGTGTCCGGTGGCGCGTGATGAGCCTGTACTTCCTGAACAAGGACCGCGACCTCGACCCCGACTACCAGGAGCGGATCGCACGCGGGCTCCCCGTCGGCCGGGTGCTGATCGCCACCGAGCAGAAGGTCGGCCCCGACGCGCTGCTCCCGCTCTACACGGCGCTCGGAGAACGGATCCACCACGAGAAGCAGGAGGTCGGTCGCGCGCTGATCGAGGGAGCCCTGGCCGACGCCGGCCTGCCGGCCGAGCTGGTGGAGGCGATGGACGACGCGTCGTACGACGACGCCCTGCACGCCTCGCACCAGGAGGCGATGGACCGGGTGGGCGATGAGGTGGGGACCCCCACCATCGCCGTCAACGGTTCGGCGTTCTTCGGTCCGGTGCTGACCCGGATCCCGCGCGGCGAGGACGCCGGACGGCTGTGGGACGGCACCATCGCGGTCGCCGGCTTCCCCTACTTCTTCGAGATCAAGCGCACCCGCACCGGCGAGCTCGACTTCGGGTGACCTCGCCCCGCTGGTCACCCGACCAAGGTGCCCGAGAGCGGCTCGCCTCGCCTCACTAGGCTTCCGGGCATGAGTCATGTGCTGTCCGCCGTCGCCTGGCCGTACGCCAACGGCCCGCGCCACATCGGCCACGTGGCCGGGTTCGGCGTGCCCTCCGACGTGTTCAGCAGGTACATGCGGATGGCCGGCCACGACGTGCTCATGGTGTCGGGCACCGACGAGCACGGCACTCCGATCCTGGTCGCGGCCGACGCGGCTGGGGTCAGCGCGAAGGACCTGGCCGACAAGAACAACGCGGTGATCGTCCAGGACCTGGTCGACCTCGGCCTGTCCTACGACCTGTTCACCCGCACCACGACCGGCAACCACTACAACGTCGTCCAGGAGCTGTTCACCACCGTCCATCGCAACGGCTACATGGTCGAGCAGACGACCAAGGGTGCGGTCAGCCCCTCGACGGGCCGGACCCTGCCGGACCGCTACATCGAGGGCACCTGCCCCATCTGCGGGTACGGCGAGGCGCGCGGCGACCAGTGCGACAACTGCGGCAACCAGCTCGATCCCACCGACCTGATCAACCCCCGGAGCAAGATCAACGGCGAGACCCCGGAGTTCGTCGAGACGCAGCACTTCTTCCTCGACCTGCCGGCGCTCGCCGACGCGCTCACGACGTACATCAAGGGGCGCGAAGCCGGAGGCACGTGGCGGCCGAACGTGATCAAGTTCTCCCTCAACCTGATCGAGGACCTGCGACCGAGGGCGATGACCCGCGACATCGACTGGGGCATCCCGATCCCCGTGGACGGCTGGCGGGAGAACCCGACCAAGCGGCTCTACGTCTGGTTCGACGCGGTGATCGGCTACCTGTCGGCGTCGATCGAGTGGGCTCGCCGCCTCGGTGAGCCCGAGCGCTGGCGCGACTGGTGGAACGACCCGGAGGCGTTGTCCTACTACTTCATGGGCAAGGACAACATCGTGTTCCACTCCGTCATCTGGCCGGCCGAGCTCCTGGCCTACGACGGCAGGGGCGCGAAGGGTGGTGAGCCCGGGCCCTTCGGCGAGCTCCAGCTGCCCACGGAGATCGTGTCCAGCGAGTTCATGACCATGGAGAGCAAGCAGTTCTCGACGAGCCGCGGCCACGTGATCCTGGTCGGCGACATGCTCTCGCGGTACCAACCGGACGCGCTTCGCTACTACATCTGTGCCGCGGGCCCGGAGACGTCGGACTCGGACTTCACCTGGGCCGACTTCGTGCTGCGCACGAACTCCGAGCTGGTGGCGGGTTGGGGCAACCTGGTCAACCGGACCGCGACGATGATCGCCAAGAGCTTCGGCGAGATTCCGGCCGCCGGAGCGCTCGAGCCCGTCGACCGGGCCGTCCTCGACGTCGTACGCGCGGGGTTCGACGCGGTCGGCGACCTGGTGGGTCGCCAGCGGCTCCGGGCAGGCATCGCCGAGGCGATGCGGGTGGTGGGCGAGGTGAACAAGTACCTGACCGCCACCGAGCCCTACAAGATGAAGGACGAGTCGCAGCGCGAGCGGCTGGCGACGGTCCTCCACGTGGCCGCCCAGTGCGTGCTCGACTGCAACACCATGCTCGCGCCGTTCCTGCCGTTCTCGGCGAACGCCGTGTGGCTGGTGTTCGGTGGCCAGGGCCAGTTCATGCCGATGCCTCGGCTCGACCACGTCCAGGACCTCGACCCGGACAACGGCGCCGCGCTGAACGTCTATCCGATCATCACCGGTGACTACTCCTCGACGCCGCGCTGGGAGAGCCGCCCGGTGCCGGTGGGTGCGAGGGTCGAGCGGCCCACACCGGTGTTCACCAAGCTCGACCCCGCCGTGGTCGACGAGGAGCTCGCGCGGCTCGACGCCTCGTGACCGCTCCTGATCCGGATCGACCGAGCCGTGCCCGCGTGCCTCGGGCTCGGCGGCGCGCTCAGAATCCGCGGGCGGCGTAGGGGCCGACGTCGGTGCGGAACGCGCGCCACAGCTCACGTACGGCGCCGGGCCGGTGCTCGGCGATCACGCCGGCGCGCAGCCACTCGGCGAGGTTGGCGCTCCCGAGGTACGCCGCCGCCAACGCCGCGACCGGTAGCGAGACCTCGGCGTGGTCGTCGGTGGGGGTCGCCTCGCCGGCGCCGTCCTTGACCCGGATCCGCCAGCGGCCGGCGTTCCACGGCGCCGACTCGTCCGCCACCTCCGCGACGATGTCGCAGTCGGCCTCGTAGCCGCGCGCCGCGAGCGCATCCGGGAGGTCCACGAGGCGGACCCAGAGGCTGTCGTACGGCTTGACGTCGCTGAGCCCGCGCGGCCCCTGCACCCACGACAGCAAGGGGTCGCTGCCCGCGATGCCGTGGACGGTCACCGACCCGGAGAGGTCGAGATCGGTCACGCGGCGCATGAGTGCGAGGCGTGCGGCCGGACCGCCCGCGAGCGTGGTGACCGTGACCTCGGCCGCCGGCCTGGAGTTCGGCCACTTGTGCTTGCGCCTGAACACGGCGTACCCGACGTCGCGGCCGTCGCGCACCGCGATCAGGATCCGCGGCGGCTCGCCCTCTCGGAGGTCCTCGGGCGTGACATGGCTGAGGTCGTCGTAGAACTCGGGGCTGCCCACGATCGTGCCCATGTTGGTGGCCATCAGGTCGAGGTCGATCTGCCGGCGCCGCTCGCTCATGCCCGGGTCGTTGACGGTGCCCAGCCTCGTCGTGAGGCCGGCGGCCTCGTCCTCCAGGTGGGGCGCCGTGAACGTCGACCCTCGGCCCACCGACACCTCGAGCTCGAGGGACGCCAGGCCGTAGCCGTGTCGGCCGTAGATGCCGGGCTCGCTGGCGTGCAGCGCCGAGAGGTGCCCGCCCTCGCTGCGGGTCTGCTCGAAGTGGTGCTTCATCATGGCCGTGAGCAGGCCGTGGCGTCGGTGGTCGGGATGGACGCCGACCCAGGTCAGGCCGGCCACCGGGACCACCCGGCCGTTCCCCTCACCGTCGGGGACCGACAGCTGCATGGGGCGGACGCCGTAGATGCCGGCGTACGTCGTGGGGTCGACGTCGGCGCCGACGACCTCTGCCGCGAACCGCTGGTCCTCCGGAACCCCACGCAACTGGACGTCGAGCGGCTCGGTGCCGGGGCTGTCGAACCAGATGAGCTTGTCCGAAGCGTGGTAGCGCTGCGGGTCGGTCGCGCGCTCCACGCGGATCTCACGGGTGTCGGCAGCCATGCCTCAAGGAAACCCGCGTGCGTCTCGGCCTGTCCAACGAGTTTGCGCGAGCCACCCCTGTCAGTGCGTGTAGCTCGCCGGCAGGCTGACGGGCTGCTCGGCCCGCCGCTCCCGACACCCGGCGAGGGAGGCGGGCGCCGGACACCGCGACCGCAGCAGCGACGGCCGTGAGGCGTCCCGGGCGCGTCGTCATCACGCCGGGAGCGAAGATCACGGTGTGCGCCGTCGGGGACGACTGGAACACTGTGCGCCATGCGCGTCCACCTCGGCACCGACCACGCGGGTCTCGACCTGAAGCAGCATCTGACCGACCACCTCCGTGCGCAGGGTCACGAGCCCGTCGACCACGGGGCGCTCTTCTACGACGCCCTCGACGACTACCCCGTGTACTGCCTGCGCGCGGCGGAGGCGGTCGTCGGCGATCCGGGGAGCCTCGGCATCGTCATCGGTGGCTCCGGCAACGGTGAGCAGATCGCCGCGAACAAGGTGAAGGGCGTGCGGGCTGCTCTGGTGTGGAGCGAGGAGACCGCGGTCCTGGCCAGGCAGCACAACGATGCGAACGTGATCTCGGTCGGGGGCCGGATGCACACCCTCGACGAGATGACCCACTTCGTCGACCTGTTCCTGGCCACGGCCTTCACCGGCGAGGAGCGCCACGCCCGCAGGATCGCGATGCTGGCCGACTACGAGCAGACCGGCGACCTGCCACCGCTGCCCGCCGGCGCGCCGGCGGAGGAGGACCGTGCCTGAGGGGCACACCCTGCACCGGCTGGCCACCGAGCTCACCGCTGCCTTCGCCGGGCACCCGGTGCGCGTGAGCAGTCCGCAGGGTCGCTTCGGCGCCGAGGCCATGCAGCTCGACGGGTCGACGCTGCTGGTGGCCGAGTCGGCCGGCAAGCATCTCTTCCTCGACTTCGACGCCGACCGCGTGGTGCACGTGCATCTCGGGTTGATCGGCGGTTTCGACGTGCACCGTGGAGTCACCGAGGTGCCCGCGCCGATCGGCCAGGTGCGGATGCGGCTGATCGGGGGCGGCGAGCACACGTCGTACGCCGACCTGCGCGGGGCCACGCAGTGTGCGCTGGTCACCGCGACCCGCCGCGACGAGATCGTCGGGAAGCTCGGCCCCGACCCGCTGCGGGGCGACGCCGACCCGAGCCGGTCCTGGGCGCGCATCTCGAGGAGCCCGCGAGCCATCGGCGACCTGCTGATGGACCAGGTCGTGCTCGCCGGGGTCGGCAACGTCTACCGCGCCGAGGTGCTGTTCCGACATCACATCCACCCCCTGCGACCGGGCCGCACGCTCCGCGTCGGGCAGTGGCGGGCGATGTGGGCCGACCTCGTGGAGCTGATGGGCGAGGGTGTGCGAACCGGTCGGATCGACACCGTGCGACCCGAGCACACGCCCGAGGCGATGGGCCGTCCGCCACGCGTCGACGACCACGGAGGCGAGGTCTACGTGTATCGCCGTACCGGCCGGCCGTGCCTGGTCTGCGGCAGCATCGTCCGCACCGATGTGCTCGCGGGACGCAACATCTTCTGGTGCCCGCGCTGTCAGCGCACGTTCCGCTCCCGGGCTCTACAGTGAACCCCTCAGCGAAGGACGGTGCCCCGACCATGACCGCACCTTCCGCCGGACGACGGCCCGATTCGGCCCGCTCGCGGCGACGCTGGAGCGCTTTCCTGGTGGGGGGCTCGGAGCCGGAGCGGCTGGTTCTCGTCTCGATGTTCGTCTTCGCGACCCTGGTCGGGGCCGCGATGGTGGCGGCTCCCGAGTGGGCGCCGATCACCGCGATCATCCTGCCGATGGTCATGGGCGGGCTGTTCCTCCCGCCTCGACCGCTCCCGTGGTTCATCGTCTACAACCTGGTGCTGCTGACCCTGGCGCTGCCGAAGCTGCCGACCCTGACCACGCGCAGCGTCGTCTCGATCGCGGTGCTGTTCCTCCTGGCCTTCATCATCATGGTCGCCTCGTTCCGCCGCTCCCGTCTCGGCATCGCCGGCAGCATGGGCGAGTCGATGCTGGCCGACCTCAGCGACCGCATCCAGGGACAAGGCGTGCTGCCAGCCCTGTCGGAGCCGTGGCATGCCGAGTCGGTCATCCGGTCCGCCGGCGGCACCCGCTTCTCGGGCGACTTCTTCGTCGTGGGCGACATCGGCTCTGGTCGACTCGACGTGTCCGTGGTGGACGTGTCCGGCAAAGGCGACCGCGCAGGCACCCGCGCCCTGCTCCTCGCCGGGGCGATGGGAGGTCTGGTGACGGCCCTGGAGCCCCGGGCGTTCCTGCCGGCGACCAACGCCTATCTGCTCAACCATCCCTGGCAGGACGGCTTCGCCACTGCCGTGCACCTGAGTGTCGACCTGGCGTCGGGGGCCTTCGCCGTCTGGACCGCCGGGCACCCCCCGGCGCTGCACTGGCGCGCGGGCGCCGGTCGGTGGACGCCGCTCCAGTCCGAGGGGCCGATGCTGGGGCTCATCCCCGACGCCGAGTTCCACGAGGCGGGTGGCGTGCTGCGCTCCGGTGACGCGCTGATGCTCTACACCGACGGGATGGTCGAGACCCGCACCACCGACATCGGGATCGGCATCGACCGCCTGATCGGTCAGGCCGACCGCCAGCTGCGCAGCAACTTCTCCGGCGGCGCGAAGACCCTGGTCGACTCCATCGGCAGCCGCTCGGACGACCGGGCCCTGCTACTCGTCTGGCGCGACTGAGTCGCGGAGCTGGTGTCCGGAGGGGATTCGGAGCGGTCGTGCGCGGTATGGCACCATGACTTCGCGCGTCACGCGGGAGGGGAAGCTCGCTCCGCGGACGATGCGCGGACGTAGCTCAATGGTAGAGCCTCAGTCTTCCAAACTGATGACGCGGGTTCGATTCCCGTCGTCCGCTCACAGGCGGTGTCACGGCCCTTCCCGGGTCGCCCGGGGCCGCCGAAACGGGGCGTAGCGTAGTGGCTAGCGCGCCTGCTTTGGGAGCAGGAGATCGCAGGTTCGAGTCCTGTCGCCCCGACCACCGACCAGCGGGCCTTCGTAGCACGGATCCCACCATCGCCCCCGAGCACCCTGAGCGCTGTGCCGACTGACCTTGGTCACCGGACCAGGTGTCCAACTGCTCCTTGCCGGGCACATCAGGCGCGTCCTAGGTTCGAGAGATGGCGCGGGCCCGATCGTCATCCGGAAAGAAGGGCGGCGTTGACGGGCCTGTCGCGGACGCGCTGCTCCGGACCGGACGCTTCTTCACACGCTGGGACGAGACCGATGACGGCCGGGCGGTCTTCCGCGAGGGCGGGCGCGCCGGCGACGTCTTCTACCGCGACCGCTGGAGCCACGACAAGGTGGTCCGCTCGACCCACGGCGTGAACTGCACGGGATCCTGCTCGTGGAAGGTCTACGTCAAGGACGGGATCATCACCTGGGAGAGCCAGGAGACCGACTACCCGTCGGTCGGGCCTGACCGACCCGAGTACGAGCCGCGGGGGTGCCCGCGCGGTGCGGCGTTCTCCTGGTACACCTACTCGCCGACCCGTGTCCGCTACCCCTACGCCCGCGGGGTGCTGGTCGAGATGTTCCGGGAAGCGCGTCAGCGGCTCGGAGACCCCGTGCTCGCGTGGGCGGACATCGTCGGCGACCCGGAGCGCCGCCGGCGCTACCAGCAGGCTCGCGGCAAGGGCGGCCTGGTCCGGGTGAGCTGGCAGGAGGCCGTCGACATGGTCGCCGCCGCGCACGTGCACACGATCAAGACCCACGGCCCGGACCGCTGCACCGGTTTCTCGCCGATCCCGGCGATGTCGATGGTCTCGCACTGCGTCGGGACCCGGTTCATCCAGCTCATCGGTGGCGTGATGACCTCCTTCTACGACTGGTACGCCGACCTGCCGGTCGCCAGCCCGCAGGTGTTCGGCGACCAGACGGACGTCCCGGAGTCGGGCGACTGGTGGGACGCGACGTACCTGATGATGTGGGGCTCCAACGTCCCGGTGACGCGGACGCCGGACGCGCACTGGATGGCCGAGGTTCGCTACCGCGGCACCAAGGTCGTCACCGTCAGCCCGGACTACGCCGACAACACCAAGTTCGCCGACGAGTGGATGCCGGCCCAGGCCGGCACGGATGCGGCGCTGGCCATGGCCATGGGCCACGTGCTGCTCCAGGAGTTCTTCGTCGACCGGCGCACGCCGTTCTTCGTGGACTACGTCCGCACCTACACCGACCTGCCGTTCCTGATCCGGCTCGAGGAGCACGAGCACGGTGGGCTGGTCCCCGGCAAGTTCCTCAACGCCGGCGATCTCGCCGACACCGGCACCTCCGCGCCCGAGGACGCCTGGAAGACCGTGCTCCTCGACGGTTCCACCGGCCGCCCGGTGGTTCCCAACGGCTCGATGGGATTCCGGTACGCCGACTCAGGTGTCGGCCGGTGGAACCTCGACCTCGACGGGGTCTCTCCGGCGCTGACCATGGCCGGGGACGGGAGCGAGCCGGTCGAGGTGCTGCTTCCGGCGTTCGTCGACCCCGACGGCACCGGCTCCGTCCTGCGCCGCGGAGTCCCGGCGCGACGGGTCGGCGGTCATCTGGTCACCACGGTCTTCGACCTGATGCTCGCTCAGTACGGCGTGGCCCGTGACCTGAACGGACGGCGCCTGCCCGGCGAGTGGCCGAGCGGGTACGACGACGCGTCCACGCCGTACACCCCGGCGTGGCAGGAGGAGATCACGAGCGTGCCCGCCGGGCAGTGCATCCGCGTGGCCCGCGAGTTCGCCCGCAACGCCGAGGAGTCCGGTGGCCGCTCGATGGTGATCATGGGCGCCGGCATCTGCCAGTGGTTCCACGGGGACGCGACGTACCGGGCGATCCTGTCCCTCCTGATCCTCACCGGCTCCATGGGTCGCAACGGTGGCGGCTGGGCCCACTACGTCGGGCAGGAGAAGTGCCGCCCGATCACCGGCTGGATCTCGCTCGCGAACGGTCTGGACTGGAGCCGACCGCCGCGGACGATGACCGGCACGTCGTTCTGGTACATGCACACCGGTCAGTGGCGCAACGACGGCTACTCCGCCGACTCGCTCACCTCGCCGCTGGCCCGCGGGCACCTCGCGGGCAAGCACACCGCCGACACGATCGCGCAGTCGGCACGGCTCGGCTGGATGCCGTTCTATCCACAGTTCTCGGCCAATCCCCTCGATGTCGCCGACGAGGCGAACGCCGCGGTCGCGGACGGGAAGGCGACCGACGTCCCGGCGTACGTCGTCGAGGGCCTCCAGAGCGGCCTGCTGAGCCCGGCCATCGCGGACGTCGACGCCCCGGAGAGCTGGCCGCGCACCCTGGTGCTGTGGCGGTCGAACCTGTTCGGCTCGTCGGCCAAGGGCAACGAGTACTTCCTGAAGAACCTGCTGGGCACCCACTCCAACGTGCTCGGGTCGGAGAACCCCGAGGCGCCGAGGCCGCAGGAGGTCGCCTGGCGCGACACCACCCCCGAGGGCAAGCTCGACCTCCTGGTCTCCGCCGACTTCCGGATGACGTCCACGACCCTGCTCTCGGACGTCGTCCTACCGGCGGCGACCTGGTACGAGAAGCACGACCTGTCCTCGACCGACATGCACCCGTTCGTGCATGCGTTCAGTCCGGCGATCGACCCACCCTGGGAGTCGCGCACAGACTTCGAGGCGTTCCACGCGATCGCCCGGCGGCTCTCGGAGCTCGCCGTCGACCATCTGGGCGTCCGGCAGGACCTCGTCTCGGTGCCGCTGCAGCACGACACCCCGGGTGAGACGCGGCAGCCCGGCGGAGTCGTCCGCGACTGGGCCGATCCGGCGGTGGAGGCGATGGCGGGTGTGAACACCCCGGTCTTCGCGGTGGTCGAGCGCGACTACACCGCGATCGCCGACAAGCTCGCCTCCGTGGGGCCCCTGGCCGACTCGCTCGGGTTCACGGTCAAGAACGTCACCTATCGCCTGGAGGAGCAGGTCGCGGCACTCGCGCGCTCGAACGGCGTGATGCCGAGCGGCGTCGGGGCCGGGCGACCGGCGATCGAGACCGACCAGCACTTGGCCGAGGCCATCCTGCGCTTCTCCGGCACCACGAACGGCGCGCTCGCCGTCCAGGGCTTCCGCACCCTCGAGGAGCGCGTCGGCCGCACGCTGCACGACCTCGCCGAGGGCTCGGAGGAGAAGCGGATCAGCTTCGCCGACACCCAGCACGCCCCGGTGCCGGTGATCACCTCGCCGGAGTGGTCGGGCTCCGAGACCGGAGGACGCCGGTACGCGCCGTTCACGGTCAACATCGAGCGGCTCAAGCCGTTCCACACCCTGACCGGGCGGATGCACTTCTACCTCGACCACGACTGGATGACCGACCTGGGGGAGGCGCTCCCGACGTACCGTCCGCCCCTGGACATGCAGCGGCTGTTCGGCGAGCCCGCGCTCGGTGCTGACGGGCTGCAGGTCACGGTGCGTTACCTGACGCCCCACTCGAAGTGGTCGATCCACTCCGAGTACCAGGACAACCTCTTCATGCTGTCGCTCTCGCGCGGCGGGCCGACGGTCTGGATGAGCCCGCAGGACGCCGGCGCGATCGACGTCCACGACAACGAATGGGTGGAGTGCGTCAACGCGAACGGCGTGCTGGTCGCCCGCTCCGTGGTGAGCCATCGGATGCCGGAGGGCGTCGTGTACGTGTACCACGCCCAGGAGCGCACGATCGACGTCCCGAAGTCCGAGGCCACCGGCCGGCGCGGAGGCATCCACAACTCGGTGACCCGGCTTCTGGTCAAGCCCACCCACCTGATCGGCGGGTACGCCCAGCTCTCCTACACGTTCAACTACCTCGGACCCACCGGCAACCAGCGCGACATGGTCACCACCATCCGCAAGCGCTCGCAGGAGGTGCACTACTAGTGGCCACCCCTCCTTGGTCCATGCTCTGCTGCGCGGCGCCTGGGCGGCGATCTGCTTCGTTGTCGTCGTCGCATATGACCCCGCCATGCCCTCCTCCTCCGCCTCGCAGCTCATCCACCCAGACGCCGCTCGCGACGAGCGAGACCAAGGAGGGGTGACCATGCGCGTCATGGCCCAGATGGGCATGGTGATGAACCTCGACAAGTGCATCGGCTGCCAGACCTGCTCGGTGACCTGCAAGCAGGCCTGGACCAACCGGGCCGGTACCGAGTACGTCTGGTTCAACAACGTCGAGACCCGCCCGGGTCAGGGCTACCCGCGGCGGCACGAGGACCAGGAGCGATGGCGCGGGGGCTGGCAGCTCAACCGGCGTGGCCGGCTCCGGCTCCGCACCGGCGGCCGGCTCAAGCGGCTGCTGTCGATCTTCGCGAGCCCCGTCCAGCCCGAGCTCGCCGACTACTACGAGCCGTGGACCTACGACTACAAGACGCTCGTCGAGGCACCGCTGGGCGACGACTTCCCGGTCGCGCGGCCGAAGTCCCTGATCACCGGCGAGGACACCCAGGTCACCTGGTCGGCGAACTGGGACGACAACCTCGCAGGTACCTACGAGCTCGGCCACCTCGACCCGATCGTCGAGCGGGTGCGCCGGGCCTCCGAGGACAGGATCCGGTTCGAGCTCGAGCAGACGTTCATGTTCTACCTGCCGCGGATCTGCGAGCACTGTCTCAACCCGAGCTGCATGGCCTCCTGCCCGTCCGGGGCGATCTACAAGCGGTCCGAGGACGGGATCGTCCTGGTCGACCAGGACCGCTGCCGCGGCTGGCGTCAGTGCATCACCGGATGTCCGTACAAGAAGATCTACTTCAACCACAAGTCCGGCAAGGCCGAGAAGTGCACCTTCTGCTACCCGCGCGTGGAGGTCGGCATTCCGACGGTGTGCGCCGAGACCTGCGTGGGGCGGCTGCGGTACCTCGGCCTGTTCCTGTACGACGCGGACGCCGTCACGGCGGCCGCCTCGGTGCCCGACGAGAGGGACCTCTACCAGGCGCAGCTGGACCTCCTGCTCGATCCGGACGACCCCGCCGTCGCCGCCGCGGCGCGGGAGCAGGGCATCCCGGAGGACTGGCTGGACGCGGCACGCCGGTCGCCCGTCTACGCGCTGGCCAAGACCTACGGCGTGGCGCTCCCGCTCCATCCGGAGTACCGCACGATGCCGATGGTCTGGTACGTGCCGCCCCTGTCACCGGTGGTGGACCTCTTGTCGGAGCAGGGTCACGACGCCGAGGACCGTGACGTGCTCTTCGGCGCCATCGACGCGCTCCGGATCCCGGTCGAGTACCTCGCCGAGC
>Ga0070684_100001185_pt1 | contig 18751 bp, 18 predicted proteins | sample KBSC723LmetaG_FD_65653 | JGI IMG/M metagenome (GOLD analysis project Ga0070684, IMG submission 65653) | Corn rhizosphere microbial communities from Kellogg Biological Station, Michigan, USA - KBS C7.2-3L metaG | ecosystem: Host-associated > Plants > Roots > Rhizosphere ...
TTTAAGGAGTACGTTATGTACGACGGGCAGGGCAACCTTCTTAATCCTTATGCCACCCTGCCTCCCCTTCCGATTGGCGACCAGGAGGAAGTTGTGAAGGGAGGAACCGGCGCAATGCGCGTCTACCAGGAAATGATGTTTGGCCAGGCTCGGCAGAACATCGTCGTCCGAGAGAACTACCGAAAGCTGTTGCTTCAGTATTGCAAACTTGATACCGCGGCGATGGTTGCGATCTGGATGCATTGCAGAAACGCATCCAAGAAAAGATAGAGCGTACCCGATGAAGCTTCCAGCCGTCGACGGCCTTAAATCGAAAATCCCATTCTCATGAACGGAAAAGAGAATGAAGCCCGTCCCGGCAAACGTCTGGCCCTCTTCTTTGACGGGACGTGGAACGAACCGGCTGACCACACAAACGTTCGCCGCCTTCGACTAATGTTGGCGGACTGGGGCAGAGACGGAGTACCCCAGGAGTCCTTCTATGACGAGGGAGTGGGCACGCGTTGGTATGATCGGTTATCTGGCGGTGCTTTTGGCGCCGGACTACCGGACAATGTTCGCAATGGATACCGATGGCTCATAGAACGTTATAATGCTGGAGACGAGATTTTCGTCTTTGGGTTTAGTCGCGGTGCCTTTACAGCACGTAGCTTGGCTGGGTTGATTGCTCGTTGTGGTCTTCTACAGCCCGATGCCCCGATCTCATTCGCGCAGCTGTACGAACGCTACCAGAAAGGGGACAAGGCTCGTCCCATTTATGAACTAATTCGTGATAAGGCCAATTCGAAGAATTTCGACTTTGACGAGAGAATGCTGCTCGTCCATTCCCATTACCGCCGTAATTTCATCAAAATGGTGGGTGTTTGGGATACGGTGGGATCCATTGGAATACCCTTCGGAAATATGCCTGGCATTAGTCGCCGAACCCTGCGCTTCCACAATACGCGACTGAGCACGGCCATCGAACACTCTTACCAAGCACTTGCGCTGGACGAATACCGCCAGCCTTACTGGGCTGTCTTGTGGACCCATTTTGTGCCTGAGGGCGCAGATCCCAAACAGTCGGCCAACGACAGTCGTGTAGTGGAGCAACGCTGGTTCATCGGTGCACATGCTAACCTGGGAGGAGGATATCGTACTGATCTACTTCCGCAGCGGCCGCTGGCGTGGTTGCAGAAGAAGGCAATGGCTTGTGGCCTTGGTTTTCGTTCTCTTGTTCGAGTTAATGACGATGACCTTGATTCTTTGCCACGTGATTCCTATTCGGAATTTCTCGCGGGCTTCTGGAAGATAGCGACGCTCTGGCAACGATATGTGCGCTGGGTCATGGCAGATCCGGTATGGAAGCCGTCACGCAAGGTAAATGGCAGACTATCAACAGCCGGCTGGGTTCAGACCGCGAACGAACGGATCGACCTGTCTGTGTTTCGGCACTGCCAGCATAATCCCGGCTATTGCTCTCGCAGCCTTCAGAAATGGGCTGAACGCAGCAAACTAGATCTGAAACAGATCATCGCTCAGCCGGAAAGATTTCCGGAATATTGGCAAGATGTGACGACGCCCGGGATTGAGAATAGGATCAAGCCTACCGCACCGCGAAGCGCCGCGACTACGCAATGAAATCGATTCTCTATGACCATAAACTTCCTTAACGCTGTAATCGACCGACGTCAGGCACTGCAGCTGGGGGATCCGGCGTGGTTGGTTTCTGGTGCTGCTATCGCAATCTTTCTGGTTTCTTTCCTAATTTATGTCTGGCAAAGAAAACGCGCGCAAATAGCACAAGAACGGGTGCAAAAACAGCTCGAAGAACTAAAATTTGAACTGGAAAAAAGGAGAACGACACAAACTACATCGGCGACGGACCATCAGGAATACGAATCCATCGTACCGCCTGCAGATCAAGAGCAACGCCGAGGGTTCGTTCCAGACGTCCCCGATGAGCTCATCTCAGCTTTTGCCTCGCAAAGCTGCGTCCTGTTCGCTGGAGGCGGGATCGCAGCTCAGGCGGGTCTGCCGACTTGGGGCTTGGGCTTGAGGCTAATCTTGGATCGCGCGGCCACGCTAGATCCGTCGCAAGACTGGGATACCCTGCGGAAAGGACTAGAGCAGGGCGAGACGTCCAGCATCTCAGAACTGATTCGCGCCCGCGTGCCTGGAGAATCTCTTGCCCAAATCTGCGATGAAGTGTTCGGCGATCCCTCCATGCGGACCTCTCGGCTGCATTCGATCCTTTCGGATTTGCCATTTACAGGCGTGTTGACGACGAGTTGGGATCGGACTCTGGACAAGGCTTTCGAACGGCGTAATCCAGTTATTCTTTCACCAACCCGTTCTCACCAATTTGGTGAAATCGTCCGCGAAAAGAAATTCTTTCTCCTGAGACTTTACGGCGATCCGAGCAAACCAAATGAATTTCTATTTACGCCCGAAGAATACCGGAGGGCCACCTATGAGAACGAATCGTTCTCAAAATTTGTTAACTCGATTTATGTGTCGAATACAATCATTTTTGCTGGTGCGAGCCTTCAAGGAATTGAGTATTTTCTGCAGGGATTGCGCATTCATCGAGACGAAGATCGGACGCACTTCGCGCTCGTGCCGAAAGCGGAGGGGATGGAAATTCAAGCGGAACGCTTTCAACACAGTTACGGCATCCGCCTTCTAACCTACGAGCCCACTCCAGGATTCCCTGAACCCGTTCAGTTCTTTGAAAAGCTTCGAGAAGGCACGGCCGCACGTCCGGTTTCTCCTTCGCCCAACGAGATCGTATCGGTGACCCTTGACCGGATTCGATTGGAAAACATCGGATCGTTCGAAAGCTTGGATTTATCATTTAATAGCACGTGGAATGTTCTCCTTGGTAATAACGGTTGCGGCAAATCCACGATTCTCAAGGCGATCGCTCTCGGTCTCTGCGGAGACGATATCAAGGCTCGGGATGCAGCGGGAAATCTCTTGCGCTCCAACACCGATCGAGGGGTAATCGAGATTTGGGTCGGCCAACAAAGGTACACAACAAGTCTTTTCCGGTCTGGCAGAGACGTGAATATTAAAAGTGAACAGGTTACTCCCCTCCAGGCTGGTCGATGGGTAGTGCTCGGATTCCCGCCTTTGCGCGGTATTTCACAACAGAATCCTAAAGGACCCAGCGGTTCGGATGGGTCACCCAACCCCGAGGTTTCCGACCTGCTCCCGCTGATCAGCGGGACCGTGGATAGCCGTTTGGACAGCTTGAAACAATGGATCGTTAACGTTCATCTTCGCTCTGAGCCGGGTAGTACGAGCTCGACAGCTGATAAGAAGCGCAGTAAGCAATTGCTCGATTCGTTTTTTGATCTTTTGGGCGAGATGACTCCGGGTGTCGGTTGCAAGTTTCATTCAGTTGATCGCCACTCTTGGCGCATCATCGTGACAACGCAGGATGGGGAAGTGCCGCTGGATGCCATCAGCCAGGGCACCAGTTCAGTTCTCGGTTGGATCGGCACGCTCCTCCAGCGGATGTACGAAATCTACCGCAACTCCGACGGGCCGGAAAAACAACCGGCCTTGGTCATGGTGGATGAGGTTGATGCCCATATGCATCCCGCGTGGCAGCAAGTGCTGGTGAGAACGTTGAGAAAACTTTTCCCACGTGTCCAATTTGTTGCAACGAGCCATTCTCCCCTTGTGGTGGCTGGTCTCACTCAGGATGAGATATGGATTCTCCGCCGGGTGTTATCTGGCCAGCGGAGCGTGGTCGAGATAACTCGGCCACCCGCCGATCTCAAGGGATGGAGGGTCGACCAGATCCTCACCAGCTCTGCATTCGACGAAACCGGGGCGAGAGATCCCGACACGGTCGAGTTGATCTCGACCTACACCGAGCTTGCTGCGAAGGAAAATCCGAGTTCCGAAGATCAAGCGCGGCTCGAAAAGGCCAGCAAAGAGTTGAAGGTTCGCCTTCCAGCACCTGTGGAACGGGAACATGCACGGAAAGCATTCGAAATAATCCAAGAGTTTGCTCAGGCGCAACTGTCGTCCATGCCCGTTGAGGAAAAGAAGAAAGTCTCGGACGAGTTGAAGGTCCAGCTCCAGGAGGGCATTACCGGATCAAGGAGGCCATTGTGATTCAAAGAACGTTCAAGGAACCGAACTATAAGTGTCGCATCTCAGAGCTCGACGGTACGAAGGAGAGGGACACCGTCCTTTTTGCGAATGATCCTAACGATGCTAGGAAACGCCTCGAGGTCCGAAACTTCAAAGTTCTATCGGATCCAGTTCCCTACGATTTCGCCGAATGGAAGACTAGGGCCAAGGCGAAAGCAGACGCAGCGGCAGATGCGATAAAAAAGAAAGAAAATTACGATTTTGGCAAAAATGCCATCTGGGGCGAACTGAAGGATTACTTGTTTGACCTTTTCGATCTCAAATGCGCCTATTGCGAAAACACGATGCTTGCGGCGGATTGGGGGGCCGTTGAACATTATCGCCCGAAGAACCCAGTCAAGGGCGACTCCGAACACCCCAATCATCCAGGATACCACTGGCTCGCCTACGAGGCCGAGAATTATCTTCCCACGTGCAACAAATGTAACGGACCGAAATCAAACTATTTCCCACTGGCCGCGGGAAGTCCAAGGGCCTATGCGGCGGCGGAGGTGGCAAACGAAAAGCCGCTTCTCCTCAATCCCTACAAGGACGACCCCCGGAAGCATCTGACCTTCCAGGCCAGCGAAACGGATGAGCATTTCGGCCCCTGGGCGAAGGGACTGACGGACCAAGGGAAGGAGACGAGGAAACTGCTGCAATTGAATCGCGGGGACCTTCTGACAGACCGCCAACACAAGCAAAAAAGTGCCGTCGCAGATTTCATTGTGTATTGGAAGCTGGGGCTGAGTCCGAATCCCGTGATTGAGCAGTTGGAGAATGGTGCGCTCCCGTTCTCGTGGGCCAGCTTGGTGGCGATCAATGCCGTGATGCAGGTTCTTCCCAAGTGACAGCATTCCTGAACGACATGGAGCACGACGCGGCCACATTTCCTCATCCAAGGACATTGCCAAAGGGAGAGCGGTGTGCCGCGATATCTGAACGCACGTTTCTTCGGGATGTTGGAAGAATCCAGCCAGGTTATCAGGGATCGCGGTTAAACCGCAGCTGCGGTCGAAGGCGCCGATTGCACCGGGATCGGAGTTTGGCAGATTCCCACTGCCTTGCATAGGGTATCGATCCAACGCGTCACTTTTTAGCGGCCCGCTTTCCCAGGAACTTGGCGATGTCGAAGTCTACAAAATCCGCGTGATGAAAAATGATCGATTCGATAGACCGCTCGACCTTGTCCCCCTCGTGGCTATGAGTGGCGATGATGTGCAACACTTCGCCGGGAATTCCGTGCTTGTAAGCAAGCGCGACGCCGCTGAACGGATGACGCACTTGCTGTCCAAATTTGCCCTGGATCACATTGCCCGACTCGTCCTTATCGTACTCCAACGGTTTCCCCACATCGGCCAGGAGCGCACCCGCAATCAGATAGTCGCGCTGAATAGGGATGCTACAGCGGAAGGATCTCTTGAGCACGTCGGCGATGGCGATGCATTGCCGGGCGCATGAATTCAGATGCTCGACGAAGGTCATGTTGATGTCGCCGGCCAGCAGGGTGAACTTTACCGCGCGCAGCTCGTCGAAAGTCCAGCCCTTGGCGCCGCAGCCCGTGGTGATGGCCTCGCTCCAGACCGCGGCGACCTTTTCGCGCAGCGACTTGTTCTTGATCTTCCTGATGCTGGGAAAGAGTTGCGCGATTTTAGTGACACCGTAGACGGTCTGTTCGTTTGCTTTCATGGTGGTTAGTTCTGTTTGAGTCGATATTTCTGAGGTTTTGAAGCGGTTCTTTCGATTATTTTTTTGGCTTCCAAATCGAGCTTAACGGTTTCGCCATACCAACTGATATTTCCGGAGAACTTGTCTTTTAAGCTCTTATTAAGGCGGCTGAACAATTCGGTGTGAGTGAGGTCATTTTTTCGCAGGGCTGACAGGATAGCCTTCTTTAGCGTGTCGTATTTTTTTCTGTCGATATTCTTCCCCCTTTTACCCAGTGGGTGTTTCGTCAGTATTTTTTCGGCGCTCATTCTCTTTTTGATTACTTACTCGCGCTGACATTCGTATCGCTGAACGGGTTGAATTGTAACTTGTTTAATGCAGACTTCCCAGCGTCGTTCTGAAAGCCTGAAGCCCAGCCAGATTGTTCATGCCAACCTACGAATATTCGTGCCAGAAGTGCGGGCAGACTTTCGAAGCATTTCAGTCGATGCGTGATGAACCGTTTCGCGAATGTCCGAGGGAGCTTTGCCGGTTGCCGAAATGGGGACACGGGAAAGTGAAACGTTTACTCGGCACGGGCGCGGGTCTGATTTTCAAGGGTTCGGGATTCTACAGCACAGATTATCGAAGCGAATCATACAAAGCGGCTGCCAAAAAGGAATCTGCGCCGAAAGCATCCGAAGGCAGCGATAAAGCCTCAAAAACCGAGCCGGCAAAAACTTCTTCGCCTGGCGAGACAAAGACAGCCGAGAAGAAATCAGGGAAAGAATCCGCCTGAGGTTGTAGCAACAGGCGCGCGAATTTGCTCTAACGCGAAATCCGATTCGGGCGAGAGAGAGTTTGAATCGGGGGTGCTTAACCCTTCGGCAATTTTTGCAGCTGCGCGATGAACGCCTCGGGGCCACCGGGGAAATAACCGTTGAACTCCCACAGCTTTTGGCCGTTGCTATTCAGCACGACGATGGTGGGAAATCCAAGGACGTCGTACTGCTGGGCCAGTTGCATGTTTTGCTTTCTCTCCTCTGTAGGCTGGGATTTTCTGCGGGGAAAATCGAGCTCCACCAGAACGAGATTATCGTGCGCGAAGTCTTTGAACTTCGGCTGCGAGAAAATGTCCTTGTCGAGTTTGATGCACCACCCGCACCAGTCAGATCCCGTAAAATTGAGGAAAAGAAGCTTGTGGTTCGCTTTCGCCTCTTCCTGCGCCTTGGTCCAATCGTGCAGCCAATCGGATTCAGCTCGTGCGAAGGCAGCGAAAACAAGCGACACTGCTGCCGCGAGGAGAAATAATCGAGGCGTTTTCACTCCACCATCTTCGATGCGGTTGCAGCGGGGCGCAAGAGCGGTACAACGCACCGCCCGGTGCAGCTATTATTTTTTCAAGCCTGCAATGGCCCGACGCGGCAACGCCGGGCTATTGTAGGAAATCCTGATCTAGCGCAAATGCTTCGAGACGAGCTTGGTCATCTCGAACATGCTCACCTGGCTCTTGCCATTAAACACCGGCCTGAGCGCGTCATCGGCGTTGATCATGATTCTTTTCTTTTTGTCCTGCAGACCGCGCCTCTTGATGTATGCCCAAAGCTTTTTTGTAAGCTCCGGCCGCGATAGCGGCTGCGAACCGACGACGGCAGCAAGCTTATCGTCCGGTTGAACCGGCTTCATGAAGGCGGGATTCGGTTTGCGCTTGGAAGTTTTTTTGGTTTTCGGCATGGACGCTGACTAACGTTTCGCTTGCGGGAGAGCAAGACTAAATTTGAGCTAAATAAAAAATTTTTATTGTCGGTCCTCCCGGCGCACGGCGATTGCGGCCACATCATCGGGAGCAGTCTTCACAGAATTCTCGGGAATTGATTGCGCTACGATCCGTTTGAGCAACGCCTCAGCAGTGGGTGCGGAATGATCCAGAACTAGCTGCCCCGGAGTCACCCGATGGCCCTTGTCTTTCGTCCAGGGGAACAAGCCATCAGTGTAGAGGAGGAAAGCATCCCCGGGCTCAAGATCGATCGCTGTTTCAGTGAATGCCGCTCGTATGATCAAGCCCAGTGGAGGCGCGACCGAAGCGACGGATTCTGTTGTGCCGTCGTGACGAACAACCAAGAGCGACGGGTGCCCTGCGCCGACGACCTGAGCCTGTCCGGTTGCGGGATCAAGGGCAACACACATCGCGGTCATGAATGAGCGCGCGCCGAAGGTGCTGCGAAAATCATTATCCACAGCTTCCATTAAGCTGGCCGGCGAATCGTGATCCATGCTGCCGTGGTGAAAAAGAAGTTTTGCCAGCGTGGTAAGCAACGCGGCGGACGCGCCGTGCCCTGTGCCATCTGCGATCCAGAATAATACCCGGCCGTCCTTCATTCGGAGCCAGCCATAGATGTCGCCGCCGACCTGGATGACAGGATGGTAGCACGTTGCGATTTGCCAACCCGGTAGCAACAGCGGTTTTTGTGGTATCAATGACTGCTGCGTTAGGCGCGCGGCTGCCAGATCGCGCTCCAGATCGCGGCGCCATTTCTCCAGTTCATCGTTTTGATGCTCCAGTTGTCGCCGCATTGAGCGAAGCCGAAGTTGCGTCTCAATTCGTGCCCGCAACACCGAAGCATTGACAGGCTTGGTCACAAAATCGTCCGCACCTGCCTGTAGACAGGAGACCTCGCTTTGCTCGCTGCCATGTGCCGTCAGCATGATGGCCGGGATTTGGGCGACCGTCGGGTCCTGGTCCGAGCGAAGGCGCCTAAGCACCTCCGCGCCGTTTAGACCTGGCATGTCGAAATCCAGCAGCAAAAGCGATGGCGGACGCGCGTGAATTGTCGCCAGTGCTTCGGAACCATCCTTTGAGACGTGGCAATCGTAACCACCAGCGCTGAGCAGTTGGGCCAACACCCTGCGACTCATTGCGTCATCGTCGACGACCAAAATCTCTGCGTGTGAATTGTTGCGCATCTGTACTTCGGATTCGGATTACACACGCCGGCGTATTGTATTTGTGATCCTCTTTGTCAATAAATCCGAGCACCTCGAACAAAGCGTGATTTAATCATTGGCAAGGGGTCTGAGTCCGGATACGATTAGCAAAATTTTCATTATGAAATTTTCAATCCCGCTCGCTCTCCTCGCGGTTTTCTTTTTGGCCTCATGCGCTGAGGAGCCGCCACCACCGGCACCGCGCCACAGGGCGTCGACTTACCCGCCGACCCAACCGCAAGAATACCCACCGCAGCAGCCATTTAACCCAAATGGACCGGTCCAGCCAATGACCACACCGCCGCCCGTCGTTGCTTCTTCGCCTCCGCCCGCGGGCGCGCCGCCGACAAAGGTGGCAAAGGGAGATTATCCCTACGGAATCCCGGTCCCCGGCAAACCGCATTTGGTGGAGAGCCCGTATTCGCCCGGCAAATATATCGATGTGGAAGGATTCCCTCCCGGGACTGAAGTGAAGGATCCTTATACCGACAAGATTTTCCTTGTGCCGTAACGTGAGCGGTCCCGGAATTCCGCTGATGCGGGATGGTGATACCGGTTAGCGCAGGACAGGCTTTTTATGCGAACATCCGGCACGAACATCAGGGACGTTTAAATTCATTCTATGGATTTGCGGATAAAACGGGCGCCTCGAATCGATCTCGAAATCACTGTGCCGGGTGATAAGAGCATTTCGCACCGGGCGGTGATCGTCGCGGCTCTCTCCAATGGCGTATGCACACTGCGTGGATTTCTGCCAAGCGAAGATTGCATGCACACGGTAAATGCAATGCGCGCTCTGGGAATCAAGATCGAACAGCCTGAGGCGACCAGGTTGATCATTCATGGGAAGAGACGGGTCCTTACCGCGCCGACCCAGGAAATCAATTGCGGCAATTCTGGAACGACCATGCGGCTCCTGGCAGGTCTGCTGGCCGGACAAAAATTTGAGAGTCGGTTGGTGGCGGATCCCGGCTTGTCCAAACGGCCCATGGATCGAGTGATCGCGCCGCTTTGTCAGATGGGCGCGAGCGTTGTTGCCGAAGGTCCCGACGGTACACCACCGTTGCGCATCCATGGCGGGTCGCTTCTTGGAATTCAATACCGCCCATTGGCAGCGAGTGCGCAAGTCAAAGGGGCACTGCTGCTGGCGGGTCTCTTTGCGAAAGGCAAGACCACCGTTGAAGAACCAGTGCCGACGCGAAATCACATGGAGAAGATGCTCAATTATTTCCTGGTGCGATCGACAACGGAAGATGACGGCAGCGTTAGCGTTTTTGGCGAACAGGTTCCTGAGTCACGGGATTTCGACATTCCTGGCGACATTTCTTCGGCCGCGTTTTGGCTCGTTACCGCTGCGGCGCAGAGCCGTGGACATCTGCTGATTCGCGACATTGGATTAAATGATACGCGGACGGCCATGCTGGGCGTGCTACTGCGAATGGGTGCGCACGTTCGAGAAGCCGTCGAGGATGTCGAGCAGGTTGAACCTCGCGGGGTGGTGGAAGTTACCGGAGTGCCCCTAAGAGCCACGGTTATTCAGGGGAAAGAAGTGCCACAGCTCATTGACGAATTGCCTATTTTGTCCATCGCAGCCGTTCTGGCGAGCGGCAAAACAACCATCCGGAATGCGGAGGAACTGCGCGTTAAAGAAACCGATCGCATCGCGGCGATCGCGCACAATCTGCGCGCCATGGGCGCGCAAGTCGCCGAATTACCTGATGGGCTTGAAATTTATGGACCAGCGCCGTTGCACGGAGCACGTCTGCCGAGCTTTGGCGACCATCGCATTGCCATGGCCTTTGCTGTAGCGGGGCTGTTTGCGGAGGGCGAGACGGTTATTCAGGACGCCGAGTGCATTCGTGAATCGTATCCGGGATTCGAAGCAGTTCTCGAAGAATTTACCAACCCGAAGCGGATGCAGGTTAGCACGCCCGTCATCGGTTCGCTCGCTCCCGTGCCCACGCAGGAGGGCTAACGAGGTTTTGTTAGGCACGAACGACACATGGGATCATACGCTTCCCAACACCGTGTGATCGCCATTGATGGTCCCGCGGCCTCGGGGAAGAGCAGCGTTGCGCGGAAGCTTGCTCGACAACTCGGATTTATCTACGTCAACTCGGGTGCAATCTATCGAGCGATCACCTGGCATCTCCTTCAAAACGGGATTCAGCCCGGGGAGGGCGAGCGCATCGCCGAGGCGCTGGATTCAGCAACGCTTGCATGCGTTGTTCGAGACGGTGAGGCGCGCATCGTTGTCGATGAAGTCGATCCTACCGAGCATTTGCGCGATGACCGTGTGAACGAGAGTGTCTCTCGTGTCAGCAAACTATCGCGAGTTCGCGAAATCGTTTCAGAGAGACTTCATGACTGTGCCGGGGGGCATGACGTCGTAATCGAAGGTCGGGACATTGGATCGGTCGTTTTCCCCGACACCCCGTACAAATTCTATATCGATGCTTCTCCTGAGGTGCGTTTGCAGCGTCGTGCTGCACAGGGTGAGCGCGACGAAATCACCATTCGCGATCGCGATGACGTCTCACGGGCCGTCTCGCCACTGGTAAAAGCGAAAGACGCGCACCTGATCGACACTTCGCGTGTAACGGTTGAGCAAGTGGTGACGGAGATAATCATACGGCTCGAGCAAGCGGGTTTGCCGATTGGCGATATTCAGATCACAAATCGCGCGCTCGGCGAATGAATTTCTATTATTGGGTTGGCTATCATTTGAGCCGGCTGGCTGGCCGATTGTTGTTTCGGTTTCGCATCATTCATCGGGAGCGCATGATTCAAGGCGGACCGGTGATTCTGGCAATGAATCACCAGAGCTATCTCGATCCGCCCCTGGCCGGGATCACTAGTGATAGACCGATTTATTTTCTCGCCCGCCGAACGCTTCTGGATGTCCCGCTATTAGGCTCGGTTTTGCCAAAGGTGAACGTTATCCCGGTAAATCAGGAAGGAGTTGATCGAAGCGCCATCAAAGCTGTGATCCGCGTTTTACAAGCCGGTAACGGCGTCCTGGTATTCCCGGAAGGCTCGCGCACGCTCGATGGCAACCTTCAAGCGGCGGAACCGGGTTTGGGATTGATAATCGCCAAAACGCTCGCGCCGGTCGTGCCGATGCGGATCTTCGGCGCTCGCCAAGCGCTGCCGCGCGGCGGCGGCCGGCTTCGGCTTGTGCCCATTACAATCGTCATTGGGGAACCAATCTTGTTTCGCGCAGCCGATCTTGAGCCGCCAGGAAAGAATCTGTACGCCGGACTGAGCGATCGCGTCATGAAGGCCATCTCCGAGCTGCGCCTGGATTGATGCGCACTGACCTGCTTGCGCTAGCGATATTCACTTGGATACTGCGTAGTGAATCTGCCAGACGAAAGTACGCAAAAATCGCCAACCCACCGAGCTCCAAAAGCCGCGGTTCTGCTAATGGCAGTGATTGTGATTTGTCTGGCGATGCTGGCAGTTTTTGCCAATGTCCAGCGTTCCCGGCGTGATGCCATCGAAGTAGTCGCAGTTAAATCGACAGCTTCGCCTACGCCTCAAGAGCGTTGACTTTCGTTTGACTTCGAAAGCCTATCCGATTTCTTCGTGCTCCACCAAAAAAGACCCAAGTCACCCGTGATATGAAAGGTTTCTCGTCCTGTCATTGCTGATTCCTTTTGCGCTGGTTTGCTCTTGCCAAAAACAAAATTCAACTGTCGAACAACAACTCGCTCAACGGAAAACGGAGTTGGATGCCCGGGAGAAAGCATTGGACGAAAGGGAGAAAGCATTGGCGGAACGAGAGAAATTGGTCGCGAACCCCAGGGTTGTTCCAGTTCCTCGACCTTGACCAGCCCCCGCCGAGTCTCAGCGGACGGTTCCTCCTAATCTCCAGGGCCTCATGGGCAGAATACAAGAGCTACAAAGAAGGAGGGTTCCCGCGGCAGGTAATCAGGCAGCGATTCCTGCCACAGAACAAGCTGCTTCGCCAATTCCGTCGCCGACGCCGGAGTAATTCTGAGACCTGGTCAGGCGCTCTTTCCGAAAGAGTTCGGTGAGTTAGTCGACTGCATGGCAAGCTCGCGCGCGTATTGAAGGGTGTCGATGGAATCGACGTTCTTGTCGCGTCGAATCGCCTTAATTCTGGGGAAACGCAGTGCAAGTCCACTGGCGTGACGAGTGCTAGGCTGGATTGAATTGAAGGCCACCTCGAGCACGACATTTGGGTTCACTCTGCGATAGCGGCCGTGGTCGGCTATTGTGTTTTGTTTAAAATGCTCCGTTAACTCTGCAATCTCTACATCGGTCAATCCGCTGTAGGCTTTGCCGATCGGCAGGAGTTCGCCGGTGGTTTCGTCGCGCACCGCGAACGTATAATCGCTTAACACATTGTTGCGTTTTCCATGGCCAAGCTCCGCCGCGATAACAACCACATCCAACGTCGCTAATTCGCGTTTCAGTTTGAACCAAAACATTCCGCGGGTGCCAGGGAGATAAAAACTTTCGGCGTCTTTGATCATCAAACCTTCATTCAAACGCTGACGCGCATCCTGGAAAATTTGCTCAATTTCCGTCGCGGAACGCGCTGGTGTTACGTTCGCTCTCTGAAATTTGGGCGGCAATTTGAGCGTGCCGAGTTGTTCCCGCCGCTCACGAAGCGGAATTTTCAAAAGGGAGCATCCGTTCATCCAGAGAAGATCGAAAATCACAAAGGCGACCGGGACATCCGCTGCCGCTTCGGCAAACAGATCAGCAGTGTCGTCCTTGCGCCCAAGCCGCTTTTGCAGATCGAAGAAGGTCAGTCGCCGCCCTTTGTCAAAAGCGATGATTTCGCCGTCAGCAATTAGCTCTTGGTCAAACCTCCTGGCTTGGTCGACCAGCTCCGGAAATTGCCCGGTAATTCGCCGCAAATCGCGCGAGAAAATCTCGACCCTATCTCTGCTACGATGAAGCTGTGCGCGAATCCCGTCGAATTTATCTTCAACGTACACCGTAGACGGGATCTGTGATCCTGACCGGCCGCGGTCAACGTCCGCGGCTACAGTAAAGCGTTCCCAAACCGCTTCAGCTGTTGGTTCGGGAGTGGCGAGCATGCATTTGATAGGATGAAACATTGATAGCTCGGCACTGTGCAGCTCTTTTCGTGAGGCCAGCAGCGCCGTCCAGCCGATGTCGCCTAACAACATGTTGGCCTGTTTCACTTCTTCGAGCGAAACATCAAATGCCCGTGAGATGGCTTCCTCTACCAGACCCTCGCGTAAACCGATGCGCAGGTCGCCAGTCAAAATTTTGACCACGTACTCGCCTTCTCGCGCGGATAAAATCGAAAATCGCTCTCGCAGCAGCTTTGCCTTGGCGATCGGTCCGCGCGCGCTCTGAAGATTTTGGAACAACTCGGCTGATTCGAGAATGCCGAATGGTTGCGGCGACGTTCGGCCATCGAGAACTTCAAACGCACTCTTGCCAGCGTCGCCATGTCTGGTGGCGATTCCATGAAAATCCGAATCACCGATTTTGGTCGCGTCCTGCAGCGCGCGGAAGATTACGGCCCATCCGACCTGCAATATCCGCGGATCGCTTTGGGCAAATGCTCTTCCGGTGAAGTAAGTGGTTACAATCGGAAGCTGCTCATTTGTCAGGCCGCGCAGATAATCGGACAGCAACCGAATCTTCTCCAGTTTTGCCGGAGTCGCACCGATGTTTTCACCGACATTCGCGAAATCCAGAAATTCAGATTGCTGCGCAGACTCGCAGGAAGGCTGCGCTGCGGCGGAATTCTCCGTCAGGGATTTTAGTGCGATCTCCCTTCGTCCGAAGTGCAGTTCCATCTGGTTCTCTTCAGTCAGCGCCCATGCTTCGAGACCGCGTGCGCGAAGATCGGAGGCAAAAGCGGCGGCGAAACCATGGAGCGTCAACACTCGGCGCGGCTGCACCAATTCCACGTACCGAAGCAAATCGTCATAATCCGCGTGATCGGATAGAGGAAATGCCGCATCGACCTGGTAGCGATACACCGCGTGAGGATCGACAGCCCATCCACTGATCAGCGCTACACGTTTCCGTGGGATCTTCTCCAGCATGGGCGAGCGGTTCGCGCTGGGCGGACAGATCAACACCTTGCCGGCGACGTCGTTTCGATTGTATCGCACGTATTTGCAAAACGATTGCCCCAGTTGTTCGTAGATGCGGGTCATTTGATAAACCGAGCCATGCAGCATGGGCGTCAAATCCGCGCCCTCGAGCGCACAGAGGATTTCCTGCGCCTTGCCTAACGAGTAGCCCAGCAGCACCGGCACTTGACCAGCGTCAATCGTTTCGCTGCAGAACGCGACCATTCGGTCAATCACCTCTTTCGTGGGCGGGAACCGATAGCGCGGCACGCCGAAGGTTGTTTCCATCACAAGCGTGTCGGCATGACACCACTCTACCTGCTCGGCGGACATACCAGGGCGCAGCTTCAAATCGCCAGTGTAGAGGAGCGTGTGCTCGCCAGCGAAAACAACGCACTGCGCCGAACCAAAGATATGCCCGGCAGGTATCAACATTACATCAACGCTGCAAATAGATCGTCTTTCCCCAAATGGCAGTGGATACTCGATGCGCGACCCCGGCAGACGGACCTGCATCAGGCGCGCTGTGCGCTCGGAAACGATTACCTCCCGGTGCGGCGCGATGTGGTCACTATGCGCATGGGATACGAACGCGAAACGTTTTGCGTCCCACGGGTCCAACCAGAAATCCTGTTGCGGCAAGTAAACACCGCGCTCGTAGCGAACCTCAATCACGCAGAAAATTACTTCGCAATTCGCGTCAGTTCCATAGCACGCCTGATGCCGATAACCACGGTGGTTGCGCGTTGACACGTGCCTCAGGGACCCGTTTTATTACGGAAATGAGATTTGCCGTCGCACTTCTGATTTTGACTTTTTCGGTTGTTTCCGCTCCCGGGAAGGGCGCACGGGAGGAACCCAAAGTCGTCGAGAAAGTCACGGCGCTGCCGATGGCGTTGGACCCAAATTTCGAGTTTCGAAAAACCAAGCTTTTCTTCATGAGTGAGAAAGGGCTAAAGCCGAGTGAGAGGGCACACGATTCGAGCAACAAGGTTGGCGGGAAGACAAATGCGCCGAACCAGAAAACTTCTGTGCTTCAGGATGCGCCCATCGTTTTTGAGAGGCAATACCGTCTTTTCGGCGCAGTCACCGGGGTCGATCAACGGCAGCGTTTCGGTGACTACTTCGATTTTTTTTGGCGCTCAAAACGCCCCTCGGATGTGACCGTGCGCCTGGAATATCGCCAGGAGAAGTTGCACGAACACGTCCAGGCGCAGGAGATCACATATAGAAACGTGCGCGGCACCAACAAGACTGAATTCAAGGTGATCGGCGACGATTACCTCGATGACGGCCGCGTAATTGCGTGGCGCTGCCTCCTGATCGCGAACGGCCGAATCGTGGCAGAAAACCGCTCGTTTCTGTGGGAATAGATTGGTGGCAGGTGCGCGCCCTGGCGTTTTTGCTCCCGCCACGCCGCCGTGCCTTGAAGATTCGAAGCGACGCGGCTCATTAAGCGCTGCATTCCGAATCAGTTGATGATAGATTTCTCATGCGTGGGCAGGTTTGACAGCATGGGTTTCGGGCTGGTATCGTTTGGAAGAGTAACTGTGGACTCATCTATTCAAGTTGGGGTAAGAGGGCCGACCGTATGGGTGAAAGTGGAGGGAAAAGGTAGTTTCCTCAATAGCGGCAATCTCAAGGAGTTCGCGCGCGAAATGTTGGATCGTGGGTATCGCGAATTTGTGGTCGACCTTGCGGATTGCGCCATGATGGATTCCACATTCATGGGAACAATGGCCAGCGTGGCATTGCGGCTAAAGGAACTCGGGCGCGGCCACCTTCACATTGTTCATTGTGGCAATCGCAGTCAGCAACTTCTTTCCGGGCTCGGATTGGATCAGATATTCGATATCCACAGCGACGGCAGCGGCTCGCCCGAATGCGAAGCGCTTGAACAAGCCTCCAGAAGCCAGACTCTGGATTCCCGCAAGAGGGAGCAGGCAGAAACCATGCTCGAAGCGCACGAAGCGCTTTGCGAGGCAGCGGCGGAAAATATCTTTCGCTTTAAGGACGTTCTCGATTTCCTAAGACAAGATCTTCATCACGAGACGTCTTCGAAGTAAGCTGGCCTCCCGCAATGTGGCCGACTCTTCTCCTCGGACTGCTTGTCGCGTCTTTGGCTGGGTGGGGTACCACTGCGTATCTCCAGAGTCGGCGAATTCGCAGACTGGAGCGCTCGCATGAAGAGATTCAAGTCGAGGAGACACTTGTCTTCGATTTCCTGCACGGGTTGGGCGAGGCGTTTCGTGGGACAATTCGACCCCAGGAATTGCATCGACTCATTGTTGAAGGGGCCGTGCGCATTCTGGACGCACAGGGTGGCTCGCTCTACGTCACTGATCGGACAGGTGGCAAGCTCACACCGGTATTTATCTCGAAAGGCTGTCCGCCGCTGGTGGATGTTCCGCAAGATATTTTACAACAAGCCGCTGCCAATCCTATCGCCCTTGAGAGCTTCCTGCGGCTCCATACAGTGGGTGCGACCGAAGGATTGATTGGGCGCGTTTGGCAAACAGGCCAGGCCGTTTGTCTCAACGAATTCTCGGAAGCCGCGGAGTTGGCCAAATTGCGGGGAAGCGCCTTTGGCAGCGTCTCAGTGATGGTCACAGCGCTCGGATATGGCGAGCAAGATCTCGGTGTTCTGGCCGTCGCCAACGGTCCCATGGGTGCGCCCTTTTCGCAGGCTGATTTTGTCGTTTTCAAATCCATCGCCGAGCAATCGGCCTTTGCGCTCTACAACGCGATCATTTATTCGATGGCAAACGAAAAAAAACGGCTGGATCACGACCTCGAAATCGCGCGAGACATTCAGCGCATCCTGCTCCCATCTGAAGCGCCGGCCATCAATGGGTTCCAAATCAGCGGGATTAACGTGCCAGCTCGCCAGGTAAGCGGTGATTATTTCGATTACATCCATGTCGACCAAGAGCGACTTGGCGTTGCAATCGCAGATGTTTCCGGCAAAGGCGTCCCTGCATCGCTGATCATGGCGATTTGCCGCAGCGTGTTGCGTGCAGAGGCGGCCCGGAACCCGTCCCCGGCGGATGTGTTACGAAAAGTAAATCGGCAGCTTTATCCGGACATTAAAGAAGACATGTTCATCAGCATGGCGTATCTGGTGTTGGATCATCGGCACGATGGCATCACGCTCGCGCGGGCCGGACACGACGCGCCGTTATGGTACCAGCAGCAGTCGCAAACTGTAACGCCAATAAAGTCGCCGGGAATGGTGGTGGGAATTGACAGCGGAAGTGTGTTCGATAGGCTTACCACCGATTTCTCGGTACCGCTCCAGCGCAACGATTGCCTCGTTCTCTACACCGACGGCGTCACTGAAACGCTTAACTCCGATGGAGACGAGTATGGCGTTGATCGCATGATGCAGTCGCTTCGCGCCAGCGCGAACGATGGTGCGCAAGCGATTGTGAAGAGGATTATCGAGGACGTGCGCGAGTTTACCGGTTCGGTGCCGCAAAACGATGACATTACCGTGATAGCCATCCGCAAAACATGAAAAAGATCCCTTCCCGTGAAGAAGAAATGAATTCGTCAGTGCAGGCGAAGCAGCCCTCTCCTACGGTCGCAGGCGACGCTGATTCCGACGATGCAATGGCTGGCTTGCAAGCCGATCTCGACCGGTTCCGTGATCTCGCGCTGCGCAGCCAGGCTGATTTCGACAACTACAAGAAACGTGCAGCCCGCGAAAAAGAGGATGCGGTGAAATACGCCAACAGCTCGCTTCTCCAACGTTTGGTCTCAATTCTCGACAATTTTGAGCTGGGTTTGGCAGCCGCAAAAACGGAGGGTACGCAATCTCCGATCTATTCCGGAATGATTCTCGTTCAAAAACAGCTGAACGATTTGCTTGAGGAAAATGGACTGCAAGCAATCGAAGC